>Ga0075015_100000360_pt1 | contig 15562 bp, 15 predicted proteins | sample AleBraG_ABR_2013_FD_71476 | JGI IMG/M metagenome (GOLD analysis project Ga0075015, IMG submission 71476) | Freshwater sediment microbial communities in response to fracking from Pennsylvania, USA - Alex Branch Run_MetaG_ABR_2013 | ecosystem: Environmental > Aquatic > Freshwater > Creek >...
GCGGGCTACCTCGCGGCCGATGGGGCGGAACTCCTTGGAAACGCCGTTCGGAATGACGACGACCTTCTCTTCCGGCAGACCATACGCGCGGAGGATGCTTTTCTTGGAAAATTCACTTACCGTCAGGATGCGGACGGCGCGCTTCACAGTACGCTTCACCGAGAGGCGCAGTTGCCAGGCGCGGTAGCGGGTAAAGTACTCCGGATGTTCCAGGAAACTGAGATCGTGGACGGTGGCGACAATCGGCACGGAACAGTGGAGAGGCGACGTGTACTGAACGTGGAGCAGGTCGGGCGAATCCTGGCGGGTTTTGTGAGACAAGTCGAACCCAATGCGGAAATAGGGGTTCTCGGGCACCAGCCGTTTCAGAAAACGGTCCGGCACCTCAGAGAAAACGCTCTCCCGCGACAGATAGGCAACAAACTCCGCATCCCTGTCCAACCGGACAAAGTTATTCAAAAGATTACGGATGTAAGTTTCGTTCCCGGTGAGATGTTGCCCGATGGCGTGTGCGTCTATGGAAAAGCGCATTTACCTCCCTCTTAGTATAGAGGTTCGCCCGTACCTGAACCTTTCTCCTAAAACTCTCAAACCCCATTAAAGCATGTTTAGTTCCGTTAGCAGCGTGTTTGATCTATAAGGAACCAGAGCTATGCAGTTGACTCCAGGCGGCTTGCCACGTGTAGCGCTCCTGACACAGGGCTTGTCCAGCTTGACCCAACCTCGCTCTGAGTACCGGATCTCTCAATAGTTTGGTTACGCCGTCCGCAAAGGCTGACGGACTGTCCGCCAGCAAGAGGTGCCGGCCGTCGCCGGCGTCCAATCCTTCGGCGCCGGCGGTGGTCGAGACCACCGGCGTCCCGGCCGCCCAGGCTTCCAGAATCTTGATACGAGTGCCGCTGCCTGCCAGTATCGGTACCACCGCAACCTTGGCCCGCGCCAGGTAAGATACGGCGTCATCCACCGGCCCGATCAATTGGATGGAGGAGTCATGAGCGACCAGTTTCGCGACTGCGTCTGGGTTCTTGCCGATAATCCGCCAGCGCAGGGCAGGGAAGCGGCTGCGCAAGAGGGGCCACACTTGCGCGGCGAAGAACGCCACGGCCGCCCGATTAGGCTCAAATTCGAGATTGCCGCTAAAGGCGATCACATCCTCTTCCACGCGTTTGGCTTCCCGGATGGTTGGTATGGCATTGGGATAGACAAATACCTGACGATTCAGCGGGAGAATGCGTTGCCGGTCCGCTTCAGAAGCCACCAGAATGGAGTGGAAGCGCGGGAGCCATTGCTTCTCTAATTCCTGGTAGGCACGCGAGAAGCGCCGATGGGCCAATGCGTCCGTGGGTTTGGAAACGGCAGCCAGGCTGGCGTGCCACGCGGATTCAATATTGTGGAGGTCTAGAATGATCTTCGCAGCGGAAGAGCGGAGCGGTTCCAGGTAGGGCGCACACCAGAAATGTTCAACCACGGCCACGGCATAAGTTTGTCCAGCGGCAAAAGCGGCAACCTGCTGTTGGCGCCCGGAGAAGCGGTCAAACAGCGGCGGCCGGTTGAGAAACAGACGCTTGGCATTGCGCAAGGCCCGGGCCGCGGTTGCGCGCGAGTGATCGCGCAATTCGATTTCGATGGAGCGCCGAACTTTGCCAGGCGGGAGCGCGGAAGCTGGAGCGCGGGAGTGAGAGTGCGCAAACAACACAGCGTCCACGGTGTAGTGGTGAGACAAATATTCCAGCAGAGAGGCCGAGCGCAACGCGCCGCCTCCCACCGCCGGATAGGGCGCCTCAGGCGAAAGAAACAGCGCGTTTCCGGAAACGGCGGATCGACTCTGCATACACCTCCCTGGTCAGCGCAGCCGTGCGATGCCATGAAAATCCGGCGGCTCGCAAGATGGCTTTTTGCCGCAAATCCGCCAGCCATGATGGCTCAGCCACGGCTCTGGACATGGCTTGTGCCCAAGCCTGGGTATCGTGGGCACCGATGCACATGGCCGCGTCTCCGGCCAACTCTCTGAGCGCCGGGTCTTGTGATGTCAGCACCGCTGCGCCGCATTGCATGGCTTCCAGCACAGGCAGACCGAAACCCTCATAGACGGATGGGTAGACGCAGGCCAGGGCGGTGGAATACAATTCCGGCAGTTGGCGATCGGAAACAGCGCCAAGCAATTTCAATCCAGGCTCCGGCTCAATGGTAGGACCGTCGGCGCGGAGTCTGCCGGCCAGGACCAGATCGACGGCATGCGTTTCGCGCACTTGGCGCCAGGCTTCCAATAGACGAGACAGATTTTTGCGCGGTTCCAATGTTCCGACGTACAGGAAGAATGGTCTTTCTGTTGTGCGCGGCGGGACGGGACGAAAGAGAGAGGAAGCGGCCAGCGGCACGGCGATCACGCGCTCGGCGGGAAGCTCAAACCAATCCATCGCCTCCTTCCGCACGGCCTCGCTGGGGGTGATCACCATGGTTGCCAAGCCTAGCCGCAAGAGCATAGGTGTGCGCTTACGAATGCGATCGGCCTGGACGTGCCAGCTTTTGTCCTTCCAGGGAGATACGTCGTGGATGGTCATGACGGTGGGACGAATCGGCAAATACGGGACAGCGAAATCGGTCCCGTGAAACAGGTCGGCGCGCAGTCGGGCCAGCTCGGCCTGCAGCCCGAAAGACCACCAGCGGCGCTGTAACGCATTGCGCGGACCGCCACCCTTGCGCAAGTTATCCGGCGCCGGCGTGGGGCGGTCAAAGGGTTGGTCGGAGAGCAGCCATACGGTGTCGGCCGGCTCAGCTTCCGCCAGCGCGCGCGCGAGTTCCGCGGTGTAGCGGCGTACGCCGCCGGTGGGCACCGTGAGGGGCGTCGCGTCCAGCGCGATCTGCATGTAGCTCCCATCATAGGGTAGTGGCTTGTAGCGCTTTGCTCATTTGCCATCACGGTCACGCCCAAGGTCTATTTGAACCCGATTGGCCACCGTGAATTTCGCAGTCTTCCCGACTTGATACATCAGGCGCTCATGTCGCTGCCCACTTCCGCTGAGCCAGTTCGAGCCAAACCCTCGCGGCCCGCTGGTAAAAAGAGTTTGGCCCGTCGATTTGTGAGAGGATTTCAAACCTGACACCGCCTCTGTCGGGTGCCACCCAAGTCGCGACGTGATGCAGTAGTCTGAAGGTTGTGAGTCTGGCATGACCCGAGACACATTGCATGTATCCCCGACGGGGAACTGCTAACCGCACGGCTTCGGGCTGAACGTCAATCGGAATGCTTCCCTGAACCGGCTCTTCGGTCACGCTTCAATCTAGCCAGAATATTTGGCTAAAATGGATTTATGGAGTTCAGCGTCCAAGAGGCCAAGAATCGGCTGTCGCATTTACTGCAACTCGCAGAGCAGGGCGAGACAGTGATCATTAGCCGCCACGGGAGGCCAGTAGCTCAACTTTCCACTGTTTTAGAAAAGAAGCGAAAGCTGGGGATGGAAGCCCACCTCGAGCCTTTCCCCGAAGGGTGGGAAGCGCCGCTGAGCCGGAAGGAAGCAGAGGCGTTTCTGAAATTGCGCCGGTGAAAAAGTATTTGCTGGACACCTGCGTGTTCCTTTGGGCGGTGCGACAGCCGAAGCGGCTTTCCCGCCATGCCAAACGCGTGCTCGAATCCAACGCACAGTTGCTGCTGAGTCCGGCCAGCGCATGGGAGATTATCGCCAAGTCCGAAAAACTGAAGTTGATGGGATTGGCCAGCGATTGGATCGATACTCACCGGCGTAGTTTGATGCTCGACTGGCTGCCGATCTATGGCGAGCATATCCTCCTGCTGGAATCGATGCCTCTTTTGCATCACGATCCTTTCGACCGCATCCTGGTTGGTCAAGCCATGCATGAAGGGGTCACGCTGATCACGCCTGACGAGCACATTCAGCAATATTCGGTGGAGACGCTATGGTAGCGCTTTCACCCGCAACAATGCCTTGACATCTTCTGAGCAGCGCCGCTCACAAAACAAAATATAGGACATGGCCCGTTGCCGCTGGTATGGATGCTTCATTTTGGTCGTAACTCACTCAGCTTCCGCATCAGCGACTCGGACGGTTGCACCATTGGATTGTTGCCGCTCAGGATGTCCTGCATGCGCTGCTCGATGACCGGATTCAACTCGGGGTGAGTGAGAATGTAGAAGCGTTCCTCGCGAATGGCGGCCAGAACCTGCTCGCCGACCGCACGCGGGCTTAAGCCTTTCTTCAATTCCTCGGCGGCCCGCTCGCGGAGGGCATCCGCCGCCGGCCCCGTCTGTTGTGGCGACGCCTCGGCGAATTGCGCTGGCCGATTGCGGCGTGAGTTTACGATACCGGTGGCGACAAGGCCGGGGCACAACACCGACATCCCCGGCTTGAACCCGCCGCGGCGCAGTTCGAGGTACACGTTCTCCGATAACCCGACCACGGCGAATTTCGTCGCCGCATAGAGCGCTGCGCCGCCCGCGATGAGTCCTCCCAATGAGGCGGTGTTCACGATGTGGGCCAAGGTGTCCTGTTCGATCATGATCGGCAGGAACGAGCGAATCCCGTGCACGACGCCCATGAGATTGACGCCCAGGATCCAATGCCAATCGTCGAGCGAACTCGTCCAGCTTGTGCCGCCGCCGACGAAAACACCGGCGTTGTTGCACAGCACGTGCACCGCGCCATACTTGCTTAGCGTTTGCCGCGCCAAGTCATCTACCTGATCGGGTTTTGACACGTCGGTGACCACCGCATGCACGTCAGCGCCGGCAGTGCGCAGTGAGTTAGCCGTTGCTTCGAGCACCGGCGTCTCAATGTCGCTTAGGACTACTTTCATGCCCGCAGCGACGAAGGTCTCGGCCATTCCGCGACCGAGACCGCTGGCCGCGCCGGTAACGACAGCGACTCTATCTTTGAAGTTGTTCATTATTTTCCCAATTCGGTGGCTTTCACCCGCAGCACTGCTTTAACGTCCACCTTCTCAAACTGCATGGGAAAGCTGCGGCCTACGTAGTATGCGTCCCACTCGTCTTTGTAGTGCCAGGACAGAAACTGGCCGGACTCGCCGGCGGTGATGTTGTTCAGCGAGTGGTCCCACGAAGACAGATCGGCGACAAAGCGCATGGATGGACCCATCTTGCGGGTGGTCTGCTTTACCGTGGTGGACGAACCGCTCATCGCCACCGGTCCAATGTTGAAGTAACGGCCGGCCAGCGGGATTTGGTCCCCCACCGGTTGCTTGATTTCGAGTTCATTGTAGGCGCCGTAGTTCCAGTTCTTCAATAGGCCGCCTTGCAGCTTGCGCCCTTCCTCATACGCTTTGCCGAGAGCCGGCAGCAACATGTCCTCACGGCCATGCTGTTCGACGACCCAGGGTGACATGTCGTAGGAATACAAGCCACCGCGTCCCGGCGAAGCCGTCTCCGCCAGGCTCCAGCGCATTTGTTGAAACAGCAGCGTGGCCAGCAAGGGCGCGGCCAGGCTTTTCTCCATCTGGCCGTTCCAGGTTCTGAGCAATTCGACCGCCTCTTTGAGATCGGCTTTGTGTGTCGTTTCTTTGTCCAATGCCGCGTCCCACGCCGCTACCGTGCGTTGGGCCAACAGATGGCAGAAGGCGGAATAGACATCTTTCTGTACGGCCAGCATGTCTTCGGGTTTCCATCCCGTGCGCGCCGTCAGCAGATCGCGAATCTGGGTGGACCGGTAAGGGGGTGAAAACGCTCCGCCGACGCGGTAGGGATAGTTTGCGGGAAACGGATTCTGGTTCGCCGTGACGATGTACCCGCGCTCGGGATTGAACGCAGCGGGCAATTCGGCAAACGGGATCCACCCTTGCCACTCGTATTCGCCGGAACTGCCGTCCAACGGAACATCGCCATCGAAGTTCTTGCGGACCGGCAAAAGACCGGTAGCGTGGTAGCCGATGTTTCCGTCCACGTCTGCGTAAACGAAGTTTTGGCCGGGACCGGGAAAGCGCGCGATGGCGGCCTGAAATTCAGTCCAGTTTTGCGCCTTGTTGAGATCGAGAAACGAAAACTGATAGGTGCCCGGTTCCGCGGCCGTCCAGCGCAGCGCAAGAAATCTTCCTTCCTCGGCATCGATCACTGGCCCGTGCCGGGTCACCCATTGCGAGAATGAGAACGGCTTCGCACCCTTGATCGCGATCGGTTCGGTCTCCAGGCGCGCCTGTTCCAACTTTCCCTGAAACAGGTATCGCCCGGACTGCGGATCGAACCGTTCCTGATACAAATCCTGGACGTCAAAGCCGAGGTTGGTCACTCCCCAAGCGATGCGATCGTTGTGACCGATGATCACGCATGGAACACCGGGCAGAGAAACGCCGCTGACGTTCAAACCGGGCGCCTTGAGATGCACCATGTACCAGGTGGACGGCATCGAGAAATCCAGATGCGGATCGTTGGCGAGAATGGGCTTACCTGTCGCAGTCAGTTTGCCGGAAATAGCCCAGGCATTGGATCCGGGTTGAACTTCGCGGCCGCTGCGGGAGGGATAGAGTTGGTTGACGAGCGTTGCGTTGCCGCTTTCCAGCATCAGCCGCTTTTCGAGATCATCTTTCCAGGTGGTGGTTAGCTCGCGATGCATCTGCAGGCCGGCCAGGATGGTATCCACGGGGCTCCAAGGGCGCGGCGAATAGCCGAGCAGAGTAAACTCCAGCGGTAAATCGCTGCGATGACTCTCGATGAAGTAGTTCACGCCGCGCGCGTAGGCGTTGAGCACGACACGATCGGCGGGCGGCAAGGTGCGCCAGTGCGCCTCGGCAATCCGCCGCATGCGCAGGGCGCGAGCTTCGCGATCGCTGTTCAGCGCCGCGGCGCCCACCACTTCAGAAAGTTCGCCGGAGGCCAGACGGCGGAGAGCGTCCATCTGCCAAAGCCGGTCTTGAGCCGTCACGTAGCCCTGCAAGAAAATCGCATCTTCCCAATTGGCGGCGGCGATGTGCGGGACGCCGCGCGCATCGCGCTCGATGGTGGCTTCTGCTGCGATGGGGGCTGCGATCTCTCCACTAGTTTTGGCCAACGGCCGCCAGACATACCAGTAGGCGGTAGCGGCGAAGAGCACCAACAAAACCGCTATGCTCAAGTTAATGTATTTGATCGCCTTTGCGAGATGCACGGAAATTCCATGGTCCCATAGGAGTCTGGGTCGAGAAGGGCTGGACAGCAGAGAGCACGCCCAGCACAGGCTAAAGCCTGTGCCACCAGACCGTCAGAAATGGTGAGACTCCAGGGACACGCGGGACATGCTTTCCCATAGGTTCCATGTACTATCGCTTAGGCATATTGGGCATCATTATCGTACTCAACGGCTTCTTTGCGGCCGCTGAAGTGGCGCTGCTGTCCGTGCGCCGCAGTAAGTTGCGCGAACTTGCCGAGCAGGGGCAGGTTGGGGCGCAAACCGCTCTGAACCTGCTGGCCAATCCGGCGCGCTTGCTGTCGGTCACTCAGGTTGGCGTCACTTTGGCCAGTCTCGGTTTGGGTTGGGCGGGAGAAGGCACGGTCTACGAGATTCTGGTAGCGGGCATCGGACCTTGGACCACGCCGCACTTTGTGCCGGTAATGCACGCGGTGAGTTTCGGCATCTCTTTCCTCCTGATCAGCTATGCGCACGTGGTGATTGGCGAGGTGGTGCCCAAGAATCTGGCAATCGAAAAGGCGGACCGGTTGGCGATCCTCGCCGCTCCGGCGTTGCTGCTGTTCGATCGCTTGGTGGCGCCGTTTGTATTTGTTTCGGCGCGATCCGCGGCAGCGCTCTCGAAGCTGATTGGGCTGAAAGGATTGCATAGCGGCGGCGGGCATTCCGCCGAGGAGTTGAAGTTCATCGTCAGCAGTAGCCGGCATGAAGGGCATCTGCGGCAGTTTGAAGACGATGCGATTCAAGCGCTGCTGGAATTGCAGGATTATTCGGCTCGCGAGATCATGGTGCCGCGCAACGCCATCATCTCGGTCTCGGTGGACGCTTCGTTGGATGAAACCTTGCGGCTGATGAGAGAGCACCAGTATTCCCGGCTGCCGGCGTTTGAGGGCACGCCTGAACATATTGTCGGCTACATTCACTACAAAGATCTGATGCGGGTGTGGGAAGAACGGAGAATCGCGCTGGAGCGCGGCCGTGCGGTGCGCCAGTTTCGGGTGCAGCGGATTCTGCGCAAGCCGCTGGTGGTGCCGGAGACCAAGTCTCTGGCCGACCTGATTGATGAATTCCGGACGACGCATATCCATTTGGCGATGGTGGTGGACGAGTTCGGCACAATCGCGGGACTGGTAACGCTGGAAGATGTTTTGGAGCAGATTTTTGGCGAAATCGGCGACGAACATGACGTCAAGCGCCCCGCTCCGCGCGCCGAATCGCCCATCCTGGACGTCGAGGGCGCGACCAGCATCGTCGACTTGGCGACACAATATGGCGTGGAACTGCCGGGAGACGCCGGCTTTGAAACGCTGGCCGGTTTCTTGCTGTTCCAGCTTGGCTACATTCCCACGCAGGGCGAATCGGTGGAACATGGCGGCCGGAAATTCACTATCACCGGCATGGATCGAAACCGGATTGCCCAGGTGCGGATCGAGCGGCTGCCCACGCCCTAGCGAGCCCGGCCGGAAATTTCGCGGTATCCTTCAAAAATGGAAATTGTCAAAATGTTAGCGGAACTACGGCAGGAGCGCGAGCAGATTGATCATGTGATCGCGAGTTTGGAGGTGTTGGCGTTGGGAGGCCGGAAACGGCGCGGGCGGCCGCCCGCCTGGATGAAGCAAGCGGCTACTGTGAAGCGACGTGGCCGGCCGCCGGGCAGCAAGAACAAGCCCAAAGAGGAGTAGCCAAGGGCCGCCGTGCGCGCAGTAAAATCGTAAATATGTCCTCCAGCACGGCGGCAATTGCTTCGGCCGATGAAATCGCCCGCTATGAAGCGGTCATCGGTCTCGAGGTGCACGTGCAACTCGGCACGCGCACTAAGATTTTCTGCGGTTGCCCGACGGGATTCGGTGTGGCGCCCAACACCAACGTGTGTCCGGTTTGTCTGGGTCTGCCGGGAGCTCTGCCGGTATTGAATCAGCAGGCGGTGGAGATGGCGATTGCCGCTTCTCTGTCGATGCACTGCCGGGTGAACGCGTATTCGCGGTTTGCGCGCAAGAACTATTTCTATCCGGATTTGCCCAAGGGCTACCAAATATCTCAGTACGATCAGCCGCTGGCGGAGCATGGCTGGCTGGAGATTCCGGTTGGGGGAAGGCGCATCGGCATCACCCGCGTACACATGGAAGACGACGCCGGCAAGAGTATCCACGACGGATTCAAGGACTCCGACCTGTATACCTACGTGGACCTCAACCGCAGCGGAACACCGCTGATCGAGATTGTTACGGAGCCCGATTTGCGATCGTCCGAAGAAGCCCACGCTTTTCTGACGGAACTGAAGATGGTGATCGAGTATGTCGGCGTGTCGGAATGCGACATGGAGAAAGGGCAACTGCGCTGCGACGCCAATGTGTCGGTGCGATTGAAGGGCACTGAAAAGCTCGGCACCAAGGCGGAAATCAAGAACCTGAACTCATTCCGTTTTGCCAAGATGGCGCTGGATTACGAAATCGCGCGCCAGGTCGCCGTGATCGAGGGCGGCGGCAAGGTGGTGCAGGAGACTCGTCTTTACAATGTCGCCACCGGTGAGACGGTGAGCATGCGCAGCAAGGAACACGCACACGATTACCGCTATTTTCCCGAGCCGGATTTGGTACCGCTGCGTGTGAGCGATGCCTGGAGAGAACGAATCGCGGGCAGTCTGCCGGAGCTTCCCGCCGATAAGCGCGTGCGGTTTATGGCGAACTACGGGATTCGCGAATACGATGCCCAGGTGCTGACGCAAACCCGGGCCCTGAGCGACTACTTTGAGCGTGCGGCTGGGGTGTCGGGAGACGGCAAGACCACGGCGAACTGGGTGCTGGGAGACTTGTTGGGCGCCGCCAAGGGCCAGGAGATTGGCGAGTGGCCGGTGACCGCGGAAAGGCTTGGCGAGCTGGTGGCTCTCATTGGGAAAGGCGAAATTTCCGGCAAACTGGCCAAAGAGATTTTCGGCAAGATGTTCGCCAGCGGCGAAGCCGCGGTGGCGATCATGGAACGCGAGGGTTTGAAGCAGATCAACGATGCCGGAGCGCTCGGCAAAATTGTGGACGAGGTGATTGCGGCCAATCCGAAACAGGTGGAACAGTACAAAGCCGGCAAGACGACGGTTTTGGGCTTTCTGGTGGGCCAGATTATGAAGGCCAGTAAAGGGCAGGCGAATCCCAGCGCGGTGAACGAGCTGCTGCGGGAGAAGCTGTCGTAGCGGACTGATTGAATCTTAGCTTTGTGGTTGGAAGCACCCTTGCCGCCCTAATCCTCGGCTAAACTCTCTCCATGGGCTCGGAGTTTCCTGCCGTGGTTGCGGCGCTGAAGAATGTACACGAAGTCCGCGTCTCCCTTTCCCGCGCACAAAGGGAAGCCGCTCTTCTTTGCTGGGGTCCGTCTCGGCAGGGCATATGTAAGCTTTCATCTGTTGCCGCTGTACATGAATCCGGCGCTGGTCAAGACCATCTCGCCGGCATTGAAGAAGCGTATGCAAGGCAAAGCATGCTTCAATTTCAAGACTGGGCCGGAAGCAGAACTGCTTTCGGAGCTCGCGCGGTTGACTGAGGCCGGGCTCAAACAATGGAGCGAAAATAAGTGGCTGTAAGCCGGATTAACGTCCCTGCGCGCGTGGGGAGGCTCGCACCGCGCGCTCGAAAGCCCAGCCGCGAATGTGATCGATCTGTTCCTTCATGGTGCGCGAAAGCGGCACGCTTTTTACCGCCACGCTAATCAGGTCCTGGCCGGTGACAGGACGGCCGGCCAGTTGCGCTTTGGTCACAGCCGAAACCACGCACTGCTCGATCTCGGCGCCCGTCCAGCCGATGGTGAACTCCGTGAGTTGCTCCAGACGGAAGTCTGTGACATCCACGCCCCGGCGCGCGAGATGAATTTTAAAGACCTCGATGCGCTCTTCCTCCAGCGGAAGGTCCACGAAGAAAACCTCATCGAAACGGCCTTTGCGGATCATCTCGGCAGGCAACAGATCGATGCGGTTCGCGGTGGCGGCCACAAACAGACCCTTCGCCTTCTCCTGCATCCACGTCAGGAAGAAGGCGAAAATGCGGCCCTGCTCTCCGCCTGAATCGGTGGAGGTGATTCCCATCTCGATCTCGTCAAACCACAGAACGGCCGGCGCCAGGTCTTCCATCATCTTGCAGGTTTCCACAAAAGCGCCTTCCGGTTTACCGTGCCGGCCGGAGAAGATCTCAATCATGTCCACGCGGTAAAGCGGAAGCTGGAAATAGGATGCCGCGGCCTTGACGCAGAGGCTTTTGCCGCAGCCGGGGATGCCCATAATGAGAACGCCTTTGGGTACAATTTCGGCGCTCAGGCTGTCGCGCAACTGAAAGAGTTTTTGACGTTCCAGCAGCCATTTCTTGAGGTTTTCCAGCCCGCCCACCTCGCCGATGTTGGTACCGTCGGCGATAAACTCGACCACGCCGCCACGGCTGACCAGCAGCCGCTTTTCCTCGAGCAGAGCGGGCAGGGAATCGGGTCCGAGCGGCCCGGCGTTCCGCGCGCGCCGCAAGGCGTAGCGCGCCTCGTCCAACGTGAGTCCCTGCAGGGCGGAAGCGAGCAGGTTCAGGGTTGGCTCGTTCGTCTCCAGGTTCTCCTGCTTGAGGAACTCGACCAACTCCAGCCGGTCGGGTGGGCGCAGTTCCAGAAACATGACACTGCGCTCGACCTCTTCGGGAATGGACCGGACGGGAGAAGTGATCACTACGAATTTTTGTTGGTTGCGGGAGGTTTCGTATAAATCCCGCAGGCCGCGCCGAATCTCGGCCGACTCGCGGAGCGGCTCATGAAAATCCTTGAGGTGAAAGATGGCTGGACCTGGGTGCGCCGCGATAAAATCCAGCGCCGCGGCGGGAGCGTGAGCGGCAGCGGGCTCGCCGGCGAGCTGCATTCCTTCTGTCAGGCTCCAGGTCCAGACGGGAACCGGCGCGGAAGGAAGCAGCCGTGCGACCTCGCGCAGTACTCGGGCCACGCGCTGTTCTTCGGATGAATGGATGTAGGTGATCGGCCGTCCGGACTCGAAGACTTCTCGAACGGCTTTGGCGGCGCGGCTCTCTGAGGGCTTCAAATCGTTGGGCGTACGCTTTCATTATCAATGACGCGCAAAGTTGCTATAAAGGCGAAGTAGGGAACGGTGGGCAGAAGTTAGCTGCTTTGATTTTCTTCGGCAACCGGCTTCCGCCGCAAGCCCTTGATCGGGAGCGCCTGCGCCGAATCCGCAATGAGGGTGGCCAGGCGCGACAGCCGCGTCTCCGGCCGCTTGGCGCTAGTCACCCAATAGGTGGCGGTTCGGCGATACCAGGGCGGCTGGGCCTGAAAGAAATCCCACGCGGCCCGGTTGGAGCGAAACTGGCGTTCGAAACCGTCGTCGAGTTTGGCATGATTGCGCTGTTCGTAAGCATAGATTCCCGATTTGCCTTCGCGGATCTTTCCGAACGCCGCCAGGCCGGCGGGCGCCATCAATCCGAGCTTGGTGAGTTCTTCCACTCGCTTTACGTTTACTGAGCTCCAGGCGCTGCCCGGCTTGCGCGGCGTGAAGCGAATCTTATAGCTCTCTTCGTCGATTTTGTGCCGCACCCCATCGATCCAGCCATAGCAAAGCGCCACGTCCACAGACTCGGGCCAAGTGATACTCGGTTTGGCCGTGTGCTTCTTGTGGAAGCCGACCACTAGCTCAGTGGCCTTGTCATGATGTTTGGCGAGCCAGGCGCGAAACTTCGCCGGCGTCGCAAAGAAGATCGGGTCCATCGCTACTTTGCCAGTTGCTATTATCACCCGATGAGTTCCGCGATCAGTTTTGGCAGATCCGTGGCGGCGCCGCTCTATTTCCTGGCCCGTAAGCTATGCTAGGAGCATTCATGTTCTTCCGTAGAGAAAAGCCGAAGTACGTTTCATTCAGCGAGCACACCGACAGTCTGAGGTCGCTTCGCTTCGCAGTGGAATCCCCGAGCTCGGGCACGGTGAAGGTGAGCCGCGATGGCATCGCGGCGATCCTTGAAGATATTCCCGGTCAGGCTCCGCGCGTCAACAAGGCTGGGTTGGCTGTCGGTTCGGAAATCGGATTGATTGAGAACCATGGATACCAGATGTTCTGGCGCACTCCGGGTGGGAAGCGCATCCCAGCGACGGCCGTGCACCTCAAGGCGCTGCACGCGTTTCAGGAAGATTTGAAAGAAGGACTGGGGCTCACGAGCCTGTACAACGAGAGCCTGGGGACGGTATCGGACCTGCATCTGTACGATCGGGTGGAGCACCGCGATGCGGGGAACGCGGATAAGCCCTGGCAGCATTAATCCGTCAATTTCCCGAGTACTGCGAAAACAGTTTCTGATCCCGTTGCGCTTCCGCCTGCTTGCCGTCCCTAGTGAGAATCGCGGCACGCACCGCGAAGAAGCGCGGAAAGATCAGCGATGTGAACATCGGATCGCCGGACGCCATCGGAATCGGTATTATCCGCAGTAGCTCCTTGGCGCGATCGAAATGGCCGGTCTCCACGTTGGCCCAGGCCAGCAGGATGCGCACCTGCCCGTCGGTGGGTGGAGTGGTTCGCGCATAGGCTTGCTCCAGCAGCGGCAGCGCTTTTTGGAAGTCTTGTTGGAAGAGGGCAGCCAGCGCGTCAACCAAGGGGGAACCGGAGCTGTGGGAACCATCGGCCAGCAGAAATTGCACCAAACCGCCCACGGAATTGCGACCCGGGCTGGCCGGCTGCAACAGAATATTCTTCGCGCTAACATTGGCTCCCGCGCGGTCGCCGGTTTGCAATTGCCAGACAGCAGCTTGCGCCCAGAGCAGCGCGGCGCCGTCGCCGTGGCTCTGGGCAGCCTCGGCCTGAATCTTGGCGAGCGCGCTTTTGCGGCGTCCAGTGAGAAACTCCCATTGCGCACGCTGATAGACGCTGGGCCCCTTGGCGAAGCGGCCAAAGATTTGATCGGCGCCGGACAGGTCACCGGTCATCAAGCGGGCCTGCGCCGCTTTCAGCCATTCCGTGCCGGCGGGGTTTTTCTGTTGCGCTGCCAGAAAGGCCGCTTCCGCGCCGGCGAAATCTCCGGCCGAGAAATCGACTTCGCCCAGCGAGTCCAACGCGTTCGCCCGCTGCTCCGGCGCCTCGTCCACGTATTTCTTCAGTGCTTGCCGAGCTTGCTCCAGATTGCCGGCAAAGCCTTCGGCATACCCGCGCATGTTCTCGAGACCGCCATTGTCCGGATCCAACCGCAAGGCTTGCCCGTAGGCCGCGGCGGATTCCGCAAACTGCCTGGCGCCGAACTGCAACTCCGCCAAGTGCTCGTAGTTTTCGCTGACGGCCGGGGCCAGCGCGGTCAGCTTCTTGAGCGCGGAAATCTGGGCGCCGCGGTCCTGTATGGCGCGAGCGCCGAGGTACGTCAAGTTCGCCTGGGAGGAATCATCCAAGCTCGCTGCCCGCCCCTTATCGGCGATGTCCGCTGCGCGTTGCAACTCGCCGCGCCCCAGAAGCGCTCTTACCCAGCTCACATACGCCACTCCGAAATGCGGGTCCGCTTGAATAGCCGATTGAAAGGCCTCATCCTGCGCCGCGGCATCGGTCGCTGCGAAAGCGCGGTTCAGTTGCTTGTAGGCCGCTGGAGATGGACTATTTCCCGGTTTCGCCGCGCTGTTGATTCCTTTCGCCAGCCTGGCAACCAGCGGGGCCAAGCCGGCCGTGGCGCCGCCATCCACACGCATGCTCCGCAGCATTTTGTGAGAGGCGGCATCCTCGATCTCGGCCTGCAGTTGCAACTTGCCTCCGCGGCCGGTCCCATAGGTGTGCAACAGGCGGTTTGCATGACGGGCGTAGGCTTGGGGGATGGAATCCACCTGTATCGCATCCAGGTTCGGGACCTGCGATAGGGCGGAACTCAGCAGAGCGGGACCCACTCGATCGGTCTCGCCTTCGCCGCTGAGAAGTTCAAACGGGAGAATTGCCAAGCGCTCGACTAAAGAGTGCTGCTCCGGTTTCGAGCAGGCAGCGATTGACAGGAGCAGGAGAAAAAGCGCTACGTGAGCGCTCAAAGAACGCGCGGCTCCCGCTTCAGCAGTTCCTTGAACTCCGGCAGTTCACGAATGGCCGCGAACTCGGGATCTTCGCTCAGTTTGTTCCGTTCCTTCAAGCCCTCTTCCAGCGCCATGCGCAAATATTGCAGCGCACGGTCGTTGGCGCCGGCTTTGGCATAGAGTTTCGCCATGTAGTAGTGGAACTTGGCGCGCTCTTCCACGTTCCGTTCCTGCAGCAGCACTCCATGGGTACCGCGATGCTCGAAGACGTCGGGATCCAACTCCAACGCGTGCTGCCAGGCTTCTCCCGCTTCCTTGTAGTCTTTGCGGGCGAAATAGGCCGTGCCCAGATTGCTGTAAATGGACGCAGAGTTGGCATCCACCTTCAGCGCCCGCTTGTATTCGCTGAGCGCCCGCCGGTAGTTCTTGCGCGCATAGTAGACCGC
>Ga0075015_100000361_pt1 | contig 15546 bp, 6 predicted proteins | sample AleBraG_ABR_2013_FD_71476 | JGI IMG/M metagenome (GOLD analysis project Ga0075015, IMG submission 71476) | Freshwater sediment microbial communities in response to fracking from Pennsylvania, USA - Alex Branch Run_MetaG_ABR_2013 | ecosystem: Environmental > Aquatic > Freshwater > Creek >...
TCCGGGCGAGCTAACGCTGGTCCGCACCATAGGTCAGGGGCGCTGGCAACACCCCTTCCACGAGCACGCCAACCACGTGCGCATCCTGGCGCGCGACGGGAACCTGGTTCTCAGCGGCTCCACCACCCCGGTTTCATATACCACGCCGGGAGGTACCGCGGTGGCGGGACGGGGACTTGCCGGAAGCCTGATGTTCAACACCGACACGACGCCGGGACAGTCGTTCGACGGGATTTTCTACTTTACCGGCAGGGGATTGAACTGGGATCCCTACGGTCACCATCCTGTCTCCAGTTCAAACGATCCGCTGGCTACGCTTTCCTGCACGCCGGACGCGAACGGCTACAACTCAAGCGCCCCCACGGCGGTTAACTTCATGGAGTGGTGCCAGGACCACGACAAACCGGTACAAGTCAATCCCTTTGGCGATGTGCCAGTGGGCGGCCCGGCTACTCTGCCCGATCCGAATATCCTAACCAACGGCCCCTGGTACGGCGGAAGCCCATACTTCGGCCCGGATGCGGTGTCGCGCTCGACGACGCCCGCCTGCACCAGTAACGCTCTGACCGGCACCGCAACCCCGGGCACCAACTGCACGACCTTGAGTCCGGCGAACTTGCAGCTGAACCCCGCGAGCGAGCGTGGCTGGGCGTTCATGTGGCACTCGCATAACGAGCGCGAGATTACGACGAACAATGTCTTCCCGGGCGGCATGCTGATGATGATGCTGGTCGATTCCCGGGAATTTGTGATTGACGAAAGCATGTGAGGACTCAGGCAGGGCAGGTTTTGTTTCCTGCCCGTTACCAAGGCCAGGTTGCCCCCCCAACCGGCGGATAAAGCAAACAAGAATTTCAGCGTATGTCCAGGACGGACCGACAACGAGAGGCGAGAACCATGATCCGGATCAGTGATTCCAAAGGCAAGGCTACACTGAAGACCGCAGCGGCAGTGTTCGTGCTGCTTGTCTTCGCGGCGGTTGCGGCGTTTGGCCAGCAGACGATTAATCTGACCGCGGCCCCTACCACCGCGACCATGCCCGATGGCACTGTCGTGCCGATGTGGGGTTATTTCTGCGGCACGGCGGTTACCGGTTCCACGGCGGCATGCGCCGCGCTCAACCCGGGCTCGCTGGCGGTAGGCACTACGCCGGCGACATGGTCTCCCGTTGTCATTACTGTACCCGCCGCCGCCCCGGGAACGGCGACCAGCCTAACGATCAATCTTACGAATAACCTGTCCTTTACGCCCACAGGGGCGACGACGGCGAATACCATCCCGACCTCCATTGTCATTGTGGGACAGGTGGGCGGCGGCCTCGGCAACGCGGCGCTGCGCACCACCACGCTGAGTCCCGACCACTCCAACGCGCAAGGGTGCCCTTCGTGGTTCATCGCCGCCAACCCGCCAGGCACCCCATGCACGGGCGCGAACAACGCAGGTTTGGCCACACCGCCCGCCCAGGGGAACCGCGTGCAGTCGTTTAGCACGGAAGTGGCAGCCGCCGGCGCAACACTTGTAGCCCCCCAGGTTGCTTCCCCAGGTGCGCTCACTTGGACTAATCTTCGTCCCGGCACCTACCTGCTCGAGTCCGGCACACATCCTTCGATTCAGGTTCCCATGGGTTTGATCGGCGTCCTGGTGGTCACCACCCCGGCCTCGGCGACTATCGCGGGCACGGCTTATCCAGGAGCGGCGGCTACAACCACCACCGCCGCGGTACCTGCGGTCACCTACAACGCTGAGCTTCCGTTGGAATTCAGTGAAATTGACCCGGTGCAGAACAAGGCTGTCAACACGGCCGTCAACACGGCGGGTTTCAGCGAGACGAGGGTGTGGTCCGGTTTGCCTGTCGACCCGCAGGGTAATCCCGGCTGCGGCAACCCGGCGTCCTCCACTTATCACGCGTGCTATCCCCCGGCGGTGAATTACACGCCGTTCTATTACCTCATTAACGGGCTCGCGTTCAACAAGACCAATGCAGCGGCTTCGGTGAACCCGCCTTACGCCGGTATTTATGGCGGAACACCGTTACCCGTCACGACCGGAATCACCGGCACCGTGTTGGTGCGCCTGGTGAATGCCGGCTTGCGCATGCACGTGCCCTCCATCGTCGGATCGCTCACACCGGGTTTCAACGGAGCGGGTGCAGCTGCTACGGTGAGCGGATTCACCTTGATCGCGGAAGACGGTAACCCGGTCCCGGGCGTACAAGTTGCCGGCGCGGCCGCTGCCCCCGCAGCTCCTCGTGTGCAGACCGACGTCTTTATGGCCGCGGGCAAGACTTTTGACGTGATGATCAACGCGCCCGCTGCCGGATCGACGGCGCCTGCCCTGCCGGTCTACGACCGCGAGTTGAGCCTGTCGGGCAATTCTTCCGACCGTGATACTGGAATGCTGGCCTACATTGGTGTCAATGGCGCCGGACTCCCGGTTACGGCAGGGACGGGTATTTTCGCCCCGGCGGTAGCCAACAACGATCTCTACGACGCTCTGGTTGCAGGGGAGCCCTTACGCGTGAATGATGTTTCCAAAGGTGTGATCGCCAACGACGTTAATGTTTACGGCGTCACACTGCTTGCAGCCCCGACCAGCGGCACGCTGACTTGCGAGGCACAACCGCAGAACCCCACTGCAGGGATTTGCGCGAACGGCACATTCACATGGACCCCTACGGGAACCGCCACGTCGGATACCTTCACCTACTGCGCCAACGGTAGTGTGACAACGGCCGTATGCTCCTCCGGTATCACCGCTACGGTCACCCTTGGTGCTTCGAACCTCACTGGTGGCCCCACCGCGATCGCCCAGAGCTACATGGCGAAGACTAGCACGTATATCAAGATCCCATCGCCTGGCCTGCTGATAGGGAACTCGGACCCGAACAACCTGCCTCTGACGATTGCCGTCCCGGCGGCGCCACCCACCGGTGTAGTGCTGGATGCCGGTGGCGGGTTCACGGCGTCGGTCGCATCGGGGACTGCCTCGACCACCTTCAGCTACACGGTGCAGAACTCCCAGGGGCGGACCGCTTCCGGAAACGCGACCGTCACCTTCCCAACGCCCAGCAATCTCCAGGTCACCGTGGTCGACGCCCAGGCTTATAGCGACTGCCAAGGCAATAGCACCTGCATCAGCGGATTGGCGCCCATCGGCGACTACCGCTGGATCATTGAAGAAGACAAAACCTTCTGGGTCGACCCGAACTGCACCGCCAACAACTCGGTCACCACGCCGGGCTGCCCTGCTGTTGTGGCCGCCGGAGGCACCGTGCCCACCTTTGGCACGAATTTCCACGCCAGCCACATGGATTTCGTCGCCCAGGGATGCACCGGGCCGCTCTCGTGCGAAGGCGGCCAGACAATGTTGGATACCCGCACTGGCAGCCCGACCTTGGGGCAGCACATCCCCGCGGTGTGCGACCTTGGCAACGGCGCCTGCCGGCCCGATCCGAACTGCACAGTGCTCCCGTGCTTGACAAGCGGGGGCACTACACCTGTGATGCCGAGCTCGGTCCATCTCGATCCCACCAAGCGCTACTACATCTCGGTGTTGCCCGGCGACGCGGCCAACCCATTTCCAGGCAATGCCAGCCCGCCGACCAATTGCGCAGCAGGCGGGGTAGTGAACGGAGCTCTGAACACGCAATGCGGCCACACCATGAGCGGCGCTCCGGTCCCACCGGCCTGCAACATCTTTACCACTGGGTGTACCTCTACCAGCACCGCTGCCTTCGCACCCGTCATGGTGAAGGTGCTGCCCACTCCGCTTCCTCCGGCAAAGCTTGCGGTCTTCGTATTTGAAGACGACTTCCCAGTCAATGGCGAGCATGATGGCGGGGGCGGCTCCGGCACGGTTGCACCCCTCGAGGCCGGCCTTGGCGGTTTCGAACTCGTCCTGTGGGACACCTATGGCGGACTCGGCGATTTTACCGGACAGGATACCCACGACATGTTCAACCAGCCGTTGTCGAACTCCCTGGCCGGAACCATCGATCCCGCCACGGGTTTGGACGCCTGCCCGATTTCTGCGCAAGTTACGGCGAACGCTGTGGGCGGGGATGGGAGTCAGGCAGGCATCACGGGCAGGATCGTGACGTGCCCGAAGTATGAATCCGACAACGCCACCCTGTCGCCGCTGGCCGGCCAGGCAGTCATTGCCAACCTGATGCCGGACAAGTTCAGCGTGCAGGCCTACCCGGCGGCCGACCGGATTGCGCGCGGCGAAGAATGGCTTCAGACCAACACGCTGGATGGCCAGCACCCCCACGATGCCTTCATCCGCATCGGCGAGCCTGGCTACTTCCAGGAATTCGGGCCGAGCGGATACCACGTGAGCATCGGCTTTGTCAACCCGAAAATCGTCAATGACCGCAAGGCCGCCGTCTGCTCCGGCGCCTACGGCGCCGTCGGCCCCTGCACCAACACCATCGACGGACAAGTGGACGTCCAGCGCCTGAGCCGGACGCCGGACCAGAGACTCTATCCCAGCGGTTCCCGCGATGCTCTTACCTGGACCCAGTGCTGGGTCAGCCTGGGCGATCCGGACGCCGAGGACTTCATGTTCACCAAGTGCGACGCCAATGGGAACTTCAAGTTCACAGGCGTTCCCGGCGGCAACTGGAGACTGACCATCGGTGACCAATGGAACGACCAGATCATTGACGGCCTCTCAACGCCGGCGAACGTGGGCTGCGTTCCCACGCCGCCCGCGACCACCTGCACCGGCGGCGTTAGCACGCTCCACATGGGGAACCTTGGCGTCCAGCAGTGGCAGTCGAACGTCTACACCAGACTCTTCGTTGACGACAACAAGAATGGAATCAGGGACCCAGGCGAGATCGGGGTTCCCCAGGTCTATACGAGGGTTAAGTACCGAGACGGCCACAACGCCAACACTCTTTTGACCGACCCCGACGGCGTTGCCAACTTCAACGAAACGTTCCCGCTCTTTAACTGGTATGTCGTGGAACCGGACCTTGGCCGCTACAAGCGGACGGGGACCCACACCGTCTACGACGCGGGCGGGCCCGCCGACGGCTCCACCGACTGCGGGGCGACGGGCGTTCGCCCGTGCGGCACCTCGACCGCTTACAATTTCCTCGCCAACACGTACGAGTCGCTTCCTCTGCCCGCCGACCTGCGCGTACCGGGCGCGGTCTATTGCGCTGCCGCCGATTGCGCGGCGGAAGCCGCCGCGTTCGCCGCCGGCACGCCGACGAGCGCGAGCACTGTCGTACATTCCACCGGACGCCTCGATCCGCCCTGGGTTAACTCCGAGGGCTGGTCGGGCCTGACCAGCCATGGCGATTGGATCGAGTTCGGCGTGGCGCCGTATGCTGCCTGCAACCCGTCCCTGGCCGCAAGCGCAACCAACTTCTGCGCGACCGTCACCTATACCCCACCCGGAGGCACGGCTACGACCAAGCTGGTGGGCGAGAACGGCGGTATCCATGGACATACCACCTATGCCGCCACGCGTCCCTTCGACGATGCTTCGCAAATGATCGAGCAGCCGTGGTCGCCGAACGTGCCGGGCGTCACCCTCAACCTCTACCAGGAAGGCTTTGCGGCGGATGGCGTGACCCCAACTCTCCGGATGGTGGACACTACCACCAGCACCAGTTGGGACGCCTGGGCGCAAGGCTTCTACCCGGGCAGCACCGCTGGCGCGGCAACGGGGGCGGGCCAGAAGCCCTACATGAGCTGCCCCGGCCAGGGAACCGCGACCGGCACCAACGCCGATGTGTTCTTCTTCTCGCTGTTTGACCAGCCAGAGTACCTTGACTGGTACAACTCTCTACACGGCGGCACCCTTCACACTATTCCTTACAACTCGCAGTTCAAGTGCTATGACTCGATGCACATCGGGGACCAGACCCAGCCGGCGCCCTACGACGGCTTTTACCAGTTCCCCAGTTCCCTTGGCGTCAACGCGATCACGGGAAAGCCGCTGATCACTTCCGGGTCGACCAATGGCGTCACCTCCAACATGACCGGCACCAACTGCACCATCTGCGTGCCGAATCCCGATACGACGGACGTCTATCGCGTCGGCACACCCATGCTCCCACCCGGAAAGTACGTGGTGGAAGTGATCATGCCCCCGGGCTTTGAGGTCTATAAGGAAGAGGACAAGAACCTGCTGATCGGCGACAACTTCATCGCGCCGGCCACGCAGCAATTCGCCGGCTTGGGCGGCGCCATCTTCATCCTTCCCGATCAAGCCTCGGTAGCTTCCCTGTACGACCCCAGCGCGGCCGGTTACAACCCCAGCAACTATCAGAACCAGACTACGGCCTTAGGGACGAACGAGCAGCTGGCCCTCCCAGGTTTTCCCGGCTACCAGGATCCTATTTGGCCGTGCGTGGGTGAGATGCGCGTGGTGCCCGACTACCTGAGTCTCTTCCCACAGAATAAAGAAACTGCTCCGTTTGCCGGAGCTACCCGGCCTCTGTGCGACCGCAAGGAAGTGACGCTGGCCGACCAGATGAGCGTGAGCGCCAAGTTCTACATCTACACCTCCACGCATATCGCCGCGAAGTTCACGGGGGTGATCACGGACGACTTCACCTCGGAATTCGATCCGTTCTCACCGCAGTTCGGCGAGAAGTTTTCCCCGCCCAACCAGCCGGTTTCCACCAAGGATTATCTCGGAAACGAACTTTCCCGCGTCTACTCTGACCACTGGGGGACGTATGAAAGTTTGAATTTCTCCACTTGGGATGTGAACCCGCCCAACATTACAGGGTACTCGCCCTCGATGATGGTCCAGTGCATGAACGACGCCGGCCCGATCCTGGACACCCGGCCGACGATTCCCGATCCAAACAACCCGGGATCCTCGATTCCGAATCCGACGCTCGGCCAGATGATTCCCGATCCCTTGTACAACCCGGCCTACAGCCAGTTCTGCTACGAGGAGCCGTACATGCCGGGCCTGACGACCTATCTCGATACGCCCGTTGTGCCTACGCAAGCCTTCGTGGGCGCGGCGTACAACAATCCCGATTGCGCCTATCCCGATACCACGCCAGCCATCAAGGAAGTGGATGGCGATGGAATTGGACCTTGGGTGAGCGCGACCGGTAGCAGGACCCTGACCATCACTGCCCTCGGCAACGTGCAGGTGGATAACAGTGGATACTCGGGTCCCTCGGCCAACGTGGCGCCTTTCAATTTGAAGAAGGTCCAGCGCCACTACGGGTTTGGCGGTACGAAGGGAACCGTGACGATCGGTGGGTATGCTGTGCCAGCGGCGAACATCACGACGTGGAGCGATCCCTCGATCGTGCTCTCGATTCCGGCGACCGCCGCCATTCCGCCTTGCCGCATCCAGCAGCAGGCGCAGTACGTACCTGCCGGCACGACGACAGCGCTTTGCGGTGAATTGGTCATCACCGCCGTCAGCGGCAGGCAGTCGATCGATACCGTGACGGTCACCATCGGCGGCAAAGCGCCGACCCACGTCGCCGCCTCGCAAACGATTCAGAGCGCGATTGACGCCGCCGCGCCGGGCGACTTGATCATCGTCGACCCGACTTGCAACACGACGGCAGGGGTGACCACCGCCTGCACTACACCCTCACTAACCAACATTCACTCTCCCGCTTCTCACAGAGAGATGCTGCTTATGTGGAAGCCGGTCCGGCTGCAGGGTGCCGGCGCGGCCTCCACCATCATCGATGCCAATACCCACCCGGCCGGCAAGGCGCTCGACCCCTGGCGCCGGCACATCAACTGCTTCTTCGGCTTGGCGCTGGACGGCGTACCGTACACTGCGGCGGGAGGCACGAACGTTTACGATCCCAGCGGGGGCTCCAGTTGCCCTGACACGGGTTGGAACTACTTTACAGCTCAGCCCGACTCTCCGCAGATTGACAGGCTACCCCTGGAGGCCACGGTCGGTTGGGACGCTAACCTGAACGGCAACATCGCCGAACTCTTACAAGAGCCCACGCTGTTGGGCGCCTATGAAGGCGCGGGCATCACGGTCCTGGCCAAAGGGCTGGAGTTCCACGGACAGGCTCCTTGGAATGACGGCACGGAGCCGGGCGCGTTCCCGGCCGTCACCACGCTGCTGACCGGCGTAGGTCCTGATCCGACCGCACTCCCCACCGGCGACGCCAACCCGTTCTGCCATACCGGGACCTACGGCGCCACGGGCGCCTTTACGATCACCGGCCCGACCAACCCGTACCCGAGCGACTTCACGTGCAACCCATCGAGCATCGATGGCTTGACTGTGGCCAACAGCTCCCAGGGCGGCGGCGGCATCTTCATCCACGGCTGGGCGCATCACCTGGAGGTCGCCAACAATCGCGTCTACAACAATGCCGGCACACTCACCGGCGGCATTAGCGTCGGGCAGGGTGAATTTGCCGGTCCGTACCCCTTGGGCGGACTCATCGCGGCGCCCGGCTCTTGCAGCAACGGCTCCGGGTTGATAACCAACCAGCACGAACCGGATTGCTTCCAGATTGACGTGAACTTGCACAACAACATGATCACGAACAACGCCTCGCTCGGCGATGAATTGTTCTCCGCAACGTTGTCGGGCGGCGGCGGCGCGACCATCTGCACCGGCAACGACTATTACAAGTTCAACTACAACTGGGTGTGCGGCAACCTCAGCGCTGGTGAAGGCGGTGGGATCACACACCTCGGGGAAATCCAAAACGGCGATATCGAGCACAACTCGATCTTGCTCAATCAGAGCAGCAACCCCACCATCCCCACCAATGGCGGCGGGATCATGATCCAGGGAACGCCGGACACCGACCCGGTTTGCCCGGGCGTGCCCGACAGCGATTGCCCGCCGGGATTGAGCGACGGCACGGGTCGCGGCCTGATGATCAATGCCAACCTGATCGAGGGCAACTCGGCGGACAGCGGCAGCGGCGGCGGCATCCGGCTCAGCCAAGTCAACGGCACGGACGTCTCCACCTTCGCGAGCCAACCCACCCTCTGGAACAACGTGAGTATCACCAACAACATCATCGTCAACAATATGGCGGGTTGGGATGGCGCGGGCATCTCGTTGCAGGATGCCTTGAACGTGACAATTCGCAACAACACCATCGCTCACAACGATACCCTTGCCTCCTCGGGTGTGCTGACCTTCGCCATCGGGACACCTTCTGCCAGTGCCCCAGCCGGGGAATGCCACAACGCGGCGGGTACGGCTTCGTGCCCGCAGTCGGCCGGGGTGACAAGCACGCGCAATTCCACGCTGCTGACCACCACCTTCATAACCCTGCCCACCTGCCCGACGAACCAAACACCAGCAACAGGTTGCCGGATCTACTCAAACCCGATACTCGGCAACAACATCATCTGGCAGAACCGCTCGTTCTACATCGGTATAACGGGCGGAGGCACGGGAACGCTGAACCAGCAAAACCTCGTCGGGCTGTTCAGGGCATTTACGAACGCCCTTGCTCCGGCCCAGACGGGCACCGGCCAATGCGGGACCGCCAGCTATTGGGACATCGGCGTGCGGGGCGATACGGGGCCGACCGATCATACCGGCGGTACGCTCCACCCAACCTACTCCGTGCTGACCAGCACCACCGGCTATGGCGGGGCCAACAACTCAGCCAGCGCTCCACCGGTTGTCAGCCAGTATTGCAACGGTTCGCGCGTGCCGCCGGAATGCACTGCGGGGGATGGATGCGGAGGACCCAAGGGGTTTGGTGTGCCTCCGGGCATTTCCGACGCTGTGACGCCGAACCCGAGGTTTAGCCTTACTCCATCGGCGACGGTGGATGAAGGCAACAACTGGATCAACGTGAGCTGGGGTCCGTTGGCGCTGACCAACCCGTCGGTTGCGGGAGCGGACGGAAACTTCGGCGGCGGTCCTCCACTCGCCAACTACAACCTGACGGCGACCATCAATACGGTGCCGGCTGCGCAACCTCACCCGGCGACGGACTTCTACGGCAACGCCAGGCCGGAACCCGGCGAATCCACAACCGCCGGCCTCTTCGATCCAGGCGCGATTGAGTTCGGTTCGTCTGTTCCTGTGGCAGTACTCAGCGTAACGGGTGGGCCGCTGGCCTTCGGCAACGTGGGGGTCGGCACGACCAGCAGCGCAGGTACCCTCACTCTGCATAACACCGGTACGGCAGCCGGAACGGGCATTGGGCTTGCCTTCACGTCTACGCCAGCGGGTGGCTTCTCGCGTCCGGCGGGAGCGGCAGGCGGCACATGTACCGGTACTTTGGCTGCGGGCGCCACCTGCACCATCAACGTAGTCTTCACGCCCACCGCTGCGGGTGCCTACACCGGAACCCTGACCATTACCGCGAATGTTGCGGTCACTGGTTCGCCGGTGGCGCTCAGCGGTACGGGCATCGTTCCGGTGATCGCTGCGACTCTGACGCCGACGTCGCGCAACTTTGGCACGGTGACCAGGAATTGCCCGGGCCTCCTCTGCTTGTTGACAGATCCGGCCCAGGTCTTCACGCTCACCAACACGGGCAACGTGACGCTCACGGGCATCGGACAAGGAGCGCTGGGAGGAACCAATCCCACGGAGTTCGCCATAATCCGGTTGCTGTCGACCTGCGGACCGGCTGGCGGCGGCCAACTGCTCGGCCAGACAACTCTGGCGCCGGGTGCATCTTGCATCGTCACGGTGCAGTTCGAGCCGCAAACGGCCCAAACGACCGGGGTCAAGAACGCAACGGTCTCTGTGACCGATTTGGCTGGTACGCAAACCTCGACCTTGACCGGCACGGCAAACTAGCCGATGTCCATCAGGCCGATGGAAGTCTGAATACGACTGCTGCTCGCGGGGTGACCCGCGAGCAGCAGCGCTCTGCAGAGAGACCTGCGCAGGCGGGTCCAGAGTCAGTGACGCAGCCCGAATCTGAGGTTTGGGTTCAGTTGCTTGGAGAACTTGAGGTAAGGTACGGTTATGAAAATCCTCCGAACGCTCGGTTTAGGCGCTGCCATTCTGTTTCCGCAACTGGCCTTAGCCAAGTTGCCCTTCTCGAACGACGCTTTTGGAAGAGTGGAAGCGACGCTGGATTCCTGTACGCAAGCGGATCCGGCGGGAGCTCCAAAGTACCAGGAGAGAAAAAAGGCCCTGGTTAAGGATGTCCCGGAGAAGGAAGTGGCCGAGGCTCGCGCCAGTCAGGAATACAACGACGCGTATGACGCGACCACCACAGAAATCGGGAAGCAGCCGAAGGAGAAGGTGGTCGAAGCCTGCACCGCCTCTCTGAAAGACGGCCAATAGGACTGTCCACCCATGCCAGGAGGTAAGGTTCATCCGATGTCCCCGAAGTCGATCATCGCTACTCAGCTTCTGCTGCTCGCTGTTCTAGCGGGCAGCAGCGTCGTCCCTGGCGCACAGGGGCAGTCAACCCAGGCCAACCAAGAACCTGCTACTCCTTCCCCGAATGCTCCGGCCCAGTCTGCCACGCCGGTCCAGACGCAAAAATCAGGATCCCAGAATCCTGCGCCATCGGCCCAACCAGCAACTGCTGGAAACCAGCGTCGCGTGCTGAATCACAGGTCGCGGCATGCCACGATGTATTACGAAGGCATGTGGGGAGTGGACTCTTTGCGGGTGAAGCTGGCCGAGTCGGGCGAACTGGTTCGATTTAATTATCGCGTGCTGGACCCGGAGAAAGCCGCGGCCCTCAACGATAAGAAAGCCGAGCCCGAGTTGATCGATCCGCAGGCTGGCGTCAAGCTCGAGGTTCCCCAGATGGAGAAGATAGGGAAATTGCGTCAGAGCAGCACGCCGAAGGCGGGCATGGTTTACTGGATGGCTTTCTCGAACCCAACCCGGGCGGTGAGACGGGGCGACCGGGTGGATGTGGTGATTGGGACATTCCGGGCCAACAACCTCATCGTAGAATGAGGGTACGGCAGAAGTGCTTTCTTCGGCTCGCCAGGAGCCGGGCTGGCTATATGCTTTTTTTGGTTAGTTCGAACACTCTTGTAACGAGGATGGGTATATGTTTCGAAGGTCGCTGGGAATTCTGATCTCCACGGCATTTGCGATCTCGCTTGCCGCGGCGCCGAACAATGCTTCATCGCAAGCCAAGCTATCCGCGGCTCAGATCGTGGACAAGAACGTGGCCGCCCGGGGCGGCTTGCAGGCATGGCGGGCCGTCCAAACCTTGTCGCTGGAAGGAAAAATGGGGGCCGGAGGGAATCGGCGCGCGACGCTTTCTGTGCCCGTGCCGCACCAGAAGGAACTCGCGAATATGCTTCCTAGCCGGCCGGTCGAAGAGACGCAATTACCTTTTCTCATGGAACTGAAGCGTCCCGGCAAGGCGCGTCTGGAATTGCAATTTAAAGGACAGACCGCTGTGCAAGTCTATGATGGCGCCAACGGGTGGAAAATTCGGCCGTACTTGAACCGGCACGAAATCGAACCTTTCAGCGCGGAGGAACTGAAGATTGCCTCCAATCAGGGGGACCTCGACGGTCCCCTGGTGGATTACGCTGCCAAAGGCAGCCATGTCGAAATGGACGGCAGCGAAAAGGTGGAGGGACGCGACACCTATAGGATTAAGGTCACGGAGAAGAATGGGCACTCGATCCACGCGTGGATCGACGCGGAGACCTTCCTCGAAGCAAAGATTGAAGGACAACCACGCCGCCTCGATGGCACAGAACATCCGGTGGAAGTTTACTACCGCGATTACCGGAACGTGGATGGTCTTCTGATCCCGTTCGTCCTGGAGACCAGAGTTCTCCCGGTGGGCCAGAACGCGCTGGGTTTAAGGGATACTCCCGTTCCGTCGGAGAAAATAATCATCGATAGGGTGCTGGTGAATCCCAAGTTCGATGAAAGGCTGTTCTCGAACCTGGAGGTTCCAGCCGTATCCAAGAGCAAGTAACCGGGATTGTATCTTCGCCAGTCTGTGCGAACGATATCCGCAGAATGAACGGAAACGAGACTGGCGCGATCAGGATTCTCAGACTTCCGGGAGCGATAATCTTGGTCTGAAATGTTCCCCTCCCGCTTCATGTCAAATAAGAGATGGGGAACGTGAGCTATGAATCTGAATGCAGATCGCGGCCATTTAGCAAGCCGTGCCCTCCCCTGCAAGCCTCTGACTGCGAGTCTGCTTCTGCCAAGCGTTGGACCACCTGCCCATCGAGTGCGGCGAAGACAAGTTCAATAGTAGATCGATTTCGCGAAGGAGACTGAAATGATATTTCGGAATGCGACCAGAATCATTGTGATTTTGGCGGCAACAGCGGCTTTAGCCCAGGGCACCACGCCAGGCTCGCCGATCCTGAGTCAGAGGCCGGGGCTGGCCGGGCGGAGAGGTCCGGCTGGGAACAGGAACTCCGACCCGCAGGGTTTGACCGCGTTGCGTCAACGGGTCGAGGATATGCAAAGTACGCTCTCCCAGATGCATGCGGTGCTAAAGCAAATGCATGCCAAGGCTGCTAAGAGCAGCGTCAAGGACTCGCTCGCCAAGGCCAACCTTGACATGTGGGAATTGATGGTGGGCCATCTGGACACGGAGCTCCAACAACTACAGGCTGCAGTGACAGCACGCGAGGACTTGGAAGCTCGTCGCGCTTCCCTCTATAGGCAGGCGGATGCCAAAGCTGAAGCGGAGGCTCAGGCGGCGCGCGCTACCCAGACAGCCACATCTGCTACCGGGGCGCCGACACCGGCTCAGGCCGGGCAAGGTGGGGGGCAGAATCCTGCCGGACAACCTGCGCCCGGACAGCCAGTTCCGGCTCCACCGGCAAGCAATTCTCCTTCGTCCAAGCCGCCCGGCCAAGGATCGCCGAACTCCGCGCCCCCACAATAGGGAGGCAGGCGTGAAGCGGCAAGGATCTCCCGAGAGATGGGTAATTCTATGAAGAAGGTCATAACTGCGGGTTTGATTGGACTGCTGATGATCGTCTCCTATTTCCTGGGGAGACACCACCCAGCGCCTGCGACCGAAAGCGCGAGTTCACGCCGCATCCTCTATTGGGTTGATCCCATGCATCCGGATTACAAGTCGGACCACCCCGGGATAGCCCCCGACTGCGGCATGCCTTTGGAACCGGTCTATGCGGATTCTGGAACCCTGCCGGTAGCGTCCGTTGCGGTGCCAACCGGAGCGGTTGCGATCGACCTCGAGAAACAACAATTGGTCGGGATCCGGGTAGCGGCAGCGGAGAAAACATCTGGAACACACACCATGCGCTTTCTCGGCCGCGTGGTTCCGGAGGATACCCGCATCTATCGAGTCAATTCGGGCATGGACGGATTTATCCGGGAGACCTTCAACGATTCGGTTGGAGAACAGGTAAAGAAAGACCAAAAGCTGGCGACATCTTATGTAGGCGACACGTTGTCGATTGCCTCCGGATTTCTGGCCGCGACTGCCGCGGTGCCGGGTGTCATCGCCAAGGACGGCAACCGGACTGTTCCATTTCCGGGCGCCGTGTCGAAGCAGGGTGTGAGCAGCCTTCAAGGCTACACGGATCGCCTCCGCAATCTCGGCATGAGCGAGGCGCAGATCAAACAGATGGCGGAAAACCGCCAGCTTCCCCAGACGGTAGACATCGTCTCGCCCGCAGATGGATTCATTCTGGCTCGGACCATTACACCGGGCCAGCACTTCGACCGCTCGACTGAGTTCTACCGCATTGCTGACTTGAGTCAAGTCTGGATTCTGGTGGACATCTTCGGGAGCGATGCGCAAGACATTCATCCGGGGGCTGTCGCTCGCGTCACTTTGCCTGATCAGCGAAGGAGCTTCTCCGCGCGAGTGAGCCACGCCCTGCCTCAAGTTGATCCCGAGACGCGGGTTTTGAAGCTCCGCTTCGATGCCGACAATCCCGGCTTTGCCTTGCGGCCTGACATGTTCGTGGATGTAGAGCTGCCCGTGACGGGGCAGGCGGGAGTCTCCGTGCCCCAGGACGCCGTGATTGACTCAGGGCGCGAGCAGCGGGTGTTTGTTGAGCGGAGCGCGGGAGTGTTTGAGCCGCGTCGGGTGCAGATCGGCTGGCGGTCCGGCGACCGAGTCGAAATCGTGCGTGGGCTAACAGAAGGCGAGCTCGTGGTCGCTTCGGGAACCTTCCTGGTGGACTCGGAGAGCCGCCTGAAATCCATCGCCCAGTTGCCATCAAAACAAGAGCCTTATCAGCATTAGAGCGTCCTGGCCAAAATCCACAACCCGGCCTTGGCTGGTGGCCAGCGTCGGCAAGGTCAAAGATGCGGCGTGCGGCATGATGGTCAATGCGTCGAAGGCCCTCGCGGAAGACGGGACAAGCCAGCCTAACTGCTGCCCAAATCGTCGACAAGCACGTTGCACTGCGGTGGGTTACAGGCATGGCGCGCCGTCCAGACCATGTCTCTAACCGGCAAGATGGAGGCTGGAAGCGGCGACTCGGTCGCCCGTAGCAGGAAGTTTGTCCAGGAGAACCTCAAGTGTTCCGGCAAGACGGAACTTCCAGATGGCATGGACAGTCAGGAACAGGCCCAGAAGCAAGTGCAACTCCCATTTGTGATGGAGATGAAGCGCGGCCACAAGTCACGCCTCGAGATTGAGTTTGCGGGCAAGACCGC
>Ga0075015_100000362_pt1 | contig 15515 bp, 18 predicted proteins | sample AleBraG_ABR_2013_FD_71476 | JGI IMG/M metagenome (GOLD analysis project Ga0075015, IMG submission 71476) | Freshwater sediment microbial communities in response to fracking from Pennsylvania, USA - Alex Branch Run_MetaG_ABR_2013 | ecosystem: Environmental > Aquatic > Freshwater > Creek >...
TGCCCGCGCCACCGCCGCTTCCAGGCCGGTGAACGGCGGCGGATCCGGGCCTCGCGGCGCAGGCCGGTGGCAGAGACGGGACGGGGGTCGGGGGAGCAGGCGCACCCCTGCACGCTGGGCGTGGGTGTCGGCCGGGCGGCCCGTCAACCGGTCAGGCGGCGGATCCCGACGAGCCCGACCCGGACGAGCCCGACCCGGACGAGCCCGACTCGGACGAGCCCGACCCGGACGAGCCGCTGCCCGCCGCGCCGGACGATCCGGACGATCCGGACCCCGACGAGGACGAGTCCGAGCCGGACGACTCCGAGCCGCTGCTCGACGACGGCGCGGGGACGGTCGACGACGACCCGGAGCGACTGTCCGTGCGGTAGAAGCCCGAGCCCTTGAACACGATCCCGACGGCGTTGTAGAGCTTGCGCAGCCGGCCGCCGCAGGAGGGGCACTCCGTGAGCGCGTCGTCAGTGAACGACTGCACGACCTCCAGAGGCTCGCCGCAAGCGGTGCACGAGTACTGGTAGGTGGGCACGGCGTACTCCTCGCGCAGGTCGATCGCGTTGGCACTCGGGGTTCAGGAGTGCCAATGATGCCAAACACCGGTCGACACGGCCAACTTGCCGTTTCCGGGGGACGTGTCGCGCCTCTGCCGAGAGCGGACGCGGTACCCGGCGGCCACCAGGTCCTTGATGCGTCGCGGGTCGTCGAGTTCGTCGATCTCTGTCGCGTCGACGAAGCCGCCGAGCAAGACGTCGGAAACGCTGATGACGACGAGCGTCAGTGGTCGATGGCGTACTGGCCGTACCCCCTGTCATCGCGGTTCGGGCTGCGTCTGACATCTCGGCTGGTCTGGACACCAGCGTCCCCACCTCCTGCGCCTGGGCCGCGGGTCAGTCGCGGGTGAGGCGGCCCAGCTCGTGGCCGGCGTGGTCGACGAGCACGAGCGTGGTGCCGGTGAACCCGGCGCCCGAGGCCTCGGCGAGCCAGCCGCCGACGTCGACGTTGTCGCAGCCCACGAGGGTCGAGGCTGCGCTGGTGGCGACGAAGGACCCCGCATCGCCGGCGGCCCAGCGACCGCTGGTCTGGTTGCAGCCGTCGGTGGCCTCGTACCCGCCGGCGGCGGTCAGCGTGGCGCCGGGTGCTGTTGCGCGCACGAGCCCGCCGGACGCAGTGGGCGCCACGGCCGTCCAGTGGCCCACGAGCCCGGCCGCGGTGGCCGGCGTCAGCGTGGCGGGCAGCCCGACGGCGGGGGCGAGCGCGGCACGCAGCGGGTCGCTCACCGTCGGCGGGTCGGCCAGCGACGGCAGCAGGTTGGACCCGGGAGTGGGCCGGCCACCCGGTGCCAGGCGCACCACGGTCGCGCCGTCGGCGCTCGTCAGCAGGAATCCGTCACCGTCCGGGACGTAGCGGGCAACGGTCGTGAGCCACGCGGGCGTGGGGTCGCCCTGCTGGGGCAGGCAGTCGCCGTCGCCGCCGTCGATGTGGGCGACGAACAGGCCGTGGCCGTCGGCGCGCCAGGCGCCCATCAGGTAGCCGCACGACGCCCAGAGCGAGAGGTCGTCGGAGATGCGCAGCACCGTGCCGTCCTCGACGGCCGCGTCGTCCCGGACGAGCCACGAGCCGACGAGCGACAGGGGATCGGTGCTCGCGGGCGGTGGTGTCGAGCCCGATGCGGTGGCGCTCGGAGGCGATCCCGAGGGCGATGCGCCACCGGCTGCGGTCGTCGACCCACAGCCCGCGAGGCCCAGGACGGCTGTGACCGCCATCACCGCGGCGCACGTCCGGCGGCGCATGACGTCCCCCTTCCGTGCGCGGCGTCCGGCCCGAGCGGTCGACGTACCCGGCTCCATGGTGCCCCGACGTGACGCGTCCCACACCGGATCCGGGTGATGTTCACCTCGTCGCAAAGGCCGCGGAACCGGAAGGAGACCGACGGCGGGGATGTTGGTACCGACGACGAAGGAGGTGATCGACATGACGGCAACGACGGATTTCTCCCCGGAGACGGTGGAGGAGCTGTATGCGCTGTGGGACCGACTGCGCGCAGAGGCGATCAGCGAGAGCGACCGCCACGAGATCGACGACATCTTCGCGCGGCAGCTCCCCTGATCGCGCGGCCACGGTCTTGTGACCAGCGATCGACGACGGCGCGGGTGCGCAGTCCCCTAGGGTCGAAACCTCCACGCCGGAGGTGACGATGACGGTCGAGGCCATCGGGCTCGGCAAGTCCTACGGGAGCACCCGCGCCGTCGACTCGTTGTCCTTCGAGCTGCGTCCCGGTGCCGTCACCGGGTTCCTCGGGCCCAACGGCGCCGGCAAGTCGACGACCATGCGTCTGATGCTCGGCCTCGACCGCGGCCAGGGCACCACGCTGTGGGACGGCAGGCGACTCGTCGAGCACGACGACGTGACACGCACGGTCGGTGCGCACCTCGACGCGAAGTTCTTCCATCCCTCGCGCTCGGCACGCAACCACCTGCGGATGCTCGCGACCGAGGCCTGCGTGCCTGCGTCGCGCATCGACGAGGTGATCCGGCTCGTCGGCCTCGACGCCGTCGCGGGCAAGCGCCCCGGCGGGTTCTCCCTCGGCATGGGACAGCGGCTCGGGCTCGCCGGCGCGATCCTCGCCTCGCCCCGGGTGCTTCTGCTCGACGAGCCGGCGAACGGCCTCGACCCGCAGAGCATCCAGTGGCTGCGCGACTTCCTGCGGCACTACGCCGCGATGGGCAACGTCGTCTTCGTCTCGAGCCACCTGCTCTCGGAGATGGCGCTCATGGCGGAGCACCTCGTGGTGATCGCCGCGGGCCGGATGCTGGCCGACGAGCCGCTCGACTCGTTCGTCGCACGCAGCACGCGCAACGACGTGCTCGTCCGTTGCTCCGACCCCGCGGCCCTCGCCGAGGCCCTCCGGGCCGCGGGCGTGACGTCGGCGCCGGAGGGTGCCGACGGGCTCGCGGTCACGACGTCGGACACCGACCTCGTCGGCGATGCCGCGTTCCGTGCCGGCCTCGCGGTCCGCGAGCTGACCCGGCGTACGGCGTCGCTCGAGGAGGCGTTCCTCGAGCTGACGAGCGACCAGCAGCAGTTCCGCACGGGGGAGACGTCGTGACCGCGGCGCTGCGCTATGAGTGGGTGCGGATCTCGACGGTCCGCGGAACGCGCATCTGCCTGGTCCTCACCCTGCTGCTCTCGGCGCTTCTCGGGTACGGCGCCGCCAACCCGCACCACGACTTCGACGGCCAGGGCAACGAGCTGGCGCGCGTGTCGGTCGACTGGGTCGGCGCGTTCGGGATCCCGCTGTCGATCACCGTGGTCCTCGCCTCCGTCGTGGCCGCACAGTCGATCGGGCAGGAGTACCGCTTCGGGGTCATCCGGCTCACGCTGACGGCCTTCCCCCGCCGCAGCCAGGTGATCGCGGCGAAGGTCGCGTTCGTCGTCCTGACCGGCGTGGTGTTCGCGCTCGTGTCCTACGCCGGCAGCTGGATCGGGTTGCTGGTGCGGGGCTACCCGACCCCGCCGGACGGCGCGGTCGCGCCGACCACGTCGTTCTTCCTCCGGGGCATCGCGTTCGCCGTGCTCTGGGCGCTCTCGGCGTTCGCCCTCGCGGGCATCACCCGGCAGACCGCGATCGGCATCGCGGTGCCGATCGTGTCCGGTGTCATCGTCGAGCAGCTCCTCGCAGCCACCCTGTCGGAGAAGGCGGCGTGGCTCACCGACCACCTCCCGTGGAGCAACGCCGGTCGCTGGAGCGACCTCGAGCGGACCGCATCCGGGATCGGTGCGCCGCCCGACCTCGTCCACGCGCCTCCCCTTGGCTGGGTCGCGCTCGCGGTGTTCGGTGCCTGGGTGGTCGCCTTCCTCGCCGTCGAGACGGCGCTGTTCCTGCGACGTGACGCCTGATCGTTAGGCTCCGCGGGTGAGCACAGCCCGGGCCGACGAGATCGCGGCGGTCGCGCTCGGCGGTGTGATGGGTGCGCTGGCTCGTGCCGGCATCTCGACCGCGGCTCCGCACCACGACGCGGCGGCCTGGCCGTGGGCCACGTTCGTCACCAACCTGCTCGGCTGCCTGGTGCTCGGTGTCGTGCTGGACTGGGTCGACAACCGGCACACGACCTGGAAGGTCGAGCACCCGCGCAGGGCGCGGCTGATGCGCCCGTTCCTCGCCGCCGGGGTGCTCGGCGGCTTCACCACGTTCTCGACGTTCTCGGTCGAGACGTTCGGCTTGCTGCGCGCGCACGCGATCGCGCCCGGGATCGGCTACGCCGCGTGCAGCGTGCTGCTCGGAGTCGCCTGCGTCGTCCTCGGTCGTGCGGTGGGTGCCGCGGCGTTCGGCCCGTCCGGGCTCGACCTATGGGGGGACGAGGACCTGTGACGGCGCAGACCGTGCTGCTCGTCTCACTGGGCGCCGCGCTGGGGGCACCGCTGCGCTTCGTCGTGGAGCGAGGGATGCAGTCGGCGTACCCGTGGGGCACCTGGGTCGTGAACGTCGTTGGGTCGGCGGTTCTCGGAGGTCTCGCGGGCTACGTCTCGGTGCTCGACGATCCCGGGTCCGCGGCGGTCGCCGTCGCGCTGGTCGGCACCGGGTTCTGCGGGGCGCTCACCACCTTCGGCGGGTTCGCAGCACAGGTGCTCGACCTGGCCGCCGCGCCCGACGGTGACGGCGCGGGGTCACGGTCCTGGCGTGCGGTCGGCTACGGGTCCGTCTCGGTCGTGGCCTGCGTCGCGGTGGCGGCGCTCGCGTTCGTGACGGCGGCCGCGGCGTCGGGCTGATCCGCGCGTCGGGAGCCCTACGGTGTCGGCGTGCGCAGACTCGTCACGGTCCTCGGGATCATCGAGAATCGTCCTCCGGCTGCTCGTCGTCGTGGTGGCGTCGTACGGCGCGCGGACGGTGCGCCGCTCCGTCCCGCGGCGAGCGGCGAGCTCGCCGTCGCGGGCTGACGGCACCGGTCGCCGTCCGGCGCGATGTGCGCGGCGTTCCGCAGCTCCACGCCGACACCGGGACGACCTGTTCTTCGCGCAGGGCAACCTCCACGCGCAGGACCGCCGCTGCCAGTGGGACGTCCGCCGCCACAGCACGAGCGGTCGGCGCCCGGAGATGGTCGCCCGTCTCGGCGGGCGAGCCGCGAGAGGTGTCACCCGAGCGCTCTCGCACGTCAGCTGGTGACACCACGTCGCGCGACGTCGGTCGGTGACGCGCGTGGGTACGCTCGACCGGACGGGGAGGTCACGACGGCGCACACGGGGCGGAGGTCGGCGGTGGGTGCGGGGCACGGGCACGACCACGGGATCGGCGCCGCTGCCCTGACGCACCGACGTCCGCTCGCGTGGGTGCTGGGGATCTCGTCGACGATCCTGGTCGCCGAGATCGTCGGCGCCCTCCTGTCCGGCAGCCTGGCGCTGCTGGCGGACGCCGGGCACATGCTCACCGACGTCGTCGGGCTGTCGATGGCGCTGGTGGCCGCGACGCTCGCGCTACGCCCTGCGACTCCGGAACGCACCTGGGGCTACCGGCGCGCGGAGGTGCTCGCCGCAGCCGTGCAGGCCGCTCTCCTGCTCGCGGTCGGCGTCTTCGTCATCGTCGAGGGCGTGCGCCGCCTCATCGACCCCCCGGCGGTCGAGTCGGGCCTCATGGCGGCGTTCGCCGTCCTCGCACTCGTCGGGAACGCCGTGTCGCTCCTGCTGCTCAGCCGGATCCAGGGCGGCAACCTCAACACGCGTGCCGCGTTCCTCGAGGTCGCGAATGACGCGCTCGGCGCACTCGCGGTCCTCATCGCCGCGCTGCTCATCACCTGGTTCGGCTGGCTGCGCGCCGACGCGGTCACCTCGATCGCGATCGGGCTGCTCATCGTGCCGCGCACCCTGCGGCTGCTCCGCGAGTCCGTCGACGTGCTGCTCGAGGCGACCCCGCGCGACGTCGACCTGGCCGAGGTGCGCGAGCACATCCTGGGTGTGCCGCACGTGGTGGCCGTACACGACCTGCACGCGTCACGCGTCTCGAGCGACCTGCCGGTGCTCACCGCGCACGTCGTCGTCGAGGACGACTGCTTCCACGACGGGCACCTCCCGCCGCTGCTCGATGAGCTGCAGTCCTGCCTGGCCGAGCACTTCGACGTCGCGCACTCGACGTTCCAGTTCGAGCCCGCGCAGCACAGTGACCACGAGTCGGGGCGCCACGACTGAGCGACGGCTTAGCCTGGCGGCATGACACACCCCGTCCGCACCGCCATCGAAGCCCGCGACCTCGACGCGCTGTCTGCGCTGCTGGCCGAGGACGTCGTGTTCAACAGCCCGGTGGCGTTCCACCCCTACACCGGTCGCGCGACCGTGACCGAGGTGCTGCGCAACGTCCTGGCGGTCTTCAGCGACTTCCACTACGTCGACGAGCTCGCCGGGGACGGCACGCATGCCCTGATCTTCTCCGCGGGTGTGGGCGGCCGGACCGTGCTCGGCCTCGACCATCTGCGGTTCGACTCCGACGGGCTCGTGTCCGAGTTCACCGTGATGGTGCGCCCGCTGTCCGGCGTCATCGCCCTCGCGGAGGCCATGGGGCCGCGGGTCGCCCACCTGTCGAAGGGCTGACGTCATCGCCTCCCGGTCGCACGCCGAGGTCGTCGCGCGCCTGCGGGCGGCGGGCTGCGTCTTCGCGGAGGACGAGGCCGACCTGCTGATGTCGTCGGCCGTGGACGACGACGACCTCGACGCGAAGGTGGCACGTCGAGCTTCCGGGCGTCCCCTCGAGCACGTGCTCGGGTGGGCCGAGCTGTGCGGCGTACGGGTCGCTGTCGACGACGGCGTGTTCGTCCCACGACGACGCAGCGAGCTGCTCGTCCACGAGGCGGCCAGGCTCGCGTCGGCCGTGGGGTCGGGCTCCGCCGCCGAGCCGGTCGTGCTCGACCTCGGCTGCGGATCGGGCGCGCTCGGCGTCGTCGTCGCGACGCTCGCCGGAGGCGCCGAGCTGCACGCGGCGGAGATCGACCCCGCGTCGGTGGTGTGCGCTCGACGCAACCTCGCGCCCCTCGGTGGCGTCGTGCACCACGGCGATCTGTACGCCGCGCTGCCGGCGTCGCTTCTCGGCCGGGTCGACGTCCTGGTCGCCAACGCGCCGTACGTGCCCTCCGACGAGATCGGGTTCCTGCCTGCCGAGGCGCGCGACTTCGAGCCGCGCGTCGCGCTCGACGGCGGGTCGGACGGGGTCGAGGTCCAGCGCCGCGTGGCCTCCGGAGCGTCGCCGTGGCTGGCGCCGGGCGGTCACCTGCTCATCGAGACCAGCGAGCGCCAGGCACCGCTCACCCTCGCGGCGTTCGCCGACGCCGGCCTCACCGCGCACCGGGTGACCGACGACGACCTCGGAGCGTGCGTGGTCGTCGGTCGCCGCTGAGGTCGGCCCCGGAGTTCAGCGGCCGCCGCCGTGCGCAGGTCGCCGGCGATGGGTGTCGCCGGACGGTCAAGCATGGGGTGATCGACGTCGATCACCTCCTGGTGGGAGTCCGGACGATCGCCGTCGTGGCCCTGGCCGCATGGGTCGGGTGGCTGCTGGTCCGCGGCGTCATCCGACGCAAGGTGCCCTGGGTCGGGATCGCGATCGTGGCGGTGCCGCTCGTGGTGCTGTTCTGGACCGAGCGGCAGTGGGTGTCGGCGGAGCAGCGGTTCAGCGCGGTGTCGCACACGATCGAGCCGGCCTCGCCCGGCGTGCACTGCCAGCGCCTCGGCGAGGCGTTCACCTACGCCGGCTCCGATCTGGGCCACGTGTTCTTCGAGGACGGCATCCCGGTCGGACCTGCGGTGATCAGCTACGAGGCCTGCCAGAACCTCACGGCCTACTGGCGCTCGAGCAGTGCGGAGAAGAGCCACCCGCCGCTGGACCAGGTGATCGCCGTGCACGTGCTCTCGCACGAGTCGGAGCACCTCGTCGGGATCATCGACGAGAGCCTGGCCGAGTGCAAGGCGATGCAGCGCGACGCGATCACGGCGCAGCAGCTCGGCGCGACGCCGGCCCAGGGCCGGCTGCTCGCGCGGATGTACTGGATGGAGGTCTACCCGGACCTCGCCGCCGACTACGTGACGCAGGACTGCCGGGAGAACGGCCCGCTCGACCGCACGCCCGATGACGGCGTCTGGCCCTGAACCGCCCGCCCGTCAGCGCAGCATGAGATAGCGGGTCGGGGTGAGGACGGCGTCGACCGCGACGTCGTGCGTCTCGGTGGGCACCGACTCGACGACGTCGTCGTCGTGCACCACCGCGACGAGCAGCGGACGCGACGGGGCGTCGACCTGGTCGAGGGTGGCGAACAGCCGGTCGTAGTAGCCGCCGGCCTTGCCCAGCCGGTTGCCCGCCAGGTCGACGGCCAGCGCCGGGGTGAGCACCACGCGACAGCCGAGGCAGACCAGCCCGCCGAGGCCCGAGGCCGCGACCGGACCCTCCGGCTCGGGGACGCCGGGCGAGACCGATCCGGGGCGCACCGTGCCGGTGTCCCAGGCGAAGTCGAGCCCGCCGCCGCTGCGGATGATCGGCAGGACGACGCGCACCCCGGAGAGCTCCAGCAGGTCGCGCAGCCGACCGGTGCCCGGCTCGGTGCCGTACGACGCGTACGCCGCGACGCAGCCGCTCGCCGGATCGGAGACGAGAGCGGCGATCTCCGCGATAGCGCCCAGCCGGACCGCCAGCTGCACCTCGACGTCGGCTCGTGCGTGGTCGTCGCGCCCGCGACGCTGCGCCCGCACCTCGTCGCGGAGCGCGGCCTTGGCCTGCGCGGGCGGCAGCGTCACGCACCCATGATGTCGCGCACCCCGTAGGGTCTGCCACGTGCGCAGCGTCGAGGAACACCTGCAGGCCGTCCTGGCCGGGGTGGAGCCGCTCTCGCCGCTGGACGTCACCCTCGTCGACGCTCGCGGCTGCGTGTTGGCGGAGGACGTCACCGCCCCCTGGCCGCTGCCGCCGTTCGACAACGCCGCGACCGACGGCTACGCCGTCAAGGCCGCCGACCTGCTCGCCGCGAGCGACGGCAAGCCGGTCGTGCTGCGCGTCATCGACGACGTGCCCGCCGGCTACCGCGCGAGCGTCGAGCTCCGCGAGAGCACGGCGATCAGGATCATGACCGGTGCCCCGCTCCCGGAAGGCGCGGAGGCGGTCGTGCCCGTCGAGTGGACCGACGGCGGGATGCCCGAGGTGCGCTTCACCCGAGCCATCGCGCGCGGTGCCAACGTCCGACGCCGCGGCGACGACGTCGCGCTCGGCGAGGTCGTGGCCACCGCCGGCACGGTGCTCGGACCGCGCGAGATCGCGCTGCTGGCCGCGGTGGGGCGCGGTCGGGTGTCCGTGCACCCTCAGCCGCGCGTGGTCATCATCAGCACGGGCAGCGAGCTCGTCGAGCCCGGGTCGCCGCTGGCACCGGGGCTCGTCGCCGACTCCAACGGCGTCACGATCGCCGCCGCGGTGCAGGAGGCAGGCGCGATCGCCTACCGGGTCGGGCCGCTCGCCGACGATCCCGCCACCCTGCTCGCGACCCTCGAGGACCAGCTCGTCCGCGCCGACCTCATCGTCACGACCGGCGGCGTCAGCGCCGGCGCCTATGACACGGTCAAGGCCGTGCTCTCGCGGCTCGGGACCGTCGAGTTCACCACCGTGGCCATGCAGCCCGGCATGCCCCAGGGCCACGGGATGCTGGGCCCGGACGAGACGCCGATCTTCACCCTGCCCGGCAACCCGGTGTCGGCGTATGTGTCGTTCGAGGTGTTCGTGCGCCCGGTGATCCGGCGGATGCTCGGTCACGCCAGCATCTACCGCCCGGTGGTCCGCGCGGTCCTCGTCGACCCGCTGCACTCGCCGGCCGGCCGCCGTCAGTTCGCCCGCGGCGTGCTGCAGGTGGAGGACGGCCGTTACGTCGTACGCCCGGCGGGCGGTCAGGGCTCGCACATGCTCGGGGCGCTCGCGAAGGCGAACGCCCTGGTCGTCATCCCCGAGGACGCCACCGAGGTCCCCTCCGGCACCGCGGTGGCCGTCCTCCGACTCGACGAGGTCTGACGCCATGGACGACACGGGATTCACCCACCTCGACGGCTCCGGCGCGGCCCGGATGGTCGACGTCAGCGCCAAGGAGGTCTCCGCGCGCGCCGCCACGGCGACGGGCCGGGTCCTGGTCTCGGCCGAGGTCGTCGGTCTGCTGCGCGGGGCAGGCGTGCCCAAGGGCGACGCCCTCGCCGTCGCACGCATCGCCGGGATCCAGGCGGCCAAGCGCACCCCCGACCTCGTGCCGCTGTGCCACCCGATCGCCATCCACGGCGTCACGGTCGACCTCGAGGTGCACGACGACGAGGTCGCCATCCGCGCCACGGTGCGCACGGCGGACCGCACCGGCGTCGAGATGGAGGCGCTCACCTGCGTCGCGGTCGCCGGTCTCGCGCTGATCGACATGGTGAAGTCGGTGGACCCGGGCGCGACGATCACCGACGTGCGGGTCGAGGAGAAGACCGGCGGCAAGACCGGCCTGTGGCGACGCGACGGCGGTGCCCCGTGAGGGCGCTCGTGGTCGCCGTCTCCACCCGTGCGGCGGCAGGCGTCTACCCCGACCGGACGGGACCGCTGATCGTCGAGGCGCTGTCCGGACTCGGGTTCGACGTGGACGGTCCGCAGGTCGTGCCGGACGGTCCCGAGATCGAGAGCGTGCTGTCCACCGCCGTGCACGACGACTACGACGTCGTCATCACCACGGGCGGCACCGGCCTGTCCCCGAACGACGTCACCCCGGAGCACACCCGGGCGATCGTCCGTCGCGAGGTGCCCGGGATCGCCGAGGCGATCCGCCTCGCCGGTCTCACTGCCGGGGTTGCGACCGCGGCGCTCTCGCGCGGCATCGCCGGGACGGCGGGCAGCACGCTCATCGTGAACCTGCCGGGGTCGCCCGGCGGGGTGAAGGACGGGATGGCGGTGCTCGCGCCGCTCCTGGTCCACGCGGTGGAGCAGATCCACGGCGGTGGTGACCACGGGGCGACCCCATGAGCGACGGCTGGCCGGCGGTGCTCACCGAGGGATCGGTGGGGCTGCGTCCGCTGCGTCAGCGCGACTCGCGCGAGTGGCGCTCGGTGCGCGCGCGCAATGCCGACTGGCTGCGTCCGTGGGAGGCGACGAGCCCCGAGCCGGAGCTGGACGCACCGCCGACGTATGCCGCCATGGTGCGTCGCCTGCGTACCGAGGCGCGCGACGGGCGCACGATGCCGTTCGTCGTCACCTTCGGCGGAGACCTCGTCGGTCAGCTCACCGTCGGTGGGATCTCGTGGGGCTCGCTGCGCTCCGCGCACGTCGGCTACTGGGTCGACCGGCGGGTGGCCGGTCGCGGGATCATGCCGACGGCGGTCGCGATGGCGACCGACCACTGCTTCGCCACCGGGCTGCACCGGATCGAGGTCAACATCCGTCCGGAGAACGTGGCGTCGCGCCGGGTCGTGGAGAAGCTGGGGTTCCGTCCGGAGGGGCTGCGCCCGCGTTACCTGCACATCGACGGCGACTGGCGCGACCACCTCTCGTTCGCGCTCACCGCCGACGAGGTCCCTGGTGGCCTCGTCGCCCGTTGGTTGGCGTCCGCGGGCAGCTCGCGCTGAGGCTCTCGAACCGGTTGAGCCGCAGCGCGTCTGACCGGAAGTCGGTGATACCGCGCCCTGCCGCGCGGGACCTGCGGTGAGCCTCGGTGCTGTGAGCCGCGACACGCCAACGGCGCGTGGTGCCCACGGTGCGGTGTGATGCGTCGCCGGGCCTCTAGCCTCGGATCGTGTCCAGCCCCTCCGGCCTCCTCTACGCCGCCATCATCGGCATGTGGGCCGTCGTGCTGGTGCCGATGTGGCTGCGTCGTCACGACGAGGCGCAGGAGTCGAAGTCGGCCGACCGCTTCGCCCGTGCGATGGGCACCCTGCGGCGCGGTGACGCGGGCGCCGGCGGTGCCGCCGGCCACCGTGAGGTGCTCATGCCGCGGCGCCCGAACGCGGTGCGCGACACCCAGGTCGTCGTCACCGGCCCCCGGGGCACCGTGACGCCTGCTGCGGCGGCCGCCGAGCGCCGCCGTCGCGTCCTCGCAGTCCTCGTCCTGCTCCTGCTGCTGTGGGTCACGCTCGCGCTGCTGCACACCGTTCCTCGGTGGACCCTGGTTGTGCCGGCCCTGCTCGTCGGTGGCTTCCTCGTCGTGGCACGACGTCAGGCGTCCCTGGCCGCGGACCTCAAGCGTCGGCAGGCCCGTCGGGTGACCCTCGCCGAGGCCGCGCGTGAGGCCGACGCGCGCTACGGCGCCGGCCAGGGCCGGGCACGCCTCGGCGGTCGCTCGATGGCACCGTCGCCGGTGGCCGCGCCCCGGCCTGCGGAGGGCACGACCGTGACCCAGGACGCGCCGCACCTGCTCGCCTCCGGCGACTCCTGGCACGCCGTCCCGACCACGTTGCCGACCTACGTCACGGCCCCGCGCGCCACGAAGATCCCGCGGGTCATCGACCTCACGACGCCGGGTTCCTGGACCGGTGCCGCGATGGTCGAGCAGGCGCGCGAGACCCTCGCGATCGAGCCGGTGGCCGACGGCGAGATGCTCGTGGGGACCTTCGAGATCGCCGTCCCGCGCGACCCTGCCGTCCGCGCCGGCGTCATGGTCGAGCCGTCGACGTACGCCGACCGGTTCGTCCAGGACGACGTCGAGGTCGCCGCCCTCGCCGCCGAGGACGATCTCGACGACCTGCTCGCCGACCCGCGCACCGGTGTCCACGGCGCCACCTGGCGCCGCGCGGCCAACGGCTGAGCTCAGCCCCTCGTCGCGGACGGACTCGGTTTGGGGCCTCCGCGTCGCGCTTGCTACCCTGTGCGAACCGCAAGGGGCTGTAGCGCAGCTGGTAGCGCACCTCGTTCGCATCGAGGGGGTCAGGGGTTCGAGTCCCCTCAGCTCCACCCAGAATAGGTACGTCAGTGCAGGTCAGAGACTTGCGAAGATCAATTCCGCAAGCTTGCTGAAGGTTCTTGACCCCCGTTTGACCCCCGGAAGCGCCGATACGCTTGAACATCCGTTGGGTCGAATCGGCACCGCGAGCCCCTGTTCGGACAGCCTCGTAGTGACTTCGGGGCGCCCCAAAGCGTCATTTCGTCCCTGCGGACGGGCTTCGTCGATGGGAAGAATCCGTCCGATCAGGCTCGCGAGCGGTCGACGAAGTCGGCATGGAGGGCGACCCCGGGCTGCTCGCTGAGCAGTGCGAGTAGCGGGGCGCTGGGGATCTTGATGAGCTTCCCGACGTGCAGCACTGGGGTGGGCCAGTCGCCGCGGCGGACGAGGTCGTAGGCGAGGGAGCGTCCGATGCCGAGGACTTTGGCGGCGGTGGGGACGTCGAGGACGGGTGGGAGTGCGTCGAGCTCGTCGCGGGTCATGATCGGCCTCCAGGTATTTGTGTCGCGGGCTGTGGCGTGTTGCCCTCTACTAGGAGGAGTGCACGGAACACCCCCGAAACCGGGGTCGACGGCCGACGAGTTCTCCTCCAGTCCCCTGGGACGAGTGGCGGTGCCCCTCACCCTGTGGTGTGCCGCCAGTGCGCGGCCCGGTTGGTGTCGTCTCGTGCCTGTTGCTACCGCGCGGTTATCGGCTGATGCCGTAGTCGTGTCCGTAGCCGCGGCCGTGGCTGCGGTGGGGTGGGTCGTGGTCGACGGTGAACGGCTCCTGCGCCCACGCCTGCTGGACGGGTTGCAGGCGGGGGTCGTCCTTGCCGGTGTGCGGGTTGGGGTCATACATGTCGGTGGTGCCCCACGCGGCCCAGGTGTTGTAGCGACGTTGCCGGGCGCGTTCCTCGTCGATGCCGTGCTGGGTGGTGTCCGCGTCGACGACCGCGGCGAGGCGGGTGACGGTGGCGTCCTCGGAGCCGAGCCAGGTCACCGCGCGGTCCAGGTCGCCCTCCCAGCGTCGCACGGCCTCGGCGCAGGCGGTGCGGCGCTTGCGGGCCCAGAACGGTACCCGCTCGAGCTCGGCGCGTCGGGACTCGAGCTCGGCGCGGACTCTGGCGACGCGGTCGGCTTCGGTGTCGCGGCGAGCCCGCGCGACGTCGAGTGCATCGCGATTGCGTGCGTGCTCGGGTGGGATCTGTCGGGGCTGCGCTGCGTCGTAGCGAGCCCAGGCAGCTTCGCGCGCGGCCTGGACGGCGGGGTCGAGGAGGGCGTGCGCGGCGCGTTCCCGCCCACTGGTTGCGACCGCCCGGGCGAGCGTCTCGAGCGCCGCGTCGATGTCGGGCAGTGCGAGCTGACCAGCTGACACAGGTGGGGCCGACCCCTTGCCGGCGGTCTGGCCATGGATAGGGAGGGGTTGCCGCGACCCTGGCCATGCCCCGGCTTTCGTGCCGGTGGGTAGTGCCGGGTGGTGGTGGGGGCCGGCGTCTCCGGTGGCCAGCTCGGGGGTGGTGTGGACGTGGTTCTCCAGACGCCCGCGCGACATCGCGACGTAGAGGTGCTCACGGTCGAGGCCGGCGCGGGCCAGCACGATGCCGACGTCGGCGGTGGCGCCCTGCGCGCCGTCGATCGTGGCTGCCCACCCGTACTCCGCGTGCCTGGCCAGGTAGGTGTTCGGGAGGGTGAGGGTGCCGCGACCACGCAGGTCCGACACGACGAGCCCTCCTTCGGGTGCGGCGGCGAGGACGCGGAACCGGTCGCCGTTGCGCAGGGTGTCGCCCCCGATCCGGGTGCGGGAGTCGTTCTTCTTCGCGAGCAGCACGTCCCCGGCCCGCCAGGACCGTGCTTCGGTCTGCCCACGGGTCGATGCCGACCGGGTCGCGACGACGGCCAGGTCGGGGCCGGTGATCGCGCCGGTGGCGATCGCGACGGCGCGGGCGCGGGCGTTGAGCGCGTTCACGTCCGTCCACGCCCGCGCCAGCATCAACGCATCCGCACCCTTGATGGTGGCCGTGTGCCAGCGGTCGAAGACCGCATCCGCCGCGTCCTCACTCGAGGCCGCCGGATGGACCCGACCCCGCTCTGCATAGGTGTCCAGGACGCCAGCGTCCCCGGCGCGCAGGCGCAGGGTGGCGGCGGCTTCCCACTTGTGGGTGAAGCGGTGCAGCTCGGTGAGCTCGATGACCTGACCGCCCAACTTGACGGTGAGGTGTTCGAACATGCCTCCGGGTGCGTTGACCGCACCGATCTGCCCGGGGTCCCCGACCAGGACCAGCTTTGCTCGGTGGGTCGCGACGTAGTGGGTCAACCGGTCCAGGTCCGCGGTGGACAGCATCGAGGCCTCGTCGACGATGATGACCTCCCCACGGAAGTACCCCGCGTCCCGGGGCCGGAGCACCGGTGTCGGATCGGTCGCCTCCTTGAACAGCCAGCGGGCCACTGTCTGGCCCTGCGCACCCGTCGCTGCGGCCAGCTCGGCGGCGGCCCGGGCCGACGGGGCAAGGGCAACCACGTCGGTGTGCTGCCCGGACCACACCGCGACCGCGGCCGCCAGCGAGGTCGTCTTCCCCGCACCGGCGGGCGCGGTCATCACCGTGACCAGGTCCCGGGAGGCGACCAAGCGCACCGC
>Ga0075015_100000363_pt1 | contig 15505 bp, 17 predicted proteins | sample AleBraG_ABR_2013_FD_71476 | JGI IMG/M metagenome (GOLD analysis project Ga0075015, IMG submission 71476) | Freshwater sediment microbial communities in response to fracking from Pennsylvania, USA - Alex Branch Run_MetaG_ABR_2013 | ecosystem: Environmental > Aquatic > Freshwater > Creek >...
GTGCAGGCGCTGCAGGAACGCTTTGGCGCCACCATCAATCCGGATTCGGTGCGAGTGAGACGCTCGAGCTGAAGCCCCACTCATCGCTATTCAACGAGGATCTGCTCATGCGCGGCAATATTGGCAATATGATGAAACAGGCCCAGGCCCTGCAGAACAACATGCAGAAGGTGCAGGCGGAGATCGCGCAACTGGAAATTACCGGTGAGGCGGGCGGTGGCATGGTCAAGGTGACCATCAACGGCAAGCACGAGGCGCGGCGCGTACAAATCGAGCCGACGGTGTTCGGCGAGGATCGCGAGATGCTCGAGGATTTGCTGGCGGCAGCCATGAACGATGCGGTTCATAAGCTGGAAGCGGCTACCCAGGCGAAAATGAGCGATGCGATGGGCGGACTACAGCTCCCTGCAGGCATGAAGTTGCCGTTCTAAGGCGGCTGGCGGCATGCAGCATTCACCGGCGTTAGCGGCGCTCATCGAGGCGCTGCGGACTCTCCCCGGCGTGGGTCCGAAGAGCGCCCAGCGTATGGCATTTCACCTGCTGCAGGATGCGCGCCCGGCGGCACAGGCGCTGGCGGGCGCGCTGGAACGAGCGCTGGAGCGAGTAGGTCGCTGCCGCCAGTGTCGCATGCTGACCGAATCGGAGCTGTGCGCCATCTGCGCCAATCCGCAGCGTGACGGCGCGTTGCTGTGCGTGGTCGAGTCGCCCGCCGACGTGGTGGCCCTGGAGCAGTCGGGCGGATACCGGGGGCGATATTTTGTGCTGATGGGCCACCTCTCACCGCTCGATGGCATTGGACCCGATGAATTGGGCGGACGCGAGTTTCAACAGTTATTGGTGCGTGGGGAAATACGTGAGGTCATTTTGGCCACCAATCCGACCGTCGAAGGGGAGGCGACGGCGCATTTGTTGGCGCAACTGGTACGTCAGCAGGGGCTGGTGGCCAGTCGAATTGCGCATGGCGTACCGGTGGGCGGCGAGCTCGAGTACGTGGATGGCGGCACGCTGGCACATGCCCTGGCCGGGCGACTAACGCTTTAGCACGCGCTCGCGCAGCTGCCCGCTGAGGCGGCGCAGGCGTCGGTAGCTCTCGTAGCGGCGTGCACTCATGAGGCCAGCGGCAACGGCCGCCTGGACCGCGCAATTCGGTTCCTGCAGATGCGCGCAGTCAGCGAAGCGGCATTGCGGGGCATAACGCTCCACTTCGATGAACCCTAGGGCGCGCGTCTCAAGATAATCAATGGCGGGCGCAAAATCGCGCACTCCCGGCGAATCGATCAGCGCTCCACCTCCTGGCAATTCGTAACGACACGAGACACTGGTGGTGTGTCGGCCCTCATCGCTCCGTAGCAACTCTCCCACCAACGCCTCGCTCCCCGGCACCAGAGCACGCAACAATGAGGACTTGCCGACGCCCGATTGCCCAACCAGCATCACGCATCGCTGCTGCAGGCGAGCGCGCAGCTGCTCCATGCCGCTGCCCTCTCGCGCCGAGCAATGCAAGAGTTCACCGCCGGCAGCCGTGTACGCCTCCAACTCAATGGTGGTGGCCGGCGCGAACGGCAGGTCGGCCTTGTTGGCCACCAGCAGAACTTCAAGCGAGGCGCAGCGCGCGGCTGCCAGGTAACGATCGACGACGAACAAGTCCGGCTCGGGCAGAGGTGCCAGCACGATGAGCAAGCCGGTCAAGTTAGCGGCCACCAGTTCCGGCCGTCCGCGTGCGCTACTGCGGTATAGGGCGGTGCGGCGCGGCAGAATCTGCTGGATCTGCCACTGCCCGTGGCGCTCGTCATAGTGGCAGTGCACGTCGTCGCCGCAGACGAACTGGAGCGCGCGGCCGCTGGCTCTGGCCGCCACTTCGGTGCCGTCCGCCAAACGCAGGCGAGCAGATGGACCATGGGACATGAGCACCATTGCCCGGTGTGAGGGCGGCGCGTCTCGGGAATGGGTGCTCACCCTGTTATCATGCCTGATCATCTGGAGCGCGTCCGTGGCCAACACCCAGTACCTGATTTGGATCGACTTGGAAATGACCGGCTTGCGACCGGAACATGACAGCATCATCGAAATTGCTACGCTGGTCACCGACAAGGAGTTGGTGACCGTGGCCGAGGGCCCCGAGCTGGCGATCAGCCAACCCGAATCCGTGCTGGCCGGGATGGATGAATGGAATCAACGACAACACGGCGGCAGCGGCCTGCTGCAGCGAGTGCGTGCCAGTACGGTGAGCGTGCTCGAGGCACAGGCGCTTACGCTGGAGTTCCTGGCCGCGCACCTGCCGCGAGGCGTCTCACCGATGTGCGGGAATAGTATCTGCCAGGATCGGCGCTTTCTGGCCCGGTGCATGCCCGAACTGGAGCGCTATTTTCACTACCGCAATCTGGATGTCAGTACCCTGAAGGAACTAGCAGCACGTTGGTACCCGGCGGCGGGCACAGGTTTTGCCAAGCACTCTGCGCATCGCGCGCTGGCCGACATTCACGAGTCGATTGCCGAATTGCGTCACTATCGGCAGCGGTTGTTCGTGCCGGTGACGTGACGTGGGTCGCGGCTGGGAGCTGCGAAGCACCTGGCGATTTGGGCCAGCGTGATATATTCGCAGCGTGTACGCCGACTGCAACTTACCGGTCTCGTGGCGCACCGCGCCGCGCAGCTTTCCAGCCCTGATGGGCCTGTATGAGAGCAACTACCTGCGTCTCGGCCGTCTGGTGGGCAACCTGGATACTCTGGCCGGCATGCGGCTGTCCTGCGTCCCCGGTGACTGTGACCTGCTGCTCACCGTGCAGGAGCGTTCACGCTATACGTCGGAACTGTCGTTGACCTATTTGTTGCCGGACGGCGGCGCGCCACCCAAGCGTCTGGAGCGCATACCGGACTTGAGTTTGCGCCTCTACCATGACGCCCGGCTGCTCGAGGCCCATGAATCGGCCGGTCACAGTGCGGACCGTGAACTGGATCGCCGCTGGGCACGCAATTTGCTGCTAAATAAGTGGCTGGAATATTGTGCGGAGCGCGGCCACCGGTTCGCGCTCGCGCCTCCGTAGCTTCAGATTCCCGCGCCTATGCGCTGGTTGGCGCACATCATGAAACGTATTGGGCAACTTGGCTTCCTGCGGCTACCCTTCGCGGGCGCGCGCGAGGCGCACGATGACGGGCGTGTCCTGCACCTGTTCCGCAATCGCGCCGAGCTGAAGAAATCCTTCAGCGGCGCGGTGGAGGAAGTGCAGCGCCTCAAGGATCGGGTCAAGCAGCAGGAAGGCGCCACTGCGCGCGTGCAGGAGATGTTGAAGGAGTTGGAGGCGCGGCTGGCCGATACCGCGACCGCGTATCCGGCCCTGGTGTTCTACCACTTGCGGGAACTGTGGACCCAGGGACGGGTCCTGCTGCAACAATTCATCAAGGAGCTCGAGACCCAGCAGCTCGATCGCGAGCGGCGCGCATTCTTTGCGGATTTCAATCGCCGGCAGTTTGCGCGGCGCCAGGCGGCCGACAGCGCTTGCCTCGAGGCGGTCGCGGCAGCCGCATCGGCCCGCGCTGCGGTGAACGAATTGGAGCGCCGGTTGACGCAACTGACCCGCCTCTGGCACTACTTTGGGCGGCGGCGCGTGCGCCAGCAATTGCATGCCGCGACCGTTCAGACCCTGCTGGCCGATCAGAATCAGACCGCCGCACACGCGGCGCGCGGCGCTTTGGAGGCCGAGCAGGGCACGTTTACCGGCCTGTCGGTGGATGCGCGCCGCGCCATCAATGTGGCGGGCATTGCCTACGGGCAGGTCATGTACGAGCGCCTGGCGCGTACCGGACTGCTCGAGAAAGCCCAGCAAGCGGCAGCGGAGCGTGCGCCACCAGCCAGTGAGTACGGTGATCGCGGTGCCTGCGAAACGCTGATTGGAGATATCCAACGTGCCCGTCTGCTGCTCGATCAGCGCAAGGAGATGCTGGCCGACATTCGTGTGCGCACGGAGAGCCTGCGCGCGGTGGCGCGTTATCGGCAGGATGGCGAGGTGGTGCCGATCACGGAAAGTCTGCAGGACGAGCAGCAGGGGATTGCCGTGCGGGTGCTGCGCGACGACTGTTGGGAGATCAATCGCGCGTTATTGCGCTAGCGCAGCCCCTGATTATTGCGGCGAGCGACGCGCGGCCGGGGCGTCGGCCGCGGTAAGCGCGGCCGTCGGAGCGTGCGTGGCCAGCAGCGCGGCGATTCTGGCGGCCTCGCCCAGTACCACATCCGGCTGATCTTCCGGACGCGCATCGCTCAGCGCCTTCAGAGGCGGTAACGCGTCGGCGGCGCGACGCGAATTCTCGCGCGCCAGGGCCTGGGTTTCCTGCGTGTTGCGCTCCTGCTCGCGAGTCTGGAGATTCAACGACAGTGTATGGTCCTTGCGGGCCTGTTCCAGCGAGGCCAGCGCCGCCAGGAGCCATTGGTAGTCCGGGTCGTGGGCCTCGTGCTCGCTCTGCTCCTTCGACAAGGTCTGTACGGCCCCACCCAGCGGGCTGGTGGCCCGAAACGGCACGGCCGCAATGCGATCCCACGGCAACGGGAAGTCCAGAGTGCCCTCACCGACGTCGTGAGCGCTGACGCGCGAGGGCAGGGTGATATCGGGTTCCACTCCGCGCAACTGCGTACTCTCGCCAGTCACCCGATAAAACTTTCCGATCGTGACGGTCAATTGGCCGTCAGTGGGCTGGCTGGACCAACGATCCAGCGGGATCAGGTTCTGCACCGTGCCCTTGCCGAAGGTCGTCTGGCCCAGGATAACGCCGCGATGATAATCCTGCATGGCCGCGGCAAAGATTTCCGAGGCCGAAGCGCTGGTTCGATCCACCAGCACCGCCAGCGGGCCGCCGTAAGCGATGCCAGGCTCCGGATCGTCCAACACTTCAATATGCCCATCGGTGGTTTTCAACTGCACCACCGGTCCGCGCTCAATAAACAAGCCGGTGAGGGCCGTGGCCTCGGGCAGATAGCCACCGCCATCGCCGCGCAAGTCCAATACCAGCGAATCGACGCCGCCGCTGGCCTGCAATTCGCCCAGCAGGCGGCGCACGTCGCGGGCCGTGGTCCGATAATTCGGGTCGCGCGCCGCGCGCGCGTCGTTGTCCTCGTAGAATCCGGGCACTGTAATCACGCCCACTCGCAAGGTGCGTTCGCCCAGTTTTATCTGGCGCACTTCCTTGCGGGCCGCCTGGTTCTCCAACGTCACCTTGCCGCGCACCAGCTCGATCATATGGACATCGGTGCCGGGCGCCGCGCCGGCGGGCAATACCTGCAAGCGCACCACGGTGTCGATCTTGCCGCGGATCAGCTGCACCACGTCATCGAGTCGCCACCCGACCACGTCGGTCAGGGCGCCCTCGTGACCTTGACCCACCGCCAGGATGCGATCACTGGCCTTGATGGTGCCGGCCGCCGCCGCCGGGCCGCCGGGCAGCAGCGAGCCGATGGTGACGTAATCATCCACCAGCTGGAGCGAGGCGCCGATACCCTCGTAACTCAAACTCATCTGAATTCGATACTCCTCGGAGCTGCGCGGCGAGAAGTAATTGGAATGCGGATCATAGACCGCGGCGTAGGCATTCATCAGCGACTCGAACACGTCATCGGCGCTGACCTGACCGACGCGCTGCAAGACGCGCTCATAACGTTTGCGCAGCGTGTCCGCCGCCTCCGGCCAGCTCTTGCCGGTGAGCATCAGCGAGAGCGCATCGCTCTTGACACGCAACCGCCACAGCTCGTCGAGTTCGGCGGCATTGGCGGGCCACGGCGCCTTGTCGCGATCAAAGGTGTAATTCTCGTTGAGCTTCCAGTCCGGCTCCTTGTCCAACAAGCCGATGGCATAGCGGATGCGTTCGCGATTGCGCTCCTGGAGCCGCGCAAATATCACGAAGGCCGGATCGACCTGGCCGGTATGAATCATCTCATCGAAACTGTTGCGCCACGCCTGCATGGCCGCCACGTCGCTGGCCAGAAAGTAGCTGCGCTGGCCGTCGAGCGCATTGAGATAGTGATCGAAGACCTGCGCGGAGAACTCCTTGTCGATCGGACGGCGGCTGTAGTGGGTCTGCTCCAGAATACTGGCGATGCGCGGCGCCAGCAGCTGCTGGCGCATGGTGGGGTGTACGGCGCCCTCGGGCAGCAAACCGCTGGCCGCCGGCATACCGGTGGAACCGGTCGCGGCCAGCAACATCAGGCACGCCGCAGCGGTGCCAAACCGCGCCCAATGGCCGGGCTTAAACCCAAAGATACGTGACATGCTCAGCGCTACTCCATAATCTGCAGGCTCAGACCTCAAGTCTGACAGCTTTGTTCGCCGCCGGGCAGCCACAGCGGGATAAATTGCGGAACCGGCCTCCAAAAACGGGACATTTTCATGAGACCCACAGCTGTGCTCTTAGGCATCGTGTTCGGATCCACCCTGGCGCTGGCCGTGTGCCTGAGTATGACCTGGGTGGTCTATCAGCTGCTGCCCGAATACTCGGCACAGTTGGCCGGCGAAAAACTCCCGCTGCTGCGGGGTCTGGCCTGGTCCTGGGCGCTGACGGCGGCTTCCGCCGGAGGCTTTGTCGGTGAGCTGCGCACGCGCCCCTGGCGGTGGTCGTTTGATGCGGCGCTGGTCCTGCTCCTGAGTGCCCTGTCATGGCAATACTGGCCAAAGTAGTCGTTGCTGTTGCAGTGCAGCTCAACGGTGCCGCCCGCTCCACACGCTCCCGGGGCGACGGCCCAGCCGGCAATCGTAGGGGTCGAAACCCGCATTGGCGGTGGCCAAGGAAAAGCGCGAGGTCACCAGCGCCGCCTTGATGGCCGCGACCACTCCTGCGTGCGGTTGATCGGCTTCTTCCTGGGTCGCGGCGGCGCTGCCAGCGGGCGTGGCAGTTCGATCATAAACATAATGTCGGTCGCGTAGTTGACTCACCCGCACATGATGCCGGACCGCTACGCACCCGCCATCCCCGCCCAAGCGCCCGTGATTGGGTGAACTGTGAGCCACTCGGCAGTTTCAACCTTCGCCCCGCTCGGCTGTCAGCGGCGCAATGACCAGCGCAGGGTGCGCCACAGCCACACGGCGCAGTAGGGGCCGGCGGCTACGGCCAGGTACGGGGCCGAGCCGTGCACGACGGCGCCCAGATAGTCGCGCCACAAGGCCAACACGCCACCGTTGTAATAGGGGCCCAAAGTACGGCTGCCCACCAGCCAAATCAATATCGGCATGAGGCCTAAGCCGAGCACGAGGCACAGAGCCAGGGTCAAAATTTCGCGCCGCAATCCGGTGGTGCGCCGGTAGCGTCGCCAAGCCTGCCGAAGTTTTAACATCGCCGTATGCTCCAGTGGAGCGGGCATAATACCCGCCATGGAAAAACTACGCGCAGCGGTCATTGGGGTCGGATACCTCGGCCGGTTCCACGCCCAGAAATACGCTACCCTTCCCGACGTAGTGCTCACCGCCGTGGTGGATCCGCGACTCGAAGCGGCAAGCAACGTGGCCGCCGAACTCGGGACCCAGGCCCACGCGGACTACCGGGTGTTGCTGGGCGCGGTCGACGCAGTGAGCATCGCCACGCCTACGCCGCAGCACTTTGAGATTGCGTGCGCTTTTCTGGAGTCTGGTGCGCACGTGCTGGTGGAAAAGCCCATCACCGAAACGGTGGCTCAGGCGCGCACGCTCCTCGAATTGGCGCAGCGCCGCGGGCGCGTGCTGCAGGTGGGTCATCTGGAGCGCTTCAATCCGGCCATCGTCGCGGCCGAACCGCGGCTGCGCGCGCCGCGCTTCATCGATTGTCAGCGGCTGGCGCCGTTTCGCGAGCGCGGCACCGACGTCAATGTCGTACTGGACCTGATGATTCACGATCTGGATATCGTGCAGAGCATGGTCGGCAGTGAGATTATTGCTGTAGATGCCATTGGCACGCCGGTGTTTTCCGGGGAGATCGATATCGCCAACGCGCGTATTCGCTTCGCCAACGGTTGCGTCGCCAACGCGACGGCCAGTCGCGTGAGCTTGAAGACAGAGCGTAAACTGCGGATCTTTCAGGACGATGCGTACCTGTCCATTGATCTGCAACAGAAGATACTTACCGTGATACGCAAACAACCCCTGGCTGCCGGCGCCGCCGGATTGCCGGTGCACATTGAAGAGCAATCCTTCGAGCAGGGCGATGCCCTGCGTAGCGAGATCGCCGCTTTCCTGGCCAGTTGTCGCGGCGAGGCGCCCGTGGTGGTCAGCGGCGAGGACGGCTTGCGAGCGCTTCGAACCGCGGTGGCCATTAGCGCTGCGGTGCATGCCGGCAGTGCCGCGGCGGCGGCCAAGTCACCGGTCGGGGTGGTGTCGTGAGCAGCACGGGTGCGCCGCTGGTGGTGGCTGTCACGCAGTTTTCCTGCAGCTGGGACCTGGAGGCGAATTTAGCCACGGCCGAGCGCGTGGTGCGATCTGCCGCCGCGCAGGGGGCTAGGCTGGTGTTGCTGCAGGAGCTGTTTGCGACGCCCTATTTTTGCATCGAGCAGGATCCGCAGTATTTCGAGCTGGCGCAGTCCGCGACCAACAGTGCACTGCTGCGGCGCTTCGCCGCGCTGGCGCGCGAATTGAACGTGGTTCTGCCCATCAGTTTTTTCGAGCGTGCCAACCACGTCTATTTCAACTCCGTGGCCATTGCCGATGCCGATGGGCACGTCCTCGGAGTGTACCGCAAGAGCCATATTCCCGATGGCCCGGGCTATCAGGAGAAGTACTATTTCACCCCCGGAGACACCGGTTTTCGCGTCTGGGATACCCAAGTCGGACGCATCGGTGTCGGCATCTGTTGGGATCAGTGGTTCCCGGAGAGCGCCCGCGCCATGGCGCTGCAGGGGGCCGAGCTATTGTTGTATCCGACCGCAATCGGGAGCGAACCGCCGCCCGCACCACCCGTCGATTCACGCGGCCACTGGCAGCGCGTGCAGCAGGGGCACGCCGCGGCCAATCTGATGCCGCTGCTGGCCGCCAATCGGTTCGGCACCGAGCGTTCGCGTTCGGATCCGGAGCGGCTGCACATCAAATTTTATGGTAATTCGTTCATCGCCGATGAATCCGGTGCGCTGCTGGCGCACGCGGGGGCGGATGAGGAGGCGGTGCTGCTGGCGAGCTTCGATCTGGCGCAATTGCGGCGACGGCGCGATGGCTGGTTCTTGTTTCGTGACCGGCGCCCGGAATGTTATCGGCTAATTGGCACCTCCGACGGCAACACTGGTTAGTATCTAGAGGCGGCCCGCGATTTGAATGCAATGCATTAATTCGAACCATTTGCAGCTCCAACAATAACAAATCTATACTGTTGCCATGACCCGCCATTTTGCGGGCCACGTGCTCGGGGGTTAATGATGACCGCGATGGCCGTAGTCGAGCGGACCGCTCCTGCAGCAGTGCGCGTGCGCGCGCGGCCGCGGCGCGTGGCCTCGCGTGCCGAGCGAGAGGCCGGCGCCAAGGTGGAACTAGGTTGTCTGCCGCGGTTACTGGGCTACAGCCTGCGGCGAGCACACCTGGCATCCTGGCGGCAGTACATTGCCGTGATCGGCGAGCAGAAGCTGCGCCCAGGACTGTTCAGTCTTCTGGTATTGGTCGGGTCCAACGCCGGCATCGCACAGATCGAGCTGGGCAAACATCTGGGCATCGACAAGGCCAGTATTGTCGCGTTGCTGGATCGGTTGGAGAAGGCCGGTTTGCTGGAGCGCTGCCGCTCCACCCGTGATCGGCGCCGGCAGGGCATTTTTTTGACCGCCAAGGGTGCAGCGGAGCTGGAGTCCCTGATCGTGCAGGTGCGCGCGCTCGAGCGGCAGCTGGCCACACGCTACACGCGCACTGAACTGGACCAGCTGCTCACGCTGTTACAGCGGCTGTACGCCTGAGTCAGTCACCGCGCCGCTCAGCAGGCGCACGAGCTCGCCGGCCAATGGCTTCATCGACCACGCGGACTGCGGCATGCCGTCGACCTGGATGCCGCGTTCGATCAGTGCGGCGGCCACCACGGGACCGATTGCCGCCACCTGGGTAGCGGCCAAGGCTGCGCGCACTTGCTCCAGCCCGCACACTGCACAGAGCCGTTCAACTTGAGCTTTGCTGGTGAAGGCGATGGCAGATACCGTACCGGTGCGCATGCGCTCCAGTAGTTCGAGCACAGCCAGGTCATCGAGCCCCGCCGCGTACACATAGGGCGCCACCGGCCGTGCCTGCGCGCCCGCCGCACGCAGATAATCCATCAGGGGCAGGTTGGGCTCGGTCCCATAGAGTTGCACTCCGACCACGTGGCCGCGCAGGTCCAGTGCCTGCAAGGCCGCTATGACGCCCGCGGTGGTGGGTACGGGCGCTTCAGCGTCGGGCCTCAATCCCAGTTCACGTAAGGCGCGCGCGGGCTTGGGGCCCCGCGTAATCTTGCGCACTACCGCCAGGGCGGCCAAGAAGGCCGTGCGCTGCTGCGGTTGGTGGCGATCCAGGCAGCCGAGCAGGCGGTGCAACCCTTCGCCGGTCAGCAGCACCAGATCATGACAGTGCCCCAGCGCGAATTCGCGCAACCAGTCCAGAACGGGACCGGCATCGGGGGCATCGCGGATGGCTACCAGCGGCGCCCGCAGGACCTGCGCGCCGCGGCGTGTCAGGAGCGCAGCGAACACATCCAGTTCGCGCGCCTCGGGCACGGCAATGACCTGGTCTTGAAGCGTAGGCAACGACATGGCCTCCAAGAATAAGGATATGCCGCGCGCAAGACTATAAAATCGACACCCAGAACACCAAAGTGAGTCCCATGCGTCGATTGTCCCATCTCGAGCGGCTGGAGGCCGAGAGCATCCATATCATGCGTGAAGTCGTGGCCGAATGCGCACGACCGGTGATGCTCTATTCGATCGGCAAGGACAGTTCGGTGATGCTGCACCTGGCCCAAAAGGCCTTCTTTCCCGGACGCCCGCCCTTTCCACTGCTGCACATCGATACGCAGTGGAAGTTTCGCGAGATGATCGAATTTCGCGACGCCACCGCCCGGCGCCTGGGGATGGATCTGCTGGTGCATGTCAATCCGGATGGCGTGGCCATGAACATCAATCCGTTTGTCCACGGCTCGGCCGTTCACACGGACGTCATGAAGACGCAGGGGCTCAAGCAAGCGCTGGACCGCTATGGGTTCGATGCCGCCTTTGGCGGCGCGCGGCGCGATGAGGAAAAATCTCGCGCCAAGGAGCGGATCTTTTCCATTCGCTCGGCCCAGCACCGCTGGGACCCGAAGCGGCAGCGGCCCGAACTCTGGCGCTTGTACAACACGCGGCGCAGCCCGGGCGAGAGTCTGCGCGTGTTTCCATTGTCCAACTGGACCGAACTGGATATCTGGCAGTACATCTACCAGCAGAGCATCCCGATTGTGCCTTTGTATTTTGCGGCCACCCGGCCCGTGGTGGAGCGCGATGGAGCGCTGCTCATGGTGGATGATGCACGGCTCCCGCTTCGCCCCGGCGAGCAGCCGCAACAACGGCGCGTGCGCTTTCGTACCCTGGGTTGCTATCCGCTGACCGGCGCGTTGGAGAGCGATGCGGCTACTTTGCCGCAGATCATCGAAGAGATGCTGGTGAGTACCACATCGGAGCGGCAGGGCAGGGTGATTGATCGGGATTCCGGGGCATCGATGGAGCGCAAGAAGCAGGAGGGTTACTTCTGATGGCTGCCAACGGACCCGTCGCGAATGACGCCGATGCAAACCCCGCCCTGCGCGCCTATCTGGACGGGCAGAGTCGCAAGGACTTGCTGCGGTTCATTACCTGCGGCAGCGTCGATGACGGCAAGAGCACGCTGATTGGCCGGCTGCTGTTCGAGGCCCGCGCGCTGTTCGAGGATCAGCTGACCGCGCTGGAGAGCGATTCCAAGCGCTTGGGCACGCAGGGCGGCGAGATTGATTTTGCTCTGCTGGTCGACGGTCTGGCCGCCGAACGCGAGCAGGGCATCACCATCGATGTGGCCTACCGGTTCTTTGCCACTGAGCGGCGCAAGTACATCGTGGCCGACACCCCTGGGCACGAGCAATACACACGCAACATGGTGACCGGCGCATCGACGGCGGATCTGGCCATCATTCTGATCGACGCGCGCAAGGGCGTGCTCACACAAACCCGTCGTCACAGTTACCTGGTGTCGTTGCTGGGGATTCGGCGCATCGTGTTGGCCATCAACAAGATGGACCTGGTCGACTACGCGCAGGATGTATACGCGGCTATCGAAGCCTCATACCGCGAGTTTGCCGCGCAGATCGATTTGCACGACATCACTTCCATTCCAGTCTCGGCGCTGCGTGGCGATCAGATCACCATCGCGGGCAGCGCCATGCCCTGGTACCGGGGGCCGACCCTGCTGGAGTTCCTGGATACCGTGCCACTGATCAATGCCGACCAGGCACAGCCGCTGCGGATGCCGGTGCAGTGGGTGAGTCGGCCCAATCAGGAGTTTCGCGGTTTCGCTGGGCAAATCGCCGCAGGCGTGGTGCGATCGGGAGACGCGCTGGTGGCACTGCCCTCGGGGCGGGAAAGCCGGGTGGCGCGCATCGTGACGGCCGAGGGGGATCTGGACGAGGCGGTGGCCGGTCAGTCGGTAACGTTGACTCTCACGGACGAGATCGATGTCAGTCGCGGGGATGTACTGGCGGCTGCAGCAGCGCCGACCATGGTTGCCGATTTGCTCGAGACCACTATTGTGTGGATGAGCGATGAACCCATGCTCACTGGCCGGCCTTACCTCCTCAAGTGCGGGGCCGCCACTGTGCCCGCTTCACTTATTCGGCTGCAACACAAGGTTGACGTCAATACCCTGCAGGAGCTGCCGGCCAGCGAGTTGGCGCTCAATGAGATTGGCGTCGGGTTGTTGAGCCTTGATCAACCGTTGGCTTTCGATCCGTATAGCGCCAATCGCGATACCGGCGGGTTCATTCTGATCGATCGCTTGAACAACAGCACCGTGGGTGCCGGGCTGGTGCGCGGCGGTCGGCAGCGCAGTGAGAACGTGCACTGGCAGGCGTTGGACGTCAACAAAGACAATCGCGCCGGGCAGAAAGGACAGCGAGCCTGTGTGTTGTGGTTTACCGGACTGTCCGGTGCCGGCAAATCCACCATCGCCAACCTGGTGGAAAAACAACTCTACGCGCTCGGCCGCCACACCTACCTGCTCGACGGCGATAATGTTCGTCATGGACTGAATTGCGATCTGGGCTTCACGACTACGGATCGGGTGGAGAACATTCGCCGCGTCGCTGAGGTCGCGAGGCTCATGGCCGACGCGGGGCTGATTGTCCTGGTGTCGTTCATTTCGCCGTTTCGCAGCGAGCGGCGCGTAGCCCGGGCGCTGATGCCACCGGGTGAATTCTTCGAGATCTATGTGGATACCACGCTGGCGGACGCCGAGAGCCGCGACCCAAAAGGGTTGTATCGCAAGGCTCGCGCCGGTCAATTGCCCAATTTTACCGGCATCGACTCGCCCTACGAACCGCCGGAGCATGCAGAAATTCACATCCAGACGGCGAGCTTGTCGGCTCCGCAGGCAGCAGAACAAATCGTCGCTGCGCTACGCAGCGCGGGCATGATCGATCGGGACTGGGTATTCTTGCCGTAGGCCCCAGACCTGGTGCGCCACAAGGACTCTTGAAAGCGATGGAGACAAGTCACAGCCCAACGACAGCCGGCGCAGTGGCCGCCAGCCGCCAGGCGCCCGCCTGCAAGCCGCCCGACCCGCACACGCGCGTGCCCAAGTATCAACCCCCAAAGGGGGCTTGCGATGCCCATTGCCACATCTTCGGCCCGGCCGACCGCTACCCATATGCCGCTGATCGAAGCTACACGCCGCCCGACGCGCCGTTAGCGGCGTTTCAGCAATTACAGTCCACACTTGGTTTGTCGCGCGCTGTGCTGGTCAATGCCAGCTGCCACGGTGTGGACAATACCGTGATCGTCGATGCCGTCGCCCAGAGCGGCGGTCGCTACCGGGGTGTGGCCAATGTGGATGACTCGTTCACGGCGGCACAGTATCGGCAGTTGCACGAGCAGGGCTTTCGCGGGGCGCGGTTCAATTTTGTGCGTCATCTGGGCGGCGTGCCAGACATGGGCGAATTTCAGAGGATCCTGATGCACATTCAGCCCCTTGGATGGCACGTGGATCTACACTTCGACGCCCAGGATCTTCCGGCCTACGATCAGATGCTGCAGGATCTGCCGGTGCCGTTCATCATCGATCACATGGGTCGCGTGCCCACCGCCCAGGGCCTGCAGCAGGCGCCTTTCCAAGTGTTATTGAACTTGCTGCGACGTAATGAGCGCTGTTGGGTGAAGATCAGCGGCGCCGAGCGCATTGCCGCCGAGGGCCCGCCCTTTGCCAGCGCCGTGCCCTTTGCCCGCGAGCTGATCAAGGTCGCACCCGAGCGCATACTGTGGGGCACGGACTGGCCGCACCCGAACATCGCCCGGCACATGCCCAATGACGGGGACCTGCTCGATTTAATTCCTGTCATGATGCCCGAGGCGTCCCAACGGCAGTGCGTTCTGGTCGATAATCCGCACCGGCTCTACCAGTTTACGGCCTGAGTTCCGCACATGCGCACACCGCACGACTACGATGATATTCCCGGTACCACGGTCTTTGACGCGGAGCGCTCGCGGCAGGGTTATTTCCTGAATCAGTTCTGCATGTCGCTCATGAAGGCGGAAAATCGCGCAGCGTTCAAGGCCGATGAGAGTGCTTACCTGGCGACTTGGCCGATGAGCGAGGCGCAACGGCTCAAGGTGCTGGAGCGCGACTGGAACGGCATGATCGCTCTGGGTGGCAACATCTATTTTCTGGCCAAGCTGTTTTCCACCGATGGCAAATCCTTTCAACAGGTGGCGGCCATCATGACGGGCGCCAGTCAGGAGGCCTACGCAAGGATGATGCTGGAGGGCGGGCGGAGCGTGGAGGGAAATCGCTCCCTGGCCGAGTGGTCCCGGCGTGGCTGAGTTGTTTGCGGGCCTGGCCACCTCGCACGTACCGGCCATCGGCGCGGCCATCGATTTAGGCAAGCAGCGGGAACCGTACTGGGCACCGCTGTTCAAGGGTTATGAATTTGCCCGCGAATGGGTTGCCACCGCACGACCCGACGTGGTGATCCTGGTTTACAACGATCATGCCTCGGCATTTTCGCTGGAACTGATCCCCACCTTCGCGTTGGGGTGCGCGGCGCAATTCGCTCCGGCCGACGAGGGCTGGGGGCCACGGCCGGTGCCCACCGTGATCGGGCATCCTGAGCTGGCCGCCCATCTGGCCCAGGCGCTGATTCTGGACGAATTCGACCTGACCATAGTCAATCGCATGGACGTCGATCACGGCCTCACCGTACCGCTCTCACTGGTTTATGGCCAGCCCACGGCCTGGCCGTGCCGCGTCATTCCGCTGGCCGTGAATGTGGTCCAGTACCCGGCACCCACCGGGAATCGCTGTTTGAATCTGGGTCGCGCCATCCGCCGTGCTGTGAACAGCTA
>Ga0075015_100000365_pt1 | contig 15436 bp, 11 predicted proteins | sample AleBraG_ABR_2013_FD_71476 | JGI IMG/M metagenome (GOLD analysis project Ga0075015, IMG submission 71476) | Freshwater sediment microbial communities in response to fracking from Pennsylvania, USA - Alex Branch Run_MetaG_ABR_2013 | ecosystem: Environmental > Aquatic > Freshwater > Creek >...
CGGCGAGGACGATAGGGCGCTCCTTGGAGTCCGTGTCGGTCTTGCTAGCCATTGAAATCCGTTTCTTCTTCTGCTTCCGCGCTCGGCTGATCGGTCGGGACGACGCGAACAACCTGCGCGGCAATCAAGCGCAAATCGCCAGACCTAGATTGACCCAGAGTCCGGTACTATCTACCGGCTCTACACCCAAGGGAGGCTGCTAAATCAGCCGATCTACGTCGAATGAACCGCGTGAGAATTATGGCAGCGGCGATTGTCTTTATCCATGGATACTCATACCTAGGGAACAAAAAATAGATCGCTTGGGCAAGCTTGCTCAGGCAATCGGGCGCTTGAGATCAGGCGCGCTGTGTCCGTAGCAAAGGCTGCAGCATTCCGGCGCGTAGGCGAACTTATGTGTGCACAGGCTGTGCGGCGGCATGCCCCGCGCCGCATGCCTGCAGCGGTTTGTCATAACGCGTTCTTCAAAAGCAATCGCAACCGGGTCTGACGCAGCGGCAACCGCTTCGCGCAGTTGCCCCATAATGTAAGATTAATGGTGTAAGCAGAGGACAATGCTCAGAACTGAAGCGTTTTCGCCCGGGCGGCGCTCGCAGCCGTAAGCGGCGGTCGCCACTTTGGGCTGTGCAGTCGCGACTGACAACCGGATGGGGAGGGCGCGGATTTGGAGAGCGGGAGCGTACGTCTGCGCCCAGCCCCGGGGCAGTGTCTGCGCGGAGCTCGTCGCGAGTCATTATGTCGCATGCGACGCTCGCGACTTATGCCCCGCGCTGTGCTAATGGGTGGTCGCGCGTATCGATGCGCCGGAGGCGCTGGCGCCTACCATCAGGGTCAGGAACTTCTGCAGGTCGCTGGCCGGTGCGTTGGCCACATAAACGACGTCCTCGCCGTGTACCGGAAACCGGCTGGCGTAGAAGAAGCCGGCGGGATCATTCAGGTTGACAAGGTAGATGGTTGGCACGACTGGCGGCAGTTCCGGCGCGGCGCCGCCGCCCGCGGGCGGCGACGGGCTGACGGCGGCCCGCGGTTCCAGGCGATAGACGAAGATTGCGCGCGAATTAGCGAGTCCGTCGTTGAGGCCACCGGCGCGCCCTAGCGCGTCCATCAGAGTCAGTTCACTGTCCTGGAACGCGATTCGCCGGTCGACCGGACCGAGGCTGCCACTCTGGCCGATGGCGCCCATCGCTACAAAATAGCGCTGCTCGTGCGATACGTATACCGTGTCTCCGGGCCGCAGCCACCAGTTGAGCTTGGGGTTTGCGGCGATGTCACTGACGCGGATGCGCCAGACCTGGCCGGCGCGCTGTAGCGTGACAACGGACTCATAGGAAGGGTATTTGGGCCCTTCCGCCTGGGCGACTGCACCGAGCAGCGATAGCCCGGCCGGATCCAGCGTAAAGCTGATCGGTTTGCCGACCTCCCCCAATACGCTGACGGGTTGTGCGCGCCGATCGGCGATGGTCGCCACCACCTGCGGCTCGAGGGCGCGCGCCGCCAGCAGCGATTGGATCCTGTTCCCAAGCTCGGCGGGTAGCAGTCCAGCGGCCTTCACCTGCCCGGCGTAAGGGATCGTGATGTTGCCATTGCGGTCCACCTGCTGGTTCGGCAGCGTGACGTAGTTACCGGAGCGCGTACCGCCCTCGCGGGGCAGGAACAGCCCACCGCTGTCGGACTCGAAGATCGTCAGTCCGATGATGTCTCCGATGCCGATTTCGCCGTGGTAGACCGCGGCTTCGCCCGCATCCGCAGGTACCGGACCGTCGATCCGCGACATGCGGCCGAGGACTCCGTCATTCACGTCGACAATCGCGTATTTCACGCGAGCTTCGGCGCTGGTGTCGCGCACCACCTGGCTGGCACCCCCAACGATGGAGCCGCGCGTGGGCCCGCTCTCGGTCAGAAAGGCGCCCGGCGCGCAACCGGCCAACAGCAGTGGCACGGCCAGCAAGCCCGGGCGCACAGTCCAGAGCCGCGCCACCGACCGCGCCTGCCCGTTCAGCCTCTGAATCCTGGAAAGCAGCGCCAGGGCGCGTGTCATGTGACGCAATCGAAGTCTCCCCGGGGCGTGTCTGCTGTTGTCGCCCCAATGCACGCATCATCACCCACGGTCTCTATCATAAGAGCGGAAAGCCATGCGTATTGACGATCTAAATCCAAAGACGTGGTCCTAGATCGCATGGCGGGTTTGACCGGCGGCGCGGCTTCCCTCAGCTTGCAACCGCCTGTTGACTCAGCGACCGATGACGGCAATATTTCAGATCGATGACGTCGTAGCTAATGTGAGACCCGCAAGTTGATCGGCGGGTTTGCGCTTGAGGCGATTGGGCGAGCAGAGGGCTCGGTGCCATGGATTCCTGGCGCCAGACTCAATCGGTCCCTGATTGGCATCGAAGGTCTTGGGTCGAAGGTCTTGGCGTAAGCGTGCGCCGGTACAGGGGAGGATGAAGAAAATGAAAGTAGTGATTCAGGCTGGTGGCAAGGGCATGCGCCTCAGGCCGTACACGACCGTGCTGCCGAAGCCGCTATTGCCGGTCGGTTCGAAGCCGGTCCTCGAACTGCTGCTGCGCTGGGTGCGTCGCAATGGATTTCAGGACGTCTATATCACCACCGGCTATCTCGGGCACCTGATCCGTGCCTTTTGCGGCGACGGGCGCCAGTGGGATCTGCGCATCGTCTACTCCGAGGAGCGCGAGCCGCTCGGCACGATAGGTGCCTTGAACCTGCTGCGGCAGGAGCTTGATGAGCCGTTTCTGGTCATCAATGGAGACGTGCTCACGGACCTGAACATCGGCGCCTTTGTCCGTTCACATCGCGCCTCGGGTGCGGCGCTGTCGGTGGCGACGATGCAGCGCTCGATCCGTATGGACTTCGGCGTTATCGAAGTTGAAAAGAACAAGGTGGTACTGTTCCGCGAGAAGCCGCGCTTGAGTCATCTCGTGAGCATGGGTATCTATTGCATGGAGCCGCAGATTCTGCAGCACATTCCCAACGGCATTCCCTTCGGTTTTGACGATCTGGTGTTTCGGATGATGGACGTCAAGGCGCCGGTCAATACATTCCAGCACAACGGCTTCTGGCTCGATGTCGGCCGGATCGAGGACTTTCAAAAAGCGCAGGCCATGGAGTGGGACGACGAGGCCCCGGCCTTCGACGAGGCTTCGGCCTTTGTCGAGTCTGCGGTTCCGGAGAAGGCGCCGCCTAGTCCGCCACCCCCGTTGGCCGTGTCGCCGAGCTTTGGCGCGCCGCGCAAGCCCGTGCATGCGCTGGCGGCAGACTGATGCGGGCATTGCTCATCGAGCGGTCAGTGGGGTTAGGCTAGCATGTTACTGGTTTCCGAGCCGGTCCTGGGGGAGGATGAGAAGGCGGCGCTGTGCGCGGTGATCGACAGCAATTGGATCACCATGGGTTCGCGGGTGCAGGCCTTTGAGAGAGAGTTTGCCGCAGAGCATGCCATGAGCGACGGCGTGGCCGTCAATTCCTGCACGGCTGGCTTGCATCTGGCGCTCGCGGCTCTCGGTATCGGCCCGGGCGATGAAGTACTGGTGCCCTCATTGAGTTTTGTCGCGACGGCCAACGCGGTGGCCTACTGCGGTGCGACCCCCGTGTTCGCCGACATCAGCTCGCTGCAACTGCCGTTGATGTCGATCGCAGACGCCGCGGCTCGATGCACGGCTCGAACCAGGGCGGTGATCGTCATGCACTACGCCGGCTATCTTGCCGATGCGGAGGCGTGGCGCAAATTCGCCGACGAGCGCGGCATCTTCCTGATCGAAGACTCGGCGCATGCGGTCGGTGCGGCGCGTTCGCGCATCTATGGCGATCTCGCAGTGTTCAGCTTCTTTGGCAACAAGAACATGACGACCGGTGAGGGCGGCATGGTTCTCGGTGGCGATGCCGGTCTGTTGGCCGCAGTGCGGCTGGGGCGCGCGCACGGGATGACCACCAGCACGGTGCAGCGCCTGAACGGGCAGGGCAACTACGATGTGACCATGCTGGGCTTCAACTATCGCATGACCGAGCTGAATGCGGCGCTGGGCCTGGTGCAGCTCGGAAAACTGGCGGGCTGGAACGCCCGCCGGAAAGCCTTGTCCGGGCTCTACCGGCGGTTGCTGCAGGGCAGCGGCGTGGATCTGCCCTATGCGGTGGAACACTTGTCCACGCATCACATCCTCCCGGTGCTGCTGCCGGTATCGACCGACCGGCAGCAGGTTGCCGCGACCCTGCGCGCAGGCGGCGTGCAGACCTCGTTCCATTACCCGCCGATCCATCAACTGTCCTGGTACCGCCAGCGTCATCCTGAACTGCGGCTGCCGGTGACCGAGGCGTTTGCCGCGCGCGAGTTGACCTTGCCGCTGCATCCGAAGATGGAGGAGCCGGACGTCGAACAGGTGGTGCGCGCCTTGTGCGTCGCGCTGGCCGACCAGGCCGTCGCGCTGGCATGACGGACGCGCAGGCAAGTACAGCTGCCCGGGCGGCGCGCGGGCTGACGTGGCTTGACCGGCTTGCCGTACTGCTGACGCTGCCGTTCACGCTGCCGCTCATGACGGTGATCGCGATCGCCGTCGTGATCGAATCGGGGTGGCCGATCTTTTTTTCGCAGGAACGCCTTGGCCAGGGCGGACGCCGATTCAGGATCTATAAATTCCGCAAGTTCCCCGCGTCGCTCGGTCGGGACACGCTGCCTTTGACCCTGGCCAACGATGCCCGCTGTACGCGCGTAGGCAATTTCCTGGCGCAGACCAAGCTCGACGAACTGCCACAACTTTGGAACGTCGTTCGCGGCGACATGGCGGTGGTCGGGCCGCGGCCGGAGGTGCCTGATTTCGAGGCCTGCTACAGCGGCCCGTACCGCCGGATCCTGGATTTTCGCCCCGGCATCTTTGGTCCGAGCCAGGCGGCCTTCCGCGGCGAAGCTGCGCTGTATCCGCCCCAGCAGGATCCGCGGGATTATTATCTAAAGGTGCTGTTCCCAGCCAAGGCGGCGCTTGATCTGGCCTATTACCCATCGCGGACGGTATTCCGGGACGCAAGCTGGGTGCTGCGCGGCATGCTCGCCGTGTGCGGATCCAAGCGCTTCATGCCGGCCGTTGTGGCCCGCAAGCCCGGTGCGGACCACTCCTCGGGAGCGGCGATGGGTAACAAAGCCGCTTCCTGACGCGGGGTATTCATCCGATCATGGACCAGCTATCAGGCGGCTCCTTGCAGACTTCCGGCTACGGCGGACGCCGTGTAGTGGTGACGGGCGCGGACGGATTCATAGGTTCCCATCTCGTCGAAGCGTTGGTCGCGGCCGGAGCGCGTGTCACGGCGCTGTCCCTATACAACTCGTTTGATTCCTATGGCTGGCTCGACGATCTGGCCGATGAGACGTTGGCCGCCGTCAAACGGCTGCGCGTCGATATTCGTGATGCGGGATTGATGCGCCGGGTCCTGGAGGATCAGGAGATCGTGTTTCACCTGGCGGCACTGATTGCGATCCCGCATTCCTACGTCGCGCCCCAGTCGTACGTCGAAACGAATATCCTCGGCACACTCAATGTGTTGGAGGCGGCACGTGCCAGTGGTGCACGCCGTGTCGTGCACACTTCGACCAGTGAGGTTTATGGCAGTGCGCTGACGCTGCCGATCTCCGAACAGCACCCATTGCAGGGTCAATCGCCGTATTCCGCATCGAAGATCGGCGCCGATATGCTGGCCGAATCGTATGTTCGGTCGTTCGACCTGCCGGTAGTGATTCTGCGGCCGTTTAATACCTACGGGCCGCGTCAGAGCGAACGCGCGATCATTCCAACCTTGATCCGACAATTCCTCGACCCGGACTGCGACGTGGTCAAGGTGGGCGATACCACCACGACGCGCGATTTCACCTTCGTCACCGATACCGCGGCGGCCTTCATGGCGGCGGGTAGTGGCAGCAGCGTCGAATTCGGGCGGGCATATAATGCCGGATCGGGCAAGATGATATCGGTGGCCGATCTGATCGCAGTGCTCGCGGAGGTCATCGGGACACCCAAAGCCGTGGCCCGCGAGCAGGAACGGCTGCGGCCCGGAAAATCGGAAGTCAGGGCTTTGCTGGCCGACAGCCGCCGTTTTTCGGGGCACACCGGCTGGCAGCCGCGTTTGACGTTGCAGCACGGCCTGGCGCGTACCACCGATTGGTGGCGTGGACGGCTGGCGCACGGGCGTGTGCGACGCGAAAGCACTTACATGTCGTAGCCAAGCGGGCTGCGACCGCCGCCGTTGAGCAACGTCGCTGTGGACAACGTCGCTGTGGACAACGTCGCTGTGGATGAGCAACGTGGCTGTGGCCGACATGCCAACCCGTCCCTCGTCTGCGCATCGCCACCCTACCAAAGGCGTAGAACCGGTTTAGATCGAAAGACGTAATGACGAGGGCTTCATTGGGCGGGTAGCGTCGCGCCAGATTAAGTCGAACCGGCCCCGGTCCGCTGCCCGCGTGGCAGGGCGGATCCATTTCATAGGAAAGGGGAATCGCATGGCAATTCGCAATCGAAGCTTTGACTGGCTGAGCGCGATCCTGTTCGCGACAATCCTCAACATCGCGGTCAGTGTGACGGCGGGCGCCACATCCGTCAGAATTTATTATTTCCAGGGCGCGTGGTCAGCGACATCGACCTATAGCACCGGCTCGGTCGTGACCTACAACGGCGCCAGCTACATCTCCCTCGTGTCCAACAACACCAACGTGGTGCCGAGTTCCAGCACGACCGCTTGGGCGGTCCTCGATGCCCCGGGGGCCACGGGCGCGACCGGGCCAGCCGGGGCACAAGGCCCTGCCGGACCGCAGGGTGCGCCGGGCGTCGCCGGGACGCCGGGTGCTCAGGGCGTGATGGGGCCTCCGGGACCCGTCGGTCCGGCCGGTGCGGCAGGATCACAGGGACCCGCCGGCGCTCCGGGGGCCGCGGGACCGACCGGTCCTGGCGGCCCTGCGGGGCCGACGGGAGCAACCGGCGCCACCGGCGCCACCGGCGCGACGGGTCCGGCGGGGCCGCCGGGCCCGCCCGGCACCGGTGTGGGATTTGTCTACCTGAATGCCTGGACGAGTTCGACAGCCTACGCGACGAACGCCGTGGTCACCGAGAACGGCAGCTCCTACGTCGCGTTGAAAAGCAACACTGCTATTGAGCCCGCCCATGACGTCAGCACTTCAGGCGGTAATTGGGCCGTGCTCGCGGCTGCGGGCGCGCCGGGTCCAGCGGGAGCGCAGGGAGCCCAGGGCAATACCGGGCCGGCGGGGCCTCAAGGTTTGCTGGGTGCCACCGGGCCGATGGGTCCTGCGGGAGTACCGGGGGCGACGGGAGCGGCGGGCGTTCAGGGTCCGGCGGGACCGGCTGGGCCAATCGGGCCGACCGGTGCGACGGGCGCTATCGGCCCGGCCGGTCCCGCGGGGCCGCAGGGCGTTGCAGGGCCGGTGGGACCGCAAGGTCCGGCGGGCACGGGTGCCGGGGCCACGAGCTGCACCACCAATATCACTGGAAATTCCACCGCACCGACCGTAATCCAGGGCGACGTGGTCGTGCCGGCCGGCGGCTACTGTTCGCTCGGCTGGGTGCCGCCCTCGACGACCCTGTGCTGCAACCCGCCCATACCGAGCGGATACGGTATCGTGCAGGTGACGGGCAATGTCATGGTCGGCACAGGCGCTAGTCTCGTGGTCGGGCTGAACTCGGCGATCGGCGGCAGCATTCGGGCCAAGGGGTGCAACTTCGTCGAGCTCGTGTCGGAAGGCAACGAGGAGGTGGACGGTAGCGTCCAGATCTTCAATTGCACCGGCAATCCGGCCTTTCTGAGTACCGGAACCGGCAGCGTGATCTACGGCAGTTTCCAGTGCATGAACAATACTGGCCCGTGCACGCTCGAGTCGGCCTACGTGGGAGGTGCGGCCGAGTTCGTGAATAACGTAACTTCCACGGCGGCGAAGATCGAGGCCAATCACATCTATGGAAACCTGCTCTGTCTGGGCAACAGTACTGCCCCGACCAACGGCGGCTCGCCCAACACGGTCAGCGGCAGCGAACAAGGACAGTGCGCGGGCCTGTGAGGGCTGGCTTGCACTGCGCAGTAGCAGGGTTTTCCTAGGGTGGCGCATTGCAGGCTGCCAGGGCGATGAATGCGCCGCAGGCGCCGGCCGCCCGCGGTACGGCAGCCGGGCCGCTGCGCACGCCAGCAAGGCTGTGACGGCCGCGGAATCGCGCCACGCGGGGGTGGGCCGATGGCTCGTCGCACGCCGGGCGATCGGGTGAACAAGCCTGCGCGCGCTCTTTGCCTGGTCCTGGCCGCGGTCGCCGTTCTGGCCGGAGCCGCTGCGTGGCTGCACGCCGATCAGCTTGTCCATGACTCGCGTGCGCAGCGTATCGCTACGACGCTCGAGCCGCTCGCGGTGCTGCTCAGCGAGAATCAGGCGATCCTCAAGGAACTTCAGCCGGAGTCGTCCATCGAGTCGGAAGCCGCGATTCTGGAGGCGTACCTCACGGAGATCCGCCGCGACGGTGTGTCCAAACACGCGGCTATGAAACAACGCCTTGACCAGCTGGCGGAGAACAACACGGCAATCGTCACCTTGATCAAGGCTTACTCGCCCGAGGCCCGGACGCCTGCGTTCAGAGCCGAGGCGGACAGGTTCCGGAACTACGCGGCGGCCTGGCGTGACCGATGGAACGGGGTAATGGAACTGTTCATGGCGGGCGGAAATTACGTGGCGTCTGAAGTTCCGTTTCCGCGGCGTTTCCCGGACGCGGTCAAGGCCGAGATCGACGCGACGCGCTGAGCCAGCACGCGAGGCGCGCTGCCCGCCGCTGCGTGGTGCCGACAGTGATCACGTCGCTTATGTAAAACGACGCTGCTGCGCATCTGCGATCTCTTGCCGCCTGCTCCGCATCGACCGTCACTAGGACGCGGCCTCTTGCAAGACAGAGCACCGGTTGAAAGCCGAGGGTTCGTTGGCGATAATCATTTCGTTGCGTTGTTACCACCCGACCACAACTCCCGTTGAAACAACAGCGTCGGGTAAAATCTATAAGGCGGCCTGTTCTTGAAACTGCTTGGCATCTTCCACTCCCATTCCGATCCCTCCGCAGCCCTGGTTATCGACGATGCGCTTACCGCATTTGTCGAAGAGGAGCGGCTGTCGCGCGTCAAGCATTCCTTTGGGGCGTTTCCGACGCGCTCCATCCGATGGGTGCTCAAGCAAGGCGGCCTGGTGCTTTCCGACATTGACGCCATCGTGCAGGCCTGGGACTGCACGAAATATGACGACGGCCGCATCGCGCATCATTACGACGAGATCAATCGGCGCTATCCGACCACGGATGCCGACCGCGCCTATCAGCAAAAGCTCCTGCAGCAGCTCCGATCCGAGGGGCAGCGGGCGCTGATCGTGCGCGCATTGCGGCATGAGTTCGGCGACGTTGCTCTGCCCCCGATCCACTTCGTCAATCACCATCTGGCGCATGCCTGCGCCGCGTTCTTTGCATCGGGCTTCGATGAGTCGCTGGTGCTGTCGATCGACGGCAGCGGCGAAGAGGTCACGACTTCCTGGTGGCAGGGCAGCGGCGGCAAGCTCGAATTGCTGCACGAGGTGAAGATCCCGCACTCGCTCGGCTGGGTCTATTCTGCCTTCACGGAGTATCTCGGATTCGAGGCCTATGATGGTGAATACAAAGTCATGGGCCTCGCCGCCTACGGATCGCCCAACGTCACGTTGCAGGACAAGGTGGCACAGCTGCTGTGGCCGGATGATCTTGGTGGTTTCGAAACCGACCCGATGCTGCTGACACGCGGCCCGCATTCCTGGTCGCACCATTTCTCCGACGCCCTGGTCGAGCATGTCGGGCGACCGCCCGGCTGGCGCGACCAAGCCGTGACCGATTGGCACAAGGACCTGGCGTTGGCGGTTCAGCAACGGCTCGAACACGTGGTGTTTTCGATGACCCGGTATTGGGCACGGAAGACCGGCCTGCGACGGCTCTGCGTTGCAGGCGGCGTCGGGCTCAATGTCAAGATGAACGGAAATCTGTTCGAGTCCGGCATCGTTGACGATGTCTTTGCCTATCCGCTGTGTTCGGACCTCGGCCAGTCGATCGGTGCGGCGCTCGCCTATCGCTACCAGCATGGCGGCCTGGCCAACCGGCGGCTCAAACATCTGTATCTGGGCCCTGGCTACTCCGATGAGGAGATCGAGCGGGTACTGGCGGCCTGTCGCGTCCCTTATCTGAGGAGCCCGGACATTTCGCGCGACACCGCGGCTCTCGTGGCGCAGGGCAAAGTGGTCGGTTGGTTCCAGGGCCGGATGGAGGCGGGGCCGCGGGCGCTCGGTGCGCGTTCCATCCTCGCGGATTCTCGCAACGAGGCGGCGCGCGATCGCGTCAATGCGGCGATCAAGTACCGCGAGCTTTGGCGTCCGTTCTGCCCTTCGATGACGCGCGAGGGAGCGGAGCGTTACTTCGATCATCGCACTGACGCGCCTTTCATGGCGATCACCTTTCGTGCCAACGAGCGTGCCAGGGCCGAGATTCCTGCCGTCGTACATGTCGACGGCACTTCGCGGCCGCAGGTGATCGATGACTCGAGCAACAGCCGCTATTACGGCGTGATCGCGGAATTCGGCCGCCTGACGGGCGTGCCGTGTATTCTGAATACGTCGTTCAATATCAAGGGCGAGCCGATCGTCTGCACGCCGCAGGACGCCATGCGCACCTACTTCGCAACCGGCCTGGACGCTTTGGCCATTGGCAACTGTCTGCTGCAGAAACCCTCATGATGGAGCGAATTCTGTTCGTAGGCGCGCATCACGATGACCTCGAGCTGGCCATGGGTGGCACCGTCAAGCGCTGGAGCATGGAGGGCAAAAAGGTCTTCGCCGCGATGCTCACCAATTCGCAATGGAGCACCCCGGATGGACAGCTGATGCGCGACCCGGCCGGCGTGATCGCCAATTGCGATCGGTCGGCCGCGTTGCTCGGTTTCGAACCCATACACCTGAACCTCGCGGACGCGATGAACATCAGCTTCGCGGACGCTCATGTGGCCAGGGTCCTGGGGGTGATCGCTGCGACGCACATTGATACGCTCATCACTATTTGGGGACACGACGCCCACCCCGCGCACCGGGTGGCCCATGCGGTCGCGATGGCGGCCAGCCGCAAGGTTCCGAATGTGCTGACCGTGCAGCTGTCCTGGAACAGCGTGCCCCAGGCCTGGAATCCGAACTTGTTCGTGGACGTCACTGCGACCATCAAGTATCGCATCGCCGCACTGCAATGCTACGAGGATGAATGGCAGCGTACCGGTACGCTGTGGGAGAGGTACGTGCACAGCTCGGCGGCGCTTTACGGCCTGCGCTCGGGCTGCGAGGCGGCCGAAGGCTTTGAGGTCGTCAAGCTGCGCCTGTAATAGCTTGCTGGCGCGGGCGGTATGCAGTGCTGCGCGGCAGATGAGCCACGCAGCACTACCATGCCGGCTGCGTTGGGCGCCGCGACTCGAGCCGGGCAACGGGAGCGGTCAGGCACAGCATGAGGGCGAACCAGAAGATCGGCTGGCGAACGATATTCCCGGTCATCATGAAGATCGTGACGCCGGCAAACAACGACACGAGCCCCGCTGATCGCGCCCGATAGACACACTTGATCGCACGCCACAGCAGCCAGAGAACGCTCGCCACGGCCAGCAATCCGCCCTGCGTGAACACATCGAGCAGCGTGTTATGCGCCTCGTAGTTCGCGGTGCCGTTCTGATCCGGGTGCTCAAGATTCTCGACCCGTATGCCCGCGTTCACGCGACCCGCAACGATACTCGCGGGGATTTGCAGGTGCGGTCCAGGACCAAGGCCCAGCATCCCCGATCCGATGCCGCGCTGCATCGCCTCGTGCCAGAGCGTCATGCGCAGATTCGCCTCGCCTGCCGCTTCGGCCCCGGCGTTCTTGGCCAACCCGAGCACCAATCCACGGACAGCTTCCGCCCTGGACACGACCAGTGGGGTGAAGCACAGCAACAGTACCGGCAGCGCCACCAAGGACAGACGCGCGATCGAGCCACGTAACGACGCTTCAACCGGATCGTTCCGGGTCCAGATGATCAGCTTGGCGGCCATCCATATGGGCAGGGAGGCGACCAGCGCGAGTGTGAACGTGTCACTCTTTGACATCCGGCCGACCACGATTGGCGGAATCAGCAGCAGTAGGGCGAGGAGCCGAGAGCCGGAGCTTGCAGCCGTGTCGGCCAGATGCCAGGCGAGCAGCGCAACCACGAGGCAGACGATGGCCAGTTGATTCGGATTGCTGGACCATCCGCGCAACCGTTCCCAGAACCACGGATCGATGCCGGGGATTTGCAGCAATCCGATGCCGTTTGCAAACTGCAGCGATAGCGACAACGCGCCGCAAGCGACCAATATCCAGCAGATGCGCCGCATGCGCGCCGGGTCGGTGGTGCACAGACTGCAGCTGACGATCGCGATCAGAGTGTAGGCGACCACGTCGTGCAGCATCAGGGCTGGTTCGAATCTTTCACCCGTGAACATCGCCACGATCACGCCGAGGCTCAGGGCCAGCGCGAATGCTGCCCAGAAACCCAGCAGCGCAGAGCCGGTAGGCGCGCGATACGGCGCGCCGGAGACCAGGGTCTTGTAGGCTGTGCACGCGATCCAGGCGACCAGGCCCAGCTCCCCGGGCCCGACCGGTAGGGCCGCCAGACGTAACTGCGAGGCCGTCGTGAACAGCAGCGAGAGCGCTAGGATCCCATCCATCATGGTGGCACCGGCCCGAACTCCTGCTGAATCTGGCATGTTTCCTAATCGCAATAAAGATCGGGCCGTGACTCTACGTTCGCGCCTTGATCCACCGATGCGGACTGGGACCGCCGCCCTTTGACGGCACGAACCAGCCTGCTGTGCCGGGTTCGCGGGCAACCACCTCGAAACTGTTGCCAGCGCGCAGCGGACACGCCACATGGGCTGTTTGGCGCGTCGCGCGTGTACCGACCGGATCGGCCGGCAGGGCGCATGCCTCGCCATTTCACCGCCGGCCCTGCATTCTTGCTTGATGGCGATGCCGGTGATCACGGCTGCAGCCAGCTGCCCGCTCGGCAAGAGCAGGTGCGCGCAAGGTTGCCCCCACAGCTACTCGGCTGTCAATGGATGCTGTTGCCCAGGATGGGTGGAATTTCGGCAATCAGCCGCTTCACCAGCAGGTTCCTGCGCTCCTCCTTGACCGCGCCGGCGGTTCGCCTGGCGCAGGAGTGGGCGCCGCCTCCAGCGCTATTGACGGTCGGCTCGCAAGCAGCCGAACAGACACTGACATTTTTCGACACCCTCCAGCCAGGGTCTAACTAGCCACGGTCTGAATCGCGGGCGCGCGGTCGCGTACGCGCAGGAGCCTGCGATGACGCTCAATGCCTCACGCAAAACACCATGCCTCTGGGCCAGCACAGCGAGCGGTGCTGTTCCGGCGAATCCTGGTTCCAGGCCGCGGCCACCGCAGGGTCGTCGTTGGAACTGCTGGCTGCGCCAGAGCTGCCCCCATTGCCCGAAGGGCCCGATACCGCCGTGTTGCCCGCTGACGCGGACGCACCGCTGCCGGCCGGCGTGCCCAGAGGTGTGGCCGCGCCCGCAGTTCCCGATGGAGTCGTGGACGCCACCGCGGCGGGGCTTGCCGCCGGGACGGCGGTCACCGGCAGGGCCGCGACCACGGTCTTGCTGACCACGGCACTCGGTGCGCTCTCCGTGCCCAGGGCGTTCACCGCGGTCACGTACCAGTACCAGACTGCAGGCGCGAGGTTGGCATCCACGTAGCCGCTGGCCGGCGATACCACTGTGGCGGCCAGCATCATCGAGGCCGGACTGGTGCCGCGGTACACATTGAATCCGATGATATCCAGGAGGGTCGAGCCGTCGGTATTCGTCGTCGGCGGCGACCAGGTCAGTATTGCGCTGTTGGGACCGGCGCCGCCGATGGAACCGGCGCTGCCGTTGGGACCGGCCGCCGCGGCCACCAACGCACCGGCGCAGCACGCCAGCCCGGTCAGGCGGCACGAAAGGGATTTTGACGAAATACGTCGCATGCGCGCCTGTTTAACAAAAGCGGGACGCCGCGTGCAGTAGTAAAAGCCTGTAGGCTCGCCGTCAGGCCAGGTCGCGGAGGCGGGGTACTTGAACGGGCTGCCGCCCGCGGATGGCGGACCGGGACATCATCGCCGCTCAGGGTGTGCCGCATCAAATGCCGCCGTGTCCGGTGCGGCAGTGATGCATCATCGATGGGCGAGCTCCCTGGGATAGGCGAGCTCCCTGGCGGAACGTCTGCGCCAGCGCGATCCCGATGCACGGTACCCAGAGGTGAGGTTGGACATGAGATTTCCTGCGCTGCTCCTTGTTATCGGTGCCGCCGCCGCGGCGCACCCTGCGCTGGCCGACGATACGCTGGCGGCCATTCGTGCGGCCTGCGGCGACGATGCACAGAAGTTGTGCGCCGGAGTGCAACCGGGCGGGGGCAGAATCGTCGCCTGCCTCAAGGCGCACAAGGACTCGCTATCCGACGGGTGCAAAGCGGCCGCCGGTGTCCCGGCAAGCCCCGCGAGCGGTTCTGAACCCGCCGCAGCGCCTGGGGGGCCGTCGCCAGCAGCGCATGCCTCGGGCGCCCCGGCCAGGCCGGCGCCCGCACATCAGGCCGCTCCGGGCACAGCCGATAAAGCCGCTGGCGAGAAGTTCGTGGAGAACCTCATCCAGGACCCTGATCATGGCGGCATGCGCGTCGCCACGCTTCACCTGCCCGAGAAGTGGCACTTCGAGAGCAAGATCGAGTGGCACTATGGCTGGGTCGAGTACCCGGTCTCCTATTCCGCTCATGCTGAGAATCCCGACAACGCCGAGGCGTATTTTCAATACCCGCTGCTGCGGCTGGAGTCCACGGAACTTCCGCCGCAACTGCGGCAGTACGCCAAGGGCCGCCCGCTGCGGCCGGGCGAGCGCCTGCCCACCGGCGCGCTGTCCTCCCCGCCGCAGCCGCCCATGCAGGCGATGGCGAGGTTCATCCAGCAGGTTCGCCCCAATGCCAGCCATTTGAAATGGCTGGGGCAACAGGATCTGCCGGATCTCGCCAAGGCCCTGCGCCTGGACCCCTGGCCCAATCAGCACGGCGTGGCCATCAAGATCGGCTATGACCTCGCCGGCCAACCCGTGGAAGAGGCCTTCTATGGCGTCTACTACCTCTCGCAGGCGGCCAACACGGGCGTGAACGCCGGCATGATCAAGCAGACCAACTGGGGACTGCAGGCGCTGCAGAGCTTTCGCGCTCCCACCGGTACGCTCGACAAGCGCATGCCGATGTTCTGTGTGATTGCCAAGTCGCTTTATGTAAATCCGGAATGGACCCGGCTCTCGAAGGCGATCACCGACAAGATGCTGGCCGACTTCAACCAGAAGCTG
>Ga0075015_100000367_pt1 | contig 15386 bp, 12 predicted proteins | sample AleBraG_ABR_2013_FD_71476 | JGI IMG/M metagenome (GOLD analysis project Ga0075015, IMG submission 71476) | Freshwater sediment microbial communities in response to fracking from Pennsylvania, USA - Alex Branch Run_MetaG_ABR_2013 | ecosystem: Environmental > Aquatic > Freshwater > Creek >...
GTCCCGGGGGCGCCCGGCAGCCCTGAGGCGGGCCTGGCCATGGTTTCGGCGGCGCTCCCCTTGCAAGCCATCATTCACTGGTGCGTGGCCAGCGGGCACCCGGTGCTGGTGGGAGAGGGAGGGGTGCTGCACGGCGTGTGTGGGGAGACGGAGATCATTCGGGCGCTGGCCGGCAAACGCGGAGTTGTGCCCACGGACGGATGACGCGGGCAACCAAGTTCAGGCCGCAATTTGATCAGGTGTCGGCAGCGGGGGTGAGCATACTGGCGGTTGAGCATTAATCCTTCTAAGGGGTCTTGAGCATGGACAAAACGCCTGAGCGCACCCAGCCGTCGCGCCGCCCCAGCGGACGGGATGCCAAGCGGGCCGCACGCACGGCGCGCGCCAGTTCGTTCGTACCCTATATCACGCGCAAGATCCCCTATTACGAGATCCTGACCGCTGAGGGCCTGGACCTGCTCGAGCACAATGCCGACACCATACTGGAAGAGATTGGCATCGATTTTCGCGACGACGCGGAGGTGCTGCAGCTGTGGCGGGATGCCGGCGCCGACGTCAAAGGTGAACGAGTGCATTTCCCGCGCGGCATGTGCCGGCAGATCGTGCGCCGCTCGACCCCTAAGCAGTTTGTTCAGCACGCGCGCAACAGCGCCCGCAATGTGCTGATTGGCGGCGGCAATACGGTGTTCGCGCCCGCCTATGGCTCGCCCTTCGTGCGTAGTCTCGATGAAGGCCGGCGCTACGCGAAGATTGAGGATTTCCGCAATTTCGTCAAGCTCACGTACATGGCGAATTCGCTCCACCATTCGGGCGGCACCATCTGCGAACCGGTGGATCTACCGGTCAACAAGCGGCACCTGGACATGGTGTACAGCCACATCAAGTACAGCGATAAGCCGTACATGGGATCGGTCACTCACCCGGAGCGCGCGCGCGATACGGTGGCGATGACCAAGATTCTCTTTGGCGATGATTTTATGGATCCCGTGAGCGGGCGGCCGAAGACGTGCGTGATCAGTCTCATCAACGCCAACTCGCCCCTTACCTTCGATGCCACCATGCTCGGTGCGGCCAAGGAGTACGCGCGGGCGAATCAGGCCTGCATCATCACCCCCTTCATTCTGGCCGGGGCGATGTCGCCGGTGACGGTGGCGGGCACCGTTGCGCAGACCCTGGCCGAGGCGTTGGCCGGCATGGCGCTGGTGCAGCTGGTCAATCCGGGTGCGCCGCTGGTGCTGGGCAGCTTTGCCTCCTCGCTATCCATGCAGTCGGGCGCGCCGAGCTTTGGCACCCCGGAACCGGCGCTGGTGCTCTACGCCATGGCAGCCCTGGCACGGCGCCTGGAAGTCCCGTTTCGATCGGGCGGGGCGCTGTGCGGCTCGAAGATTGCCGACGCGCAGGCTGCGTACGAGTCGGCCAACACGCTCCTGCCCACCTGTCTTGCGGGTGTCAATTTCGTGCTGCACACCGCGGGCTGGCTCGAGGGTGGGCTGTCCATGGGCTACGAGAAGTTCGTCATGGATGCCGATCAGGCGGGCATGATGCACACCATGCTGGCGGGCGTGGACCTGTCCGACAACGGCCAGGCGCTGGACGCGATCCGCGAAGTCGGGCCGGGCAAGCATTTTCTGGGCTGCGCCCATACCCAGGCGAACTTCGAGACGGCGTTCTATCGCTCGCCCCTGGCGGATAACAACAGCTTCGAGCAATGGGATGCCGAGGGCGCCAAGGACATGAACCAACGTGCCAATGCATTGTGGAAGAAGCAGCTGGCCGAATATGTGGAGCCGCCGCTGGATGTGGCGGTGGACGAGGCATTGGTGGAATTCATCGCGCGCAAGAAGGCGTCGTTTCCGGATTCGAACGTGTGATCTGAAGTTGCTCGCCGAAACAGAGCCATATGAATGTATGGCAGTAAAGCCATATCTATGTTAGACTTCGCGTATGGAGCCTAGCTTCGAGTGGGACCAGGCGAAGGATGCCGAAAACCAGCTGAAGCACGGCGTGTCATTTGGAGATGCGCAGTTAGCGTTTTTGGACGAAAGCCGCGTCATCGCCAGGGACGTGCATCACAGCAAGGTCGAAGACCGTTACTACTGTTTCGGGCAGGTTGAGCTCGGGATTCTCACCGTGCGTTTCACCTATCGCAACCAGAAGATCCGAATCTTTGGGGCTGGTTTTTGGTCTAAAGGAAGGAAGGCTTATGAAGCGCAGCGCAAAATACACAAATGAGCCTATCGGAAGGTTGGAATTCGTCAAAGATTTCTTGCCACCTCCCGATCAGCTGGTCCTCAGAGAGGACGGAGTTAAGGTCACTTTGTCCTTAAGCAAGCGCAGCGTCGAGTTCTTTAAAGTTCATGCGGCACGTTCCAAGGTTCCGTACCAAAAGATGATTCGTAACCTTGTAGACAGTTACGCGGCGCAACACGATGCGGCGAATGCTAACAGCCGCGTGGATCGCAACCGCTCGTAGCAGTGGACTATCGTCGCCAGATTTTCCTTTGGATTATGACGCCCACGGCTGTGGTTCGACGCGTGGTGAAGATCAGCTCATCGCCGTTCAGGCTGATGGACTGGCGATAGGTCGCGCCGGCTTCGCTCGGGTACAGGGACGCCGTGACGTGATGTGCGACCGTAGAGGTCGTCTCGTCAAAGTCCCAGGTGCCCAAGTAGGCGTAATAGGTGTCGAGTGCCGCAGCCCGGAGCGGTGCGGTCGCTGGAGTATCAGTCGGGTCGGGTCGGACGATCGGAATGGGTGTCGGTGCGCGCGAGCGCCCCACGATCTGCACACTCATCCATCCGCTGGGATCGTAGATCAGCAGTCCCGTGGAGCCCTCGTTATAAAACGGGTCGCTGCTCCTGCCTGAGGGCGTATCACGCTGGATACTCACCAGATGCCAAGCGCCAATCAGATCGCTCCGGGTCGGGTGGGCGGCGTGCCCGGCTATGGGTGTGCTTGGGTGGCAGGCCGCCACCACCAGAAGGAGCGATGCGACCAGCGAGCGTGTCACGCGGCCCGGGCTTCGCACACGCCGTCCGGTCACGGCTTTGCTTGCGCCGCTGCCAAGCCAACTCGCGCCAGGCGCCGATTGGGATACACCGCCAGGGTCTTTTCAAACGCCGCGGCGGCGTCACTTCGCTGCCCATCCGCCAACAGCAGCTCCCCCAGCAATTCATCCAGCGGCTTGGCGGACCATGGCGGACCGTACTCGAACTCCATGCCATCGGTACTCAAGCTTGCGGCGCGGACCTTGGCGATGCCCCCCGGGTGATCGCCATCGTAATATTGAATTGTGCCTTCCAACGCCTGGCTCAAGGCATCGGCCTGCGCGATCTCACCACTGGTAACTACATCATGCCAGTCGGCGGCCACATTACCCGTGGTAGTGGCGCGCGCCGCCGCTACCCGCGCCTGCAACTGCGTTAATGCACTGCGCGCCTCGCGACTATTGCCGCCCGCCGCAATGCCGCGCGCGAAATCGTATGCCGCAAAGTAGCCGATGGCGGGAATGCCCGTACTGTCCACGGGCGCGAGGAGCTCCGGGTCGGCGGCGTCCTGGGTCTCCGCCAGCCAGATGGCCCTGACGTAGGCGAGCCTGCCGCGGTTGTCTCGGGTGGGACCGGTGGCGACATCGTGAGCCACGGAGCGCAGCAGTTGTTCGGCCTCCGGACGCTTGCCCTCCTGCAAATAGGCATATACCAGCCACTGCAGCGAGTGGTACCCGCCGTCTTGTTGAGCGTGGGCCAGGCGCAGGGAGCGGACATTGGCATCGATGGCCTCATCCCACATGCCGAGGGCGAAATAGATGTGGGAGGACATGTGTTGGGCATGTTCGGATCCCGGCGCGACTTGGCCATAGCGCCGGGCCGCACTCAATCCCAGCGGTGCATGGATGGGATCGTCGACGGAGTGGATCAAGTAGTGCAGGGCGCCGGGGTGGAGTCGGTCGACGTCCAGCACACCTTGCGCTTCTGCCGCAGCGCGCATGTAGTTGGGGACATTGCGCACACCGTTGCTGAGACCCAGTATGGACAACGCAAACAGTGCCCGGGCATCGAGATCGCCAGGGTAGTGGCGGGACAGTGCGCCCATCGCCACGCTATACCGGGCATCACGAACCGTCTTGTCGCCCTCGCCGTAGAGCAGATCGACCGCCGCAAGATAACCGCGTTCGCGCGCCGTCGGTGCCTTCAGCGCCCGCGCCGCGGCAGTGGGCGCCAGTTTTGCCAAGGACTTGCGGGCGGCCTCCAGATCCTGCTCGCCCCACAACGTGTGAGTGTAAGTAAGCGCTTCACCCCAGTAAGCCATGGCAAAACCTGGATCGAGTTGCTCGGCTGCTTGGAACGAGCGGCGTGCAGCATCGTACTCAAAGTTGTGCAGCAGCAGCAGGCCGCGCAGGAAATCAGGTTGTGCGCGTGGTGTCCCGGAGTTTGAAAAATGAGTGGTGCCGAGGCTGCCTGGGACGGGGCCCGCGCCGGCGCTAGGCCCCATATCATGGGCACGGACTCCGGCAGGTACAACGATCAGGACCAGGAGCGTTAGCAGGAACGAGACGATGCGTTTCATACAGGCGGTTGGCGTTGGAATCCGTAGGAGACACCATCAGGCGCTCAGTGCTCCGCGGCGAGAAACTGATTGATGGTTGTGGCCACGGCCGAAGGTTCCTCCCAAAACGGGTTGTGTCCGAGCTTGTTGAAGATCTTGACCTGTGCCTTGGGCAGCCCTTGGCGCAAGGTCTGCCGCACATCCTCCTCCATAATCGGATCTTCGCTGCCCCATATCAACAGGGTGGGCGCGCGCAGCTTGGGCAGGTCGCGCTGCAATTCCACGTAATCCGGAAATGCCTGCTCCAACACCGCTACCCAGACAGCGAGTGGGATGGCTGCGGCATCGCGGCGCTGACGGCGCAGGAAATCAGGGTCGACGTAGGTGGGCGAACTCCACCATTCGATCATGAATTTCGAGTCCGGATCGATGGGTTCCTTCAGATGAAGAATCTGCTCGACGTAGTCCATCTGCGGAGCCGGGTGCGGCACTTTCGGATCTTGCCCGCCGGAGGAGGAGATGAGTACCAGGCGCTTGGTGCGCGCGGGCCACTGTTCAGCGAACGCTTGGGCAATGATGCTGCCCATGGAGTGAGCGACAATATCCGCCTTGGGCACCTTGAGGGCGTCAAGCAGCAGTTTGATGTCGTAGGCAAAGTCCATGCGCGCATAGCAGCATTCGGGTTTGTCCGACTTGCCGTGACCGCGCAGGTCGGGAATGATCAGGTGATAACTTGGGTCCAGGTACGGGATCAGCGGCACCCAGTCCCGCGCATTGTCGGTGAAGCCATGAATCAACACGAGCGGCGGTCCGGCCGGATTGCCCATGGAAATGTACGCGATGGTCTCACCGTTAGGCAGTGCCATGCGCTGCTTGGCGGCGTCGTAGGTGTCCAGGTTGAGAGGTGTGGGCGCCAGCTTGTCGGTGGCGGTTGCGACAGCGCCGCCAACGCCAGCTAGAACCAGGGCAAGAAATCCCGCTGCACCGCGCATAGCGCCGCGCATTGCGGTGCGCAGCTCGGTCCGCGAGAAGTGGCGGTTGCCGTCGAAGATCATGACCGCGTACTCCCGAGCGCGAACGATACGCCCAGTATAGCGCCGGGCAGCGCACCCCCGTTCAATGTACCTCGGACACGCTTCGCCCCGCATCGATGAACAACCAGGCCGCAGCACTGATCAACGCGAAGGCGGTGCCGATCATGAACGCCATGTTCCACGCTCCATGGCCCGACAGGAAGGCAACAATGGGTATGCCCACCACACCGCCCAGGTTCCCACCGGTGTTCATGACGCCGCCCACCGCCATGGTATTGCTGCGGCCAATTGACATCGCGGTGGCCCAGTACGCCCCCTCGGTCAGTTCGACGAGACCAAAACAGAGCGCCAGCAGTCCGATGGCGACGTAGGCACTGGAGGCGTGCACCGCAACCAGCAGCAGCAAGCCGGCCGTCGGCAGTGCCAATAACGGGGCGAGTCGCAAGCCACGGCGGGCGCCCAGGCGAACGAACAGGACGCTGGCGATCTTGCCCCCGACGCCGGCCCCGATTCCCGCCGCGATGGGCGGCGCCACGGCCAACCAGCCACTGTCGAGCACGGAAAAATGACGTACCTGAACCAAGTAGAGAAAACACCAGTTGCTGAGCAGGTAGAACACGTAATTCATCGAAAAGTAGGAGCCAGCCAGCAGCAAGACATGGCGATCGGCCAGGATGGTCTTGACATCCTTGAGCGTGACTCGGGCGTTGGGCTGCTCGGACTCCGTGCCTGCAAGCAGCGCCAGTTCGCGTTCCGATACCGCCTTGTGCTCACGCGGCGTATTGCGAGCGTACCAGGCCCACCACAGGTACAACGGTATCGCCGGCAGGGCCGTCCACAGCAGGGCCCGCTCCCAGCCCAAGCTTGACATGAGTCCGGCCACAAACGGCGGCGCCAGCGCGGCGCCAAAGCCCAGACCTAAGGTCTGGAGTCCTTGCACCAGCGGCCATTGGCGCGGCGGGAACCAACTTTCGAACACGCCGGTGGACACCGGGAATATGGGCGCCTGGCCCACGCCCAGCAGGAGTTGCAGAGTAAACAGCGCCAGAAACAGCGCGCTGCCGGCGAACAGCGCCGGCGCCAGGGTCGTCGCGCCAATGCAAAGTACAGAAACCGCGCCAATGGCCGTGAACATGTGGCGCGCGCCCCAGCGCTGCCCAAAAACGCCGCCAGGAATCTGGAACAGGGCGTAGCCAATCACAAAGGCCTGCTCCAGCCAGCCAATCTGCATCTGACTGAAGTGCAGTTCGGGGATCATGCGCTCGGCGGCGACGGTGAGGCCCCGTTGCTGCAGGTAGGCCAGGAAGCCGATGCCAAACAAAAAGGCAAACATCCGCCACCGGATCGGAATCCGCTGGGCAGGCGGGCGAGGGCGCACCTCGCTATTCATCTTTTGGACGGCACCATGTCAATTAGTCATCGCCATGTGCATTGATTCTCACACGAATGCCCAACCGCAGCCATGGCACAATGAACCCATCATGTTGAGCCGCTATTCTGCCTTGAAACTGGCGCGCCATGCGTTTACGGGAGCGCCGTGGCCGCGCGCCTGGCGGGCGGCTGCTCCAAAGTCGAGCTATGACGTCATCATCATCGGCGGTGGCGGTCATGGACTGGCCACGGCGTACTACCTGGCCGCCAATCACGGCATCACCCGAGTGGCCGTCATCGAGCGCGCCTACATCGGCTCGGGCAACGTCGGGCGCAATACCACGCTGGTGCGCTCCAACTACATGATGGACGGCAATACGCAGTTCTTTGAGCATTCGCTCAAACTGTGGGAAGGCCTGTCGCACGAACTGAATTACAACGTCATGTTGTCGCAGCGCGGGCAGATTCTTTTGGCCCACGGCCCATCGCAACTGGATGTACTGGCGCGCAAGGGCAACATCATGCGCCTCAATGGTATAGATGCTGAGCTTCTGGATCGTGGCGATGTGATGCGTCTGCTCCCGTACCTTGATTATTCACCCGCCTGCCGATTTCCAATTTACGGCGGGCTGCTGCAGCGACGGGCCGGCACGGTGCGGCACGATGCAGTGGCGTGGGGCTATGCGCGCGCGGCCAGCGCGCTGGGCGTGGATATCATCGAGAACTGCGAAGTCACCGGTTTTCTCCACGATCAGGGGCAAGTCAGCGGTGTGAGCACCAGCCGCGGACAAATTCTCGCCGGACGCACCGCCATCAGCGTGGCGGGGCACTCCAGCCATCTGGCCGCAATGTTGGGCCTGCGCCTGCCGGTCGAAAGCCATCTGCTGCAGGCCTTCGTCACCGAACCCATCAAGCCTTTCGTCGATCATGTGATCTCCTTTGGAGCTGAGCTATTCTATATTTCTCAGTCCGACAAGGGTGGGCTGGTGTTCGGCGGGCACATTGACGGTTTCAACAGCTACACCCAGCGCGGTCAGTTTCCGAAAGTTCAAGACGTGGCCGAATGCGCCTTGGCGCTGATACCGTCGATCTCAAGGCTCCGTCTGCTCCGGCATTGGGGCGGCATCCAGGACATGACGCCGGACGGCAGTCCGTTCATCTGCCGCACGAGATTTCGTAACCTCTATTTCAATGGCGGCTGGTGCTATCAGGGCTTCAAGGCGACGCCGGCCGCAGGCTGGTGCCTGGCCCATACCATCGCCCATGACGATGAACATCCGCTGGTCCGGCATCTGGGGTTGGATCGCTTCGAGCGCATCAACGGCTTCGATGAGTATGGGCTGGGCAACTGGACCTATCGGCAATGAGCCCATGTTGAGAATCCACTGTCCACATTGCGGTGAGCGTGAGTACACCGAGTTTCGTTACGCCGGCGATGCCAGCAAGGTGCGTCCGCCGCACGGCACGGCCGAATTGCGTGTGTGGCATGACTACTGTTATCTGTTCGACAACCCCAAGGGCGCGCACCTTGAATTCTGGCAACACGTGCACGGTTGCAGGCAGTGGTTGGTGCTCGAGCGAGACACGGCCACCAATACCGTGGGCCGCGCTTATTTCCCCACGGCGGAGACGAAGGCATGAGCGGCCGAGCGCGGCGGCTGACGACGGGCGGTCGGATCGATCGGCAGATCCCCATCGGTTTCTCGCTGGAGGGTCGCGAAGTCACCGGCTACGCCGGTGATTCGCTGGCCTCGGCGCTGCTGGCCAATGGCATTGCGCTGGTGGGGCGCAGTTTCAAATACCACCGGCCGCGCGGATTTTTGACCGCTGGCAACGAGGAGCCCAACGGGTTGTTCACGCTGGGGAGCGGTGCGCGCACCACGCCCAACACACCGGCTACGATGGTCGAGCTGCATCAGGGGCTGTGCGCCCGGCGCCAGAATGGTTGGCCGTCCGTGAGCTTTGACCTGATGGCCATTAACACCTGGTTGGCCCCCTTCCTGGGCGCGGGCTTCTACTACAAGACTTTTATGGGGCCGCGGCGCGGATCGTGGATGTTCTACGAGCGCTTTATACGTCGCGCTGCCGGGTTGGGGCGTGCGGTTCATCTAGCCGATCCGGACCGCTATGAGACCACTCACGCCTTCACCGACGTGCTGGTCGTGGGCGCAGGACCGGCGGGACTGGCCGCGGCGTTGCAGGCGGGACAAACCGGCGCGCAGGTGTGTTTGGTCGATCAGGACTGGCTGCTGGGCGGCAGCATTCTTGCCGCAGGTACGGACAGCGGCGGGGCGCGATGGTTGCGCGAGATCGAGGCGACCTTGGCGGGTATGCCCAACGTCGAGATCCACAGACGCACGACGGCGCTCGGGCTTTACGATGGCAACACGGTGCCGCTGCTCGAGCGTCGGGATCACCTGCAGCCGGATCCATCGAAGGGTGAGGCACGCGAGGTGGTCTGCACACTGCACGCCCGCGCGATCGTGTTCGCCACCGGCGCCAACGAGCAGCCCCTGGTATTTCCCAACAATGATCGACCCGGCATCATGCTGGCCTCGGCCGCGCGCAGCTACTTGAATCGCTTCGGCGTGCTCATCGGCCGCTCGGCTCTGGTAGTGACCAACAATGACAGCGCGTACGAGGCGGCCCTGGACCTGGCCGCTGGCGGCGCGCAGGTGGTGCTCGCCGATCAACGTGCGACGCTGGATGCACCGCTGGCCGACGCGGCACGCGCGGCGGGTATTCGCCTGCTCAACGGCTCGCGGATTGTCGGCACCCGAGGCGTCCGCGCGGTGCGGGCCGCGCTTGTGACGCACGCTCTGGCCCAGCGTCCAGAGCACATTGCATGCGACCTGCTGTGCATGTCCGGGGGTTGGAATCCGGCCGTGCACCTGACCTCGCACACCGGCATCAAACCGCGCTTCCGGGAGGATATCGCGGCCTTTGTACCGGGCGGGTTTGCCACAGGGCATTTTGCTGCGGGCGGTGCGCTGGGAAACTTTTTGCTCAATGACACGGTGCGCGAGGCCGAGGCGGCAGGGCGGGCTGCCGCAGAACACGCCGGCTACTCCGTCAGCGGGATGGATGCGCTTTCTGATCTCGCATTGCCGCAGCAAGCGGAGCGTCCCTATCGAATACAAGTCATTCGTGAACCGACGACCCGTACCCGTGGCAAGGCGTTCGTCGATTTTCAAACCGATGTCACCACAGACGATCTGGCCACCGCCCATCAGGAGGGCTTCGAGTCGGTGGAGCATCTCAAGCGCTACACCACATTGGGCATGGGTACGGACCAGGGCAAGACCAGCAATCTCAATGCCATTCAACTGATGGCGACGCTGCGTGAATTGCCCGTGACGGCGGCGGGTACCACGACGTTCCGTCCGCCCTACACACCGGTGTCGATAGGCGCTCTTGCGGGACGCAGTGTCGGACACCATTTTCGGCCCACGCGCCGCTCTCCGCTCCATGACTGGCACGCGGCCCATGGCGCGGAGTTTATCGAGGCGGGACCCTGGATGCGCGCCTGGTACTACCGCTGGGCCGGCGAGCGAGTAGAGACGGCCTATATAGAAGAGATGCGGCACGTGCGAAGTAGCGTGGGGATCTCCGATGTCTCGACGCTGGGCAAGATCGATGTGCAGGGTCCGGATGCGGCGGAGTTCCTGCACCGGGTGTACGTCAACGGGTTTGCCAAGCTGCCCATCGGCAAGGCCCGCTACGGGGTGATGCTGAACGATGACGCCACGGTGCTCGATGACGGTACCACCGCGCGCCTGGCCGAAACCCGCTACTTTCTGACCACCACCACCGCGCAGGCGGTGGAGGTGCTCTCGCGGCTGGAGTTTTTGCTGCAAACCGCCTGGCTCGATCTGCGCGTGCATGTGACGTCGGTAAGCGATCAGTGGGCCGGCATGTCGGTGGCGGGACCGCGTGCTCGTGAGGCGCTGCACAGCGCCTTTCCGGAGCTCGACTTCTCAGAGACGGGTCTGGCGCACATGGGATGCCGGGAGTTCGAGTTTCGCGGCCTGCCGCTGCGCGTACTGCGCCTGAGTTTTTCGGGCGAGCTGGCGTACGAGCTGTACATCCCGTCCGGTCACGGCTCCATGCTTTGGGAGCACCTGCTGACAGCCGCTGCCCCGTTGAATATCCGGCCTTATGGCCTGGAAGCTCTGGCGGCGCTGCGCATCGAAAAGGGCCACGTGGCCGGCCTCGAGCTCGATCATCGCACCACTCTCGATGATCTGGGATTGGGCAAGATGGCGGGCAAGGACAAGGCCTTTGTGGGCCGCGAGATGCGTTTGCGCTCTGGGTTGCAGAACCCCGATCGCTGGAGTCTGGTGGGTCTGCAATGTCTGGAGCCGGCCGGGAAACTGCGTGGCGGCGCCATCCTGTTCGCTGCGGCCGATGCCGTCGAGGGCCACGGTCGCGGCTACATCACCTCGGTGACCTGGTCAAGTGAGGTGGGCGCCTACATTGCGCTGGGCCTGTACCAGGGTGGGTTGAAGCACGTGGGCGAGGAGGTGGTGTGCGCATTTCCCTTGAAGGAGGAGCAAGTGCGGGCGCGCATCGTCTCGCCCGTATTTCTAGACCCTCAAGGAGATCGGCTTCGTGGTTGAGTGCACGGAAATGCACGGCTGGTATTTGACTCAGCTGGCGTTCTTCAGGGGGTGCGAGCGCGAGAGCGGCGAGTGCCTGCAGCGCGTGCTGGGAGGCGACGCTAAGCCCGTGGGCGGAAGGGCGGCATATGGCGAGCTCGGTACGGTGTTCAACATTGCGCCGTGCCAGTACTGGGTGGTCACGCACAATGCGGCTGTCGATCGTGCTTGGCCCACCGTGGTGGCGCCGCTGACGGGTTCGGTCACACCGCTGTCCCACAGTCGCGTCCGACTGGCCGTGAGTGGGCCCGCCGTGCGCGCCATGCTCGGCAAGCTCGTCTCCGTAGACTTGGCTCCTAAGCGTTTGCGGGTGGGCGACTTCGTGCAGACCGCGTTGCACCACACCGGCATCCTCTTGCATCGCGCCGATGAGCAGCGCTATGAACTTTATCTGCCGCGAAGTTTCGCGGCGTCACTGTGGAGCTGGCTGAACGACGCCGCGCTGTCGATGGGCGAACTATCAATGGAGCAGAATCGAACATGAAATCGTATACCCGGGTGGTGGTCATTGGCGGCGGCGTGGTGGGCTGCAGCGTGTTGTATCACCTGACCAAAGCGGGCTGGAAGGATGTGGTGTTGATCGAGCGTGATCAGCTCACCTCCGGATCCACATGGCATGCGGCGGGGGGATTTCACACCCTGAATGGCGATCCGAACGTGGCCAAATTGCAGGGCTACACCATTGGGCTGTATGACGAGCTCGAGCGCATCTCCGGGCAGTCCTGCGGACTGCACCGCTCCGGCGGGCTGCTGCTGGCCGACACGCCAGAGCGTATGGAATGGTTGAAGATGGCGCACGCCAGGGCCCGCTACCTTGGGCTCGAAACCCAGCTGCTGACGCCCAAAGAGGCCAAGAACCTGCTGCCCTTGATCGAGGAGAAGTACTTTGTCGGTGCCATGCTGGATGCGGCGGACGGCAATCTCGACCCCTATGGAACCACCCACGCCTATGCCAAGTCGGCTCGCATTGGTGGCGCGGAGATCTACCTGCAGACACGCGTCACGGGGCTCAACAAGCGCTTGGACGGCCATTGGGACGTGCTCACCGACAAAGGCACGGTCATCGCCGAGCACGTGGTCAATGCCGGCGGCCTGTGGGCGCGCGAGGTGGGCCGCATGGTCGGTATCGAGTTGCCGGTGCTGGCCATGGAGCACATGTACCTGGTGACCGACGATCTGCCCGAGGTGATCGACTACAACAAGACGCGCGGCCGCGAGTTGCCCCACGCCATCGACTTCAAGGCCGAGATCTACATGCGCCAGGAGCACAACGGCATCGTGCTGGGCACCTACGAGCGGGCGTGTGTGCCCTGGCAGCCGCGGGAAACGCCATGGGACTTCGGCGCCCAGCTGCTGCCGCCGGATCTGGATCGCATCGCGCCGTCGCTCGAAATCGGCTTTCGACATTTCCCCGCGATGGAGCGGGCGGGCATCAAGCGCATTATCAATGGGCCCTTCACCTTCTCCCCGGACGGCAATCCCCTGGTGGGACCGGTGCAGGGGGTGCCAAATTTCTGGTGCGCCTGCGCGGTCATGGCCGGATTCAGCCAGGGCGGGGGTGTGGGTCTGGCGCTCTCGCAGTGGATGGTCAACGGGGATCCGGGCTTCGACGTGTGGGCCATGGACGTGGCGCGCTTTGGCGAGTGGGCGACGCGGCGCTACACCAACGAGAAGGTGCGAGAGAATTATTCGCGCCGTTTCTCGATACGGTTTCCCAATGAAGAGTTGCCGGCGGCGCGCCTGCAGCAGACCACCGCCCTCTACGACATCCTGCTGGCCAAGGGCGCCGTGATGGGTGACAGCTGGGGCCTGGAGACACCACTGTGGTTTGCGCCAGTCGGTGCGGAGCCGCGCGACATCGTTTCATTCCATCGCTCCAATGACTTTGCGCATATAAAGGCCGAGTGCCTCGGGGTGCGTGCCGGCGTGGGCGTGACCGAGATCGCGAATTTTGCTAAGTATGAGTTTACGGGAGCCGGTGCGGCCGCGTTCCTGTCGCGCTTGATGACCAACAAGATGCCGCGGCCGGGTCGGCTCGTGCTGACGCCCATGCTCAATCCCAACGGCAAACTGATTGGGGATTTCACCATCGCCCAGGCCTCACCGGAACGCTACTTGTGTTGGGGTTCATCCCAGGCACAGATCTATCACATGCGCTGGTTCGAATCCCACCTGCCCGCCGACGGCTCGGTGGCCGTGAAGCGCTTCGATATGGGACTGGTGGGTCTGTCCATCGCCGGCCCCAAGTCGCGCGAGCTGCTGCAGCGCCTGACCGATGAAGACGTGGGCAACAGCGCGTTGAAGTTCATGGATCATCGCTCGATGGACATCGGCAACGCACCGGCCATGGTCAATCGCGTGTCCTATACGGGTGATCTGGGCTACGAAATCTGGGTGGCGCCCGAGTACCAACGCCATCTGTACGAAGCCATCATGGCCGCCGGCCGCGAGCTCGGCCTCATTCACTTTGGGATGCGCGCGCTCCTGTGCCTGCGATTGGAAAAGAATTTCCCCACCTGGTATCGGGAGCTGCGCCCGATCTACGGGCCTTATGAGGCTGGCATGGATCGCTTCGTGGACTTGACCAAAGGTGAATTCATTGGTCGCGAGGCGGCGCTGCGGGAGAAGGCTGAGGGCGGTGTCCTGCGGCGCGTCACCCTGGTGGTGGAGGCCGCGGATGCCGATGTGTTGGGCGACGAGCCGATCTGGCATTCGGGCAAGGTCATCGGCTGGGTGACCTCAGGAGGCTTCGGTCACTGCGTGGATCGCTCGCTGGCGCAAGGGTATGTGCCCAGAGCATTGGCCGGCGACCTGGCGCGCGGCGCCTTTGAGATCGAGATCCTGGGTGAGCGCCGCGCCGCCACGGTGCAGGTGGAGCCGTTGTTCGATCCCACTGGGGCACGCATGCGCGGTTAAGCGCGCCTGCGCTTCAGCTCACCGGAGGCGCTCCGCCCGCGGCGGTACGGCGGGCGACAAAATCGTCCAGCGCCTCCACCACCGCCGGATCGCGCGCTGGCGGCTGGTAGGCGGCCAGAGCCTCCTGCCATAAACCGGTGGCGCGCTCCGTGGCAGTATGCGAGCCCGCCTCGGTCCACTGGCCGAAATTTCGCCAGTCGGATACCAGCGGCGTATAGAACGCCGTGCGGTAGCGCTCCATGGTGTGTCCACATCCGAAGAAGTGGCCGCCAGGATTGACTTCCGCGATGGCCTCCAGCGCCAGGGCCGCCGTGTCTGCCGCCACCGGTTGGAAGGTTTCGGCGAACATCTGCAGCATTTCCAGATCGAGCATGAACTTTTCGTACGAGGTGGTCAGGCCGCTCTCGAGCCAGCCGGCGGCGTGCAGGATGTAGTTGCTGCCGCCCATCAGTGCACCCCACAGACTCATCTGCGACTCGTAAGCGGACTGCGCATCCGGCGTGTTGGAGGCGGTGGCACCGGAAGAGCGCCACGGCAACCCGATGAACCGGGCCAGCTGGCCGGCACCGAGTGAGGACTTGACGTACTCGGGCGTACCGAAGGCCGGCGAGCCGGATTTCATGTCCACGTTGGAGGTAAAGCTGCCGTACACCACGGGGGCGCCGGCGCGCACCAGCTGCGCCAGCACCAGACCGCCGAGGGCTTCGGCGTGGGCCAGCGTGAGCGCCCCGGCAATGGTCACCGGCGCCATGGCGCCGGCCAGCGTAAACGGGGTGATGATCAGCACCTGTCCGGCGGCGGCAAATTCCATGATGCCGTTGGCCATCGGAATGTCCAGCTGGCGCGGCGAATTGGTGTTGA
>Ga0075015_100000368_pt1 | contig 15358 bp, 15 predicted proteins | sample AleBraG_ABR_2013_FD_71476 | JGI IMG/M metagenome (GOLD analysis project Ga0075015, IMG submission 71476) | Freshwater sediment microbial communities in response to fracking from Pennsylvania, USA - Alex Branch Run_MetaG_ABR_2013 | ecosystem: Environmental > Aquatic > Freshwater > Creek >...
CGGCGCCCTGGCGCCGCTCCAGAGTACCGGCGGTGGCGCCGGGCTGCCGTCAGGCTGGGGCTGCGCCGGCCCTGCTGGCCGGTGGACCTGGGGGCAGCGGCGCAAGGCGGCCGCGGCTGCGTCCAGGTCTTCGGCGCACCGCGGCCCGGGTGCAATGCGCCTGCGACCAGCAGTGGTCCGGGTGGCGAACCGTGGATGAACATCTCGTGACCGTCGCAGGGGCCACGCTCGGCAGTGCTGCGGCGCGGGGTGCTGCCGGGGCATTCTGGCCGGGTGGACTCGCTGCGGGTCGAGGTGCTTCCCCTGATGCCGCATCGCTGGGTGGCCGTGGTCTGCGGCCCGAGCGGGGAGTTCGCCACCACCAGCGCCTCGCCTGAGCAGGTGCCGGCTGACGTCGAGGAGGCAGTGCGGTCACTGGTCGGGTGGGCGCCGGCAGAGTTGGAGTACGTCGACGAGCGGGGCGACCCGTGGAGTCCGGCCCGCGCCTACGCGCAGGCGGTCAGGATGGATCTGGTGCGCCGAGCAGGCCGCGGAGGCGGTCTGTTGGGAAGCCGGGCGAGCGATGCCCGTCACGGCCGACCATCGTCCGGCTGGCGGCCAGGACGTTGAGGACTGCCTCCTCCACGGCCGCGACCACGCCTGTGTACAGCGGGTCCATGGCGCCCCAGGCGACGAAGTCGATCCGGCGCACCAGGTCCACCTCTGGGTCTGCCGCGGCGCCGGAACTGTGGTCTGAGCCGTTGTCCGAGGCGAACGCGTCGGCGATCGTGCTGTCCAGCGCGCCGGCGTTGGCGGTGGAGAACGCCAGGAACAGGTCGCCGGAGAAGTGGCTGCCGGTGGTGCCGGTGCGGGCCAGCCCCAGCGGGACCCGCCGAGCCAGCGCCTTGCACTGTCCCGGCAGCAGCGGCGCGTCGGTGGCCACCACCGTGATGCACGACCCGGCTCCCGGCTGGGCCAGCCAGCCCGGGTCCTCCAGCGGATTGTCCTCGAGCAGGTCCCGCCCGATGGGGTGCCCGGCCACGACCAGCTCCTGCCGGCTGCCGAAGTTGGCCTGCATGAGCACACCCACCGTGTAGGTGCGGGCGCCGACCGTCACCTGACGGGAGGCGGTCCCGGTGCCGCCCTTGAACCCGTAGCAGTTCATTCCGGTGCCGCCACCGACCGAGCCTTCGACCAGCGGCCCGCCGGCGGCACTGTCCAGGGCCGCTGCGACCTGGGCCGGCCCGACGTGGTCGCCGAAGATGTCGTTGAGGTACCCGTCCCAGGTCTCGGCCACCACCGGCAGCAGCCACCCGTGCGCGAGGCGGGGCTCGCGGGCCACGGCCCAGTCGATGACACCCCGGTGCACCGGGCCCACGGCGTGGGTGTTGGTGATCGCGACCGGCAGCGACAGCGCACCGACCTCGTCGAGCCAGGCCGTGCCGGTCATCTCACCGTTGCCGTTGAGCGAGAACCACCCGGCGGGCACGCTGCGGCCGATCTGGTCCTTGCCCAGCGGCAGCACGACCGTGACACCGGTCCGGACCGGTCCGGCTCCGGCGACCAGCGGCCCGTCCCCCGCGATGACGGTGTGGTAGCCCACCTCGACACCCGGCACGTCGGTGATCGCGTTGAACGCCCCGGGGGTGCCGTCCAGGTCCACCCCGTAGGCGCGGATCCGGGGCGGCGCGGCCAGCTCGGATCCGCCGTGGGACGCCACCGTCAGATCCAGCCGCGGAACCACAGCCGCCGCAGCCAGTCGGCCTGCGGCAGCACCGACCCGACCAGGACCGGCCAGATCCACGCAGTGTTGGCGATCACCAGCAGCAGGTACCCGCCTGCGCTCGCGGCCCCCCAGGTGCGGCGGGCCGGCGAGGCATCTCGGGTCCCGATCACGGCGCCGATGGCGAAGGTCAGGGCCATCACCATGAACGGGGCGAAGGCCACGGCATAGAAGGTGAAGATCGTGCGGTAGCCGTAGAGAACAACCCAGGGCAGCCAGCCGGCCGCCACCGCGCCGAGGACGGCCCCGGCCCGCCAGTCCCTGGCCCCGATCCAGCGCCACACCATCCAGACCAGCGCGACTGTGGCACCCCACCACAGCACCGGTGTCCCCAGCGAAGTGATCTCCCGGGTGCACGAGGCGACCTGGCAGCCCTGCTGCCCCTGCTTCAGCTCGATCGACCAGAACGCTGTCGGCCGGACCTGGATCAGCCAGCCGATCGCCTTGGCCGCATACGGGTGCGGGGTGTTCAACGTGGTGTTGAAGCGCAGCATCTGAGAGTGGTAGTCCAGCAGGGCTCGGACGTTGTCCGGCAGGAACGAGGGGCCGCGCCGCCCCAGGTACCAAGTACGTTTTTGGTGGGAGAACGTCGCCAGCCACGGGATCCAGGTCGCCGAGTACACCACGAAGGTGACCGGCACCAGCGACAAGAACGCGCCCCACGCGTCCCTGGCCAACGTCGCCACGTACGGGTTCCGGACCCCGGCGGCCCTGCGCGCGCCCAGGTCCCACAGGACCGTCATAACCCCGAAGGCGACCAGGAACCAGACTCCGCTCCACTTGGTCGCGCACGCCAGACCGAGCAGGACCCCGGCCAGCAGCCGCCACGGCCGCAGCCCCAGCTTCGGCCCCAGACCGCCGGACTCCTGCGGTGGTGCGGTTCCGCGCTGGTCGGCCCAGTCGGCCATCGCCGAGCGCATCTTGTCCCGGTCGATGACCAGCGCCCCGAACGCGGCCAGCACGAAGAACGTGAGCGTGCCGTCCAGCAGCGCGCTGCGGGACAGCACGATGGACAGTCCGTCCAGGGCCAGCAGCAGCCCGGCGATGCACCCCAGCAGCGTCGAGCGGGTCATCCGTCGCACGATCCTGGCCAGCATCAGCACCACGGCTGTGCCGACGATGGCTGGCGCGACCCGCCACCCGAACGGTGTCGCACCGAAGACCCACTCCCCGGAGGCGATCACCCACTTGCCGATCGGGGGATGGACGATGTAGGAGGCGTTCCCGGTGAAGACGTGGGAGTTCCCCGAAAGGATCAGGTCGTTGGCGTTGTTGACCGTCTCCTGCTCGTAGCCGTACCGCAGCAGGGCCAGCGCGTCCTTGGCGTAGTAGGTCTCGTCGAAGGAGAAGACGTGCGGCGAGCCCAGGCCGGTGAACCGCAGCACCGCGGCGACGGCGGTGACCAGCAGCGGCCCACCCCAGCCCCACTTCCCGTCGTCGGGCATCGCCGGCACCAGCCGCTCGCGGACCGTCCCGCGCGCGGATGACCGGTCGCGTCGGTGCCGCCCTGTACTGCCCGGCGCATCAGCAGGGCCGGCGTCGGTGTCGGCGCCCGGGTCGCCCATGGGCTGCCCGGCCAAGGACTCCTTGCCGGTGACCAGCCCGCTCATAGCCGCTCAACTCTCACCGAGACATCGTAAGGACCCCCGGCGGCCAGCCCGGGTAGCCCGCGCCTGCGAGGATGCACCGGTGATGGGCCTGCTTGTCCTGGCCGGGACACCGATCGGCAATCCAGCCGACGCGCCGCCGCGCCTTTCTACCGAGCTGGCGACCGCGGACATCGTGGCCGCCGAGGACACCCGCCGCCTTCGAAGGCTCACCTCCGCTCTGGGGGTGAGCGTGTCGGGACGGGTGGTCAGCTACCACGAGCACAACGAGGCCGCGCGCACCCCAGGGCTGGTCGAGGAACTGGTGGCCGGCGCCCGCGTGCTGCTGGTCACCGACGCGGGAATGCCGTCGGTGTCTGACCCCGGCTACCGGCTCGTGCGCGCCGCCGTCGAGGCCGGGGTGCCGGTCAGCGCCGTCCCCGGCCCCAGCGCCGTGACGACCGCGCTTGCTCTGTCGGGCCTGCCCGTGGACCGCTTCTGCTTCGAAGGCTTCCTGCCCCGTAAGCACGGCGAGCGGACCGCCCGCCTCGCCGCCGTGGCCGTCGACCCCCGGACTCTGGTGTTCTTCGAGGCCCCGCACCGGCTCGCGGCCACCCTGGAGGCAATGGCCGACGCCTTCGGCCCCACCCGGCCCGCCGCCGTGTGCCGGGAGCTGACCAAGACCTTCGAAGAGGTCAAGCGTGGCTCGCTGCTGGAGCTGTCGCAGTGGGCCGCCCCGGGGGTGCGAGGCGAGGTCACTGTCGTAGTGGCCGGCGCCCCGCCGGCCGGCAGCGGAGCCGACGGGCCCCCGTCCGCGGCCCAGCTGGCCCACGACGTCGCGGTCCGCGAGGGCGCCGGACAAGGCCGCAAGGAGGCCATCGCCGACGTCGCCGCCGCCCGCGCAGTGCCCAAACGGCACGTCTTCGACGCGGTGGTGGCCGCCAAGTCCGAGCCGGTCGGCCCCAGGAACCCTGCACCCGACGTAGGCACCGAAAGCGGTTGAGTCACCTCGGTAGGCTGGACATATGCCCGATGCAGCGCCCGAGTCGACGTTCTACGTCACCACACCCATTTACTACGTCAACGACGTTCCTCACATCGGGCACGCCTACACCACGGTCGCCGGGGACGTGCTGACCCGCTGGCACCGCCAGCGCGGCGAACAGACCTTCTTCCTGACCGGAACCGACGAGCACGGCCAGAAGGTCCAGCGCACCGCGCAGGCCCACTCGATGACGGCGCAGCAGTGGTGCGACCAGCTGGTCGACACCGAGTGGCGGCCGGTGCTGGCCACCATCGACGCAGCCAACGACGACTTCATCCGCACCACCGAGGCTCGGCACAGCCACAGCGTCCAGGCGATGTGGCAGGCGATCAGGGACAACGGGGACGTCTACACCAACGTCTACGAGGGCCCGTACTGCATCGACTGCGAGGAGTTCAAGCTCCCCGGCGAGGTCGTCGAAGGGACCGGGGCGCTGGCCGGGCAGCTGGTCTGCCCGATCCACGGCCGCCCCGTGGAGCAGCTGTCCGAGGAGAACTACTTCTTCCGCCTGTCCGCCTACGCCGACCGGCTCCTGGCCCACTACGAGGAGCACCCCGAGGCGGTCGAGCCCGCCAGCGCCCGCAACGAGGTGCTGTCTTTCATCAAGGGCGGCCTGACCGACATCTCGATGTCACGGTCGTCGTTCACCTGGGGAATCCCAGTGCCATGGGACCCCACCCACGTCGTCTACGTCTGGTTCGACGCCCTGGTCAACTACGCGACCGTCGCCGGCTACGGCACTGACGCCGACCGATTCGCCCGGATGTGGCCCGCGGACGTGCACCTGGTCGGAAAGGACATCCTGCGTTTCCACGCCGTCTACTGGCCGGCGATGTGCATGGCCGCGGGCATCGCCCCGCCGCGGAAAGTCTTCGCGCACGGCTGGCTCCTGGTCGGCGGAGAGAAGATGAGCAAGACCAAGCTCACCGGGATCGCCCCGTCCACCGTGGTGGAGCACTTCGGCTCCGACGCCTTCCGCTACTACTTCATGCGTGCGATCTCGTTCGGCTCGGACGGCTCGTTCTCCTGGGAGGACATGGCCGCCCGGTACACCTCCGAGCTGGCCAACGGCTTCGGCAACCTCGCCTCCCGGGTCGCAGCGATGGTGGTGCGCTACTGCGACTCCGCCCTGCCGGCTCCCGGCGCACCGGGCCCGGCCGAGGACTTGGTGCGGCAGGCCGCAGCCCGCGCGAGCACGCTGGCCGACGAGCGGATGGTCGCGCTGGACTTCTCCGCCGGCATCAACGCGATCTGGGAGCTCGTGGACGTCCTCAACGGCTACCTGACCGAGCAGGAGCCGTGGAAGCTGGCCAAGAACGAGACTGACCGTGCGCGGCTGGAAACGGTGATGTGGACCGCGGCGGAAGGGCTTCGGGTGCTGGCGGTGCTGCTGAACCCGGTCATGCCCAAGGCCTGCAGGGCGTTGTGGGACAGTCTGGGGGCGGCCCCGGCCCTGGGCCGCCTCGCCGACCAGCCCGTCACCGACGCAGCCCGCTGGGGCCAGCTCCCACCCGGGCTGACCGTCACCAAGGGCGCGGTGCTGTTCCCGCGCCTCGAAGACTGACGGCACCCAGCTGTGCCAGCGCCGCACCCCGGGCAGGAGCCGCACACCCGAACCGCCCGGCGCGACGGGCAGTACCCGCCGCCGCCGCCACCACTGCGCACCCCGGTCCTGGACAGCCACTGCCATCTCGACATCGCCACCACCGACGCGCACCTGTCGGTGGACCAGGCGCTGGCCGCGTCCACCGCGGCCGGGGTGCCGCGGCTGGTCCAGGTCGGCTGCGACCTGACCAGCGCCCGCTGGTCCGTCCAGGTCGCCGAGCAGCACGCCGCCATCGTCGCTGCCGTGGCGCTGCACCCCAACGAGGCACCCAGAATCGCCCAGCAGGAGGGCATGGCGGCCCTGGAGGCCGCCTACCTGGAGATCGAGCAGCTCGCCGGGCACCCACGGGTACGTGCCGTCGGCGAGACAGGGCTTGACTTCTTCCGCACCGAGGCAGACGGCCGCAGCGTCCAGGAGGAGTCCTTCCGGCGCCACATCCAGCTCGCCAAGCAGTGCGACAAGACGCTGGTGATCCACGACCGTGACTCCCACCACGCGGTCCTGCGGGTGCTCGGCGAAGAGGGCGCCCCCCCACGGGTGGTGTTCCACTGCTTCAGCGGCGACGCCGAGATGGCCCGCCGCTGCGTCGACCAAGGGTGGGTGCTGTCGTTCGCCGGCACAGTGACGTTCAAGAACGCCGACCCGCTGCGACAGGCCCTGGCGGCCACCCCGCTAGACCAGATACTGGTCGAGACCGACGCGCCGTTCCTGACCCCCACCCCGTACCGCGGCCAACCCAACGCCAGCTACCTGGTGCCACTGACCGTCCGCGCCATGGCCCAGGTCAAGGGCGTCGACGAAGACACCCTCGCGGCCGCGATCAGGGACGTCGGCCAGCGGATGTTCGGCCAGTTCTAGCCCTGCCCACCGGCACACCCCGTGCCCCCTCACCCTGCCGCCCGGCTCACCGCGCCCCGCTGCACCCCGACCGGACCCGGGCCCGGACAGCATGCCGGGCGCTCACGTCAGTGCAGCGACGACCGCCTGCGGATCTTCGACCGTGACAACGACCCGGTCGACGTCGGCGCCGACCAGCTCCAGCACCACCGCCGGCCGATGACGGTGACAGACCGCGAAGGTCCGGGTGCCCTGGTAGTGGAAGGTTCCAGCGACGATCACCCCAGGCACCGCGGTCCCAGGTGCCCGCAGCCCGTGGATCTCAGCCATCCCGTCCTCGACCGCCCTTACGGCCCGCACGGCCGACCGCGGCACCACCAGGTCCCCGTGCAGCGACTCCACCTTCTCGACCGCGGACAGCACCACAGTCACCGTGCCCGCCTCGACCACCAGCCCCGCCATCGATCCTCCCAACCCACTCACCGGCCCCGGTCGATGATCCACCCGGCACCCGCCCGGCGAGGCAGTCCAGGTGATCGTGTTGTGACATCCCGGTGCGCTCCGTTAGCGTCCTGCGTGCACGAAGCCGGATCCGGTGACTCTGCGTAACCGAGTGGGGCCTGCCGGTGCCCGGAACCGACGACAGGTGGAGGCCGGGTGCGAGCTCGCCCCACGGCCCTGGCGCTGCACGGCGTGGTCCTGGCCGCGCTGATCGCCGGACCGCTGGTCTACGTCACCGCCGACAAGGCCGTGACGTTGGACATCAACGGCTCCTCACACCTGGTCCGCACGTACGCCTCGACGGTCGGCGGGGTGCTCGCCGAGCAGGGCGTCAAGGCCGGCCCCCGGGACGAGGTGTCCCCGGCCCCGCCCACCGGTATCAGCGACGGTCTCCACATCGCCGTCGTCAGCGCCCGACCGGTCTCCTTGGAGATCGACGGGACGTCACAGCAGATCTGGACCACCGCGCAGACCGTCGCCGAGCTCGCCCGCCAGCTCGGCGGACGGTTCGACGCCGCCTACCTGTCGGCCTCCCGGTCGGCGCGTATCCCGCTGACCGGCATGGACCTGACGGTGCGGATGCCTAAAGCGCTCACGGTCCGCGCGGCGGGCAGGACGACAGCCATCGTGTCCACCGATGCCACCTGGGCGCAGGTGCTCGCCGGGGCCGGCATCGCCGTGGGCCCCCTGGATGTGTTCTCACTGCCGCTGCCCTCAGCCCCCCAGGACGGCCAGGTCCAGGTCATCACCCGGGTCAGTGTCCGGGTGGTGCTGCGCCGAGTTCCGATCCCGTTCGCCGTGCAGCGGGTACCCGACGCGAGCCTGTACGTGGGCAGCACCTCGGTGCGGCAGGCCGGCCAACCGGGCCTGATCCTGCAGACCTGGCGGTTCACCCTCCATGACGGCCGCACGGTTGTCGGCTCGATGCTGTCGCAACGGAAGGTGAGCTCACCGGTCACCGAGGTGATCGCAGTTGGGACCCTGGCCCGCCCGGTTGCGGCGCCGCCGAAGACCTCCGTCGCGGACTTGAACTGGGCGGCCCTTGCCGACTGCGAGTCAGGGGGAAACCCCAGATCCGTCGGCGGCGGCGGCCTGTACCTGGGCCTGTACCAGTTCTCACTCGGTGCCTGGCGTGGTGTCGGTGGCGTGGGCAGCCCGATCGACGCGACGTCCGCGGAGCAGACCTACCGCGCTGAGCTGCTGTACCTGCGAGTAGGTGCCGGTGTGTGGCCCTACTGCGGTCACCTGCTCTTCACGTGAGCGCCCACCCCCCGCAGCCGGACAGCCACCCCGCCCTCCTGGGACCTGCACAGGTCCGCGCCCTGGCGCAGCAGCTGGGCCTTCGCCCCACCAAGGCACGCGGACAGAACTTCGTCATCGACCCGAACACCGTGCGACGGATCGTCCGCACCGCAGCCGTGGCCGCAGACGACGTCGTGCTCGAGGTCGGCCCCGGGCTCGGCTCTTTGACCTTGGGACTGCTCAGCGAGTCAGCCGCGGTGGTCGCTGTCGAGATCGACCCTCTGCTGTCCGGTCAGCTCGCCCGCACCGTCGCCGACCGGGCACCCACCTGGGCGAACCGGCTGACCGTGGTCACCGCCGACGCGCTGAGCGTCGGTCCCGGGGACGTCCTCGACCCGGCTGGGCGCCCGCCGACCGCCCTGGTCGCCAACCTGCCCTACAACGTGTCCGTGCCGGTGATCTTGCACCTGCTCCAGCAGCTGCCGAGCCTGAGCAGGGTCCTGGTCATGGTTCAGGCCGAAGTCGCCGACCGGCTCGCCGCCGACCCCGGGTCACGGGTGTACGGGGTCCCGTCGGTCAAAGCCCGCTGGTACGCCGACGTGCGTCGCGCCGGCGCCGTCGGGCGCACCGTCTTCTGGCCGGCGCCGAACGTGGACTCCGGGCTGGTGGCCATGACGCGGCGCCCCCCGCCGGTGACCACCGCGGACCGGGAGCAGGTGTTCGCCGTCGTCGACGCCGCGTTCGCCCAGCGCCGCAAGACCCTGCGGGCCGCACTGGCAGGCTGGGCCGGGTCGGCGGCCGCTGCCGAGACCGCTGTCCGCGCCGCCGGAGTCGACCCGTCCAGCCGCGGGGAGGCCCTCGACGTCGCCGCCTTCGCCAAGATCGCCGAGCAGCACCCCCGGCGCGTCGCGCAATAGAGTCCTGAGGTGGCCATGGCAGCGGTGACCGTCAGGGTGCCGGCGAAGGTCAACCTCCAGCTGGCCGTCGGCGCGCTGCGCCCCGACGGCATGCACACTCTCGTCACCGTGTTTCAGGCCGTCGGCCTGCACGACGACGTCACCGCTACGGCCTCCGGGTCCGGTCTGCACGTCACCGTCGAGGGGGAGGGCACCGGCCAGGTGCCACTGGGGGAGGACAACCTCGCGGCCAAGGCGGCGCGGGCCCTGGCCAGCCTCGCCGGGGTTGCCGCGGACGTCCACCTGCGACTGCGCAAGCAGATCCCCGTCGCCGGGGGGATGGCAGGTGGCAGCGCCGACGCCGCGGCCACCTTGGTTGCCTGCGACGCGTTGTGGGGGCTGCGCCTGGACCGCGCCGAGCTGGTGGACCTGGCCGTCGGCCTGGGCGCGGATGTCCCGTTCGCCCTCGTCGGTGGGACCGCCGTCGGGGTGGGGACCGGGGCCTCGCTGACCCCTGCGCTGGCCAGCGGCCACTTCCACTGGGTCTTCGCCCTGGCCGACTCGGGCCTGTCCACCGCGTCGGTGTATGCGGCGTTCGACCGCCTGCACGCCGACAGCATCCGCCCGGAGCCCCGGGTCTCCGACGACCTGATGGCGGCCCTTCGCACCGGCGAGGCCGCCAGGCTCGGAGCCGCTGTCAGCAACGACCTCCAGCGGGCCGCCCTGCTGCTTCGTCCGCAGCTGCAGTTCACGTTGGACGTCGGCCAGGAGTACGGCGCGCTGGCTTCGGTGGTCTGCGGGTCAGGGCCGACCTGCGCCTTCCTGGCCAGAGACGAGGACCACGCCCTCGACCTGGCCGTGGCGCTGTCGGCTGCCGGTGTGTGCCGCACCGTTCGCCGCGCACACGCTCCGGTCCCCGGCGCCCGGGTCGTCGACGCGGACACTGAGCCGGCGTGAGCCCACCGGTGACCAACCTGGTCAACCTCGAGAACGTCCGGCTCGCGTACGGGACACGAACCCTGCTCGACTCTGTCTCCCTCGGCGTGGCGGACGGGCAGCGGCTCGGGGTTGTCGGCCGCAACGGCGGTGGCAAGACCACGCTGCTGGACGTGCTCGCGCGCCGGCGCTCCCCCGACGGAGGCCGCGTCACCCACACCGGCGGCCTGTCCGTCGGCTACCTCAGCCAGCGCGACGATCTGGACCCGGCCGTCTCGGTGCGTCACACCGTGGTCGGCGACCGCCCCGACCATGCCTGGCGCTCCGACCCCCGAACCCGGGGCCTGACCGACGTCCTTCTCGCCGGACTGGACCTGGACGGCGTCGTCGGCCCGCTGTCCGGGGGCGAACGACGCCGGGTCGCGCTCGCCAAGCTCCTGGTCGACGACCCTGCACTGCTGCTTCTGGACGAGCCGACCAACCACCTCGACGTCGAGGGGGTCGCGTGGCTGGCCGAGCACCTGGCCGGGCGACGCGGGGCCCTGGTGGCAGTCACCCACGACCGGTGGTTCCTGGACGAGGTCTGCCAGGCCACCTGGGAGGTCGCCGGTGGGCAGGTCCACGTCTACGACGGCGGCTACGCCGCCTACGTCCTGGCCAAGGCGGAGCGGTCCCGGATCGCCGCGGCCGGCGAGGACCGGCGGCAGAACCTGCTGCGCAAAGAGCTGGCGTGGCTTCGCCGCGGGCCACCGGCCCGGACCTCCAAGCCCCGGTTCCGGATCGACGCGGCGAACGCGCTGATCGCCGACGAGCCGCCGGCGCGCGACAGCGTCGAGCTGATGCGGTTCTCCGGCGCACGTCTGGGCCGCACCGTGTACGACGTCGAGGACGTCGACCTTCGCCTCGGCGACCGCACCATCTTGTCCGCCGTCACCTGGCGCCTGGGCCCGGGCGACCGCGTCGGTGTCGTCGGAGTCAACGGCGCCGGCAAGACCACTGTGCTGAAGCTGCTGCACGGCGACATCGGACCAGATGCCGGTCGCGTCGTCGTGGGGCGCACCGTTGCGGCCGCCTACCTGTCCCAGGAGGTCGTAGAGCTGCCCGCCGGCGTGCGCGCCCTGGACGCCGTCGAAGAGATCCGGTCTGTGGTGGACCTCGGTGGTGGACGCGAGATCACCGCGCTGCAGCTGGCCGAGCGCTTCGGGTTCACCGGGGAACGGCTGTGGACCCGGGTCGGGGAGCTGTCCGGCGGCGAGCGGCGCCGCCTGCAGCTTCTGCGGCTGCTGATGGCGGGCCCCAACGTGCTGCTGCTGGACGAGCCCACCAACGACCTGGACGTGGAGACCCTCAACGCACTCGAGGACCTCCTCGACGGCTGGCCGGGGACCTTGGTGGTGGTCTCCCACGACCGGTACTTCCTGGAGCGGGTGTGCGACCGCGTCGTGGGGATGCTCGGCGACGGTGGGCTACGTGACCTGCCCGGCGGGGTGGAGCAGTACCTGCAGCTTCGGGCGGACACCGCCGCCGGAGCCGCCGGGGCCGCCGGGGCCGCCGCGGCCGGCGCCGGACCCGCCCCAGCGCCGACCCGCCGAGGTGACAGTGCCCCCGCCCCGGAGGCCAGGGCGGCCCGTAAGGAGCTGGCCAGGATCGAGCGGACCCTGGCCAGGCTCGGCCGCGACGGCGAGCGCCTCCACGCCGAGCTGGCCACCCACGCCACCGACCACCGACGGGTCGCCGCCCTCGACGACGAGCTGCGAGTGGTCCAGGCGCAAGTCGCCGAGCTCGAAGAGCGCTGGCTGGCCCTCGCCGAGGAGACCGGCTGAGCACCCGGCGCCTAGGGTCGGTGCTGTGACCGACACGGTGGACGTGGCCTGGGGCGCGGCCGGTGCGCGTTTCCTGGCATCCACCAGCGATGTGCTGGTGATCGTCGACGTGCTGTCGTTCTCCACGTCGCTGACCATCGCGGTGGACCGGGGCGCCCAGGTGTGGCCTTACCCGTGGGGCAGCGACGGCGCCGAGCTGTTCGCCCGGGACATCGGTGCAGTGCTGGCCCGGGGCCGGTCGACGCGGCAGGGCCCGACCCTGTCGCCGGCGAGTCTGGTCGACATCGAGCCCGGCTCGCGGCTAGTGCTGCCGTCACCGAACGGCTCAGCGATCGCCCACGCGGCCGCGAGCAGCGGGGTACCCGTTCTGGCCGCGTGCCTTCGCAACGGCGCCGCCGCAGTCGCCGTCCTGTCCGCACACCGGCGGGTCGGCATCGTCGCGTCCGGGGAACGCTGGGGGGACGGCACTTTGCGGCCCGCCTACGAGGACTGGCTGGGAGCCGGCGTGATCGCCCGGGGACTGCTGTCGACCGGGGCGGCCGGCTCCGTCGATGCCGACTCAGCCGCCGCGGCGGCCGCCCGGCCCAGGTCACTGGTGGACTGCCCGTCCGGCCGCGAGCTGGTGGACAAGGGTTTCGCCCGCGACGTGGAGCTCGCCGAGCAGCGCGACGTCACCGACCGGGTGGCCCTGATGCAGTCGGGCCGCTTCAGCGCGGCGTGAGCGCCGGCACCGCAGCCAGACCTCAGGGCCGGTCGGGTCCGGGGCGGTCCCGGGCCGCCGCTGCCAGGCTGCTCGGCGTGCTCGGGGTGGCCTTGTACAACTGGTGGGCCGCTGTCGCCGTCGGGGTGCTCGGCCACGGGGCGTTGTCGAGGAACCCGAACTCGCTGTTCAGCGACCTTGAGGCGACCGGTCAGCCGGACGCCGGCCTGCTGCGGTCCCTGGACGTTGCGGCGGGCACGCTGATCCTGGTCGCCTTTGTGCTGCTCGGCCGCCCGCACGGTCGACGGGCCCGGGAGTGGGTCCTGCTGGTGGTCTTCTCCGTCGCCGTAGTCGTCGGCGGGCTGTTCCCTTATGCGTGCACCGAAGGGATCAACGCGAGCTGCCGCGCAGCCGAATGGCATTTTCGGCTGCCCTGGCAGCACTACGTCCACGTCGGCGCCGGGATCGTGGAGTTCGGCTCCGTCACTGCGGCCGCGTGGCTGGCCCGCAGCCGCACGCGTGGCCAGCCGGTCGCGGCCGCTGGTGTCGTCGGCGGGGTATGCGTGGTGCTGGCGGTCGCCTACCCGGTGCTGGGGGTCAGCTACCTGGCGGACCGGCTGGGAGTCTTCGTGGAGCCGCTGTTCTTCGTCAGCTTCTCCACGATGGTGGTGGTCGAGCTGTTCGCCCGCGAGCCGTCGACCCAGACTGTCGCGGGCCGTGGCCAGCCATCGCGCGACCCGCCATCCGGGGTCGAGCCGGGTCCGCGGTGAGCCACCCGAGGCCGCAGCGCTGCGCCGGGGCGAGGTCAGAGCAGGTCGAACGGTGCCGTCACCGCCCGCAGCAGGTCGGCCAGGCGGGTTCGGTCCGACGGTGACAACCCCGACAGGATCGCCCGCTCCTGCCCGAGCAGGTCTGACAGCGCCTCGTCGACCCGGGTGCGTCCGTCGTCAGTCAAGGTGACCAGGACCCCGCGGCGGTCCTCGGGGTCGGGTCTGCGCAGGACCAGTCCCCGCCCGGCGAGGCGGTCGATTCGGTTGGTCATCGTCCCGCTGGCCACCAGGGTTTGGGTGAGCAGCTGCCCCGGCGAGAGCTGGTAGGGCTTGCCGGCCCGGCGCAGTGCGGCGAGGACGTCGAACTCCCAGGTCTCAAGGTCGTGCTTGGTGAACGCCTCCCGACGGGCCCGGTCAAGGTGCCTGGCCAGTCGCGTGACACGTGACAGGACCGCCAGCGGAGAGGCGTCCAGGTCCGGGCGTTCTCGCTGCCACGCCTCCACGAGCCGGTCGACCTCGTCGCGCTCGGTCCGGTCCGCGGGCATGCCGGGAGCATAGCCAGCACCCACCCGGTGTCTCGATGTCGAGACAGGAAACGGGGTTGGTGCCAGGTCGGCGCAGTGGCGCTGGCCAGCCAGTGGGCCGGGTTACCGTTGGCGGGTGCGAAAGGCGGTGGCAGCAGCGGGCGCCGGGGCGGTGGTGGCGCTGGCAGCTGGGGTTGGTGTCTGGCACGCCAGGCAGCCGCAGGTCGTCCCCAGCCAGTACCGGGCCGATGTGGTGGCTGCGGCCAGCCGGTGCCCTGGCCTGAATCCGCGGCTGCTGGCCGCGCAGCTGGAACGTGAGAGCGGCTGGGACCCCATGGCGGTCAGCAGCAAGGGCGCCAAAGGGCTGGCCCAGTTCCTGCCGCGGACCTGGCAGGCCTACGCGGTGGACGGCGACGGCGACGGGCGCAAGGACGTCTTCAACCCCAAGGACGCGATCGCCTCCGCGGGGCACCTTGACTGCGTCCTGCTCACGCAGCTGGCGTTCCTGCCGGGGAACCGGATGCGGCTGATGCTGGCCGCCTACAACGCCGGTCCCGGCGCAGTCATCGCCTACCACGGCGTGCCCCCCTACGGGGAGACGCGCGACTACGTCGACGCGATCATGGCCCGCGCCCTGGTGCTGCAGATCGGTCCGCTCCGCTAGCCGGCCAGGTGAGCGGTGCGGCCCGGGCCGCGCGGGGCCGCGGGGGTCAGCTGGGTGCGACGCTGGGCAGGCCGAGCTCCTGCCGGATGCACTGCTGCTGCTGGGTGAGCGACAGATTGTTCCTGCCGCAGTCCAGCACGTGCCGGTGGTTGCTGACGTAGACGGTCACCACGACGGTCACCACGAGCGCGATCAGCAGGGCGACGGCGCCGATGATCACCCCGGCCACCGCCATCCCGCGGCCAGTGTTGAGCACCTTGGCCTTGCGCAGCCCGACGATCCCCAGGATCACCGCCACGATGGGGGCCGGTACGCCCACGTACGGGACCCACGAGGCGAGCAGCCCGAGGATCGCCACGATGAAGGCACCGATGGCCCAACCGTTGTTCGCCGGCGGGGGGCCGGCCATGTATCCACCTGGGTACACCGGTGGGGCGGCACCGTAGGGCGGGGGCTGGCCGTATCC
>Ga0075015_100000369_pt1 | contig 15344 bp, 14 predicted proteins | sample AleBraG_ABR_2013_FD_71476 | JGI IMG/M metagenome (GOLD analysis project Ga0075015, IMG submission 71476) | Freshwater sediment microbial communities in response to fracking from Pennsylvania, USA - Alex Branch Run_MetaG_ABR_2013 | ecosystem: Environmental > Aquatic > Freshwater > Creek >...
AGTGTTCGGAAAACCAATTCCAGACGGTCTGCGAGCCGTTGAGGTGGGCGCGCATGAACTGATGTTTGGTCTTCATGCCCTCGTTGTCGAGCGCCGGCCCCAGCGGCCCGCCTTTTCCGTCCAGCTTGTGACAGCTCGCGCAGCCCTTGTCGGCGTAAAGCTGTATGCCCTGGACGAGCTTATCGGCGGTGCCTTTGGGCAGCGCGCGCGGATCGTGACAGGAAGCACAGGTCGCTTCCGTCAAAGCCGCGGGCAGCAACGGATAATCCCAAAAATACTCTTCGGCTTTGGCTTCCTCGAAGTTCAGCGCCGCGCCTTGGCCCTGGTGGCAAACTGTGCAACCGAACCGCTCCACGTGATGAATCTGCAAAAGACCCTTGGGATGCGTTTTGTATGGGTTCTTCTGATCCGCCATGCGTGGATCGTCAATGCCCGTGTGGCACACCACGCAGCGGTCCACCGTCTGGAGTGCGGGTACGCTCACTTGCCGGATCTCTATGGGAAAATTCTCAGCGGCCTTCCGCCCTGCCGTATCCTTCGCCTTGGCTTTCAGAATCTCCTTGTACACGGCCTGGTGCTTTCGCCAATCGGCGGTGACGTTCTCGCGGACGGCTGCCGCGATCAGAAAGCCAAGCGACACGACGGCGCTCAGAACAGTTACCCACTTGAATGCTTTGGATGGATCTGGGCTCGGTTGCATCGCATTCCCCTTTAGTGCACCGGCCACAGGCTGGGCCACCAATAAAAGTGCCAGTTCGGTCCGCGGAAGATGCTACCCATGGCTGTCAGCACGATGAACCCCGCGAGAAAGCAGGTGAACAGCGCGATAGCGGACATTCTCAGCGACTGCGTGCGGCGAAGGATCCAGAGCGACCACGAAATGTACATCGCAACAATGACCGTGCCCGGGTTGATGGCAATGATGACAATCTGAGGGATCGTTGGGAACCAGGCGCGCAGCCAGCCGAAATTGACCGTGAAGGCGAGCAGGGCGAGCACGCTGGCCAGTCCGAACGCCGTCGATGTCCAGAATGTTCTGCGCCCTTGCGGGCCGCCGAACCAGACTCCCACGCCCCGTGGGTCGCGGTCCAGATAGGGGATGAGTCCGAGACCCAGCAGCACGATACCGGGAATACCCACGCCGCCCATGAAGGCGGAGTACGAAACCAACTCCTGCAGGCCGAGAAAATACCAGGGAGCTTTCGCCGGATTCTCCGGAATCGCCGGATTCGCCATCTCCTTGAGCGGAGCATCGGAGAAATAACTCAGCACCAGGCACACCGCGATGGTGAACATCAACGCCGCCATCTCCGCCCAGAGGAGGTTCGGCCAGCTCGGCACGGACCCCTCGGGCGCACGGCCCACTACGGGAGTGCGGCCGCGCACCACCGCCATCAGTCCGTAGGTCTTGGTGGGCTCGAAGACCGCGACATCGCGCTCCCCGATCCGCGCCGGAACGGCGGGCGCGGATTCCGCTCGCGAGAGACCGCCGTCCTTGCGTATCCGCCAGAAATGCACGCCCATCAGGGCAGTGATCACCAGCGGCAGAAGAGCGACATGTAGGACGTAGAACCGAATGAGAGCTTCTTGTCCGACGTAGTTTGCGCCCAGCAGGAGTTGCTTTTGAAACCCGCCGACATCCAGCCATTTAGTGATGCCGAACGCCTCAGTGAGTTCGCGCGGCGAACTGGCGATGTTGGAGCCGATGGTAATCGCCCAATAAGCAAGCTGGTCCCAAGGCAACAGATAGCCCGTGAAGCTCAATCCCAAAGTGAGCACCAATAGGCCAAGCCCAATTAGCCAGTTGAATTCGCGCGGCCGCTTGTAGGACCCGGTAAAGAACACGCGCGCCATGTGCAGGAAGACGGCTACAACCATCAGGTGTGCAGCCCAGCGATGGATGTTGCGAATGAATCGCCCCGCCGGCACAACGTAATGGATATCCTTGATCGATTGATACGCCAAGTCGGTGGATGGCTTGTAGTAGACCATCAACAGAATTCCCGTAACCGTCAGCACCACGAAAGAGGCCGTCAGGATCAGGCCGAGGCCAAACGTGTAGGCGAACTTCAGCGAGTGCCGGTGAGTCCGCACACTCTGCATATGCAGAAACAGGTTGTGGAACGTGCTCTGGGAACGCTCGCGATCGGTTTGGGGCAACCGGCCAACCAGCAGCATCGAATCCCGGATGTGCTGGGGCGATTCCTTGAGGTTCTTCAGAAACTCCTGCGTGGGTGTCATGACGGTCAGACCTGGAACTTAGTTCCCTGAGTCACCTGCGACTCCGCATTGACCTGCAACTGGCCATCGGGGGCGGTAGTAATTTCGAGCCAGGCCAATCCGGCCGGCGCCGGCCCGCCGATCACCGTTCCCTGCTCGTTGAAGCGTGACCCGTGGCAGGGACAGGCGAAACCCTCATCCTCCTGGTGGGCGACGATGCAGCCGAGGTGCGTACAGACGGAGGAGATAGCGTGGAATCCCCGCTCATCGCGGAACAGGAAGAAGTTGCCGGCGTCAATGCGCGTGGACGTTCCCACCGCGAATTGAGCCGCGTCGCCGAGTTTGTACACCCGCAGCGGTCCCGGCAGCACCGCCGGTTTCGGAAGCCGGAGCACGCCGGCGAATGCGGTCCCCAGGGCCGCTATCGAACTCCACAAAGCCGCGAGCCCTAGGAAATCGCGGCGGCGGGTTGGCTCTTGCATGAGATCCACTCCTGACTGAATTGAAAACGTTCCATGGTGATGGCGTGAGTCGGGCAGCGTTGCGCACACAACGCGCATCGGATGCACCGCTCTTCGTCTTTGAGAATCGCCGACCATTCCGGAAGAGCGCCGTACATCTCGGTCAGCGTGCTCAATTCCGGGCTCGGCTCGAGCTGGTCGAAACCGACGAGTTTGAGGCACAGCGTTGGGCACACATCCACGCAGCCGCCGCACAGGATGCACCGCTCGCCGTCAAAAATTGTATTCACGCCGCAGTCCAGGCATCGCCCAGCCTCGGCCACAGCCTGCGTTTCCGTGTAACCGGTCTCCACCAGACGTCGTGGATCGGCCAGCCGCTCGCTAACCGGCGTCACCGGGATGTGCGCGCGGCGCCGGCCTTCGTATCGTTGTTCGCGATGATACTGTTCGATCTCGAAGTGGAACTGCGCCTCTCCGGCGCCAATCTCCGTGCCGGTGAGATAGCGATACACGGAGCGGGCAGCCTTCTTGCCGCTCGCGATCGCATCGATCATCAGGCGCGTCCCGTAGGCCACGTCGCCGGCTGCGAAGACACCTTCAGCGTCCGTTTCGAGCGTTTCCGGATTCACCGGCAACTTTGCTGCCTCGCCCAGAAAGCTCAGATCCGGCGCCTGGCCCACGGACAGCAGCACCGTGTCCGCTTCCAGATCCGCCAGGTCGGAATCGTCATACACGGGATTGAAGCGGCGGTTCTCATCGAAGACGCGCAGCACGCGGCGGAATCGGACACCGGTGACCACGCGCCGTCCGCCTTCTTCCCGGAACAGAAACTCCTTGGGCCCCAGGCTGTTGTGGCGGTGAATGCCTTCTTCTTCGCCTTCCACGATCTCCACTTCGTCCGCGGGCATCTCTTCGCGCGATTCCAGGCACGCCAAGTGGACTTCGCGAACCGAGGGTTGGCGGGCGGCCACGCGCGAAATGTCCGCCTCGGTTTGCCAGGCCACCACGCGTCCGGCATCGGGTTCGCCCGCATCGCTGTAGCGCACGGCCGAGCGAGAAACGTCATAGGCGACATTGCCGCCGCCAATCACGATCACCCGCTTGCCCATCGGCACTCGTTCGCCCAGTGCAGCGGCTCGGAGAAAATCCACTCCGCCATAGATGCCGTCCGCATCCACGCCCGGCAACGACAACATGCGCGCACGCTTGGCCCCCACGGCGATAATCACGGCCCGGTAATCGCGCTTCAGATCGGAAAACATCAGATCGCGTCCGATCTTGACGCCACAGCGGAACTCGACTCCGAGCGCCGCAATCGTCTCCACTTCGGCTTCGATCAGGTCGCGCGGCAAACGGTAGGCTGGGATGCCCGTGTACAGCATGCCCGCCGGTTTGGGCTCTGCCTCAAACACCACCGAAGGGATGCCGAAGAGCGCTAGGTCGTGCGCCGCCGCCAGCCCGGCGGGGCCGGAGCCGATGATGGCTACTTTGCCCCCGGACGGCTTGACATACTCGCGCGATGCCAAGAACCGCGCCAGATGCACCATCTCGTCCAGGCCGTCACAATCTCCCGGCTTGAAATCCGCCGGATCCGCCTTCTTCGATTGCCACAGATCCATGACAAAGCGCTTCAGGCCGCGAATGGCGATGGGCTGATCGATGGCCCCGCGCCGGCAGGCAACTTCACAGGGCGCTCCGCAAACGCGTCCGCAAATCGACGCCAGCGGATTCGGCCCCCGCGCAATCATATAGGCAGACTCGTAGTCGCCGGCCGCTATCGCCCGGACGTACCCGCGCGCGTCGGTATGTACGGGGCAGGCATACTGACATTTAATCTGACGGCGCCAGAAGTCGTGGTCCGGTAGCACTGCCCGATAGCGTGTCGCGGTCGAACTCATGGTGGTCTGCCCCATAGTGATCTCCATTTGGCGTCAGAGGCTGTGACTAAAGTCACGAAACCATTGAAAGGACGGCAAGGTCACTCAATCGGGCAATTCGGCAAACCTGCATTTGGTCTAAAAACTGCTCTGCATGAATTGTTATGTTGCCCTTCCGCCGAATCCTGTTCCCGGTCGACTACTCGGAGTCCTGCCAGGCGATCGTCCCTTACGTAAAGGACATGACGCAGCATTTCTCGTGCCAGTTGAGTTTGGTGCACGCCTACGGGCTGGGAGCTCTGGCGCGCAGCGAACTTGCCGTCACCGACCCCGCCTTTCCGGAGAAACTGCGTGACATGGAGCACGGGCAACTGCGTGATTTCGCCACGGCGATGTTTCCCGGCCAGCATGTCGAGTCCATCGCCGAATTAGGCGAACCGGGTAGCGTTGTCGACAACTTCGTCCAGCACCAGGGGGCGGACCTGGTCATGCTGGCAACGCATGGGCTCGGGCCCGTTCGCCGGCTCCTTCTCGGATCGGTTGCGGCGAAGATTCTGCACGATGTCAGCGCGGCGGTTTGGACCGGCGTCGGGTCCGTTTTCACCGGACACACGCCGGCAATTCCCTACAAGTCCATTCTGTGCGCGCTCGACGAGACGGAAGAAGCGAACGTTGTGCTGAAAGCGGCTGCGGCGTTGGCCTCCAGCTACCAGGCGCAACTGTCGCTCGTTCACGTTCTGGAGATGCCGCCCATCGACGTCGAGATAGACCTCAGTGCCTGCAAAAAACATATGATGGAGGCCGCGGAGGTCAGGTTGCGCGATTTGAAAGGACAACTGGACGTCGCGGCGCCGCATCGGGTCGTGGACGCTGCGGTTGCCGACGGCGTTCGCCAGGAGGCGGTCCGCGCAAACGCCGATCTCATCGTCACCGGCCGTGGCCGCACGCAAGCTACTTTCAACCGGATGTTCTCGCAACTGTACTCTATTGTTCGCCAATCGCCGTGCCCAGTCTTAAGCATCTAGTGCTCATTGCCGCGCTCGCATCTGCTCAGATGACGGCGCAGACAGTCCGGGTGGGGACATTCGACAAACAGTCAATCGTGGTTGCTTACTATCGATCTCCGGTTTGGTCCAGCACTTTGAAGGAGAAGAACGCAGAGTTGGACGCGGCCAAAAAGGCGGGCGATACGAAGAAGGTTGCCGAACTCGAGTCATGGGGGCCCGCATCCCAGGACCTTGCGCACCGGCAACTGGACGGCCGGGCGCCCATCACCAACATTTTGGAGGCGCTGACGCCGGCCTTTCCGTCCATCGCTGAAAGGGCCCAAGTGGCACTGATTGCGCCGGACCTGCCGTATGCCAATTCCGCCGTTCAAACCATCGACGTCACCGATCTGCTGTTGGATTGGCTCAAGGCTAACGAGGCCACCCGGAAAGCGGTACGCGATCTGCCAAAGCACTGAGGGTTGCCGTTCACTGTCGGCACCTTCCGGGCGCTCACTTACTCCCAAGCAATTCTATTTTCCTCACACCAGTCGCGCGCGATCTGCCTCAGTGCGTCCGTGCGGAATGCAAACCAGGCCGATTCGATGCCGTGCTGCCGAAGAGTGTGCTTGAAACGCCGGAATGCCCCGGCGCCGTGGATCGCGTCCAGAAGTTCTTCGCGAATCCCACTGGGCTCCAGTGAGTGCGAGAAATCCTGCATGATCTCCCACTCGTGGACGTCGAACTTCGAGGGAAGCGGCTGGAAGCGATCGGTAGAAACGATTCGCTTGGCAAGCTCCCATTCGCTATCCTGCCATGCCGGAAGATCCGGCGCCTCGTCACCGGGTTCTTCCGCCTCCCGCAGTAGATCGTGGGAGACGGTTTCCACTTGACCTGTATCGAGATCCAGAAAGGAGGAGGACTCGTCGAACTGCATCTCCAGTGCGTCGACGATGTCTTGTAGGCGAACAGTGGCGGACATGGCTTTGAGGTCATCGTAAACAAGCATTACGCGCGAATGCAAGTTGCGCCTTGAGGGGTCCGGTGCATAAATTTGATACGCTTAGTCGGCTGGTAAGAGTAGCGGCTTATGAAGGGAGAGAAAGCATGAGCACCAACGGGAAATCACGACGGGCCTTCGTTCTTGCTTCCATGACAGGCATGAACGCCGCCTGGGTGGCAGCCAACTGCCCCGGCATTCTCGCCGCTCAGGAACACGTGAGCTTGGCGATAGAAGCGGGCCAACTTCCGCGGCTCACCTTCTTCACCGATGCACAGGCCAAGGAGATCGAGGCTATGGCGGCTCAGATCATCCCCGCGGACGAGAGCCCCGGCGCTCGCGAGGCCCATTGCCTTTACTTCATCGACCGGGCTCTGTCCACTTTTTCTAAGGCCAGCCAGCCCATCTACACTCAGGGATTGCAGGACCTGCAGTCAAATACCCAGCAGCTCTACCCGGACGCCGGCAAATTCTCGGTTCTCACCTCGGAGCAGCAGATCAAAGTGCTCACCGCGATCGAGAAGACGCCGTTCTTCTTTACGGTCCGCACGCACACGGTCATTGGGTTCTTTTCTCGCCCGGTGCATGGCGGCAACCACGACAAAATTGGCTGGAAGCTGATCGGCTATGACGATTCGCTGAACCACAAGCCCCCATTCGGTTACTACGACGCGCAGGCGTGAAGGAGAAACGACGATGCAACATTTTCCGACATCCACCGAGGTCGACTACATCGTCATCGGCTCAGGAGCCGCCGGAGGCATCATGGCCAAGCAGTTATCGGTGGCCGGCTTTTCGGTCGTGGTCCTGGAGCAGGGAGGATGGGGAAAGTACGGCCGCGAGCACGAATACAACAAAGATGAGTGGCTCAATCGCAACCTCAGCGACGACGACCGGTTGATGAGCGACCCCGCTCAGCAGCGCAACACTTTCCGACGGAACGACCAGGCCAAAGCGGTTCCGGGCTCACACACCTATGGCTGCGTGGTGGGCGGCGGCACAGTCACCTACGGCGGCAGTAGTTGGCGGCACCTGCCGTATGAATTCCGGGAAGCCTCTCACGATCCCACGATTCCTTCGGGCACCGGCATGGCGGACTGGCCGATCACGTATGAGGAGCTCGAGCCCTACTACACCCAGGCCGAATGGGAAATGGGCATTTCCGGCCTCCGGGTGAATTCGCCCTTTATCGCACCGATGTCAAAGGACTATCCGGTGCCGCCCGTGCCCCTCAAGAGCTCAGGCGCGCTGTTCAATATCGCAGCGGCCAAACTGGGATTGACCGTCGTTCCCGGGCCTCTGGCGATCATTACGCAGCCCTACATGGGACGTGCCGCGTGCGTCAACTGCGGCATCTGTTCGGGCTACGGCTGTCAGGTTCGCGCGCGCTCCAGTTCGGCGGTCACCATGCTGCCGATTGCTGAAAAAACCGGCCGTTGTGAAATTCGCGTGAAGAGCTACGTGCGCGAGATCTCTGTAGACAATGCGGGTCGAGTCACCGGCGTCATCTATTTCGATGCCCAGAAGCGCGAGGTACGTCAAAGGGCGAAGGCTGTGATCCTGTCCGCCAATGGCTCGGAGTCGGCCCGCCTGCTGCTGATGTCGAAGTCGGCCCGTTTCCCTGACGGGCTGGCGAACTCCAGCGGCATGGTGGGAAAGCATGTGATGTTCGGCAATGTGGTCAACGCCAGCGCGCTGTTCGAGCATCCGCTAAACGAATACAAGGGCGTTATCTCCGGCGCCGGCATCGTGGACTACGTGCATTCGGATCCCAAGCGCGGCTTCTATGGCGGCGGGCGGATGACCGCTCGCGGTTATCTGACCCCGCTCGAACTCGGCCTGGAAGGCTTGTCGCCGGATGCCCCGCGCTGGGGCGCTGGATACAAGAAAGCGCTCAGAGAAGAGGCGAACCACCGGATGACGATCACTTCTTTCGTCACGCAGTTGCCTCTGGAGACGAACCGGGTCGATCTGGATCCCGACGTCAAGGACAGTTGGGGACTCCCCGCCATGCGCATCACGTCGACCGCCCACGCCGACGACAAGAAGAACATGGAATTCTTCCGGCAGAAGTCCATCGAGATTCTGGAGGCCGCCGGAGCAAAGAAGGTGTGGGCGCCGCCGGTCAATGAAGCTCGCGGCGGCGCGCACAACCGCGGCACCTGCCGGATGGGGAACGACCCAAGGACGTCGGTGGTTGACAAGTATCACCAAGCGCACGACGTGCCCAACTTGTTCATCGTGGACGGAAGCAATCTAGTCACCGGTGGCCGCAATCACCCTACCCTGACCATCCAAGCACTGGCCTTCCGCGCGGCGGAACACATCATTCGTACCGCCAAAGACGGCCTGCACCGAACCCGGGCGTAAATCGCTGGACCGCTTGACTCACAGGAGAAACGAGGCGCAGAATCCCCTGCCCCGTCTATCCAGCAGAGTTCGCCAGCGGACTTAAAGACGCGAACGGAAACGCCCTCCTTTGATGTCGTTCGATATTCGATAAAGGACAAGGGGACTTCGGATACGTGTTCCTTTACTCGGACTTGAGAGACGCGATGTCAATCGAGAAGCGGTACTTCACATCCGACTTGAGCAGTCTTTCGTACGCTTCGTTGACTTTCTGGATTGGGATGACTTCGACATCGGACGTGATGTTGTGTTGACCGCAGAAATCGAGCATTTCCTGGGTCTCCGGTAAACCGCCAATGTTTGAACCGGAGAAACTGCGATTGCCTAAGATGAGGCTGAAGGCCGATACGGGAAGCGGTTTCGCCGGAGCCCCGACAATCGTTAGGTTGCCGTTCAGACCCAGCAGGTTCAGATAGGCATTGATGTCATGTTCGGCTGAAACAGCATCGAGGATGAAATCGAAACTGCCCGCGTGCTTCTTCATCTCGTCGGCATTGCGCGAGACAACTACTTCGTCAGCGCCCAGGCGAAGCGCGTCTTCCTTCTTATGCGGCGACGTGGTGAAGACGACAACATGCGCGCCCAGTGCGCGAGCGAACTTGACACCCATGTGACCGAGTCCGCCCAGACCGACTATGCCGGCCTTCTTGCCCTTGGTAACGCCCCAGCGTCGCATCGGGGAGTAGGTTGTGATGCCCGCGCAGAGGAGCGGTGCGGCGCCGGCGAGATCGAGGTTGGTGGGGACGCGCAGAACAAACCGTTCATCGACGACGATGCTGTCGGAGTAGCCGCCGTAAGTAACGCCTCCGAGATTCTTGTCGGGAGAGTTGAACGTGAGCGTCAGGTTCGGGCAGAAGTTCTCAAGCCCACCCTTACACCGGGGACAGGTGCGATCGGAATCGACCAGGCAGCCGACGGCGGCGAGATCGCCCGGCTTGTACTTGGTAACTGCTGAGCCGACCCTCGTGACACGCCCAACAATTTCGTGGCCCGGAACAATCGGGTACACCGTCGGCATGAATTCGCTCCACTCATTTCTCACCGAATGAAGATCCGAGTGGCAGATGCCGCAAAAAAGGATTTCAATTTGCACATCGTGCTCGCTGGGATCGCGCCGCGGGATTGTCGTATGGGCGAGCGGCGATGTCGCACTCGCGGCAGAGTAGGCTTTCGTTTTGTACATGGCGATCATGCTCCTTGGTATTGTCTATCGCTGACTTGTTCCATCCAATCAGCCGACTTGCCGTCAAGCTGCTCCACGATGGCGATATGAGTCATGGCAGTGGTTGACGTAGCGCCATGCCAGTGCTTCTCACCGGGAGGAAACCAAATCACATCACCCGGACGGATTTCCTCGACCGGTCCACCCCAACGCTGTGCCCAGCCGCAACCGGCTGTCACGATCAGGGTCTGTCCCAGCGGATGGTGTGCCAGGCTGTAAGTGCGCCGGGTTCAAAGGTAACGCTCGCCCCGAAAACACGCGCTGGAGCGGGCGCATTGAAGAGCGGGTCAATACGCACCGTGCCGGTAAAATACTCTGCCGGTCCCTGACCGGAAGGCTGTGAACCGCTTCGTCTGATCTCCATAGTCTTTGGACCTTGCTGATCGTGATTGAACCACTAGCGACCGGTCATTTGCTCCAGCTTTTCGGGATATCGAGCACCTTGCACGGTGATCTTGGAGGCGGCGGCATCAATGCTTTGCAGATCGTCGGGCGTGAGTTCGACCGAGAGGGCGCCGATGTTCTCGTCCAAACGATGCAACTTTGTAGTGCCCGGAATTGGAACCATCCACGGCTTCTGGGCCAACAACCACGCCAGCGCGATCTGAGCGGGAGTCGCCTTCTTCCGATCTGCGATGCTGCCAAGCAGATCGATCAGGGCCTGATTCGCCTTGAGCGCCTCTGGCGTGAAGCGAGGCAGAGTGCTGCGGAAATCGGTGCTGTCGAAGGTCGTGGTCTCATCGATCTTGCCCGTGAGAAAACCCTTCCCTAGCGGGCTGTACGGGACAAATCCGATTCCGAGTTCTTCAAGCGTTGGTATCACTTCCTTTTCCGGAGTCCTCGTCCACAGCGAGTATTCGCTCTGGAGAGCAGTGACCGGCTGGACGGCGTGAGCGCGGCGGATCGTTTTCACGCCTGCTTCGGAAAGGCCGAAGTGCTTGACCTTGCCGCGCTGAATCAGATCCTTCACGGCGCCCGCTACGTCTTCGATTGGCACGTTCGGGTCAACCCGATGCTGATAAAGCAAGTCAATGACATCAATCTTGAGTCGCTTAAGCGAGCCCTCGACGGCTTGCTGGATGTGCTCGGGCCGGCTGTTCAGACCTGCCGCTCCCGGCCGATGATCGCTGCCGCTAAGATCGAAGCCGAACTTGGTGGCGATGACGACCTGCTTGCGGAAGGGAGCAAGCGCTTCGCCCACAAGCTCTTCGTTCGTGAACGGACCATAGACCTCGGCGGTGTCAAAGAAAGTGACGCCCCGTTCCACAGCAGCGTGGAGCAGAGAAGTCATCTCCTTCTTGTCTTTGGGTGGGCCGTAGGAAAAACTCATTCCCATACAGCCAAGCCCGAGGGCTGATACTTCCAAGTTGCTTTTTCCAAGTCTGCGCTTTTGCATTCGGTCTCCTTTGGTTACTTTCACCTTGAGGTTAGATCCAAACGCCTTTGAGACGGTAGCCTGATCCTCCCGAGTTATTGCCTATTTCTCTTGCTACGTGAAACACTTGTTGGTGAAACCGAAAACGGGAGGTTATCCTTAAGGATAAGAGGCAAGGAATCACTACCATGAAAACTACGATGAGAACCACCACTCCGTTACCCAATTCGGCATGCGAATTGCGGACGGAGTTGGCTCGCAAGATTGCCTCTTCCATTGGCTCCGCAGAGAAACGAATAACGGATGTTCCCGGCCTGACTCTCACGCGGCGAACTCACCCCATGGCTCCGGCCTCGGGAACTTACGAGCCCAGCCTAGCCGTTGTCGCCCAAGGGCGAAAGCGGGTCGATCTCGGCCATACGACCTTCATCTTCGATAAGTCGCGATTTCTGCTGACGTCGCTCGATTTGCCGATCATTGGCCAGGTGATTGAAGCCAGTGAACAGGAGCCGTTTCTTTGCCTGATGCTCAAACTCGAAATGCCCTTAGTCCGGGAACTACTGAGCCGGGAGGAGATTCCGGTTCTTGAGGTGGCATCGGACAGTCCGGCTATGGCCACCGGCGACGTCACGAAGGAGCTGCTCGATGCATGCTGCCGCCTTATGGATCTGGTGAATTCCCCTCAGGACATTCCTTTCTTGAGCGGTCTGATTCAACGTGAGATCATCTACCGGATTCTTCAAGCACCGGCGGGTGCGCGCCTTCGTGCGATTGCAACACTGGGCGATCAGAGCCAGCGTACGGCAAAGGCGATCGCGTGGATCAGGACGAACTACGCAAAGCCATTGCGAGTGGAAGAACTCGCGCAAGTCGCGGGCATGGGCGTATCCACGCTCCACAACCATTTTCGGGCACTGACGGCCATGAGTCCCCTTCAGTATCAGAAGCAGTTACGGCTGCATGCCGCGCGGGGTAGGATGCTCACAGACGGGCTGGACGCCGCCAGCGCGGCCTTTGAAGTCGGATACGAGAGCGCCAGCCAATTCAACCGCGAATACAGCCGCTTTTTCGGCCAACCACCGATGCGAGACATTCGTACTCTTCGCTCGCCTAGCTCTCCCGTGTTGGAGTCGGTTCAGTAATCAATAATATCTGCTGATCCCAGGGCCAACCAGCTCGGAATAGGCGTGCGAGTCTCAGCACGGGTGAGACCACGCGCTGGCATTCATGAGCCGGAAACACTCGCAAGCGCTCGATTCTTGAGCAATTGAGCGAATGCCGCTGGCGAGCTCAACCGGAGACTGGTGTGCGCCAACCTAGCGATGCCATTCCAATAGTTCAGGGCAAGCGCAGTCATGGCCGCAAAACCGGTGTCCGAATGCGCTGATAGCACGAACCCGCCCAATGGCCATCAAGCTGGTGCGGGCGACGCAATAGGATAGAGCACCTGGAAATCCGCGCTGGGAGACTTCCGCCGGCGATCGCGGCAACAGATCGTCAAGTTCGCCCGGCGAAAATGGATCGGCTAAAAGTAAAACGCGACCCAAGTTAACAGTCGGGACCCTTTCGCCGTCTATCCAGCAGAGTTCGCCGGCGGACTTAAAGACGTGAAAGGAAACTTACGATGCGTAATCTCATCCGAATGCTGTTAGGGCCAGCCTGCGTGCTGGCGTCCGCCGCGGCTCTCTGGGCCGGCGGCTTATTTGTTGTGCTCGGCAACACCGAAGCAAACCCCGAGGCCCGCGCTCAAAATGCGGTGCTGACCCTCAAACTGGCCGGCTGCCACGAGCCGCAAAAAGCCATGGTGACTGGCGTGGCCATCGGAATGTCGGGCGGCCGGGAGCAGACAATTCCTCTACAATTGAAGGCACTGGCGACGCCCGGCACCTACGCCGTGACGCAGCAATGGCCGAATGAAGGCACTTGGGTGCTGGAATTTGTCGGCAAAGACCAAGGGCGGATCACCAGTACGTTGGTGGTCGCCAAGCCGAACCGCATTGAACGGGAAACGGCCAAGATGGAAATGCGCGAGCCCGCGCGGACGGAAGTATTGGCGATGCTCGGTGAACGCAAAGCGGAGTAGGAATAAACGAAGCCGATGGAACAGGCTGCCCGGCTGGTACAGATGATGGTTTCGGCCACATCTGTTGAGTATGACTCGCCCCCCGGCGACGCCGCGTTGGTGCGCGCCGCGCGGGACGGCAGCCGGGCGGCATTCGGCGAACTCTACACTCGCTATGCGCGCATCGTGCACGGGATTGTGCTGGCGCGGGTGCCTTATGGCGACGCCGAGGACCTGGTGCAGGAAGTCTTCGTCATCGCGTTTCGAAAAATACCGTCGCTGCGCGAGCCGGAAGCTTTTGGCGGATGGCTGGCGGCCATTGCGCGCCGCTGCGCCACCGATTATCACCGCGCGGCGTTTCGGCAGAACGCCGCGCAACGGGAATCGGCGCAGGCACAATCGACGGAGCCGGACGCCCATGCATTTCACGTGCTGCAGGCAATTCAAACGCTTCCCGAAGCCTACCGCGAGGCGCTGATTCTGAGACTCGTATCGGGACTGACGGGTCCCGAGATCGCCGGGCGCATTGGCCTGACACCGGAGTCGGTGCGAGTGAACCTGTTCCGCGGCATGAAAATGCTGCGCGAACGGCTGAAAGGACCTGAGCAATTATGACCGGCCATTTGTGGGACAAGAGCGGGCCGCCGGACCCGGAAGTGGAAGAGTTGGAACAGTCGCTGGCGCCACTGCGATTGCGGGCGGCCAATGCATCGGACGAACTGTGGGAGCGCTGCGCACCTCGGCCCGCATGGCGAAGAGGCCGAAGGCAATTCGCATGGGCCGCGATGGCCGCGTGCCTGCTGGTTGGCGCATTGGCCGTAAGGTGGGCCGCCGGGAAAGGCGGGCTCCCGACAGCATGGAGCGTGACGGAAGTCGGCGGCCACGTGGAACTGGGTCGGCGGACGGCGACGATGGCCGCGCGACTCATCACTGGCCAGCCCATTCGAACGGGAGCCGGGGCACATGCAACCATCCAGGCAGAGAGCATCGGACAAGTGGAAGTGAAGCCTGATTCCGAGATGACGATTTCCGAGACCGGCGAACATTCGCAGCGGATGACTTTGCGGCACGGGCAGATCCACGCGCTGATCTGGGCGCCGCCGCGGGAGTTTGTGGTGGACACACCATCGGCAAAGGCCATTGACCTGGGCTGCCAATACGATCTCACCGTGGATTCGTCGGGAAACGGGTTCTTGCGGGTCGAGACCGGCTGGGTGGCGTTCCAGTTTCAAGGCAAGGAGTCTTTCATTCCGGCCGGCGCCGCTTGCCGCACCACCGCGAGTCAGGGTCCAGGCATTCCGTTCTTTGAAGACGCGAGCCCCGGTCTCCGCGCTGCGTTGGGTCGATTTGAATCGGCGGGAGGCCGTGACGCGCTGATGCAGGTGCTCGACAGCGCCGGCGGGCACGACGGATTGACCTTGTGGCATCTGCTGACGCATGCCGAAGAGGGCGACCGCGCCGCGGTTTTCGACCGGCTGGCGTCGGTCGTGAAGCTGCCTGCCAATGTGAAGCGAGAACTCGCCCTCAAAGGAGATCGCGCAACTCTCGACGAGTGTTGGGATGCCCTGCAATTAGATAGCGCCGCATGGTGGCGCGAGTGGAAGCGAGACTGGCGCTAGTATTACTGTGTTATAAACGACTGAGTGTGAAGGACTTGACGGAGCGGCGATATCCTGAGACAGGAAATGGGTGGGCCCGCGTTTGTTGCCGAACAATCTCCAGAAGAGATTCA
>Ga0075015_100000370_pt1 | contig 15335 bp, 17 predicted proteins | sample AleBraG_ABR_2013_FD_71476 | JGI IMG/M metagenome (GOLD analysis project Ga0075015, IMG submission 71476) | Freshwater sediment microbial communities in response to fracking from Pennsylvania, USA - Alex Branch Run_MetaG_ABR_2013 | ecosystem: Environmental > Aquatic > Freshwater > Creek >...
GAGGCCGCGCTGTCGGAGTCGCTGCAGGAGGTCGTGCGACGTCGCGAGGCCCTCGTGGCCGCGATCGCGAACACCCCGCCCGGGGACACCCACCAGGTGTGAGCGCAGGCATGCCTGCGCCGGTCACCGGACGGTTGGTCGGCCCGCGCGCGTCGGCGCCCCGACCGGGCTAGCGTCGAGGTGTCCAAGGAGTTCGGCACGAGGTCCATGCACCGGCTCGCCACGAGCCGACGCACGTGACCGGGTCGGGAGGTGGGCCATGTCCACGTCGACCGGAGCGCGGGTCCCGTCGGTCGAGATCGCGGAAGCAGTCGCGCTGCTGGCAGGTGACGCGCTCATGCTGGACGTGCGCGACGCGCACGAGTGGGCAGCCGGTCACGCCCGCCACTCCGTGCACATCCCGATGGTGGACCTGTCGACGGCGACGCCGTACACGACGCACGTGCGCCGCGTCGTCGTCGCGAGCCGCACGGGTCGTCGCGCCAGCGAGGCGGTCGTCCACCTGCGGGCGGCCGGTGTCGACGCCGTCGTGCTGCACGGCGGTCTGCGTGCCTGGGTGGACGCCGGGGGCGAGCTGGTCGCCGACGGCGACCGGGACCCGCGCATCGTCGGGCCCAAGCACGCGCCCGAGGACGAGTAGGTCGCGGCCGCCGGTTTGGGTCAGGTGAGCGACGCGCGGTAGATGCTCGCGATCGTGGCGTCGAGGGTGGCCTCGAACTGGTCGTTGGTCTGGGCCACGTCGAGCCCCTCGGTGAGCGCTCGGGAGAAGCTGGCCACGACGCCGGGCTGGCGCGTGAGCCGCTCGTCGGCCTCGGCGCGGCTGTAGCCGCCGGACAGTGCGACGACGCGCAGCACCCGGGGATGCCGCACGAGTTCGGTGTGCAGGCCGTCCTGTTCGGGCAACGTGAGCTTGAGCATGACCTGCCGGTCCGGAGGGACCTCGTCGAGTGCGTGGAGCAGCGAGTGCTTGAGCAGGTCCTCGGCGGCCTCCTTCTGGTCGCTGGCGATGTCGACCTCGGGCTCGATGATCGGGACGAGCCCGACCGCCAGGATCCGCTGCGCGACGTCGAACTGCTGCCGCACGACCGAGTCGATCCCGACGCGGTCGGCGAGGTGGACCACGGAGCGCATCTTCGTGCCGAATACGCCATGGTCAAGGGCCCGCGCGAGCAGGACGTCGAGGTCGGGGATCGGCTTCATCAGCTGGGTCCCGTGGTTGGGGCTCTCGAGCCCCGTGTCGACCTTGAGGAAGGGCACGATCCCCTTCTCCTGCCAGAGGTACTCCGCCGAGCCGTTGCCCTCGACCGTGCGGTCCATGGTCTGCTCGAACAGGATCGCGCCGAGGATGCGGTCGCCCGAGAACGCCCGGCTCCGCATGATCCGGGTGCGCATGGCGTGCACGAGGTCGAACATCTGCGACTCATCGGCGTACGCCGCCTCTGGGATCCCGTAGAGGCGCAATGCCTTCGGTGTGCTGCCCCCGCTCTGGTCGAGCGCGGCGATGAACCCGTGCCCCGACCTCATCTTCTGGAGCTGCTGGTCGTTCATGGCGGTCCCTCCTCGTGCGACGGGACGTGCAGGACGGCGGCACCGCTGAAGGCGCCCGCGGCGAGGTCCGCGAGCGCCGCGTCGGCGTCGTCGAAGTCGTAGGCGACCGTTCTGGCGCGCACGCCGAGCCGCACCGCGAGGCGGAGCAGCTCCTCGCCGTCGGCTCGGGTGTTGGCCGTGACGCTGCGCAGCGTGCGCTCCTGGAATAGCTCCGTGTCGTAGCCGAGCGCGGGGATGTCCGAGAGCCATATGCCGGCCACGGCGAGTGTGCCGCCGCGGTCGAGCGCGCGGAGCGCGACCGGGACCAGCTCGCCGGCGGGCGCGAACAGGATGGCGCCGTCGAGCGGCTCGGGCGGCTCGTCGGCGGCGTCGGCGACCGAGTCGCAGCCGAGCTCGAGGGCCAGGGCCCGGTTGCTCTCGCCGCGGGTGAGGACGTGCACGCGCATCCCCTCGGCGAGCGCCACTTGGGCGGTGAGGTGCGCCGAGGCGCCGAAGCCGTAGATGCCGAGCGCGCCTCCCGGGCGCACGCCCGAGAGGCGGAGCGACCGGTAGCCGATGATCCCGGCGCACAGCAACGGCGCCGCCTGCTCGTCCTCCAGCCCGTCCGGTAGCGGGTAGGCGAAGCGTTCGTCCGCCACGCAGAGTTCGGCGAACCCGCCGTCGACGTCCCAGCCGGTGAACGACGGAGAGCGGCAGAGGTTCTCGCGCCCGGAGCGGCAGAAGCGGCACGTCCCGTCGGTGCCCGCGAGCCACGCGACGCCGATGCGCTGCCCGAGCCCGAAGCGGTGCGCGCCCGACCCGACCGCGTCGACCACGCCGACGACCTCGTGACCGGGGACGACGCCGTGCCGACGCGGGCGCAGGTCGCCCTCGGCCAGGTGCAGGTCGGTGCGGCACACCCCGCAGCAGGACACCCGCACGCGCACCTGCCCCGTGTCGGGCACGGGGTCGGGACGCTCGATCCTCACGAGCGGCCCAGTCGCGATCGGGCCCGGGGAGTTCACGCTCCACGCACGCACGTCCTCACCTCGTCGTCTCGGCCGGGCGGACCGGCGGCGGTCGGAGCGGGTCAGCCCGAGGCCTTCGTGCGGCAGGGGACGCACACCACGGTGCGCGGGGCGGCGACGTCGGGGTCGTCGAGGTAGATCTCCCAGGGGTCACCCGTCGGTTCGCGACCTTCCGCGTCGACCCACGCCGCGACCGCGCGGTAGGCGTCGGCGATGCCCTCGTAGGAACCGACGTGGACGGTCTCGGCGATGTCGCCCCCGGGGAGGAGGGTCGGCTCGACGCGACCGGACGGGCGTACCTCGGCGGTGGTCGTGAAGCCGGCCGCGACGTCGAACCCGTCGGGGACCAGCCGGTAGCGGCCAAACGGCGGCCCGGTGGGGAACAGGTTCTGCTGCGCGAGGACGACGCCCACCTCGCCGAAGGCTGCGCCGAGGAACCCGGCCAGCTCGTCGAGGGGCACCACCGCGCGCACGACCGCCGCGTGCTGCTCCGGGCGGGTCTCGACGCTGATCTCGTACGGCACGCTCCTCGCCTCCTCCTCGTCCGGCGCGGGCGTCCCGCACAGTCACGGGGGTGCCACGCCGGTCGGCACTCTTAGCCTCTGCTCACCGGGATCTTGCTCGGCGTCGCGGGCTCCGAGCCCGTCGGGACGCGGACCTCGAGGATCCCGTCGGTGTAGGTCGCCGTCACGTGGCCCTCGCGGACGCCGTGCGGCAGGCGGAGCACCCGGCGGAAGGACCCGTACCGGAACTCCGAGCGGTAGCCCGGCGTGCCCTTCTGCCCCTGCGACGTGCGCTCCTCGCGCCTCGCGGCGATGGTCAGCAGGCCGTTGCCGACGCTGACCTCGACGTCCTTGTCGGGGTCGAGGCCGGGCAGCTCGGCGCGCACGACCACGGCCCGCTCGTCGACGAACTCCTCGACCCTCATGGACATGGCGTCCTCCACTTGCAGGTCGAGAGCGAGGGAGCTGAAGGGCCAGGTCGACCAGAGCAGGTCCTGGAGGGTGGACCGGTCGAACTTCTCCAAGGTCGTCATGGGGGCACCTCCTCAGGTGTCACGTTCCGATGTCCGGGCCGCCGGTGACGGCCGTGTCGTGCGGGTCAGCCGTGCGCGATCGCACGCGGTCGGTGCGCGTGGCGGTGCGCCGTGCGACGCCCGCTGAGCTGCGGTGTGGTCGGCTGCGGGACGCGACCGGTGTCGCGTCGGGCGCCGAAGCGCAACGCGGCCCGCTTGTCGTGGCGGGCGCCCGGCATCCATCCCGAGGGCATCCTCATCACCCCCCTTCACACCGTCATTGTCCCACGCTGGCCGGACGGGGGCTCGGTGGGCGTGCCCGACCCGGACGCGTCCGGGCTCCGGCGCGCGAGTCCGCGGCGCACGGCACGCACGGACTCGTCGACGCCCCACACGAGGACCGCGAAGAACGGCAGCGCGGCGAGCGCCTCGGCCGGCGGCACCGCCATGCCCAGCGCCGAGGAGAGGCCGGGCACACCCACCAGCGCGGCCGAGAAGGCGATCTCGAAGGCGATGCCCCACAGCAACAGCCGGTTGCTCAGGAACCCGATCGCGAAGAGCGAACCCCGGTCGGTGCGGGCGGCGAACGCGGTGCCCACCTGGCAGGCGACGATGCCCAGGAACGTCATCGTCGTCGCCTGCAGGTAGGTCTCGTGCAGCGGGCTGGTGACGGACACGTCGGCCCCCGGAACCCACCCGCCGTGCTGCAGCACCCAGAAGTAGGCGCCGGTGACGAGCACGGCGGACACGCCGCCGAGTAGCAGCCACGCGCGCACGAGCAGGCCGCGCCGGATAAGCCGTTCGCTGCGCGGCCGAGGCGGACGGTCCATGGCGTCGGGCTCCACGGGCTCGCGTCCGAGCGCGAGCGCGGGGAGGATCTCGGTTCCGACGTCGATCGCGAGGATCTGCAGCACCGTGATGGGCAGCGGCACGCGACCGCCCGACAGCGCGAACACCAGGAACGGCACGATCTCGGGTGTGGCGTGGGCGAAGATGTAGAGGATGAACTTCCGGACGTTGTCGTAGACCCTGCGCCCGGCCTCGACCGCGGCCACGATCGACTCGAAGTTGTCGTCCGTCAACACCATTGTGGCGGCCTCGCGCGCGACGTCCGTGCCCCGCAGGCCCATCGCGACGCCGATGTCCGCACGGCGCAGCGCCGGGGCGTCGTTGACGCCGTCGCCGGTCATCGCGACGACCTGGCCGGCGTCCTGAAGGGCGTCGGCGACACGCATCTTCATCTCGGGCGAGGTCCGTGCGATCACGAGCTCGTCGCCCTGCGCGAGGAAGTCGTCGAACTCCTGCTCCGTCAGGTCGTCGAGCGCCGCGGCGTTGATCGTCCTCGGGTCGTCGCCGCCGATCCCCACCTGTCGCGCGATCGTCCTCGCCGTGAGCCGGTGGTCGCCGGTGACCACGATGATCCGGACGCCGGCGGTGTGGCACGCCTCCACCGCGCCGCGGACCTCGGGTCGCGCCGGGTCGAGAAGCGCGACGAACCCGACGAAGGTCAGCCCCGCCTCGACGACGTCGCGCGGTGTGGTGTCGTCGACGCAGTCGGGTTCCGTGTCGCGTGCGGCCATCGCGAGCAGCCGGAGCCCGCGACCTGCGCGCTCGGTCGTCGCCGTCGTGATCACCGTGCGAGCGGCTGCGTCCAGCGGCCGGGTCACAGCGTCGGTGTCCAGGTAGTCGGTGCAGCGGGCGAGCACCTCCTCGGGTGCACCCTTCGTGTGCACGACGACGCCGCGGGGTTCGCGGTCGACGGTCGTCATGAGGCGTAGCGAGGGGTCGAAGTGGTAGCGGCGGACCTGCCGCGCGGCCCGGGTCGCGGGGTCGACGTCGGCGCCGAGCGTCCTGGCGGCGTCCAGCAGGGCGACGTCGGTCGGGTCACCCATCCCCTGCCCCGGGTGCGCGAGGTCAAGCTCGGCCGTGTTGCACCGGGAGAGGACTTCGGCGAGGCGTTCACTGAGCGCGGACGGCGCGACCCCGAGCGCCTCGGGCACGAGTGCGGTCTCCCCCGCGCGCGTCCACGACAGGACCGCGGCCATCCGGTTCTCGGTCAGTGTCCCGGTCTTGTCCGTGCAGATGACGCTGGTGGAGCCGAGCGTCTCGACGGCGCTGAGGCGCTTGACCAGGGCGCCCTTGCGTGCCAGGTCGCGAACGGCGACGGCGAGCGCGAGGGTGATGATCGGGAGGAGCCCCTCCGGCACGTTCGCCACGATCAGACCGATCGCGAAGTTCACCGAGTTCGCCACCGAGAGCCCGGCGGCCAACACGCCGAGGGGGATGAACGCGAGCGCGACGCCGACGGCCACGAAGGAGATCAGCCAGGCGACGCGGCGTACCTCGACCTCAAGGCGGCTCGGTTCGCGTTCGACGATCTCCGTCATCGCGGCGATCCGGCCGAGCTCAGTCTGCATCCCCGTGCGCACCACGAGCGCCTGGGCCTCCCCGCCGGTGCACGAGGTGCCGCTGAAGACGACGTTGGGTGCCTGCAGGAAGGGCACGTCGGGGTCGCTCGCGTCGGCCGACCGCTGCACCGGGAGGGCCTCCCCGGTCAGCGTCGAGGTGTCGAGCTCGAGGGAACCGGTGAGTAGCCGGGCATCGGCGCAGACCCGGTCGCCCTCGGCGACGACCATGACGTCGCCGGGCACGAGGTCGCTGGCGTCGATCTCGCGGCGACGACCGTCACGGAGCACGCTCGTGCGCTGCGGGAGGTACTCGCTGAGCGCCTCGACCGCGCGTTCCCCCTGCCGTTCCTGGACGAAGGCGAAGATCGCGTTGAGCCAGATCACCGCGACGATCGCGACGGCGAGCACCGGCGTGTGCGTGACGAGCGACAGCGCAGCCGCAACCCAGAGCAGCAGCGCGAGCGGGTGGACGAGCTGGTCGACGAGCTCGCGGACGGGGTGACGGCGGGCGCTGCGCCGCAGCTCGTTGGGGCCGAAGGAGACCAGCCGCCGAGCCGCCTCGCGGTCGGTCAGGCCGCGCGGGCTGCTGCGGAGCTCGCGCAGCAGAAGACGGACCGGCTCGGTCGCGTCGATCGGGCCCGTCCGTGAGGCCAGAGTCGGTTCGTCGAGGGTCACTCGGGTTGCCACCTTCGCCCCCAACCTGCCACTTCTGCGGCTCCGACGCGCGTCGCCGAACCCGTGTGGCGACCGCCGTCGCAGCACCGGGCGGACCTCCCCCGGCTGGTCTGCGCGACGGGGCGACCAGGTTGCGCCCAGGGGTACCGTGGAAGTGCAGGACGAGTTGTCGGGACGAGGGCCCGAGGCCCGCAGCGTGGACGGTGGGCGAACCCGGACGGGAGTCGTTGCCGTAGCCGGTGAGGGAGAGTGCGTCATGAAGGCATCCATCGGAGACCAGGTCATCGTCGCGTCGGCACAGACCGGTACACCCGCCCGCACGGGCACGATCGTCGCGCTGCGGCACCCTGACGGGACGCCGCCCTACGTCGTCCGTTGGTCCGACACCGGCCACGAGGGCGTCTACTTCCCCGGTAACGACGGACGCATCGAGCCCGCCGACCTGCGCGACTCCACGATCCACGCGCCGCGCTCGGCCCCCGCGCGCACCAAGAGCTGGGTGGTCGACGTCGAGCTCGTCGAGAACGGTGACGAGACCACGGCGCGGGCCGTGCTGCGCGTCGACGACGGCCGACCGGTCGAGGGCCGGCACGGCCGCGCGATCCGCGCGCCGCACGACGAGAACCTGCCGCAGGTCGGCGACCGGGTCGCGGTCGCGCGCGCCCTGCGGCACCTGTCCGACACGCTGCTCGCCGAGGCCAGCAGCACGATGTCCGGCCTCGAGCACCGCGACGTGATCCTGACCCACTAGGGCCTCCCCGTCCCCGACCCCGGGCTAGGGCGCGACCGCCGGCCCGGGGTCGTCGCGCGTGCGGGCAGCAGCGTCGTCGAGCAGCCGGACGACCTCGGCGTCGCTGGTCGCGGAGAAGTCGCGGTAGAACTGGCCGACGGCCGAGAAGTCGACGGGCCTCAGCACGCACACCACACGGTCGGCGTCCGGGAACGCCGCGACGGTGTCCGCCGCTCCCACCGGCACGGCGAGCACCACACGGTCGGCGCCGAGATGCCGGGCGACCATGCACGCGGCCCGGGCCGTCGACCCCGTCGCCAGCCCGTCGTCGACGACGAGCGCCGTGCGTCCCACGAGGTCGAGACGGGCCCGACCCGCCCTGAGCGTGGCGGCGCGCACCTCGACGGCGGCACGCTCGCGCGCGCGGACCGCCGCGAGCTGCGCGTCGGACACCCCGGTGTGCTGGACTACGCGGGCATCGAGCACCTGCACCCCGCCCTCGCCCACGGCCCCCATCGCGAGCTCGGGCTGCCACGGGACGCCCAGCTTGCGCACGACGATGACGTCGAGGGGGGCGTCGAGCGCCGCGGCGACCTCCGCCGCCACCGGGACGCCACCGCGGGGCAACCCGAGGACCACCACATCCGCACCACGAAGCCCCGGCTCGACGGCGAGCAGTTCGGTGGCGAGCCGACGACCGGCATCGACTCGGTCGGCGAAGCGCCGGGCGTGCCCCTCGTGCGACTGCGCCGCGGCCCGCGCCGGCGGCTGCGGCCGGAGCCACCCGCGGACACGCCGCCCTATGCCGCTCACACCGACAGCGCACCCGCGTTGACCACCGGGGTCACCTGGCTGTCCCCGCAGAGCACGATCATGAGGTTGCTTACCATCGTGGCCTTGTGCTCCTGGTCGAGTTCGAGCACGCCTTTGCCCTCGAGATCGGCGAGGGCCATCTCGACCATGCTGACCGCACCGGTGACGATCTTGCGGCGTGCCGCGATGACCGCCTCCGCCTGCTGGCGGCGCAGCATCGCCTGTGCGATCTCGGGCGCGTAGGCGAGGTGCGTGAGCCGCGCCTGGTCGACGGTCACGCCCGCCGGCGCGAGCCGTTCGCCGAGCTCCTGGCGCAAGGCCTCGGACACCTCGTCCACGTTGCCGCGCAGGGTCAGCTCCTCCGGTTCGTCCCCGGTCGCCTCGCCCGCGTCGTACGGGTACCTCGTGGCGAGGTGGCGGACGGAGGTCTCGCTCTGCGTCGCGACGTAGCTCTCGACGTCGTCGACGTCGAACACCGACCGGGCAGTGTCCTCGACGCGCCAGACGACGACGGCCGCGATCTCCACCGGGTTCCCCCGTCGATCGTTGACCTTGAGCCGGTCGCCGTTGAGCGTCCGGGCACGCAGCGACACCTTGTAACGACGGGGCGCGGCCGGCGCCTGCTGCGCCTCGCTGTCGCCCTTGGCCTTGCGCGGCGACGAGGGACCCTGCTGCTGCCGGCCTGCGGACCCGTTGGCGTAGAACGGGCTACCCCACGCGAACCCTGGCGTACGCACCGTGCCCTTGTAGCTGCCGAACAGGATGAGCACCCGGGCCTCGTTGGGCTGCAGCGAGTAGAAGCCGACCGTGAGCACTATCGCGAGGCCGAGCAGCAGGAACGCGAGCAGCAGGAACCACCACAGCGGCTGGGCGCCAGTGACCGCCAGGTCGGCCCCGGCGAACGACCACCAGGCCAGGACCGGACAGGCGAGGTAGAGCACGACCACGATCGGGAGCGCCAGCCATCCGCTGGTGGCTGCGACCGCGCGTTCCTGGGTCATGGCTCGTCCTTCCGTCGTACGTGCGGACCGGGCTGGCGGAGCGCCCGAAGCAGGATCACGGCGGGCACGAGGGTGACGACGGCGAGCACGAGGAACGGCGGGGTCATCGCCGAGTCGGCGACGGCCGTCGTCGGGTCGGCCCGTGAGCCGAACCACTGGTCCGACGCGACGCTGATGTTCTCGACGGTCCACAGCAGCATCACGGACGTCACGACGAGGTAGCCCCAGGGTCTGCGCCGCCACAGCCACAGCGCGGCCTCGGTCAAGAGCGGGAGGCAGCGGGCGGGGTCCTGGACGTAGACGGGGTTCGTCGTGGCCCCGGATCCCTGCAGCTGGTGACCGGGCTCGTCGCTGGTGGCGGCCGGCATGATCCCCTTCCGCCACACCAGCGCGTCGAGTGCCACGACCACCCAGGCGAACACCGCGATCGACCGTGCCGGAAGCCATCCCGTGACGTGAGTGTGGAGCTGGGGGACGTCCGTGTGCGCCAGGATCGCCACCGCCGACCAGACCGAGAGGGAGAGCATCGCGACGTAGCAGAGGAACATGCGGCTCAACCGCGTGGCGAACAGGACCATCTGCGCGTTGTAGAGCAGGTAGCCGACTGAGCCCACCCACAGCAGCACCCCGCGCAGCGATCCCCGTGACCTGAGCACGAGGCCCGCCACGAGGAGGGGCACCGCGACCACGAGCACGACGAGGGCCGTGCCGCGCGCGTTGCCCACCGACACGGCCGGTCCCTGGACCCAGTCGCTGACGACGAAGGTCAGCAGGCCCGAGGCGAGCGAGGCCGGCACGAGGCCGGTGGACAGCCAGGTCGCCCAGCCGCCCGCGCGGGGGGAGAGCGAGCCAGGCCCGCAGGGCTCAACGGTCCCTGGGGAGGACACGTGGCCAACGTCCGACGTCTGCGCATGCGCGGACATGGTTCGGTCCTCCTCGTGGACGTCGGCGACCGTGGCCGTCCCCCATCCTTGTCCTCCGGACGGGGCGATGCAGCGCAGCGGAAGCGTCGTGGGAGGGGGGCCGGATCCCCACTGCGGCACCGGACGTGGGCGTAGGTGAGCACAGGCTGGCCTGGCGCGGGTACCTGTCCACGGCTCGGCGGAGTAGGTTCGCCCGCATGTCCTTCGACGTCGCGGCGGACGCCTACGCGCGGTTTATGGGCCGCTACTCGCAGCCACTCGCCGACCAGTTGGCCTCCTCGGTCGGGATGTCGGCCGGTCAACGCGCGCTCGACGTGGGATGCGGCACCGGCGCACTCACGTCGGTGCTCGTCGGCCGGCTCGGCGCGACGGCCGTCAGCGCGATCGACCCGTCCGCGGCGTTCGTGGCCGCCGCGCGCGAGCGCCTTCGCGGCGTCGACGTCCGGCTCGGCGCCGCCGAGGCGCTTCCGTTCGACGACGCGTCGTTCGACCGCGTGCTCGCCTGCCTGGTCGTGCACTTCATGGCCGACCCGCGCCAGGGACTGCGCGAGATGGCCCGGGTGGCCGCTCCTGGTGGCGTCGTCGCCGCCTGCGTGTGGGACCACGCCGGCGGCCACGGTCCGCTCGCGGTGTTCTGGGAGGCGGTGCGCGCGCTGGATCCCGACGCCCCCGACGAGTCGCACCTGGCCGGTGTGCGCGAGGGCGACCTCGCCCTGATGTTCATGGCCGCCGGGATGGGAGGGGCGGTGTCCACGTCGCTCCGCGTCGAGGTAGCGCAGCCGGACTTCGACGCCTGGTGGGACCCCTTCACCCTGGGGGTCGGGCCGGCCGGCGACTACGTCGCAGGACTCGACCCTGCGCGACGCGACGAGCTGCGCGAGCGCTGCCGTGCCGCACTGCCCGCTGGCGCGTTCTCCACCTCCGCGCTGGCCTGGACGGCGACGTGGTCGAAGCCGATCGAGCCGGAGAGCGACCGGTAGCCGGAGTAGCCTGATGTCGACGAGATCGAGGCGCGACGGATGTCCACACAGGGTCACGAGACTGGTCGCTCGGCAGGCTCACGACGCGGCGGGTACGCGGCCGCGGTCGTTGTCAACGCGCTGATCCTCTACGGCCTCAACGTCGAGCCGGGCTGGCAGGCGGTGCCGTTCCTGACCGACGGCTTCAGCGCGGTCCTCGCGCTCGTCAACCTGTCGATCGTCGCGAACCTGTTGGTGAACCTCGTGCAGATCGCGTTCGACCCGCCATGGCTCGTCGCCACTGGCCGGCTCCTCCTCGCCACGATCAGCCTGGTGGTGTCGTTGCAGCTGCTGGCGGTGTTCCCGTTCGACTTCGCGGCGCAGGGGGTCGACTGGGCGACCGTCACCCGGATCCTGCTCTGGATCGGCGTGTCCGGCTCGGTCGTCGGGATGCTGGTCGCCGTCGTGCAGATCGTGCGCGCGGTCGCGATCGCGACGACGCCGCACGGCGGCGCGCCGCACCCGCACTGACGCGGGCTACGCGACGACGTCGCGCGCGAGCTTGAGGGCTCGGGTCGCCATCCAGCCGCGCGTGACGACCACGGCGACGACGACGGCACCGACGGTGGCGACCAGGCGCACCGGGTCGATCGTCGGCACCCACCGCAGGGTGCCGTCCTTGATGACGAAGGCACCGACGGGCGCGGCGTTGATCCCGAACCCGCCGCCGTCGCCCTGCGGGCCACCCTCCCGGTAGCCGTTGCCTCCCCCGCCGCCGCCGGACACCCGCGCGGCGGTGATGACGGTCAGGCCGTCCTGCTCGATCGGTTCGGCGTACACCCGACGCACGGTGATGGCGTCCTGCGCGGTGGTGACGAACGTGTTGACGTCCACGGGGCCTCCTCGGGGTCGGGGGCGCGACCGACCCCACGCCCACAACGCCAACCTAGGCGGGGCCGCGGCCGCTGTCGCGCGGGTCGTCGGTCGTGGGTGCCACTGGCCTACCTGCCCAAGCGCTCCCGGAGCATCGCCCGACCGGCCGCGAGACCGCCGATCGGGTGGAAGGCGCGGGCCGCAGCGGTGAGCTCGGCGACCTCGGTGTCGGTCAAGGTGATCTCGGCCGCCGCGGCGTTGGCCTCCACCTGGGCGACGCTCGACGCCCCCGGGATCACGACGACGGACGGGTGGTGGATCAGCCATGCGAGGGAGACCTGGGCGGGTGTGACGTCGTGCGTCGCCGCGACGTCGCGCAGCGCGTCGAGGAGCGGCGTCGCCCGGGTGAGGTTCTCCTCGAGGAACAGCGGGTTGGCCCGGCGCACGCCGCCGCTCGGGCGGTGGGCCGCGTCGTAGCGCGCCGACAGCAGGCCCTGGCCGAGGGGGCTGTAGGCGATGACGACGCGACCGCGCGAGGCGGCGTAGGGCACGAGGTCGTCGAGCGGGTCGGCGTGGGCGAGGCTGAACAGCACTTGGTTGGACAGCACCGGGTGACCGAGGGCGCGCTCGGCGTCCTTCCATCGCGCCAGGGAGTAGTTGCTGACGCCCACGTTGGCGACGACGTGCTTGTCCTGCAGCTCGCGCATACCGGCCATGGTCGTGCCGTCGCGCACGACCGGGTTGGGCTGGTGCACCTGGTAGAGGTCGATCGTCTCGACCCCCAGGCGCGCGGCGCTCGCGTGCGCCCGCTGCTTGACGACGGGGGCGATCGGGAGGATCGGGAAGATCTTCGTGGCGACGAACGCGGAGTCGAGGACGCCGTGCTTCGCGAGCGCGGCGCCGAGGATCCGCTCGGACTTCCCGAAGGCGTACGCCTCGGCGGTGTCGAACAGCGTGATGCCAACCTCGGCCGCGCGGGCGACGATCTCGTCGGCGCCGCGGCCGGCGTAGTCGTCGCCGTAGCCCCACTCGCGGGAGCCGAACTGCCAGGTGCCCAGGCCGATCCGCGAGATCCGCTTCGTGCCGTCGACACCCTCGAGGTACTTCATGGCCTTCTCCTCACGTCCGCACCGGACGACGGCTTCGACCCGCCCCGTCGCAGGTCCAGCCTCTCAGCCTTCGCCCCCAGCCGCTCGGCATGCCAGATGACGGTCGCGTTCGGCTGCCCGGCCACGCGCTGCGCGCACGAGCTCGACGTAGGGTCCGCGTGTGATCCGAAACGACGACCTCGGGCACGCCGTCGACGTACCGCCGTCGGTGCGGCGGGTCGTGTCGCTCGTGCCGTCGCTGACGGAGGCCATCGCAGCGACGGTCCCGGGCGTGCTCGTGGGGGCCACCGACTGGTGCACCTACCCGAGCGGCCTGGAGGTCGTGCGGGTCCGTGGCACGAAGAACCCCGACCGGGCAACGATCGCCGCCCTAGCACCGGACCTCGTGGTGGCCAACATGGAGGAGAACCGCGAACTCGATGTACGCCGGCTGCGCGAAGCAGGGTTCGCGGTGTGGGTCACCCGGATCGAGACAGTGGCCGAGGCTGTGTCGTCGATGTCTCGGCTGTTCACCGAGGCGCTCGGGGTGGCCGAGCCCGCGTGGCTCGGCGCCGTCCGCGCGGCGTGGGAGGCGCCTGTGGTCCCGCTCGGCGTGCGGGTCGCGGTGCCCGTGTGGCGCGACCCGTGGTTCGTCGTCGGCAGCTCGACCTTCGCGGGCGACGTGCTGCACCGGCTCGGGCTCGTCAACGTCTTCGGCGACTCCGACCAGCGCTACCCCAGGATCGAGGTGAGTCGGCTGGCTTCGGACAACGTCGACCTCGTGCTGCTGCCCGACGAGCCCTACGCCTTCGCCGCGGCCGATGGCCCGGAGGCGGTGGCGGTGCGCACCGCACTCGTCGACGGCCGCTCCCTGACCTGGTACGGCCCGTCGCTGCTCACTGCGCGCGAGGACCTCCTCGCGGCGGTGCTCACCGCCCTCAACACGCCGTAGTGCGCCGTCCACCGCAGAGGTCCCGCGACCGGCAACGCCCGCCGACCGAGCTCGTGGGTGCCGCGGGGACGCTGCCCAGCATCGCCTCGAGCTCCTCGGCGACGGCTGACCGCCGCGGCTCGAACCGACGTGTGTCACACCCTGTGTCCTGCGACAGGTATGACCTGCGGTGGTCACAGACCGTGTGCTGGTCGGTGGAAGGGGAGCACGGCCATCGCGACTCTGCCGCGTCGTCGTGCACCTCGGTGTCAGGCGGTCGAGCGCCAGACAAGTTCGTAGGACAGCGCCTCCGACGGCGACACGCACACGAGCACGTGGTTGTCGGCGTCGTGCGTGATCTCGCCGCGCACCGGGCACCGCACCCCAGCCGTGGCGACCACGGGCGGCGACCCGGGGGCGTCGTCCACCGGGTGGTTCGTCGTGGCGCTGACGCCGCCGAGGACGAATCCCACCACCCACGGGACCACGGTCACTGCGACGACCACGGCCCCGGCAGCGACGGCGAGGCGTGCGGGCAGGGACAGCTTGCGCAGCGCGGCGCCGAGGCGGGCCGTCGGCGACGCGTCGTCGCCCGGCGACGGTGCGGCGACACGAGCCGCCTGCTCGGCCCGACGGCCGAGCTCGAGTGCGGGGTGCGGACCGGCGTACGACGCGGCTGCTACGGGCATCGTGCGGAAGGTGTCCCACTGCTCGGTGATCGCGCGGCGGACGGTGGCCCGGTCCCCGCCCGGGTACCACCACTGCAGACCGTTCTCCAGGTCCATCGCCCAGGCTGGGCTGCCGTCGGTCGCGAAGGCGAGCACGAGGTCGCGGTCGGCCGCGAGCTCTCGGACGAACAGGACGTCGTTCACCTGGCCTCCCTCGGTGCGGCTCCCGGGCAGGTTCCCACTGTCCCCCGACATTGGCGTCCGCGCACCCGGGCTGTCCCGCGCTCGCGCGGATCGTGACCTGATCGGTCGGACGCTCACGGCGACCGAGGCAGGCCCGCCCGGAGCGCGCCGTCGACCCACGCGACCCCGACCGGGTCGACCAGCTCCCCCACGAACGACCCGTCGGGGCCCCTGTTGGCGAACGCCAGCAGCAGCGGTGCCGCCCCGCGCCGCGGGACGAGCCGGGCGGCGTAGGCGTCCGCACGGGTCAGGGGGCGTGGCGGCCGCCACGTCGAAGGGACCGCGTGCGGAACCGATCGGCACCGCCCAGGTGCCGCAGGAGTCGACGGTGCGGCGCCGCGCGGCGCTGAGCTGCTCGGGTAGGCACGAGAACAGCAGGACGAGCCTGCGCTGCACGTCGGCGACCTGCGTCACCTCGAGGTGGCCGAAGCCGGAGCCGGCGGCCGACAGCGG
>Ga0075015_100000371_pt1 | contig 15332 bp, 8 predicted proteins | sample AleBraG_ABR_2013_FD_71476 | JGI IMG/M metagenome (GOLD analysis project Ga0075015, IMG submission 71476) | Freshwater sediment microbial communities in response to fracking from Pennsylvania, USA - Alex Branch Run_MetaG_ABR_2013 | ecosystem: Environmental > Aquatic > Freshwater > Creek >...
ATCATCACCTGGCGTTTGAAATTCTCCACCATGTTGAGGTCGAGCCGGACTTCGGTGGGACGCTTGGCCAGCGACATCTGATCGATTTTGTCCTGCAGCTTGAGCAGCGCATAGAACAGATTCTCGGGGCGAGGCGGGCAGCCGATCACGTAGACATCCGTCGGGACGATCTTGTCCACGCCCTGCAGCACCGCATAGGTATTAAACGGACCGCCTACCGACGAGCACGCGCCCATCGAGATCACCCACTTGGGATCGGGCATCTGGTCATAGATGCGCTTTACCACTGGGGCCATCTTCAGCGTGACCGTGCCGGCCACGATCATCAAGTCACTCTGCCGCGGGCTGGGGCGAAAGACCTCGGAGCCGAAGCGGGCAATGTCGAAGCGCGCCGTTGAAGAAGCGATCATCTCGATGGCGCAGCAGGCCAGTCCAAACGTCATTGGCCAAACCGCTGACTTGCGCGCCCAGTTGAACACGTAGTCCACGGTAGTGATCATGAAATTCTTTTCGAACTTGTTCTGCAGCCAGCCCATGGAGTGTCCTCGATCTCTGACGCGACGCAGAGAGTAGTGCTAAAGCACCCGAATACAATATAAGCGTCCCCGACCGGTACTTCAACGGCAACGTCGATGTGGGTGCGAGCGTCCACGCTCGTGCGGCCTCGCCACTCAGTTGTTGCCCGTCCCCAGCGTATCAGCTACAAATGGAACTGTCCGGAATCTTGCCGGGCCAACCATGGCCGATCCCGCTACCACTATTCCCTTGACGGTCGCAAACAGCCCGAGCCTCTTTAGCCGATGGTGGAGCACAGCCCGCACATCTTTTTTCTGGATGGTGTTTGTCGCGTTCGCTCTCCGTTTTGGCTGGATTATTGTTGCCCATACTTACAAGTTCAAGACTCTTGACGACAACTTCAGCTTTGGCTGGGAAATGGGACGCATTGGACGCTCCCTCGCGCAGGGCCAGGGCTTCAGCAATCCCTTCAGCGAGACCACAGGGCCGACGGCCTGGGAGCCACCGCTCTATCCATTTCTCATTGCCGGAGTCTTCAAGCTGTTCGGGATTTACACGCAAGCCTCTGCGCTCGTGCTGCTGAGTATCAACAGCTTCTTCTCCGCGCTGACTTGTATTCCCATTTTCCTGATCGCCAAAAAATGTTTCGACGAAAAGTTGGCGATCTGGACGGCGTGGCTGTGGGCAGTGATGCCGCCCGTAATGTATTGGTGCACGCGGTGGGTGTGGGAGACGAGTCTGGCGGCGTTGCTGCTCGCGCTTGTTTTCTGGCTGACGCTCGACCTGGAAGAAAGAAACGGACTAGTGCCGTGGATCCGGTTCGGACTGTTCTGGGGCGTCGCAGCCCTGGCGAACACTTCCCTGCTGGCATTCCTGCCCGTTTCCGGACTGTGGGCGTGGTACCGGCGCTGGAAACGCAGCAAGTCTTCGCTGGCTGGAGTTGCGCTGTCGGCAATGATATTTGTTGCCTGCATCGCGCCATGGCTGGCCCGGAACCACCGGACTTTGGGAGTGACTTCTCTGCGCTCAAACTTCGGCGCCGAGCTGCGCATCGGGAATGGCCCGGGGGCCGACGGAACCTGGAGGGAATATCTTCATCCCACGCAAAATGTTTACCAGATGCGCCGCTATCGCCAACTGGGCGAGATCGCCTACGTGGCCGAGCGTAAGCGGGAGGCGGTGGCTTTCATTCGCGAGGACTATCTGCGCTTTCTGGGTCTCTGCCTAAAGCGCTTCATTTATTACTGGGGCGGGGTCCCCCGATTGTCGGAAATCCCGGCGCTGGCTCCCACAAAGAATTCGATATTCCTGGCTTCCTCCCTCCTGGCGTTCTGGGGCCTGGGACGCGCCTTGCGCAAGCGAAGACCCGGGGCCTGGCTGTTTCTCTGGCTGGTCCTGTTTTACCCGGCGGTGTATTACGCCGTCTTCCCTCATCCGCGCTATCGTCATCCCATTGAGCCGGAGCTGGGAATTTTGATCGTGTATGTGATTTCAGAAGCGCAGAAAAAGAATAGAGGACAAAGGGAAGTGTCAACCATCAGCTGACGACGAACAGATGGCCGTCAGACCTAAACGTGCGCCGGGTGGGCCACTTCCTGTAAGGCCGCCGCGAAAGCGCTGATCGCTCGATCGATTTGCGGCCTACTAATAATGAGCGGGGGCTGGAAGCGGATGACGTTGCCGTAGACACCGCCCACGCCCACCAGCACGCCCTGGCGCAGCAACGCGTCGCGAATCGCTTCCGCTTCGGCCGTGGCCGGGGTGAGTTTTAAGTCTTTAACCAGTTCGACGCCGATCATCAATCCCAAGCCTCGAACTTCGCCGATGAGAGGATTGTGTCTCTGCAAATCGAGCAACTTCGCCATGGTGTAGTTGCCGATCTCGGTGGCACGGGCCGGAAGATTCTCTTGCTCCATGAACTCGATGTTGGCCAGCGCGGCGGCGCAAGAGACTGGATTGCCGCCAAAGGTCGACAGGTGATCGCCAGGCCTGTAGGCCGCAGCGATTCCTGGCCGCGTGGTGAATGCACTTAGCGGGAAGCCGTCAGCAATACCTTTTGCGGTGACGAGAATGTCGGGCTCTACGCCGTAGTGTTCGATGGCAAACATCTTCCCGGTGCGGGCAAAGCCGGACTGCACTTCGTCGGCAATAAAGAGGATGCCGTGGCGGTCGAGAACCTTCTTCACTTCTTTGAAATAGTTTGGCGGGGGCACAATGATTCCACCCTCCCCCATGACCGGCTCTGCGATAAATGCAGCCACGTCATCGGCCGTGGTGAAGCGGATCACATCTTCGATGGCTTGCGCGCATCGCCGCCCGCATTCTTCAGGATCGTTGGGCCATTGCGAACGATAGGCATACGGCGCGGGCGCAAAGGTCACGCCGGCGGCGTAAGGGCCGCCGCGCTTTTTGCGCCCCATGTTGCCGGTGACGCTGAGCGCGCCCCAACTGCGTCCGTGGAAACTGGCGTGGAGCGCGATGAATTCATGCTTACCGGTGTAGAGCCGGGCCAGCTTCATGGCGCCTTCGATGGCTTCAGCGCCGCTGTTGCCGAAAAACGTCTTGCTTAAACCGCGGGGCGCAATCTGGGCAATCTTCTCTGCGAGGTCCGCGACCGGCTGCACGTGATAAATGTACGACGAGCAATGGACCAGCTTATCCATCTGTGCCTTGGCGGCGGCGATCACCCTGGGATTGCAGTGGCCGGCATTGACCACGGAGATGCCGGCAAAGCAATCGAGATATTCGCGGCCATTGATGTCGGTGACGGTAGCGCCACTCGCTTTGTCGATCACAATGGGCACGACTGACTTCATGAAGCCAGTCATCACGTAGTCTTTGTATTTCTGGATCGTGTCGGACATGAATGCCTCTTGTGATCCTGCGTAGGCCCGGACGCCCTCGTCCGGGTGGCCATTGCCAACTCTAAAATTTCCGCGAGTGTTCCTTTGCCCAGCGCTCGACCACGATTTTCTTTTCGGTATAAAACTCGATGGCGTCACGTCCCTGGGCGTGCATTATGCCGAAGAAACTATCTTTCCATCCACTAAAAGGGAAGTACGCCATGGGCGCAGCTACGCCGATATTGATCCCGATATTTCCCGCAGGTGCTTCATAGCGGAAACGCCTGGCGGCCGCACCGCTGGATGTAAACAGCGACGCCTGATTGCCGTATGGACTACGCTCCAGGAAGGCAAGCGCCTCGTCCATGTCGCTGGCGTGGACCAGGCTCAGCACCGGACCGAAGATTTCCGTGTCGGTCAGCTCGCTGGTGGCGGGAACGGCGTCGAGGACGGTGGGCTTCACAAAATTCCCCGCTTCACCTTTCGGAATGCGGGAGTTGCGCCCGTCGAGCAGAATCTTCGCCCCTTGCTTCTCGCCAGTCGCAATCAGTGACTCGACCCGGGCCTTGCTCCGCGGCGTGATGACGGGACCCATCTGCACGCCCTCGTCAAGACCATTGCCTACTCGCAACGACGCAGCCGCTTCGGCAATCGAATCGCGGAAGGTTCTTTGCGCTTCCCCAATCGTCACCGCCACGGAAACGGCCAGGCAGCGCTGCCCGGCACAGCCAAAGGCGCTGTCGCCGACGATCTGCGTGGTCATTTTCATGTCGGCGTCGGGCAAAATAATAACGTGATTCTTTGCGCCGCCCTGGCATTGTGCGCGCTTCCCGTGCTCGCCTGCGCGCGCATACACGTACCGAGCCACAGGCGTGGAACCGACAAAACTGATGGCCCGAACTTTGGGATGATCGAGCAGAGCGTTGACGGCGTTCTTGCCGCCATTCACCAGGTTCACTACTCCCTTGGGCAGTCCAATACTCTCCATCAACTCAAAAGCTCGCTTCATGGTGAGCGGCACCCGCTCCGATGGCTTCAGGACAAAAGTATTTCCGGTCGCAATGGCATAGGGCAGGAACCAGAACGGAATCATCCCCGGAAAATTAAACGGGACAATCGCGGCGACCACGCCCAGCGGCTGCCGGATCATCATCTCGTCGATGCCACGGGCCACGTCTTCCAGGTTGTAGCCTTGCATCATCGTGGGAATTCCGCAGGCAACTTCCACGTTTTCGATGGCGCGGCGTAACTCGGCTTTGGCCTCAGTAAAGGTCTTGCCATTTTCAGTGGTGAGGATGCGGGCCAGGTCCTCGAGCTGCTCTTCAAGAATGTGCTTCAGCTTGAACAGGGGCTGTATGCGATCTTCAGCCGGCGTGCGCCGCCATTCAGGAAAGGCCGACGCTGCAGCTTCGATCGCAGCCGCGACCTCGGCAGCATCGGAGAGCGGCGTCTGGGCGATTACCTCGCCGGTGGCCGGGTTGGTAACATCGACCCATTCGGTGGCCTTGGAATCGACCCACTGCCCGTTAACGTAATTGGGAACTTTGGTCAGAGTCGCGATAGCAACGGTCATAAAATTTGTCCCAGGTTTATTGTAGCGCCGGCTTCTGGTCGGCTGTCCGGAGGGCATCCCTCGACTAAGCTCAGGGCAAGCCTGCCCTCCGCTTCGCGGGCGAGTCGCCCGCGACCACACAACCACACACAGGCACCCAACCTAAACAGGCTGAGCGACGACACCTTTTCTTTCGTACACCATCTGGAGCGCTGATTCCAGCACGTCCAGGCCCTCGTCCATCTGCTGGTCGGTGACTACCAGCGGCACCAGCACTCGGACCACGTTAGAATATGAGCCGGCCGTAATCGTGATCAGGCCGTGCTCATAGCAGAATTGTGTGATCTGTTTAGTCTCCTCGGCCGCCGGTTCGCGCTGGTCTGCCGACCGCACCAACTCGATCGCCTGCATTCCGCCCAAGCCGCGCACGTCACCAACCATCGGCCAGCGCTTTTGCCACTGCCGCGCTCGCTTCTGGAAATGGTCCCCCAGTTCACTGGCGCGGGTCAGCAAATTCTCGCGCTCAAAGATATCCAGCACCGCAAGCGCAGCTGCACAAGAGAGCGGATTGCCGGCGAATGTGCCGCCCAGCCCGCCGGGGCCAGGCGCGTCCATGATTTCCGCACGGCCTGTGATGGCAGCCAGCGGAAGTCCTCCGCCGAGGGATTTCGCCGTCACCAGAATATCGGGCTCGATGCCGTAGTATTCGCTGGCAAAGAGCCTGCCTGTGCGGCCAAAGCCGCTCTGCACTTCGTCGGCGATAAACAAGACGCCATGCTTGTGGCAAATCTCCATCAGAACCCGGAAGAAATCTTTGGGAGGAACGACGAAGCCGCCTTCTCCCAGCACCGGCTCGGCAATTACGGCAGCTACATCCTCCGATGCCACCACCCGTTTGAATGTGTCCTCAAGGTGGCGGGCACAGAACAGATCGCACGATGGATACTTCAGCGAATACGAGCAGCGATAACAGTAGGCGTAGGGAATGCGGTAAACATCGCTCGGAAACGGCGCAAACCCCGCCTTATAAGGATGAGTCTTGCTGGTCAGCGCCAGCGTCATCATGGTGCGCCCGTGGAAAGCGTCCTCGAAGGCAATGACGCCTGATCGTCCGGTGTGCGCACGCGCAATCTTCACTGCATTCTCCACCGCTTCGGCGCCACTATTCACAAACAGAGTTTTCTTTGGGAATTTGCCCGGCGTGACCTGATTCATCTGCTCGGCGAGACGCACGTAGTCCTCGTAGGGAGTGACCTGGACACAAGTGTGCAGAAAGCGATCGAGTTGGGTCTTGACCGCTGTGACCACGGGCTCACGACGATGCCCTACGTTAAGGCAACCGATTCCGCCGGCAAAATCCAGGTAGCGGTTGCCGTCCACATCTTCGAGCCAGGCATCTTCCGCCTTTGCCACGTAGACCGGCGTGCCAATCGAGAGCCCGCGTGGAATGGCGTTGGCGCGACGTTCAGCCAGCGCTTTCGACTTCGGCCCGGGAATCGCGGTTCGTAATTGAATAGTTGCCATTGCCATCTTGGTTTCCTGGTTCAGTCGTTGGTTGTTAGTCGTTGGTCTTTAGCCTTTAGTCGCTCCCACGTTCTGTACGTCCACCGTCGTAAAGCAACCGACGAACGACCAACGATTAACGACTAGTGGCCGCTCCTCTCAGTACCAGCCGATCGGGGCCTCGTTCAAATTGATGTGTACCTGTTTAGTTTCCAGATATTCTTCAATTCCCCATGGACCCAGCTCGCGTCCGAAGCCGGATTGCTTGTATCCGCCCCACGGCGCTTCCACGTACGTCGGCTGCATGTGGTTCACCCACACGATGCCGGCGCGCAGCGATTTCACCGTGCGGAATGCCTTGAAGATGTCGCGAGTCCAAACGGCCGCCGCAAGTCCGTAAGGAGAGTCGTTCGCGATCTTCACTGCCTCTTTTTCGTCCTCGAACGGGATTACGGCTGCGACCGGTCCGAAAATCTCTTCGCGGGCGATGCGGGCACTATTGTCGAGATCGTAAAAGATGGTGGGTTCCACGTAATAGCCTTTGGCAAACTTCTCGGCACGTCCGCCGCCGGCTGCGAGCTTGCCCTCGTTCTTTCCGATTTCCTGATATGAGCGAACGCGGTCGTATTGGTCCTTGCTCACCAGCGGTCCCATCTTCGTATCTCGATCGAGAGGGGCGCCGAGTTTTATCGTCTTGGCCTTCGCGGCCATGGCATCGACAAATTTCTTATAGATCGGCTTCTGCACCAAGATGCGGCTTCCGGCGGAACAGACCTCGCCCTGATTGATGAAGACGCCGAAGAGCGCGCCGTCGATGGCTGCTTCGAAATCCGCATCGGCGAAGAAAATGTTGGGCGATTTTCCGCCGAGCTCGAGGGTCACGCGCTTGACCGTATCGGCGGCCTGTTTGACGATAATTTTCCCGACTGCCGCACTGCCCGTGAACGCGATCTTGTTGACGTCGGGATGCTGAACTAGAGGAGCGCCGCAGGTCTCACCGAATCCGGTGATGATGTTGACCACGCCCGGGGGGAGGCCGATGTCGGCCAGCCAGTTCGCCACTACCAAGGCTGTAATCGGGGTCTGCTCGGCCGGCTTCAGCACGCAAGTGCAGCCCGCAGCCAGCGCCGGCGCCAGCTTCCAGGCCGCCATCAACAGCGGATAATTCCACGGAATGATCTGACCCGCGACTCCGATCGGCTCCTTGAGCGTAAGGCTCATGGCGTTGTCCGGGACCGGATTCACATATCCGAGAATCTTTGTGGCCAGACCGCCGTAGTACTCAAAGCAGGTCGCTACGTCAGTAATGTCGTATTCCGCTTCAACGATCGGCTTGCCAGTGTTGCGGGATTCCAGTTCCGCCAGCATGGCCGTATTTTGGCGAATCCTTTCAGCCAGACGGAACAGAACTCGGCCACGTTCCTGGGCTGTCGTGGTCGCCCACGGGCCGTCCTCGAAGGCGGATTTGGCGGCGGCGACTGCGCGGTTCACGTCGTCAGCATTGGCGTCAGGAGCCCGGGCGATCACTTCTTCGCTGGCAGGATCATAGACCGGAAACGTCTTGTTGGACTTGCTGTCGACCCACTCGCCATTAATGTACAGCTGATAGGTGCGTACGTCGGTTTTCACTCCGCCAGGCATGAGGCCTCCTCCTGTGTCAGGTTATTGCCGAGCTTCGCTCGGTCGCACGGGCGAGACGCCCGCGCCTACACTATTTGCTTTGCGGCGACCGTAGACATAGAAAAAGAACGCGGCCAAGCCGATAAAGAACAGCGTCCCGCCGAACATCCATGTTTCATACGACCACAGCGAACGGATCTGTTGCGCGGGAAAAAATACCAGCACAATCCCGAGGGTCGTGGTCACCAGTCCGCTGATACCGGCAAGCATCAACGTCGTCTTGCTGTAATGCCCCGGCCCTGCACAAGTATTCAGGGCCAGCTTGATCAGTGCTGCAAACATATATAGAAACGGTATCAATTGCAAAACCACTGCCAACGACAACATCTTTTGAAAAGTTTCCTGCACGCCAGCGCCAACGAAGTTCATCACGATCAGCACCATCGAGACCGCGGCATGAACAATGAGTGCGGCGTACGGAGTCGCATAGCGCGGGTGCACCTTCGCCATCCACGCCGGCATATAGGAATCGAGGCCGGCGACGAAGGGAATGCGGGCTGAGCCTCCCAGCCATGCCGAGCCGATTCCGGCGATGGAAAAACTTAGCAGCAGGGCAAACGGCGCCACGATCCACGCTGCTCCCACTTTTTCCGCCATGTGGCCCACGGCCTGCACAATACCCTGCAGAACGCTGATCTGGTCTTTGCTTACCGCGATCAACAAAGTGAGCGTAGCTCCGATGTAAAGCAGGCCAGAAAGCACTCCGCCCCAGGCTACTGCGCCTGGCAAGGTCCGCCGCGGATCCTGGATCTCGTCTCCCATGACTGAAGCCAATTCCAGGCCAACCAGTCCAAAACAAATCACGCCAAAAGAATTGAGCACGAAGCGCGGATTCGCGGGGATCCTGAAGTCTGCTGCACTCACGGTTGTGCCAAACCTCAGCCAGATGACTAGTCCCAAGCCAATCAATGTGGCCGCAGCGATGCCCGTTCCAATGCCGCCCAGATTGTTGACCCACTTCCCTACGCCGAGGCCAACGATGTTGAGCACGACCAGAACGATCAGCAGCGCCAGCGATGCAATCAGTGCAAACATCTTGTTGTCCGCGAGCGCCTGATGGCTCGGCCCTAGAACAAAGACCGATACGCCGACGAAGTACAGCATCACCGTCGGGACGTAGAGCATGTTGTTCGTCCAGTAGCACCAACCGGACAAGAATCCGTGGAAGTCGCCAAATACTTCCTTGGCCCATAAGTAAACGCCACCTTCTCCGGGATAGCGGTGGGCCAGTTCGATGACAGCGATGCCTTGTGGCCAAAAGAACAAGATCAACGACACGATCCACAACCAGACCGTGACCCCGCCGTTGGCCGCGATCGACGGGACCACATTCAGGTTGAAGATTGCCACCACAAACAACAGAACCAAGTCGGCGCGGCCGAGGACGCGCTTGAGGTGTGGCTGGTCAGGATCGTTTGCGGACAATCTAACTCCTCGACTCAATGGAGGTACGGGCGTCCTCGCCCGTACCCATCGCCAACGCTGGACGGGCGAAAACGCCCGTGGCTCCATCACAACTAGTGCGCCACCGCCACAACCTCTCCTACCCGTTCCTGCTGCGCCTGGGCCAGCGCCGGAGCCACATCTTCAAACGCGGCCAGGTGCTTGTCGATATCGGCCTCGGTGTGCTGGACGGAAATAGTCCACTGCTCGTCCCACCAGTAGGGTTGCGCCATCACGCCGCGGTTGACCATGGCGAACCAGTAGTGCCGCCACAGGTCGACATCGATCGCCTCCCAGTCGCGGTAGTTGCGAATCTCCTTGGGATAGAGCATCAGTGCTCCATTGGCCCCGGCGCTGGCGATGTACCCCTGCAATCCCGCCTTGGAAACGATTTTCTTATAGCCTTCAGTCAGTTTCTTGCTGAGCTTGTCCACGTGCACGTAGTTCTCGCGGGTGAGCACTTCGCGAAATGTAGCCAGTCCCGCAGCCATCGAAACCGGGTTGGTGTTGTAGGTGCCACCGTGAAAAACCTTGTGCTGCGAAATCAGATCCATGACGGATTTGTGCGCGAGAAAGGCCGCCAGCGGCAAGCCACCGCCGATCGACTTCGCCAGGCAGATCATGTCCGGCTTCACCCCAAAATATTCGGAGGCGCCGCCCCATCCCAGCTTCGCGCCGGTCTTCACTTCGTCAAAGATCAGCAACGCGCCGTTTCTGGTGGCGATCTCGCGCAGTCCCTGAAGAAAGCCGGGCTGCGGTATGCACAGGCCAACGTTCATCAGAATTGGTTCGAGGATGATGGCCGCGATCTCGCCCGGATTCTGTTTGAAGCGCAACTCGACGCTGGCCAGCTCGTTGAAAGTCGCGGCGAGAACGTTGGCCACGGCCGATTTCGGCACTCCGAGTCCGCCGGGCACAGAAGTCGGAGCGTTGATATCGCCGTAGTCCGGTGCGTGCGGCTTCACGCTGACCAATGCGGAATCGTGTAAACCGTGGTAAGCGCCTTCAAACTTTACGATCTTGTCGCGGCCGGTTGCAGCGCGGGCCAGGCGGATAGCATGCATCGTGGCTTCCGTACCGCTGTTGCCGAAGCGCACCATCTCGACCGGAAAGCGGTCACAGATTTCCTCGGCCAGTTCCCACTCCATGTCATGGGGCATGCCGAACATGGTGCCAGTGCTGAGACGCTTTTCCACGGCCTGCATGACCGCGGGATGGCAATGTCCAGCCATGAGCGCGCCAAAACAAAGGTTGTGGTCAATATATTCGTTGCCATCGAGGTCGCGGAACTTGCTGCCCTGTCCCTCTTTCACAAAAATCGGGTAAGGATCGTAAGCTCGATAGTTGCTGGCCACTCCCAACGGAATGCGTTTTAGGTTTTTCTTGTGAGCAGCGGCGGATTTAGGGGTGCGGCGCTCGAAAATTTCGAGCTCTTTTTGCAGTGCGGGATACATCGCGGTCTCCAGGGAAGCTCAGGCCGATCCGGCCATTAGATTGCCAGGGGCGCAACAGCCACCCCTGGATTGGGTGTGTCTGTACCTAATTCTTTCGCCTAAAAGTAAAACTTCAAAGCCAACTGCAAGAGTCGCGGGTCTGCGGCGCGCTTCACCCGCCCAAAATCCGCACCGTCGGTAATATTGCCATCCGGGTTGAAGAACTTGGTGTGGTTACCGGCGTTAAAGATATCCAGGCGGAATTCCGAACGTAAGCGCTCGTTAAACTTGGTGTCTTTCTGGACGGAAACATCCCAGTTATTGAGGCCCGGGCCGCAGCAGATGGTCCGAGGGGCATTGCCCGCCGAGCCCAGCGCTGAGAGGGCAAACGATGCCGGGTCGAAACCCATGTTATTCGGGTTGCTGGCGCTGGTATGCGGATCGATCTTGCGGAAGCGCGCGATCTGATCGGGGACCGTCGGCGACGAGAAACCAATCCCCGCGTTGCCAGTGAGATCCTGATCATCCCACGACTGGAGGTGGATCGGGAATCCGGCCTGGAATTGTGTGATACCGGAAAGTGTCCAACCGTTCAGTGCTTTTCCAGTCAAGCCAGTCTTTGTGGGAATTGGGAGTTGCCAGACATAACTGGCCACGAATCGGTGCCGGGCATCATACAGAGAAAGGGAGCGAGTCTTCCGCGGATTGAAAGGATCGAGAAAATCCTCAAAGCTGGAGGCTTGGTCAATGGACTTGCTCCAGGTGTATGCGACTTGCGCTTGCAAACCGTGCGAAAAGCGCTTCTCCAGGCTTGCCTGAAGCGAGTTGTAAGCCGAGTTCGTGACCGTGTCCTCGGCGAAGATGTTGGTCAGTACAACCTTGCCATCCGGCGGGCATCCCACGCCAGTTAAGGGGTTGCAATTGGGAGAGGAGAACGGTCGTAAACCAACCAGATCGATGCCGTTGATCAGAGTTGTGCCAGCCGGGATGACCTTTTGTGGGCCGTAAGGCAAATGCAAATCTACCGGCAGCGTAGTGTTTGCGGGAATCGTGTACTGACTGTCCTCGCCGAAAGCGCCGCAAGTATTCGCCCCCAGGATGCTGTTCAGATCCAGGCAAGTCTGCGCATTCCCCGGGTTAATGTCATGACTGCCCAGAAGGCGATGCCCTTGGGAGCCCACGTAGCCAATTTGCAGCTGTAGGTCCTTGGCCAGCTGACGCTCAATATTCAGGTTATATTGCGCGGCGTATTGCGAACGCAGATGCGGCTGGAATTCACCAAACAGCAGAATGGGCCGATAGATCGACCAGTCGAGCGGCTGCCCTCGGGGCGGATTGAGAATTCCGTTGGCGCCGTTGGGCGTGATCGAACCGTCTTGCCCGACGAACGGGGTATTGAACAGGGTGTTGCTCAGGCCCAGGCTGACACCGAACGGAGGTTCGGCACTGAACTGTTCCAGCACCAACTGCTCAATCGGGTTGTAAAACAATCCCCAGCCCGAACGGATATTCGTCTTCCCGTTCTTCCAGGGGTCCCACGCGATACCAACCCGCGGGGCGAACGCTTTGTAGTAGCTTTGCGTCAATCCGTTAGGCACGCCTTTGTCCCCTGGAAACACCAATCCGGTGGGGAATTCCGAGGCACAGTCGTTGTTGGCTGTCTGCTGGCAAGGATAGATCTGAGTGGCTTGACCAGGCCGGAAGGTCTGGACCTTGTGCCCGATGTCCGTGAGAGGCGTGTTCAGTTCCCACCGCAACCCGTAGTTGAGGGTCAGATTGGGGCGCATCTTCCAACTGTCTTGCGCGAACAGATAAAAGGCAGAGGAGCGTACGTGCTCGTTTTGCGCTGCGCCTTGTTGGTATGAATCTGGTAAGCCCAACAAATAATTAGGGTAAAGATCAGAAAAACCAGGGTCATTGGGGCCACCGCCGAAATACTGATAGTAGCCGCTGACTTCAAAGAAAAGGGTCTGGTCAAAACGCATGCGGCGCACATCGCCGCCAAACTTCAGGGTGTGGTTTCCCTTGACGACAGTCAAACTGTCCGTCCATTGAAACGAGTTGCCGACCTGGGGCAATTCCCCTTCAAAGTTATTTCCGATGGTAAAGCCGCCGGAGACGGAGACATCGGGCACGCCCTCGTGGGCCGCGCCGAGACCGGGCGTTATCCCGAATTTTGGGTTCCCTTGCCCGCCGGGATCCAGGTTGTTCACCGCGCTCGAATCAGAGACTCCGGTGAAACAGAAAGCCGCCGCGGATGTACAAGAACCGGTTACCGGATTTGTTTTTTCAGGATGATTGAAGGTTTTTTGCCCTTCGCGCATGTAGGTGAAACGCCCTTCATTGACGATTGCATTGGTCACCGTCCAGGTGTGGCTGAGATTGACCTGCTGGTAGCGATTCTTGGAGTTTGCCCCGAACCCGGGGACCGTCGCACCCGCAGCCTGGAAATTGTTGAAGGGTTGAAATCCGGTGAAGTCAGTAAAGTAGTAGTAGCCGGTAAAGCTCTGCCGGTCGTTGATTCGATGATCCATGCGCAGTGTGGTCTGGTCCTGGCGGGTTCTCCCCGTGAGTACTGCCTGGTAAAGGCCGTTGCCGGTATTAGCGGAGGGAACAAAACGGAGCAGGTCCACGGCGACAGGGTCCTGGCAGGCAAGCGGGATGGTAGTGTTGCCACCTGCGTCGGTAGGGAACACAGTCGTCCATGGCACCGCGTTCGTTCCATAGTTATTAGGGTTGTTGGGGTCTGGAACCGTCCCGCCGGCTTGGGTGATGGCCTGCAGGCAACCCGGCCGCCCGAGTAAAGTCGAAGCCACGAACGGGCTCTGAATCGCACCGCCGAACCCCCCGGCAAACAGCCCATTCCGCTCGCCAGCCGAAGGCACGGCCACAGTCTCACCCGATTGCCCCTGCCGGATGCGGTTCCCTTCATAAGAGACGAAGAAGAAAGTGTGGTCCTTACGAATCGGGCCGCCGAAGGTCGCGCCGAACTGATTCTGGTTGTAAGCGGCCTTGCTGGTGTCGAAATACCCTTTCGAGTTCAGGACCTTGTTGCGGAAGAATTCGTAGAAATTGCCGTGAAACGCGTTGGTTCCGGACTTGGTCACAACGTTGACCACCGAGCCCGAGTTGCGACCGTACTCGGCGTCGAAGGAGTTGGTCAGGATGCGGAATTCCTCCACGCTGTCGGGGCTGGGATTCACCGTGGGGAGATTGACAAAAGAATCGTTGGCGTCGCCGCCGTTGACGCTGAAGTTGTTGGCCCGTCCGCGCCCGCCGTTGACCGAAACGCTTCCTGAGCTGCCGCCACCGTAATAGAGGTCTGCGCCCACTTGCGATTGCACGCCCGGCTGTAACGAGAGGAACTGGTAGGTATCGCGCTGGTTGAGCGGCAGTTGCACGATCGCCCGGTCATTCACCACCGTGCCCAGCTGGGTGCTGGTTGTATCCACCAGCGGGGCCTCTGAGGTCACGTCGACGACTTCTCTCTGCTCGCCGATGTTCATGGTGGTGTTGAGGGTCACGACCTGGTTCAACTCCAGGAGCACATCCTTGCCCACGTTCTTCTTGAACCCGGCAAGGTCAAATTCCAACCGATAGGTGCCGACCGGTATGGCGACGAAGTTATAGTCACCGCCGGAGTCCGTGAGGGCCTCGCGGCTCACGCCTGAGTCCTGACTCACCAGCGTGACCTTTACGTTGGCCAACACCGCGCCGGTGGGATCGGCAACCCGCCCCAGAATTCTTCCGCCGGTACTCTGGGCCATCAGGACATTAGCAGACACCAGGTATAGCAGCACGGCCAGCCCGTGGGTCATTCGGCGCGCTATCGAGGAAAGCATTAGGAGAACTCCAGACCGCGGTTGGAAGTTTCAAGTCAAAAGGCAATGCTTGCAGCAAATGCAAACCTTGCTATAATCGCGCAAGGTTAGAGGGAATCTCCGCAGACTGTCAAGCAAAAAATAGCGTTACTCCGGATCGGCAAAACACTTGGGAGCAGGGTTCGGGATGAAGCCGGCTGAGCGAAAACCCTACTTAAAAATCGGCGATGTGGCGCGCCTGGTCGGCGTTTCCCCTTCGGTCATTCGCTCCTGGGAGAGCCTGGGCCTTACCCGTCCGCACCGCACGGCCAGCAAGTACCGTCTCTACGCGCCGGAAGACGTGAAGCTGCTCAAGCGGGCGCGCTTTCTGCGCAAGGTGCGAGGCTTGAACGCTCCTGCCATCGTACAAATGCTGAAGCGCGATGGTCTGGTACGGCCCTCCCCGAATGGCGCCTCCCATGCGATCGGCGCGCGCCTGCGCCAATTGCGAATCCGCCGCGGGCTCTCTCTGGCACACGTAGCCAAGGCGGTGGGCATCTCG
>Ga0075015_100000375_pt1 | contig 15310 bp, 9 predicted proteins | sample AleBraG_ABR_2013_FD_71476 | JGI IMG/M metagenome (GOLD analysis project Ga0075015, IMG submission 71476) | Freshwater sediment microbial communities in response to fracking from Pennsylvania, USA - Alex Branch Run_MetaG_ABR_2013 | ecosystem: Environmental > Aquatic > Freshwater > Creek >...
CTGCCCCTCATGCGCACCGCCGCCAGAGCCGTTAAAGAGCGTCCAACCAAAGCTGGCGCATCAGCCAAGAACGCGGCAGCCCACATCCGGCCCTTTTTACACAGCCTCGGCCCGGAGCGGCCGTACGAGGCGCCGGAATGCCTGCCCGATTGCGGACCTTCGCGAACGGCAGCTCCGGGTTCTATTCCTGTTGAACGATTCCTTTGCTAGCCGACGCGACCTCGCCATGACAGGCGCGTCCCGGCCACGAGCGGTCGGATCAAGCCTGAGAACCCGACCGAATGGACATCGACGTGGAGCTCGACCGACTGCGCAGCCGCGTCGCCGAGGCCCGCAAGTCGCTCGTCGCAGCCGAGTCCTGCGGCCGGCGTCTCAACTTGCTGATGCAGCAGTTCAAACGCGACGCTCACACGCTCTTGTCGAAGTCGCAGGACGCCGACTCGACGCGCGCCGCGGTCGACATGAAGCCGCTGATCGAGCAGATGCGCGAGTAGGTGCACAACGTCGAGTAGCCCGTGCACGTGGCGCCTCCACGCCCTTTTCCGGACCTGACCGGACTGCAACGCGGCCGCAACCGCATCCCCCCGCCCCGGTCAGCGACCGGCTCAGAGCCGCCAAGAAACGCGCACGGCGGCACACTCCGGCGCCAAAGAACTGGAAAATGGCTCACTTTCTGCACTTTGACGTGCTCTTAACATAGTTATCTGGACGAGCGTCGCGGTGGAAGCAGCGGCGCAAGTTCGTGGCGTCGAGCCTGGCAAAACGTCTTACGGGTTGGACATGTACATATCCGTCCGCAGCAAATTCGTGCTCGCCTTGCTGTGCGCGACGGCGTGGGCCGCGCTCTCAATGTGGCTCGCCCGCTCATGGTTCACGGACCTGCGCGACCTCATCGGCCTGCCTCTGACCGTGTTCCTGATCGGCGGCATCGCGATCATTCCGGGATTCATGAACGCTTTTCTCTTGTCCGGCCTCGCGCTCGACAAGCGTCCCGTTCGCAGACCACTGCAGACCTATCCTCCATTGACGGTCCTCGTTGCCGCCTACAACGAGGCGGCGTCGATAGCGGAAACGCTGGCGAGCATCGACCGCCAAGACTATCCCGCCGACCTTCAGGTCATCGTGGCCAACGATGGCTCAACCGACGCGACCGCGGATATCGTGCGCAGTTGCGCGGGAAGGTATCCGTGGTTGATGCTGCTCGATATCAGGCGCAACGCGGGCAAGGCCAACGCTCTCAATCGCGCGCTCGGCAGTGCCAGGCATGAGCTCGTGCTGACGGTGGACGCCGATTCCTATCTCTACCGGGACGCCCTCAAGTGCATCGTCGAGCGCTATCTCCAGGATCCGCCCAACACCCGTGCGGTAGCCGGTACGGTGCTCGTGCGCAACTCCAGGACGAATTGGGTCACGCGCGTCCAGGAGTGGGACTACTTTCACGGCATCGCCGCCATAAAGCGCGTCCAGTCGCTGTTCCAGGGCACGCTGGTCGCGCAGGGGGCGTTCTCGCTCTACGACCGTGCCACGCTGCGCAAGGTCGGTGCCTGGCCAATCTGTGTCGGCGAAGACATCGTTCTGACGTGGGCCATCCTCAAGGCCGGCTACCGCGTCGGGTACAGCGAGGATGCATGCCTGTTCACCAATGCGCCGGTCAGCCTGAATCAGCTCATCAGCCAGAGAAAGCGCTGGTCGCGCGGGATGGTCGAGGCTTTCAAGACCCATCCTTCCATGCTGATAAGGCCCCAGCTCCCGACCTTCTTCGTCTGCTGGAATCTGCTGTTCCCGTGGCTGGATCTGGCGTTCACGCTGGGTTTCGTACCCGGGATCGTCCTTGCGCTGTTCGGCAATTACTGGATCGTCGGCCCCTTGACCTTGGCGCTGCTGCCGCTCGGCTTCGGGATGAACTGGCTGATGTACCGCGTGGAAGCGGACATGTTTCGCAGTCACGGCCTCAAGGTGCGGCGCAACCGGAGCGGGCTTGTCCTCTATGTGCTCATCTACAGCCTGATCCTGCAGCCGGCCAGCGTACTGGGCTACTTTGCGGAGGTGTTCAACATGCGCAAGAGCTGGGGAACGAAGCCAGTGCAGGAACATCCGTGACGAGGCGGCTGCCCCCTGCCCTGGTCATTGCATCGCTGGCGGTCGTGTGGTGCCGCGTCGGCGACGCCGACGCGGCGGCGCCGGTCTGGCCGCCCGCCGCGGGGGGTGCCGAAGCCTACGTATCTCACGACACGGAAGGTTTCAGTACCTATCGTGCAACGCTGGACTTGTTGCCCGAATTCCGCAATGGTGACGCCCTGACCGCGCTGCGCTACACCTACACGGCCTACGCCCAGCACGATTGGCGACGCGAAGGGCAGCAGCTGGCGTTTCTGAAACGGGCCATCGACCCGGCCACGGCCAACGGTTGGCAACTCAATGCCGGCGTATCCGAGCAGGGCGACCACACGATGCTCGCGCTCGACGGCGGCTACCGACGCGCGCTGACCAGCAAGACGGCGCTCGAGTTGTTCGTCGACCGCCAGTGGGTCGAAACCCAGCCCGCGCTGGATCGAGGCGTACACGGTACCTTCGTCGGTGCCTCCATGGACCAGGGCCTCAGCGATCATTGGACACTCGTGGGCCTCGTCGGCGAACAGGAATTCTCCGACGGCAATCATCGCGAGCACTTCCGCGGCAAGGTCATCTACCAGCCGTCGCTGGACTCGGGACTGACACTGCAGCTCCGCTATCGCGCCTTTCGCAGCACCGACGGCGCCGTGGTCCGCTCCTATTTCGATCCGAGGCGCTACGACGAGACGATGCTCGCGGTCGGCTGGCGGAAGAGGCTACGGGGATGGACGCTGCGGCTGGCAGCGGGCACTGGTGAGCAGCACGTCGACGCAGCTTCTGGTACCCGCACCAGGCTGCTCGAGTTCGGGCTGGAGAGCCCATACCGCGGCAACCGCTTCGTCAGGCTGCGCGGCGGGCACACGCAGAGCGCGTCCGATTTCGGCCCGACCTACGCCTATACCTATCTGCAGGGCGAGTGGATCGCGCGCTTCTGATCCCATGCCCACACCGGCGCATGATGGCGCGAACGCGCAGGATCAACATCCGGCTTCGGTGCTAACCCTCGCACCCGGGTCACCCGAGCGCCCGATGCAGCCTGCAAGCCCACCCGCCGCGGCCATCTGTCCGTGATCGCGGCGCCGTCCGGCACTGGCAAGACGACGCTCGTCATCGCCCTGGTGGCGGGGACGCCGGAACTCGTCTTCTCCGTGTCGCACACGACGCGCTGGCGACGCGGACGTCCTGATTAGCCTGCACGAAAACCGACGTCCCCGACTGTCCACTTCGGTTCACGGGCAGCCATAGCCCGGGAGTCGGGGGTCACCGGCTCCGCCAACCCTTCGAATCCGTGAAGATCGGCTAGCGCCGGTAAATTGTGACAGCAATGGATCCGCGCCCCCAATGTCGTTCTAGCTCCCAAGCTCTGGTCATTCCAGCCGAGAGGCAGGCCGGCGGGCCGGAGGCTTTTTTGTGCGACACCGTACGGACCGAGCCCAAAGTCGCGCGCAGAATTTCATGATCCCAGACAACCGAGCAAGAATTCCATGAAAACGACCAGGCCGGCCTATGTAATTGTTGCAGCAACGGTGGTCTTACTTGGAGGCGCTGCTCACGCGCAAGCGGACACCTCTCGTGAAGCCCAGGCACTTGCCAGCGCCACTGTCTCGATCGTGAAAGCCGTGGAGATTGGGGAGAAACAAGGTCAAGGCAAGACCGTTGGTGCGGAGTTCGATATCGAAAAAGGACTCCCTATTTGGGAGGTCAAGATTCTGAGTGCTGATGGCGTAAAGGAGTTCAAGGTCGACGCCAACTCGGGGCAGGTCGTCAAAATCGAAGACGAACGTATCCGCGGCAAACTGACCGACTTCGTCACCGGGACGAACCTGAAAGACCTCGAATCTGTAAAGACGACCTTTCCGGAAGCCGTCGCCATCGCAGAGCGGCAGGCCAAGGGTAAAGCGGTCAAGGTCGAAGTCGAGCACGAGCATGGTCATGTTCAGTTCGACGTCTTTGTGCGGAGCGGAGACGTCATCAAGAAAATCAAGATCGACGCGTTGAGCGGCAAGGTACTCTGACAAGGAGGGGCAAGGCGCGACGCCGAAAGGCGCTCAGCCGACTCGCCGCTGTCGTTGATCCATCGCCGCCGACGCCGTGACAGCGGTGGTCGCGTTCTCAATCATCGTCCAAGGGAGCCGACGTGGCGCGCCACTTTGCGCGGTGCCTGCCGGGCCTGACGCACCTTGAAGGCGCTGGCGTATACGGCAGGTTAGCGGTTCGCTCACCCTGGGAAACGATCGCTACGGTCGGCGACACCAGGCTTGAGCTCCAGTTGCCCGCCACGGGCACGTTTTCTCAGGAGCGGCGTGGCAGTCAGATGGGACTCGGCCATTTCGAGCGCTTTGTGATGCCGCGGAGCGGACACTCGCGATGGGCAGCTATGGGTTCAGTTGCGGTCGTAGGCTGTGAATCGGGGCTCACCGGCTCATGACGGGCGCCAGCCGGCCCGCAGCGGTCATCCTTGTAGCCGCATTGCCCGCCCGATACCGGCCGTTCGACCACTTGTAGCATCTACGCCGCGGGTCGTTCAGTCCCCACAGAGCACATCGCCGCATCCAGCGCTTCCGTAAATTCGCTGATTCTGATGGGCTTGGTGAGATAGCGGACGAATCCGGCCGCCAGTCCTTGGTCGACGTCGCGCTGCATGGCGTTAGCGCTGAGGGCTATGATAGGAATACGGGTCGTTGCCGGGTCTTCACGTAGGAGAAGCATCGCTTCTATCCCGCTGATTCCGGGCAGATTGATGTCCATCAGAATGACATCCGGCAATTGCCGTTTCGCGAGCGCGACGCCTTGGATTCCATCCGGTGCGCTTAACATGCGTATATGCGGGCGACCCTCAATGATTTGCTCGACCAGAATCAGGTTGGCCGGATTATCTTCCACGTAGAGCAGCGTGTAGCCCCGCGCGTCCCCCTCGCGCTCAGAAGCGAACCCTTCGCGCAGTCCAGCTACTGCATCACGCTGTGACGTAACGTCCCGATTCAGTTCGATCCAGAACTCGCTACCCACTCCAACCGTGCTTTGCACACCGATAGCTCCCCCCATCATTTCAACCAATTTCTTGGTCACGGCTAGGCCGATGCCACTTCCTTCCTTGACACCGACCTCTTGGCCGAGACGGTTGAACGGTTGAAATAACTGCGCCAGATTTTCCTCAGACAATCCGACGCCACTGTCTTTGACGCTCATGCGCAGGTGCCCCGGAGTAGTCGCGGAGCAACTTACCTCGACCGTTCCCTGCTCCCTGTTGTATTTGATTGCATTGGAAAGCAGGTTGGTTATGACCTGCTTTAACTTCGTGTAATCGGCACGGACAAACCAAGTGCTGTCGGGCATAACAACGCGCAAATCAATGCTGGCTTCTCTTGCCTGCGGTTCAAACATGAGCTGGCATTCTAACAATATCTTGGAGAGCGAAACGGGTTCCATCGACATCGCCGACTTGCCCGACTCGATCAAGGCAAGATCGAGAATCTCGTTGATGAGATTCAGTAAGTACCATCCTGCCTTAAGAATCTCGCTCAGCTTTGCCAACTGGGCGGCGGTTGGCGATGGTGTACCAGCTTCCAGCAGCTGAGCGAAGCCGAGAATGGCGTTCAGGGGCGTGCGCAGTTCGTGGCTTATGTGGGAAAGAAAATCCGATTTGGCCAGATTGGCGGCCTCCGCCGCAATCTTGGAACGCTCAAGTTCGGTGTTCCGTTCCCGCAACTGCTGGTTGAGAATTGTCTGCGCCGTCACGTCACGCGCAGCGGCGAAGACACCAAGGACGTTGCCCCCGCCATCCGTGTAGACAGAGGCATTGTAAAGTACGTCAATGATGCGACCGCCGACATGGCGGATAGCGAGCGGACAGTCGCGCACGAACCCTTCGGAGAAGGCTCTCTCGTAGCCATCGCGCGCCTTGATCGGGTCAGTGAAGTAACCGGAGAACTCTGTGCCAAGAAGTTCTCCTCTCGGCACACCAGTCGCCTGCACGAAGGCCTCATTCACGTCGGTGATCTTGCCTTCCGCACTGATCGTGACAAGAGGATCGAGCGAAGCCTCGATAAGCGAGCGGGCGTATTGCGACGCCGCTTGGGCCGCTTCCTCTGCTTTCTTGCGCTCGGTGATGTCAGTGAACGACACAACAGCAGCCGAAGGACTTCCGGGCTCGGCGTCAAACGTCGGCGCAGCGTTGATCGAAATCCACCTCAATGCCCCGCCAGGCTTTCGAATACCCATGACGACATCTCGTTGCGCCACTCCCGTCACCAATACTTCCGACCCGGGATGCGTTTCAAGCGGGAACGGGGTGCCATCTTCGTGAATGGCTTGCCAAGTCGGATCGAAGGCCTTCAGCCCCCGCAAGTGCTCAGCGGATAGACCGAGAATGCGCTCGGCCGCGGGGTTCCAAGCTGTAATGCCAAGATCGGATCGTTGTTTTGCAACGCCCACATCCAGCGCCATAGTGAGAGAACGGTACATTCTCTCGTGATACTGTGACGATCGCTCAACGTGCCTGTGTCGGGCCAGTACTGCTGCGATGACCCAGACAACCAAGATGCCTAAGCCGCGATTGATGACCGCGATCGATTGAGCGGGTCCCGGTGGAGACAAGAAGAAGCCGACTACTATCAAGATCGTGACGATCATCGCCAGCATCAAAGGGTTTAGCCGTGGTGCCGGCAATGTGAGCAGCAGCGGGACGGCATACAGCAGCCAAACCGCGTAGCCCAATGGTGTCAGGCAATCCAGAGAGAAGATCGCGATGATTAGGACTCCGACTACGACGATGGCTGCCACGCCGCGCTCATCATTCAAGGTCTTGACGTCGCCACTCGATATCAACTCGGACATAGTCTTTGGTTCCTCAAAAATGACTGATTGAACACTCGGCCGACCTCCCGGTTCCGCGTGATCGCGCCGCGTGAAAGACCGGTATCGGGACGCGGCGGCACGCCGTGGCAAGTCATCGAGCACGTCAATTCCGTTCGAGAGCTTGCATGGGGTTGCACTATGCTCTTCTTTGTCGCAGTCACAGCTTCGCCAACCGGACGCACGGCGATGTTTGAGTATGAGTGCGGCTGCGGGATAGGCTCCGGCAGAGGCCCCAGTAATTCGTCTAGAGCAACGACGGCACGCCGTCCGTGCGGTAGAGCACATAGCGGCGAGGACATTCCCGCGGCCGCTCGACGTGACCACCTCGTCGAGAAAGCTGCCGGATTCGGGCCGCTCGTTATTGCTGCATCGATGAGGACAGGAAGCACCTGACATCTGAGTGGGCCGCGTGGCTAACCGGCTAGGTCCCGGACGCGTTCCTGATCCGGATCTTGCGAGCGCAGACGCTTACGACGATCTGCGTCGGGGATCACGCTCAGACCTTTCCAGTCGACCTGACACATGGTCTTCGAAGGGGTCGACGTTGCCATTGACCAAAATCGACCGGGTGGGCGACCACATCAACGCGACTGCGCAGATTCGGTGCGCACATCAGCGCGGCGCGGACTTTCAGCAGAAGCAGGCGCTCAAGGTTCTCAGCAGTCTTAATGGGGCACCCGATACCTGTCGTTCGCGAAGGACGGCTACGGGTTCAGGACCGGGCATAGCGCGACCTGACTGCTCTTGGGAGGCAATCGAGCAGCTACAGACCTTGACCAGACACCCACGTGGCCGAAGTGCGCTTCACTTAGCTGAAGTCCGCCCGCTGCATTACCATGCGCAAACGTAAAAAAATGTAATCGGGGGATCTGACAATGGACGGGCAGGAATATTTGGCCGGCATCGGCGAATTGTATTCCGCCGAGGTGCTCGGCGAGAGCCTGGCGAACCGATGGCTGGAGCTGGCGACCGATCCGATCGAAAAGTACAAGATCGGACTCTTTCTACAGCTCGAATCGGAAGCCAAGGTGAGGCTCCGGCCGCTCCTCGCGCGCTACGGAATCAGCCTCGTGGAGGACGAAAAGCAAAGAGCGGTGGGTGTCGCCGAAGCCGAACATTTTGCCGCGCAACCGTGGAAAGAGGCGATGGCGGCTCTGGCCCCGCTCTGTCTGCCTTATGCACAACGATTCCAGTCGTTGCTCGCGGTGGCTCCGCCTGAGGACGCACCACTGATAAGATTCATGATTGACCATGAACTGTCGGTATCGCGTATGGCGGAGCGTGAGGCTCAGGGTGAATCGGCGTTCAGCTCCGAAATGGTCGTCAAGCTCGCGCACCCATTTGCCTATGTGGGTTGACCAAGGTCGCGGCTTAGGCCTCAACGAGAATTCAAGCCACAGTCGTTAGACGGTTGCACAATGTTGCTGGCCGGAAAGCCGACGCTCGTGACCGGCAGGTTCGGGTCCACTTGCAGTCGTAGCGGTCGCTGCGCCGGCCTTCGACTCCGAAAAGGCGGCTTCCGGACCATCGCTGGCGTACAGTCCACGGGATGAGCGAGGTCGGCGAATCAGAAAAGGCCGATAGGTCAGAGCCTTACGCCGCGGCCGCGGGAAGCGCGGTCAGCAAGGTGTTCATCAGTTACGCCTCGCAAGACAAAGCCGTCGCCGACGCGGTCTGTCAGGCGCTGGAACAGGCCGGGGTGGCCTGCTGGATTGCGCCGCGCGACGTGCGCGCTGGCCAGTCCTATGCCGCGGCAATCGTCGAGGCTATTAACTCCTGCCCGATGCTGGTACTTCTGCTCTCACAAGGGGCGATCGATTCTCCGCATGTGCTGCGCGAGGTCGAGCGAGCCAGCTCAAAGCGACGTCCGGTCTTGTCCGTCCGAATGGACGCCGGCAAGTTGCCGTCAGACCTCGAATACTTCCTGAGCGCGAACCAATGGCTCGATGCGTCCGGCAGGCCGATCGAGCAGATTCTCCCTGCGCTGATCGAGTCCGTCGGTCGTCACGACGACGGCCAGGCGGGTCGTCAGGCACTCGATGCCAGCAGCCCCGCTGCCGGCTCGGTTGCCGCTCCGGTGTCGTCTGCTGCGCCAGCCAAGTCTTTGCCCCGCTGGGGGACGCACGCGATATCGGTTGCGGTTGCCGTAGCGGCGCTCGGCCTTGGCTACGTTCTTGTGAACAAGTTCTGGCTGTCGAAGCACGTCGCGGCGCAACGACCTGCTACGGCTGCCACAACCGTCGTCAGCGATAAGTCCATCGCCGTGCTGCCCTTCACGGATATGAGCGAGAAGAAGGATCAGGAATACTTCGGCGACGGGATGGCCGAGGAGATCCTCAATCTGCTGGTCAGGATTCCAGGTCTTACGGTGATCGGCCGTACGTCGTCGTTTCAGTTCAAAGGCAAGAATGAGGATCTGCGGGCGATCGGCGCGAAACTGAACGCGGCCCACGTACTAGAAGGCAGCGTGCGCAAGTCTGATGAGCGGGTTCGAATATCGGCCCAGCTGATCAACGCGCGAACCGGAGCGCACGAGTGGTCGGAGACCTACGACCGACACATCGACGACGTACTCAAGCTCCAGGATACGATTGCCGCCGCTGTCGCGCGCGAATTGCAGATTGCAGTGGCATCTGGCTATCTGAACGAACGCTCCACCGTGAAGAGCGCCGTCGCTTACGACCTAATACTACGCGGACGGCACGCCTCCGATCGCTGGGATAAGGAAGGCGAAGAGGAGGCTGTAACGCTGTTTCGCCAGGCGCTCGATCGTGACGCCACGTCCAGTGATGCGTCAGCTGAGCTGGCTTTCGCATATTACAAGCTCGGAGTGGGCAACTTCCTGACACCGGCGGCCGCTTTCGAGCAGGCCCGACGGGCGGCGACAACTGCACTTAGGCAGGACCCGAAGAACACGCTGGCACACTACGTGTTGGGCAAGATCCACATAGTCTACGATTGGGATTGGGATGCGGCCGAACGGGAAGTCCACGAAGTTGCGACGCTAGCGCCCGGCAGCGCGGATGCGCTAAACGGCGGAGCGCGGATTTCTCTCACTCTCGGCCGTTGGGATGATGCGTTGAGGCAGGTAAAGGCTGCGCTCGTATTAGACCCGCTAGACGCTAACGCCTTCCAGGCTCTTACCGAGATTCAGATAGGCCGCGGCCATCTGCCCGAAGCCGAAGCGGCAATACGACGGCTGCTCGACATTCGCCCCACCTATGCGTGGGGGCACTTCTACCTTGGTCTCATACTACTCGAGCGCGGTGACCGCAAGCCGGCGTTGCTCGAGATGCAGCAGGAGCGGACAGACGAAGAGCAGTTGGAGGGCCTCGCAATCGTGAATCACGCGTTGGGAAGAAATGCGGACTCCGATGCTGCACTTACCAAGCTGATCAAGGAGCATGCGGACGTAGCCGCCTATGGGATTGCCGAGGCGTATGCGTTTCGCGGCCAGTCCGATGAAGCGATGCGCTGGCTCGAGCGCGCCTATACGCAGAAAGACCCGTACCTGGTCTATCTGAAGGCGGAGTGGCCGCAGAACAGTCTCGCGGCGGAGCCGCGCTTCAGGGCGTTCCTACGGAAGATGAAGCTGCCAGCGTAGTACCGCTGAAATCTCGGGGCGATCAGTTGCCTGCCGTAAAGCGGCCGGTCGCGACCGTCCGGTTCGGGTTCAGGACCGGCCGTAACGCCGCAAGGGCCCTCCTGCGGTCCGGCTAGCGCCTGTCACCGGCGCCGAGGAGGGTCTGCGTAGGTTGGGCCACGGGGCCGACTAGCGGTCTCCCAATTCATACACGGACAGGGTATTTGTTACGTCGTCGATAACGGCATAGTTAAAGCCGTGCGGACCGCCCCGCAGCGTATCAATGCCAAACGCGCCGCCCTGGCTCGGATCGACGTTGTACTCGCGGACGAACTGCCCCCATTTCGTGAACTCCACGATTTCGCTCGGATGCAACTCGTCGGCGTTTACCGCATCGCCGTTGGCGGTCAGCAGGTTTCCGTTCGGTGCGAATCGCAGAGCCAACGGTCCCCGCAGCTGCGGACCCGCGAATGCCGTCGTACCACGGTTCACGGCACTGGCTCGAGTGCCCGCGTGGAAGACCGCGTAGACGGCGTTGTCCGCCGTCGAGGCAACGTAAAGTGTGTTCGAGTCCCCGTCGAAAGCGAGGCCTGTGGGGCCCAGAACAACTGCCGCGGCGTTGGGCACGTGAGTGTAACCAGTCGCGATTGTCGTGCTCTTCATTAGCGTAAGGCCTCCCGCGGCCACGGCCACGTCAAGCCTCGACACGGTCCCATTGAGGACATTGGACACGAACACATGTGCTCGCGTGCCGTGATCGTCAATCGCGAGGTCCCACGGGCCGTCGAGAAACACCGGATCGGTCCAGGTCTGCATGACTTTCCCGTGCCGGTCAATCACTTGCAGCGCCCCCTGGCCGATCGTGGCGAAGGTGCCATCGGTCGTAGGCACGTTGCCTACGAGTACGAACCCTCCCCGCAGAATGCCGAGGGCCGTACTGAGCCCAGGGAGGCTGCTCGTGAAGAAGGTAACCGCGGAGCCCGTGGGCGCTAGACTGCCGGTCGGTGTCAGCTGGACAATCGTGGTCCCCGTGCCTTGGATGTTGGCGCTGCTGTTGAAGTTACTGACGAGAACGTCGCCGGCGGCGATAGCACCGCCAGCAGGGAAGCCCTGCGGAACGAACGCAACGCCGTATGGATTGACATCGCCGTTAGACGGAATCGTCGACGAGTTGATGATCTTTGGGATGAACGTGTCATCCCAATCCGATGCCGTGGCCATCGTGGTCCATAGACCGAGAGCTACGGCGAAGACGACTTGCGTGGCTAGGCATCGTGCGAGCTGCTTTGCGTACATGCTGAATCCCCTTCCCTGTGTTGTATGAGCACTGTTCTCATTACGTGCGCCCGACCCCAGGACTCCAGCACCTTCTCGACAGAGGCACTGCAACTCCGGCAGGCTCGCGGAAGATTCTGGAGCCGAGGAGCACTGCAGTCCTCCCGAGCCCCGGACCACCACCGATGCGGGGTGCCGACGGCCTTGCGACCGCCGAGGCGGACCTGGGCCGCCCAGCACTCGTCTGCATGGTGAGTAGCCTGGGTGGGGCACTAGGTTCAATTCGCGGTCCTGCCGTCCTCCAGATCGGGGGACGGGGCCTGCCGAAAAGCGCCGTCGGACGTCAACCCCTATTCCAGTGGCGGGGCAACTCCCGCCACCGCCGCGTAGCGCGTGCCCGCCGCGCACGCAGACTGAATTGGGCCACCCGAAACCGGACGCTCGCCACCGTCCGCAACGGGTTTATCAGCAGCAGCCATAGGCGGTGAATCGATGCTCACCAGCTCCTGACGGGCAGCAGCCGGCCGAGGCTGTGTGAAAACGCCTTGGCGGTTCCGCTGATCTTATAAAATAGCAGCAACGTAGCCTCGCGAGCGTGCCATGAAGCGATACGTTGTGGGCCAGGATCGATCGCAGAGCACGTTATTCCCCGAGAGCCTGGACGAGTACATCGCCGCGGACAACCCGGTACGGGTGGTTGATGTCTTTGTCGATGAGCTGGATTTCGGGGATCTGGGCTTCGAGGGCGCCGAGCCGGAGGCGACGGGCCGGCCGGCCTATCACCCCGGCACGATGCTCAAGATCTACATTTATGGGTATCTGAACCGCATCCAGTCGAGCCGGCGCCTGGAGCGCGAGAGCCAGCGCAATGTGGAGCTGATCTGGCTGACGCAGCGCCTCGCGCCGGACTTTAAGACCATAGCGGACTTCAGGAAAGACAACGGTCAGGCGATCCGGCGCGTGTGCCGGGAGTTTGTGGTGCTGTGCCGCAAGCTCGATTTATTCTCCGAGGCGCTGGTGGCCATCGATGGCAGCAAGTTCAAGGCCGTGAACAACCGCGATGCAAACTTCACGGCCGGCAAGCTCAAGGCGCGGATGCGGCACCTGGAGGAGAGCATCGCCCGGTACCTGGGGGATCTGGACCGCGCCGATCGCGAGCCCACGCCGGTGAGCGAGGCGCGCACCGAGCATCTGGAGCACAAGGTCGAGACGATCCGGGCGCATCTGCAGGAGCTCAAGCGGCGGGGCGAGCAACTGGCCAAGACGCCCGCGGGGCAGATCTCGGTGACCGATCCGGATGCCCGCTCCATGGCTACCAGTGCGCACGGTTCTGGGGTGGTGGGCTATAACGTGCAAGTCGCGGTGGATGCCAAACACCACCTGATCGTCGCCCACGAAGTGACCAATACCGGGCACGACCGCACGCAGCTTGCTGCGATGGGCAAACAGGCGCAGGAGGCAATGGAGGCGAAGCAGCTGACGGCGCTCGCTGACCGAGGCTATTTCAAGGGGGAAGAGATCCTGGAGTGCCAGGCCTCAGGCATCACCGCGCTGGTGCCCAAGCCCCAGACTTCCAACAACCAGGCCAAGGGCCAGTTCGACAAACGGGACTTTCGCTACATCCCTGCAGTCAACGAGTACGAGTGTCCGGCCGGTCAACGGGCCGTCTGGCGTTATACCGCCGTCGAGAGCGGCCAAGTGATACACAGGTATTGGGCCTCAGCGTGCCCACGCTGCCCGCTCAAGGCGCAGTGCACGAGCGGGGACTACCGGCGCATCACGCGCTGGGAACATGAAGGGGTGCTCGATGCCATGCAGGCACAGCTCGATCAGATGCCGCAGGCCTCACGGATCCGTCGCCAAACCGTCGAACACGTGTTCGGTACGCTCAAGTCCTGGATGGGTGCCACGCACTTCCTGACCAAGACCTTGCCGAGGGTCAGTGCTGAGATGAGTCTGCACGTCTTGGCCTACAACCTGAAACGAGCGATGCGGGTCTTCGGGGTCATCCCCCTGATGCAGGCGATGACGACCTAGAGCGCCTTCGCCTTCGTCATTTACTCGATCTCACCCCGGCTATCGAGAGGATGCCGGCCCGGCCTGCCGGCGAGCCGTGGATAACTCCAGGTTTTCACACGGCCTCGGCCCATAGCCGTCGTACGGACAGCCAGAATGCGTGCCCAATAGCCGTCATTCGACCGGCTGCTATGCGTTGAGCGTTTATTCGTCCTATCGCGCTTCCGTCCCTGCCCGCCATCCTGATAGCCTTTCGCGCATGCTCCGTGCGTCCTCGATCCTCACCGTTCTGCTATCTACGGCGGCTGTGTCCGCACAGCCGACTTGGATTACGATGCAAAACGAGAACTTTCGCGTCTACTCGACTGCCAGCGAACGCGCGACGCGCGACGCGGTCAACCAGCTCGAGCGTGTACGCGGTTTCTTCGTCCAGTTCACCGGAGCCACGCCTGACAAGCCAGTTCCAATTACTGTGGTGATATTTGGCTCTGAGAAGGAATACCAGCCCTACCGCCTCAACCCCTTCGCCACTGCCTACTACTCCGGTTCGTCCGACCGCGACTTCATCGTCGTGGGCAAACTAGGTGAGGAAAGCTCGCGGACTGCGACGCACGAATATACGCACTTGGAGTTTGCGCACGCTGGGTACTCGTTGCCACCGTGGCTCAACGAAGGCTTGGCGGAACTCTTTTCCACGCTCCGCGCGGCGGGGAATGACACGGAGTTCGGCGACGTCTTGCTTGGTCGTCTGCAGGAGCTGAACCGCGAACCCTGGATGCCCATGGAGACCATTCTTGCCGCGGACAAAGATTCGCCCTATTACAACGAAACGAAGCAGGCGGGCAGTCTCTACAACCAGAGTTGGGCGTTGGTCCACATGCTTGCTACGACGGACAAATATCGGCCCAAGTTCGGGGAAATGCTAAGAACCGTAAACAACGGTACACCTTCGGTGCAAGCACTGGAGACGGTCTATGGCGTGCCTTTCGCCGAGCTTGAGACTGCGTTGAAGACGTACATCCGGCGAAACACCTTCAACAAACTGACGGTAAAGATCAGGCTCGATCGCACGGAAAGGTTGACGGGCCAACCCGCTGACATGTTCGATGTGCGCGAGGCGCAAGCCGAGTTGCTGATGGGGCTGCCGGGCAGGCAGGTCGAGGCCCGCACTCGCTTTGAGGAACTTGCGCGCGAAGACGCCAAGCGGCCGGAGCCGTGGGCGAATCTGGGCTACCTTGCGTGGCGCGGCGGCAAAGCGGACGAGGCCGCGGAGCATTTCGCCAAGGCATTTGCGTTGGGTAGCCGCAGCCCACGGCTACTGTTGAATTTTGCGCAGCTGGCGCGGCAAGATAAGCCGGAAAGTTCCGCTGCCGCGTTGACGGCGCTGCTCGACCTGGAGCCGAATAACGTCGACGCGCGCCTGATGTTAGCCAATTTGCAGATGAGCCAAGGCCAGTTCTCTGAGGC
>Ga0075015_100000376_pt1 | contig 15297 bp, 14 predicted proteins | sample AleBraG_ABR_2013_FD_71476 | JGI IMG/M metagenome (GOLD analysis project Ga0075015, IMG submission 71476) | Freshwater sediment microbial communities in response to fracking from Pennsylvania, USA - Alex Branch Run_MetaG_ABR_2013 | ecosystem: Environmental > Aquatic > Freshwater > Creek >...
CCGCACCCCCTCCGCACCCCGTCCGGCCCGGTCCGGACTGCGTCTGGCTCTCTTGGGGACCCCGGCGGCCAGCCGCGCGGACCAGGTCGCGGCCCCGCCGTGGCCACAGGTCGGACCGGGGCGCGCCATCAGCGCTACGGCGACGTACGCTGGCATCAACGCGACGGGGAAGTGGGTGCGACGGTGTCCAGACTTGTTCTCCTGCTGGCCGTGGTGACGTTGACGCTGTGGGCGCTGATCGACGTGGCGCAGACTCCGGCGCCGCGGATGCGGATCCTCGTCAAGCCGCTGTGGGCTCTGCTGGTGCTCGTGCCGGTCGTCGGGCCGGCTGCCTGGTTTCTTCAGGGGCGGGCCCCGCAGCAGTCCGCTGCCGTCGTGCGACCGCTGGCCCCCGACGACGACCCAGAGTTCCTGCGCCGCCTTCGGGACCCCAAACGCCCGGACGGGTCCGCCTAGCCGGTCGGGCTCATCTGACCGCCTCGACGGCGCACGGGGGACGGGCCCGGCCACTTCGCGCGATGGCCGCTACTTGTTGGGCAGGCCACCGTAGGCGTGCAGCCCGGTGAAGAAGATGTTCACGCCGAAGTAGTTGAAGATGAAGCAGGACAACCCCAGGAGGGCGACGATGGCTGCCTTGCGACCTTTCCAGCCTGCCGTCGCCCGCGCGTGCAGATACCCGGCGAACACCACCCAGGTCACCAGCGCCCACGTCTCCTTGGGGTCCCAGCTCCAGTAGGTCCCCCAGGCGTTCTCGGCCCAGATGGCGCCGGCCACGATCGCGAAGGTCCACAGCGGGAAGACGAACGCGAACAGCCGGTAGGCGGACTGGTCGAGCTGCTCGGCGGTCGGCAGCCGCCGGGACAGCGAGTTGGTGACGCCGCGGCGCTCCCACCGCTCCTGCACCAGGTAGAGGGCGGTGACCACGCCACCGACTGTGAAGACCCCGCCGGAGATGATCGCGGCGGCCACGTGGATGACCAGCCAGTACGACTTCAGGGCCGGCAGCAGCGGCCCGGCGGGAACGTACAGGACAGTCAACGCCAGCCCGAGGGTCAGCAGGACAGGCACGATGACGAAGACACCCAGGTAGCGAAGAGCCGGGCGGCGGCGGGCGACGGCGATGAACACAACCAGGACCACCAGCGCCGAGGTGGTGGAGAACTCGTACATGTTGCCCCATGGGGCGCGGCGGGCAGCCAGCCCACGGAACACCACCCCGAGCAGGAGCAGCCCGGTGGCCAGCACCGTCAAGGCGGCCGCTACGCCGCCCATCCGGTCGGCCCGCCGCTGGCGGGCGTCATCGACTCCGGCAAGGGCGTCGACGCCGCCGGGGCCGCCCTGGTCGGGCGCGTCCGCGGAGGCGACCGAGGCGGAGTCCGTCGCGCCCGCTGTCCCGACCCGCACCGGCTGCCGAGCCTGGGTCGATGCCGCCTCGTTGGTCCTGGCGACCCGGCTGCGGGTGCCGAAGGCCAGCTCGGCTGCGAAGGCGAACATGGCCAGGCACAGCACGGCCATCGCGCCGTAGACGAACCCGTTGCTCAGCTGGGCGAAGGTCTGCGTGCTCACTGCGGCTCCTCGGGCAGCTCGGGTGCGACGACGCGTAGCTCGTCCATCAGGGCGTCGACCTCACCGGCGAGGCCCCCGGCCTCGGTCTTGGCGAGACCTCCGACGGAGACGAGGGTACGCCCGTCGACGCCGGTGCTCGCGCGGACCCAGATCCGGCGCCGCCGGACGAACAGCGACAGCATCAGTCCGGTCAGCGCGGTCATCGCGGCGAAGAACACCGGGTCCTTGCCGGGGTCGTGGGCGATGGAGAACGACGCGAACTCCCGGTACCCGTCGAAGGTGATCGACCCCACCCCCGACGGCAGCGTCCAGGTGTCGCCGATCCGCATCGCCCTGGCTCCGGCGGCTTTCATCGACGTCGTGTCCAGCTGGTACACGGACTGGCTGTCACCGTTGTCCAGCCCCAGGTCACCGACGAACAGGGTCAGCAGCAGCGCCGGGGAGTCCGCGGCGGGGAAGGTGGACACCGGGCCAAGGACCGGGTCGACGGCGGCGGTCGGCAGGAACAGGCCACGGAAGCCGAACTCGGTGGGTCGGGCGTCTGCCGCCTTGATCACCCCTTGGGACAAGAACTTGCTGTCCCGGGGCAGGAAGGGGACCGGCCCGGACAGCACCACCCGACCGCGGCCGTCCCGGACGGTCACCACCGGCGCATAGCCGTGGCCGATCAAGAACACCTTGGTGCCACCGATAGTCAGCGGCCGGTTGACCTCCACGGTCACCGGGCGAGGCGCGGACGTGGGGGTGTCGCGGACCAGCAGGTCCGCCTTGAACGTTCGCGGCGCACCGTCCTGCGGGCCGCCACGCTCATAGGTCGCACTGAACCTGGTCATCACGAAGGAGAACGGCGGCAGGTCGTCGAGGTTGGCTGCGCGGCCGGCGGTGAAGGAGTCGAAGCGGGTGATGGTGTCGGCGAAGCCGGCGCCGTCGACCACCAGCACACTGCCCTTGGTGCCGAACAGCGAACCCAGGGCCACCCCCAGCAGCAGGACGATCAGCGCCAGGTGGAAGACCAGGTTCCCTGTCTCACGCAGGTACCCCTTCTCGGCGGCCACCGGCTCCGGTCCGCCGCCGGGCGCCGGCGCGCCGACCCGCCAGCGTCGGGCCCGCAAGGTGGCCCTGGCTGCGTCGAGCACCACCTGCGGGGCGGCGGCGGTGACATAGGTGCGGTGCTGCGGCAGGCGCGCGAGGTTGCGTGGCGCCGGCGGCGGCTGGGCGCGCATGGCCCGCGCGTGGACCAGGCTGCGCGGGATCACGCAGCCTGCCAGCGAGATGAACAGCAGCAGGTACACCGCGGCGAACCAGGCCGACCCGAAGACGTCGAACATCCCCAGGTGGTCCAGCAGCGGGCCCAGCCCAGGATGTGCCAGCAGGTAGGCGGTGACGTCGGCGGAGTTGTTTCCCCGCTGCGGGAAGATGCTGCCGGGGACGGCGCCGAAGGCGAGCAGAAACAGCAGGAACAAGGCGGTGCGCATCGAGGTGAGCTGGCGCCAGGCCCACCGCGACAGCTCCAGCCAGCCCAGGCCAGGCAGCTTGGGGGGCTGCGGCTGGGTGGACAAGGTGGTCGCTTCCAGCGGCTCGGCCTGACCCAGGTCGGACGTCGTCATCTACAGCACCGGCGCGTAGTTGCTGACCCAGCCACGCAGATGGATGACCATCGTGGCCCACTCGCCGCTGACCAGCAGCAGCCCCACCACGACCAGCATCATCCCGCCGGTGGTCATCACGGCCCGGTAGTGCCGTCGCACGAAGCCGAGGGTGCCGGCGGTGCGGCGCAGGGCGACACCGACCGCGATGAACGGCAGCCCCAGGCCCAGGCAGTACGCCACGGACAGCAGCGCCCCCCGGGTCGCGGACGCTTCGGTGGTGGCCAGCGACAACACCGCGGCCAGCGTCGGCCCGATGCACGGGGTCCAGCCCAGGCCGAACAGCACCCCGAGCAGCGGCGCCCCCGCCAGCCCGAACCGGGTCGGCCAGCGGTGCACGCGCACGTCACGCTGCAGGCCCGGCACCAGGCCCATGAACGCGAACCCCAGCAGCACGGTGACGGCGCCGAGCACCTTGGTGATCACGCTCGCGTGGGCCAGCAGCAGCCCGCCGAGGCCACCGAAGGCCAGACCGAAGGACACGAAGACGGCGGTGAACCCGGCGACGAACAGCACGCTGCCCAGCAGCACCCGGCCTTTGCCCGCGTCCTCCAGGTCGGCTCCCACCATCCCGGTGACGTAGGACAGGTAGCCGGGAACCAGTGGCAGGACGCACGGGGACAGGAAGGAGACGGTGCCGGCCGCCACCGCGATCGGTAGCGCCAGCAGCAGCGACCCCGAGGTCACGGTGTCGGCGACGGTGGCGTGGACCGCCGCCACCGCGGCGGCCGCCACCAGGACCCCCATCAGGGGGTCTCGGCGATCAGCGGGGCCAAGATCGCTGCCAGGGCCGGCTCGGTGGTAGGTCCCAGGATGCGGACCGCGATCCGGCCGAGCCGGTCGATGACCAGGGTGCTCGGGGTGGCCTGTGGGGGAACCACGTCGGAGAACTGCAGGACCAGCAGACCGTCCGGGCCGTCGAAAAGGTTCGGGTAACTGGCGTTGATGTTCTGCAGGAACGCTTTTGCCGACGCCGCGTCGTCGCGCAGGTCCACGCCCACGAACTGCACACCCTTGGAGACGTACTGGGTGCTCATGTACTGCAGGAAGGGGCCCTCGAGCCGGCACGGTGGGCACCAGGAGCCCCAGAAGTTCAAGACGACGACCTTGCCGCGGTAGCTGGCCAGTGACAGCTGCCCTCCCTCGAGGGTGGGGCCGGTCAGCGCCGGGGCGCTCTTGCGGTCGGCGGCGGGGTAGGTGGTCACGGTGCCGTCACCGCTGACGTACCCGTTGCCTGACCCCGACGCCGACGAGCACGCCGCCAGCGCCAGCGCGGCAAGCAGCACACCGGTGGCGGCGCGCCAGCGACGGCGGGTCGGGCTGGGCCGTGCGAGCCTCACGCTCCGGAGACCTTGCCCGCGCCGGGCAGCAGGGACCGGGCCGGCTCGGAGTAGGACACGGCGACGATCTCGTCGCCGCAGTAGGTGAACGTGGTGACGCTGGCCAGGGTGCACTCGCGTTTGCGCGGGTCGTGCCACAGGTGCCGGCCCTCGACGAAGGAGCGGGTCACCCAGATCGGCAGCTGGTGGCTGACCACGACCGCTTCGTGGCCGGTGGCGGCGTCGCGGGCGTCGCCGAGGGCGGCCAGGACACGGCTGGCCTGCAGCCGGTAGGGCTCCCCCCAGGACGGGCGGAACGGGTTGGCCAGGTACCGCCAGTGCGCGGGGTGGCGCAGCGAGCCGTCGCCGACACCGAACTGCATGCCCTGGAAGTGGTTGGCGGCCTCGATCAGCCGAGGGTCGGTGGTCACCTCCAGTGCAAGCACGTCGGCGATCGGAGCCGCAGTCTCCTGCGCGCGGTCCAGCGGCGACGCGACCACGTGGGTGATGTCGTGGCCGCGGAACGACTCGGCGACCATGTCGGCCATCTGCCGGCCGCGGTCGGACAGGTGGTAGCCGGGAAGACGCCCGTACAGCACCCCGGTGGGGTTGTGGACCTCTCCGTGGCGCACGAGGTGGACCGCTGTCGTGGCTGTCGCGGTCGTGCCCGGCTGGCCGGTCATGGGGTGCTCCCTGTTGGGTGTTCGGGCCGGACCGCTGCCGCTGCGGCGTGGGCGGCTGCCGGGAGGGCGTCAGCGATCCGGTCCATCGCCGCCTGGTCGTGCGCTGCGCTGACGAACCACGCCTCGAACGCCGAGGGGGGCAGGTAGACGCCCCTGGCGAGCAGCGCGTGGAAGAACGCGGAGTAGCGGAACGCCTCCTGGGTGCGCGCCCCGTCGTAGTCGCGCACGTCTTGGTCGACGAAGAAGATGCTCAGCAGGTTCCCTGCGGTGGCCAGCCGGTGCGCCACCCCGGCCCGGGTGAGCGCGTCGGAGGCTAGGGCGCCGAGGGTCGCCGCGGTGGCGTCCAGACGCTCGTAGACGTCCTGGTCGAGCAGCCGCAGCGTGGTCAGGCCGGCGAGGGTGGCCATCGGGTTCCCGGACAGTGTGCCGGCCTGGTAGACCGGGCCCGCCGGGGCCAGCAGGGCCATCACGTCGGCGCGGCCACCGAACGCGGCCGCGGGCAGGCCACCTCCGATGACCTTGCCGAAGGTGAACAGGTCGGCGTCGACGGGGTCCAGGGAGTACCAGCCGGCTGGTCCGACCCGAAACCCGGTCATCACCTCGTCGACGACGAACAGGGCGCCGTGGGTGCGGCACAGCTGGGCCAAGCCCGCGTTGAAGCCCGGGTCGGGGGGCACGACGCCCATGTTGGCCGCGGCGGCCTCGGTGATCACGCAGGCGATCTGGTCGCCGGCTTCGGCGAAGACCCGGGCCACGGCGCCCAGGTCGTTGTAGGGGACGACGATAGTGTCAGCGGCGCTTGCGCCGGTGACCCCAGGGGTGTCCGGCAGGCCGAAGGTGACCACCCCGGACCCGGCGGCGGCCAGCAGCGCGTCGACGTGCCCGTGGTAGCAGCCGGCGAACTTCACCACTTTGCTGCGCCCGGTGTAGCCGCGGGCCAGCCGGATCGCGCTCATCGTCGCCTCGGTGCCGGAGCTGACGAACCTGACCTGCTCCACCGGGCTGACCCTGGAGACGATCTGCTCGGCGAGCTCGACCTCGGTCGGCGCGGGCGTCCCGAACGACCAGCCGGCCTCGACCCTGGCGTGCAGCGCCTCCACCACGGCCGGGTGGGCGTGCCCGAGGATCATCGGACCCCACGAGCCGACCAGGTCGACGTACTCGCGGCCGTCCGCGTCGACCAGATAGGCGCCGCGACCGCTGACCATGAAGCGGGGGGTGCCGCCGACGGCGCCGAACGCGCGGACCGGGGAGTTGACTCCGCCGGGGGTGACCGCCAGGGCCCGGGCGAACAGCGCCTGCGAGGCGGGAGCGTCGAACGGGAACGTCACACCGGTCATTGTCTCAGCCTCACATCCATGCACCGGTCGTCGTGCCATCGGTCACCGGCCGGGCTCGGCGGGATCATCGGGGATCATCGGGATCGTTGTGAATGGTCGGGGTTCGGTCGCGGTGCGGTGTCGCCGCCGGCCGCCGGTGGTGTCGGCGTTCAGCCGGACCAGAGCCTGGCGACCTCCGTGGCCCAGTAGGTCAGGACGATGTCGGCGCCGGCACGTCGGATCGAGGTGAGCGTCTCGGCCATGACCGCTGCCCGGTCCAGCCATCCGTTGGCCGCCGCGGCCTCGACCATCGCGAGCTCACCGGAAACCTGGTAGGCGGCGACCGGGACGTCCACCGCGTCCGCGACCCTGCGCAGCACATCCAGGTAGGGCAGCGCCGGCTTGACCATCACCATGTCTGCGCCTTCGGCCAGGTCCAGGCGCACCTCGGCCAGCACCTGGTCGGGGCCGGCCGGGTCCATCTGGTAGCCGCGGCGGTCCCCGCTGGACGGCGCGGACTCGGCGGCCTCCCGGAACGGGCCGTAGAAGGCCGAGGCGTACTTGACCGCGTACGCCAGGATCGCCGTCGACTCGAAGCCGGCGCCGTCCAGTGCCGAGCGGATCGCCCCGACCTGCCCGTCCTGCATTCCGGAGGGGGCGATGACGTGCGCGCCGGCGGCGGCCTGGGCCTGGGCCACCAGCGCGTACCGCGTCAGCGCCGCTTCGTTGTCGACCTGGCCGGAGCCGGTCAGCGGGCCACAGTGCCCGTGGTCGGTGTACTCGCACAGACACAGGTCGGCCATCAGAACCGTCGCATCGCCCAGGTCGGCGGCCAGGTCCCGCAGTGCGACCTGCACGACCCCGTTGTCGGCGTCGGCCCCGGTCCCGGTGGCGTCCTTGACCGCCGGGATGCCGAACAGGATCAGGCCGGCGACGCCGGCGTCCACCGCGTCGTGGGCGGCCTTGCGCAGCGAGTCACGGGAGTGCTGGAACACCCCCGGCATCGACGAGACCGCCACCGGCTCGTCCAGCCCCTCTTTGACGAACAGGGGAAGCACCAGGTCGGCGGGGCTGAGCCTGGTCGCGGTGACGAGCCGGCGCATCGCGGGGCTGGCGCGCAGCCGGCGCGGCCGCTCGACCGGGTAGGACACCTGCTGCCCCGGACCTAGCGGGCCCGGCGGCGTGCGCCAGCGCGCCGCTTGGACGGTCGCCACGATGCCTCGCCGGCTTCAGCCGCCGCGACCCGCATCGCGGCGCCGAACTCGGCCAACGCTTCGACCAGGACGGCCACCGAAGGGGTCTCGGCGAGCACGTCGACGCGCAGCCCGTGCTCCTCGGCGGTCTTGGCGGTCTGCGGACCGATGCAGGCGATCACCGTGCTGGCATGCGGCTTGCCGGCGATCCCCACCAGGTTTCGCACCGTGGACGAGGAGGTGAACACCACCGCGTCGAACCCGCCGCCCTTGATCGACTCCCGGATCGGCGCGGCCGGCGGCGCGGCACGCACCGTCCGGTAGGCGGTCACGTCCTCGACCTCCCAGCCCAGCTCGACAAGTCCGGCGACCAGGGTGTCGGTGGCGATGTCCGCCCGTGGCAGGAAGACCCGGTTGATCGGGTCGAACATCTCGTCGTAGGCCGGCCAGTCTTCGAGCAGACCCGCGCTGGACTGCTCCCCGCTGGGAGCCAGGTCCGGGTGGACTCCGAAGGCGCGCAGCGCCGCTGCGGTCTGGTCGCCGACGGCGGCGACTTTGACTCCGGCGAACGCGCGGGCGTCGAGCCCGTACTCGTCGAACTTCTCACGCACCGCGCGGACAGCGTTGACGGAGGTGAAGGCGACCCACAGGAAACGCCCGGAGACCAGGCCCTGGACGGCGCGGTCCATCTGGTGCGGGGTGCGTGGCGGCTCCACCGAGATGGTGGGCACCTCCTCCGCGACGGCGCCGTGGACGCGCAGGCGCGCCGACAGGGCCCCAGCCTGCTCCTTGGTCCGCGGAACCAGTACCCGCCAGCCGAACAAGGCCTTGGTCTCGAACCAGGACAGCTTGTCGCGCATGGCCACGACCTCACCGACCACCACGACCGCCGGCCCGGCGAAACGCTGGGTCCGGACGTCGGCGGCGACCTGTTCCAGCGTCGAGGTCAAGGTGAGCTGCGCGGTCGTGGTGCCGGCGCGGGTCAGCGAGACCGGTGTCGCGCCGCCGCGTCCGGCCGCCAGCAGCGCAGAGGCGACCTCGGCGATGTGGTCCACGGCGTGCAGCAGGACCAAGGTGACGTGGGGGGCGGCGTGGACGGCCCAGTCCAGGTCCGGTCGGGCCGCGTCGATGACGCGCACCTCGCGGTCCTTGCTGGTGGTCAGTGCCACTCCCGCGTAGGCGGGCACGGCGGTGACCGAGGAAACGCCGGGGACCACCTCGAACGGGATCTTCGCCTTGGCGCAGGCGCTGGCCTCCTCGCCGAGGCCACCGAACAGGCCGGGGTCGCCTTCCAGCAGCCGCACGACGACGTCGCCGTCCCTGGCCGCATCCACGGCCAGCTTCGCCCGGGCGGCGTGGGCCAGCGGCTGACCGTCGGCGCCGAGACCGACGGCGACGACTGTGGCGTCGGCTCTGGCCTGCTGAAGCAGCTCGGCAGACACGTCGGCGTCGTGGACCACGACGTCGGCGGCGGCCAGCAGGGCCGCTGCCCGGACAGTCAACAGCTCGGGGTCACCCGGGCCGGCCCCCACGAAGGCGACGCTGCCGACGCCGGCAGCTGGCTTCTTGCGCACTGGACTGCTCACCTGGCTGGTACTCCCCACGGACCGTCGGCTCCCTGGAGCAGGAACTGGTCGGCGAGGGCGTGGCCCACACCGACCGGATCCGCCAGGGGACCTGTGATGGACAGACGACTGACGGCGGGCCCGGTGCCGGTGAGGTCACCGACGACGGCCTGCAGGAAGATCTCGGGCCCGGCCGGGCCCGTGGTGACCACGTCCGCGAGGGCGCCGACGGGGGCCGAGCAACCAGCTTCGGTGCGGGCCAGCAGTGCACGTTCCGCGGTGACGGCGACCCTGGTCCGGGGGTCGTCGAGCTGGGACAGGTACTCGATCAGGTCGGTTCGGTCGGCGCGGCACTCCACGGCCAGCGCACCCTGCCCGGGGGCGGGGAGCATGAGGTCGGGACTGAGCACCTCAGTCGCTGCGTCGAGCAGCCCGAGGCGGGCCAGACCGGCTCTGGCCAGCACCACGGCGTCCACCTGGGCGCCGACCAGCCCCAGCCGGGTGCCGACGTTGCCTCGCACGTCGACCACCTGCAGATCCGGCCTCGCCGCACGGATCTGTGCGGCCCGCCGCGGCGACCCGGTCCCGACCCGCGCGCCGACCGGCAAGGTGGCCAGCGTCAGGTGGTCGCGGGCCACCAGCACGTCCCGCGGGTCCTCGCGGGGCAGGACCGCCGCGAGCACCAGGTCGTCTGCGTCGGCGACGGGAAGGTCCTTCAGCGAGTGGACGGCCACGTCGACGGCCGCGGTCAGCAGCCCGTGGCGCAGCGCGGACACGAAGACCCCGGTTCCGCCCAGCTGCGCCAGCGGCGCGGTCGAGGTGTCACCGGCCGTGGTGATCTCGACGAGCTCCACCGGTCCGGCGCCGGCGGCGTCCAGTGCCGCGGCCACCAGGCGGGACTGCGCCAGGGCCAGCGGGCTGCGGCGGGTGCCCAGCCGCAGGCCGCTGCTCACGAGTCGTCCTTCGACGGGGCGGTCGATGGACGGTCGACCTCGACCTCGACCACGTGCACGTCTGCGACGGCGACCTCCCGGTAGCGAACCGGGTCGAGGTCGAACAGGGCGTGCAGGGCCTCGGCGTAGGCCAGGCCCGCGGGTTCGGCGGCAAGCTCCTTGACCCGAACCGTGGGGGCGTGCAGGAGCTTGTCCACGACCCGCCGCACGGTCCGCTCCACCTCCTGGCGGACAACCGGGTCCAGGGCGGGGCGCCGGCCGTCGAACCGGGCCAGCTCGGCGGCGACCACCTCGTCGGCCATCGTCCGCAGCGCGACCACAGTCGGAGCGACCCTGGCGGCCTGCCCGGCAGTGAGATAAGCGGCGACCTCCTCGGCGACGATCGCACGAACCGCGTCGACCCCGGTGGCGTGCGCCGCGCCGTCAAGGGTCGCCGCGAGGTCCTCGATGTCCACCACAGTGACGCCGGGAACATCCTTCACGGCCGGGTCCACGTCTCTGGGCAGAGCCATGTCCACCAGGACCAGCTGCCGTCCGGCGCGATGGCGCGCCACCTCCTGGACCATCTCGTGACCCAGCACGAACCCGGCCGCCCCGGTGCAGGAGACGACCAGGTCGGCGGCGGCCAGCTCGCCGGCGAGGTCGCCGAGGGCGACCGCGCGGGCGCCGACGCTCCTGGCCAGCTCACCGGCGCGCTCGGCGCCACGGTTGGCCACCACCAGGTCCTCGACACCGGCGCGGACCAGGGCCGCGCTGGCCAGGGCACTCATCGACCCCGCGCCCACCACCAGCGCGCGCAGCCCCCGCAGCGGGCCCAGGACACCCTCAGCGATCTGCAGGCCGGCTGTGACCAGCGCCGAACCGGACTGGTCGATGCCGGTCTCGGCGTGGGCGCGTTTGCCGACGCGCAGTGCCTGCTGCATGAGTTCGTCGAGGCGACCGCCGGTCGACTGGGCGCCGCGGGCCGTGGAGTAGGCCTGACGCATCTGGCCCAGGATCTGGCTCTCCCCGACCACCATGGAGTCCAGCCCGGTCACCACCTGGAACAGGTGCTGCACGGCGCGGTCCTCGAAGTGGACGTACAGCATCGGCGACAGCTCGTCGAGCGTGGTGTCGGCCCGCTCGGCCAGCAGCGCGGTGATCTCGCCGACTCCGGCGTGGAAGGCGCGCACGTCCGCGTAGACCTCGACCCGGTTGCAGGTCGACAGCACCACCGCCTCGGCGATGTGCGGACTGGCCGCCGCCGCGGTGGCGGCAGCCGCGACGTCGTCCGGGCCGATGCTGACCCGCTCAAGCCACGGCACCGGGGCGGAGCGGTGCGAGATGCCCACGACGACCACGCTCATCCGGTGGCCTCCGCTGCGGGCCCGACCGCTGCTCTGGGGGCCAGAGACGGCAGCGAGGAGACCGCGGACAGCACGGACATCTGTTTGCGCTGCTCGTGGAAGGCGAGGATCTGCAGCTCGCTGGCCAGGTCGACTTTGCGGACGTCGACGCCGTCGGGCACGGCCAGCGGGACCGGGGCGAAGTTCAGGATGCTGGTGACCCCGGCGGCGACCAGCCGGTCGCAGACGTCCTGCGCGGCCGAGCCCGGGGTGGCCAGCACCGCGATCGACACCCGGCCTTCGTCGATGATCCGCTCGAGGTCGCGCAGCGGCTGGACCACCAGGGCGTTGACCCGCTCACCGGCCCTGGCAGGGTCGACGTCGACCAGCGCCGCGATCCGGAACCCGCGGCTGGTGAAGCCGCCGTAGTTGGCCAGTGCATGGCCCAGGTTGCCGACCCCCACGATGACCACCGGCCAGTCCTGGGTCAGGCCGAGCTCTCGGGCGATCTGGTAGACGAGGTACTCGACGTCGTAGCCGACACCGCGGGTCCCGTAGGAGCCGAGGTGGCTGAGGTCCTTGCGCAGCTTCGCCGAGTTCACCCCGGCCGCGGCCGCGAGCTCCTCGGAGGAAACGGTGGCGACGCCGCGGTCGCCGAAGGCCATCAGCGAGCGGTGGTAGAGCGGCAGCCGGGCCACGGTGGCCTCCGGGATGCCGCGCCCGCGTCCGGGCGGACGCTCCACGCGACGCGAGGTCATGGGTGGCTCACCAGACGTCTCCAGGGACGAGGAACGCATGTTTCACGCAGACTAAGCCCTTGTGAACGAGCGCACAAAGTCGATGCTCGAACCGCCCACCAGGCGAGACGGCGCCCGCGGCCGGGGGCGCCCGGCCGCCGGGCTCAGCGCAGGGCGGCGCGCAGGCGTGCCGCGTCGACGTGCCAGAAGTCGTGCTGGGCTCCGTCCACGATCGTCACCGGAATCTGCTCCCAGTAGCGGTCCAGGAGCACCGGGTCGGAGCTGATGTCCACCTCGGTCCAACCGACACCGAGCTCGGTGCAGACGCTGGCGACCACTGGGCGGGCGTCGTCGCACAGGTGGCAGCCGGGCCGGGTCAGCAGCCTGACCCTGGCGGCGGGGTCGGGATGCGCGCCGGGGCCGGCGGTCGCCGGCTGGGTCACTGGCCGGCCTCGCGCAGCAGTCCTTTGGCGATCTTGCCGGTGGAGGTGCGTGGCAGCTCGTCGACGACCACGACGATGGTGGGGCACTTGAAGCGGGCCAGCCGCGCCGCCACGTGGGCGGTGATCTGCTCGGCGGTGATGCTGGCCCCGTCGGCGGGCACGACGAACGCTTTGACCGCCTCGCCGGTGTAGGGGTGCGGGACTCCGACCACCGCGACCGCGGCCACGTCGGGATGGGCGGCGATGACGTCTTCCACTTCGCGGGGATAGACGTTGAAGCCGCTGACGATCACCAGCTCCTTGCGCCGGTCCACCAGCACCAGGTCGCCTTCGTCGTCCTCGTAGGCGACGTCGCCGGTCCGGTACCAGCCTTGCGGGTCAGGGCCGCCATCGGCGTCGGGCCAGTACCCGGAGAACAGGTTGGGGCCCTTGATGGCGATCTCGCCGGGGTCGCCTTCCTCGGCTGCCTCGCCGTCCTCGTCGACCAGGCGCAGCTCCACTCCCGGCAGGGCCCGCCCCACCGACCCAGGTTTGGCGACGCCGCCGACCAGGGTGCTGCAGACTCCCGGCGCCGCCTCGGTGAGCCCGTACCCCTCGAACACCGGAAGGCCGGTGGCGGTGGTGATCTGCTCGAGCACCGCGGCCGGCATGGGTGCCGCGCCGGTGAGCAGCAGCCGTACCGTCGAAAAGGACTGCCGCAGGTCAGGCTCGGTGCTCCACGCGATGTACATCGGCGGGGCGCCAGGGATGTTCGTCACGCCGTAGGTGCGGACCGCGGCCAGGCACTCGGCGGGGTCGAAGCGCTCCACCAGCACGATGGTTGCGGCGCATCGGGCGGCGGCGGCGAGGGTCCCGTTGAGGGCGTAGATGTGGAACAGCGGCAGCACCAGCAGCACCACGTCGTCACCGGTGACAGCGGGCTGTCCGGGGGGCACCACGTTGTGGACCTGCTCGACGCTTGCCCGCAGCGCGCGGTGGGTCAGCATGGCGCCCTTGGGGCGTCCGCTGGTGCCCGAGGTGTACATCAGCAGGGCCAGGTCTTCGGGCTGGGTCTGGTGCGGGTACGGGGTGCCGGTGAAGGAGCCGAATGCTTTCTCCCCGGGTGCCGGGGCTCCGACGACGACCCGGATCATGTCGGCGGGGGCGTCGCTGTGGCGCACGGCGGAGGCGGAACCGCGGTCGAACACGACCGCCCGCGCCCCGCAGTCGCCCAGCAGGCCGGTCAGCTCCGACGAGGTGGAGCCGGTGTTCATCGGCACAGCCACCAGGCCGGCGCGCAGCGCCCCGAAGTAGGCGGAGACGAACTCGGGGACATTTCCCAGGACCAGGGCCACCCGGTCCCCTGGCTTGAGTCCCAGTCCCTGGAAGCCGGCGGTGGCCACGTCGACGGCCGCGTCGACCTGGCTCCAGGTGAGCGTCCGGGCACCGCTGGTCAACGCCGGGTGGTCCGGCCGGGTGCTGGCCGCATCCCGAACCAGATCAGCCAGGTTGGCGCTCACCGCGTGAGTGTCCCATACGCTCCAGCTGTGACCCGGACCGAGAACGAGGTGCCGCCGGCGAGGCTTGCAGGGCAGGCCGCGGCGGCCGTGGCCGAGGTCGAGGCGGCGCTGTCGGCGGCTCCGGACCCGACCGCGGCGGCGTTCTTCGATATCGACAACACGTTCGTGCGGGGTGCGTCGATCTTCTACCTGGCGATGGGTCTGGCCCGCCGCAAGTTCTTCACCAGGCGCGACGTCGCCGGGTTTGTGCGCAACCAGGTGCGGTTCCGGATGGTGGGCGCGGAGAACATGGGCCAGATGGCCGACGCGACCGAGATGGCCCTGGGGTTCGTCGAAGGGCACGCGGTGTCCGAGGTGGTGACGATGGGCAGGGAGATCTTCGACGAGACGATCGCCGCCAAGGTCTACCCGGGCACCCTTGCGCAGGCCCGCAGCCATCTGGACGCCGGACAGCGGGTGTGGCTGGTGTCGGCGGCGCCGGTGGAGCTGGCGACCATCATCGCCAAGCGTCTGGGGCTGACCGGTGCGCTGGGGACGGTCTCGGAGATCGAGGACGGCATCTACACCGGGCGGCTGGTGGGGCGGCCGCTGCACGGGGCCGCCAAGGCCGAGGCGATCAAGGCTCTGGCGGCCAGAGAGGGACTGGACCTGTCACGCTGCTCGGCCTACTCCGACTCGTCCAACGACATCCCGATGCTGTCCCTGGTCGGAGACCCGTGCGCGATCAACCCCGACGGCCAGCTGCGGCGGCACGCCCGCGACATGGGGTGGCGGGTGCAGGACTACCGCACTGGACGCAAGGCGGCGATCGTCGGGCTGCCGGTCGCTGCGGGAGCTGCAGGTGCCGCGGGTCTGGCGGCGTTGGCGATCGCGCTGGAACGTAAACGGCACCCCCGCTGACCTGCCGTTGACCCGCGACTGACTAGCGGCGATGCCGGCGGCGGTGAGGGTGCGTGGCCGGTCAGAAGAAGACGCTGCGGCGCTGCATGAGGAGCTTGTACAGGCTGTGCTGGATGGTCTCGCGGACCTGGTCGGTGAGGTTGAACACC
>Ga0075015_100000379_pt1 | contig 15279 bp, 10 predicted proteins | sample AleBraG_ABR_2013_FD_71476 | JGI IMG/M metagenome (GOLD analysis project Ga0075015, IMG submission 71476) | Freshwater sediment microbial communities in response to fracking from Pennsylvania, USA - Alex Branch Run_MetaG_ABR_2013 | ecosystem: Environmental > Aquatic > Freshwater > Creek >...
CCGGTAGCCGAGCACCTGGGACACGGCGGCGAGGTCCCGCGCGTCGGTGGGCACCATGTCTCCCGCCTTGCCCCTCACCAGCATGACGGCGTCACGTACGCGCGTGGCGATGCGCCACGCCGAGGCGAGGCTCTCGGCGTCGTCGGCACCGAGCAGCCCGGCCTCCGTCGCCGCGCTCAGCGCCGGCAGGGTGCGCGTCGTGCGCAGACCCGGCACCTCGCGGCCGTGCTGCAGGGTGAGGAGCTGCGCGACCCACTCGACGTCGGACAGCCCGCCGCGACCGAGCTTGGTGTGCAGACCGGGGTCGGCCCCGCGCGGCAGACGCTCGGCCTCCATCCTCGCCTTGAGCCGGCGGATCTCACGGACGTCGACGTCGGGGATGCCGCCCTCGGGATAGCGCAGCGGGTCGATGAGCTCGACGAAGCGACGCCCGAGATCCTCGTCGCCGGCCACGGGCTCGGCGCGCAGCAGCGCCTGCGCCTCCCAGGCGGACGACCAGCGCTCGTAGTACGCGGCGTAGGAGCCGAGGGTGCGCACGAGCGGGCCGTTGCGACCCTCGGGCCGCAGGGACGCGTCGACCTCGAGCACGGGGTCCGGTGTCGGGATCATGAGCAGCCGGCGCAGCTCACCGGCGACGGCGAGGGCGGCCTCGTACGCGTCGCGGTCCTCGGCGCCAGGCAGGGGGTCGTGCACGAACAGGACGTCGGCGTCGCTCGCGAACCCGAGCTCGCCACCGCCGAAGCGGCCCATCGCGACGACGAGGAACCGGGTCGGGAGCGCCGAGCCGCGCTCGGCCACCACGGCCCGCTGGGCCAGCTCGAGGGCGCCGACGATCGTGGCGGCGGCGATGTCCGAGAGCGCGACGCCGCACTCGTCGACCTCGGCGAGACCCAGCAGCTCGGCGACCGCGGTGCGGAACAGCTCGCGGCGACGCAGCGCCCGCACCGCGGCGACGCCGACGTCCGGGTCGTCGTAGCGCCGGGCGGCGGCGAGCGCCTCGACGACGAGGGCGTCGCGTCCGCGCTGCTCGAGCTCGGTGTCGTCGGCGAGCATCGCGACCGCCTCGGGCGCGCGCATGAGCAGGTCCGATGCGTAGCGACTCGACGCGAGGACGGTGGCGAGCCGCTGCGCCGCGAGCGACTCGTCGCGCAGCAGGCGCAGGTACCAGTGCGTGGAGCCGAGCGCGTCGCTCATCCGGCGGAAGGCGAGCAGCCCCGCGTCGGGATCGGGCGCGCTCGCGAACCAGCCCAACATCACCGGGAGCAGCGTGCGCTGGATCGCCGCGCGTCGCGTCACCCCGGACGTCAGCGCCTCGAGGTGGTGCAGGGCACCGACCGGGTCGGTGTAGCCGAGCGCCTCGAGCCGCTGCCGTGCCGCCTGCGGTGTCAGCCGCGCCTCGCCCGCGTCGAGGCGTGCGACGGCGTTGAGCAGCGGTCGGTAGAACAGCTTCTCGTGCAGCCTCCGTACCTCGCGACGGTGCCGCTTCAACGCCTCGGACAGCTCGGCGACCGGGTGGGTGCGGTAGCCCATCGAGCGCGCGATGCGCCGCAGGTCGTCGTCGCCGTCGGGGATGACGTGGGTGCGGCGCAGGCGGTGCACCTGGATGCGGTGCTCCAGGGTGCGCAGGAACTCATACGACGACGCCAGGGCGCTCGCGTCGTCGCGGCCGACGTAGCCCCAGGTGGCGAGCGACTCCAGGGCGCGCATCGTGGTGGCGCTGTGCAGCATGACGTCGCTGCGTCCGTGCACCAGCTGCAGCAGCTGCACGGAGAACTCGACGTCGCGAAGCCCGCCTCGGCCGAGCTTGAGCTGGCGGTCGGCGTCCTTGGCTGGCACGTTGTCCTCGACCCGGCGCCGCATCGCCTGCACGTCCTCGACGAAGTTCGGCCGGTCGGCCGCCGACCACACCAACGGCGTCACGAGGTCGACGAAGGCGACGCCGAGGTCGAGGTCGCCGGCGGCCGGACGGGTCTTGAGCAGCGCCTGGAACTCCCAGGTCGAGGCCCAGCGCAGGTAGTAGCCCTGGTAGGACGCGAGGGTGCGCACCAGGGCGCCGTTCTTGCCCTCGGGCCGCAGGTTGGGGTCGACCTCCCAGATGGTGCCCTCGCTCGTGGGCGCGATGCACGCGTGCATGAGGGTCTGCGCGAGCCGGGTCGCGGACTGCAGCGCGAGCGTCTCGTCGACGCCGTCGACCGGCTCGGCGACGAAGAGCACGTCGACGTCGGAGATGTAGTTGAGCTCGCGCCCGCCGCACTTGCCGAGCGCGAGCACCGCGAGGCGGCACCGCGCGGCGTCGTCGGGGTGCTCGGCGCGCGCGATCGCGAGTGCTGCCTCGAGCGTCGCGTCGGCGAGATCCGCCAGGGCGGCCGAGACGTCGACGAACAGCGCGCCGTCGGCGATGTCGGCCGCGGCGATCGCGAGCAGCCGGCGCCGGTACGCCGAGCGCAGCGCGGCGTACGTCACCGCCTCGCCGTCCGACGCGTGCGGCGACGGCACGTGCGGGTCGGCGCCGACCGCGCGCAGGAGGTCGGCGCGCGTGTCGGCGGCATCCAGGAAGGCCGGCGGGCTGCCCTGCTCCGCCGGGGGCACGCCGAGGACGACCCAGTCCTCGGGGTGCCGCACGAGGTGGTCGCCGAGCGCGGCGGACGTGCCGAGGACGGCGTAGGCGCGGGAGCGCACCTGCGGGTCGGAGTCGACCGCGGCGACCAGCTCCGCCGCGCCGCGCGCACGGGTCTCGGCGACCCGGGCCAGCGCGGTCAGGGCCAGGTCGGGGTCCGGCGCGAGCGCGAGGTCGTCGACGGCCGCACCGTCGAGCCCCACCAGGCCCGGGTCGCTGAGCAGACGGACCGCCCGCGCCGGATCGACGAAGCCGAGCCGGGCCAGCCGCCCCTGCAGGCTGCCGGCCCTCGACGCCGGCGCGCCGTCGGCGCTCATCCGAGCCGGTGCGCGCGGACGACGTCGGCGAAGGCGTGCGCGAACGGACGCCAGGCGTCGCGCATCTCCTGCGCCCGCTCGACCATCTCCTCGATGACCCCGACCGGGGTGCGCCCGCACGTCACGACCGGCCCCGGGTCGTCGGCGAACCAGGAGCCGAGGATCTCGGCGTCGACCTCGGGGTGGAACTGCACGGCCCAGGCCCGCTCGCCGAGCCGGTAGCCCTGGATCGGGCAGCCGGGGGTGGAGGCCAGCAGGACGGCGCCCGCCGGCGCCACCAGCATCGCGTCGCCGTGGTACTCGGCCACCGGCACCGAGTCGGGCAGCACCGAGAACAACGGGTCGTCGGCCGCCTCGGGCGCGAGGTCGAGCTGGTAGACGCCGACCTCCGCGACCGGGGCACGGTCGACGACACCGCCGCACGCGAGGGTCATCACCTGGCCGCCGAGGCACACCCCGAGCACCGGCATGCCCTCGCTCACCGCGGCCGCCGTGAGGTCGCGCAGCTCGGGCAGCCAGGGCGCGCGGTGGTCCTCCCACGCCGCCATCTCCCCGCCGAGCACGACCAGTCCGTCGATGCCGTCGGGCAGCGTCGTCGGCACCGGCTCACCCGCGTCGGCACGCACGACCACGACCTCGACGCCGACCTCCTCCCACCACTCGCCGAGCAGGGCCGGCGGGTCGGTGGGGTCGTTCTGGACGGCGAGCAGGCGCACCGGGGCGTTCGTCGTGTCGGCCCTCATCGACGCCTACAGCACCGGCAGGTAGCGGGCGAGCTCGAACGGCGTGACCTGCCGCCGGTACTCCGTCCACTCGGCCCGCTTGTTGCGCAGGAAGAAGTCGAACACATGCTCGCCGAGGGTCTCGGCGACGAGCTCGCTGCGCTCCATCACCGTGATGGCCTGGCCGAGCGACGTCGGCAGCGGCTCGATCCCGAGGGCACGCCGCTCGGACTCGGTCAGCGACCAGACGTCGTCCTCGGCGCCGGGCGGCAGCTCGTAGCCCTGCTCGACACCCTTGAGCCCAGCCGCCAGCATCACGGCGAAGGCCAGGTAGGGGTTGGCCGCGGTGTCGATCGAGCGGAACTCGACGCGGGTCGCGTTGCCCTTCGTCGGCTTGTACATGGGGATGCGGACCAGGGCGGACCGGTTGTTGTGGCCCCAGCAGACGTACGCCGGCGCCTCACCGCCGCCGCCGAGTCGCTTGTAGCTGTTCACCCACTGGTTGGTGACGGCCGTGATCTCCGGCGCGTGGGTGAGCAGCCCGGCGATGAAGCTGCGGCCGACCTTCGAGAGCTGGTACTCCGCACCCGGCTCGTGGAACGCGTTGCGGTCGCCCTCGAACAGCGAGACGTGCGTGTGCATGCCCGAGCCGGGGTGGTCGGCGAACGGCTTGGGCATGAAGGTGGCGTAGACGCCCTGCTCGAGCGCGACCTCCTTCATGACCAGGCGGAAGGTCATGATGTTGTCGGCCGTGGTCAGGGCGTCGGCGTAGCGCAGGTCGATCTCCTGCTGGCCGGGGGCGCCCTCGTGGTGGCTGAACTCCACCGAGATCCCCATCGCCTCGAGCATGGTGATCGCCTGGCGGCGGAAGTCGTAGCCCTGGCCGTGCGGGCTGTGGTCGAAGTAGCCGACCTCGTCGATCGGGGTGGGGACTTCACCGCGGGCGAAACCCTGCTGCAGCAGGAAGAACTCGATCTCGGGGTGGGTGTAGAAGCTGAAGCCGAGGTCGGCGGCCTTCGCGAGCGCGCGCTTGAGGACGTGACGCGGGTCGGCGTAGGACGGGCTGCCGTCGGGCATCAGGATGTCGCAGAACATCCGGCCGGTGCCGGGGCTCTCGCCGCGCCACGGCAGCACCTGGAACGTGCTCGGGTCCGGCTTGGCCAGCATGTCCGACTCGGACACCCGGGCGAAGCCCTCGATGGCCGACCCGTCGAACCCGATCCCCTCCGCGAAGGCGCCCTCGAGCTCCGCGGGGGCGATCGCCACCGACTTCAGCATGCCGAGCACGTCGGTGAACCAGAGCCGCACGAAACGGATGTCGCGTTCCTCGATCGTCCGGAGCACGAACTCCGTCTGCTTGTCCATGGCGGCATTGTGCCCTGCGCCCGTTGCGGGCGTGAGTCGCCTCGCCCGTCCGCAGCACGGCGGGCGCCCCGTACCCTGGCGACGTGCCCCAGCTGCGTGTCGCCCTGGCCCAGGTCAACCCCACCGTCGGCGACCTCGTCGGCAACGCCGACCTCGTGGTGGGTCGGGCGCACGAGGCCCACCGGGCCGGGGCGCACCTCGTCGCGTTCCCCGAGATGGTCCTGACCGGCTACCCCGTCGAGGACCTCGCGCTGCGCCCGTCGTTCCAGGACGCGAGCCGGGCGGCGCTCGACGCGCTGGCGGCCCGGCTGCAGGATGACGGGCTCGGTGCGCTGGTGGCCGTCGTCGGCTACCTCGACTACGTCGCCGGCGCTGACGCGGCGCTCGGCACGCCCCGGGGCAGGCCGCAGAACGCGGCCGCCGTCCTCACCGGCGGCCGGGTCGTCGCGCGCTACGCCAAGCACCACCTCCCCAACTACGGCGTCTTCGACGAGTACCGCTACTTCGTACCCGGCTCGGGCACGACCGTCGTGCGGGTCAACGGCGTCGACGTCGCGCTCGCGATCTGCGAGGACCTCTGGCAGGAGGGCGGGCCCGTGTCGCGGGTGCGGTCCGCCCGCGCCGGGCTGCTCGTGGTGATCAACGGGTCGCCCTACGAGCGGAACAAGGACGACGTGCGGCTCGACCTCTGCGCCCGCCGGGCCCGCGAGGCCGGGTGCGCGCTGGCCTACGTGAACCTGGTCGGCGGCCAGGACGAGCTGGTCTTCGACGGCGACTCGCTCGTCGTCGACGCGCACGGCGGCCTGGTCGCGCGCGCCCCGCAGTTCGAGGAGGCGCTGCTCGTCACCGACCTCGAGCTGCCGATGGCCGACCCGACGACGAGCCGGTCCGTCGCCGCGATCGGCTTCCCGGTGCCGCCGTACGACGCCGTCGCCCCCACCGTCGCGGAACGCATCTGCGACGACGCCGAGGTGTGGGGCGCGCTGGTCACGGGGCTGCGCGACTACCTGGGCAAGAACGGCTTCGGGTCGGTCGTGCTCGGGCTGTCCGGAGGCATCGACTCCGCGGTCGTGGCCGCGATCGCGGTCGACGCGATCGGTGCCGACCGCGTGCACGGCGTCTCCCTGCCGAGCGTGTACTCCTCCGAGCACTCCAAGGACGACGCCGCCGACATGGCCGAGCGCACCGGCCTGCACCTGCGCACCGTGCCGATCGCTGCGATCGTCGATGCGTTCCAGTCGCTGCTCTCGCTGTCGGGTCTCGCCGAGGAGAACCTGCAGGCGCGGGTGCGCGGGACCACCCTCATGGCCATCTCCAACGCCGAGGGGCACCTGGTGCTCGCGACCGGCAACAAGAGCGAGCTCTCGGTCGGCTACTCCACGATCTACGGCGACGCCGTCGGCGGGTTCGCTCCGATCAAGGACGTCCCGAAGGTCGACGTGTGGCGTCTGGCGCGCTGGCGCAACGACGAGGCCGCACGCCGCGGCGAGACCCCGCCGATCCCGCCGAACAGCATCGAGAAGCCGCCGTCGGCCGAGCTGCGACCGGGCCAGCTCGACACCGACTCGTTGCCGGACTACGAGGTGCTCGACGGGCTGCTCGACGACTACGTGGAGAACGACCGTGGCGCCGCCGAGCTCGTGGCCGACGGCTTCGACGGCGTCCTCGTCGAGCGCGTGCTGCGCCTCACCGACGTCGCGGAGTACAAACGCCGGCAGTACCCGCCGGGCACCAAGATCTCGGTGAAGGGCTTCGGGCGCGACCGCCGCCTGCCGGTGACGAACCGCTGGCGCGAGACGGCCGGCTGACCGCGACGGTTCAGTCGGCGAGGAAGCCGCGGAGGATGGCGTCGACGAAGTCCGCCGGCCCTGCACCCGGCGAGGCGTCGCGGCCGCTCGCGCGCATCTGCAGGGTGTAGACCGTCGAGGAGACGATCAGCGTCGTCATGAGCTCGACGTCGGTGTCGGCACGCAGCTCGCCCGCGTCGAGGCCCTGACGGACGACGGTGCGGTACAGGTCGCGCCGCGGTTCGATCACCTGGTCGTAGAACGAGCAGAACATCTGCGGGTTGCGCTTCGCGTGCGCGAGGACGCGGTGGAAGAGCTGGCCGCTGGGGTTGCCGTCCTCCTGCTGCGCCCACCAACCGGTCAGCATGAGCACGAGGCGCTCGCTCACCGAGCCCTCGGGCGGCAGGGCCGGCAGCGACTCGTTGAGCGAGGCCAGCGACGCGACGATGAGGTCGTCCTTCGTCGCGAAGCGGCGGTAGATCGTCGTCTTGCCGACACCGGCGAGCGACGCCACCTCCTCGACCGACAACGCCGTCGGCCCGACGTCGGCGAGCAGCGTCAGCGCGGCGTCGAGGATCGCCGTGTCGGCCTCGACGCTGCGCGGGCGCCCCGGCCCACGATGGCCACCACCGTCGTGGCCGGTGGCCTCACCGGGGATCGACTCGTGGACGCGGGCCGCGGTCATGCGCCGCCGGTCTCCGAGGCCCGGGCCGCCTTGGCCGCCTCGTACTCCTCGGCCGCCTCGCGGGCGTAGGTGTCCTCGAGCTCGGCCGCCTGCAGGTCGGCCTCCGCGCGCGAGTGGGCCTCGCCGACGTGCGGGTGCTCGTGCCCGGCCTCGCCGTCGGCGTGCGCGTTCGCGTCCGCGGGGCGCCCGCCGGGCGCGTGCCCGCCCTTCTGCGGCGGCGTGATCTGCGGGAGGATGAACCACACGACGACCGCCGCGATGAACACGACCGTCGTGGAGATGAGCGTCGTGACCTGCGACGCGCTGAGGAACGCGTCGAAGGCGGTCGCCTTCGCGCTCTCGGCCGCCGTCGCCGGAAGTCCCTGCGCCGTCGCGGCTTCCAGCACCCGCACCGTCGCGCCGACCGAGTTCGCCATCGCGTCCTTGGCCGACTGCGGGAACTGCGTCGGCAGCTTGTCGAGCGTCGGTTGCAGGTTCGCGGCGTAGCGCGTCGCGAGGATCGTGCCGATGACGGCGACGCCGAGCGCGCCGCCCACCTGGCGCACGGTGTTCTGCACCGCGGAGCCGGCACCCGCCCGCGCCAGCGGCAGCGCGTTCTGCATCACGGTCGACGCGGGCGCGATCACGTTCCCCATGCCGAACCCGAAGAAGAAGAACACGACCAGGATCGCCCACAGCGGTGTGTCGAGGTGCAAGGAGAACGACAGCGTCAGCAGGGAGATCGAGACGAGCAGCAGACCGCCGGCCATCACGCGTCGGTAGCCGAACCGGTTCACCGTGCCGGCGCTGCGCGGCGCGGCGATGATCTGCCCGATCGCGAACGGCAGGAAGCACAGCCCGGCCTCCAGCGTGGAGTAGCCGCGGAGGGTCTGCAGGAAGAACGGCAGCGTGAAGGTGATGCCCGACATCGCGAAGAAGGCGAGGGTGACGGCCGTGAGGCTCACGGCGTAGCCGCGGTTCTTGAACAGCGTCACGTCGAAGCTGCGGTGGTCGCTGCGCGCCTCGGTGATGATGAAGAACGTCAGCACGATGACGCCGAGGAGCATCGGGACGAGCACCGACGCGGTGAGGAAGGTGAGCGTCTGCGAGGCGTGGATGATGCCGTAGACGAACAGCGTGAGACCGAGGAACGAGATCACCAGACCCGGGATGTCGAGGGCCTGCGGGTGCGGGTTCTTGGTCTCCGGCACGATCACGAAGATGCCGATGAGACCGATGATGACGATCGGGACGTTGATGAGGAAGACGCCGCCCCAGTCGTTGTTGGTCAGCCAGCTCGTCCACTGCGGGTTCTCCAGCAGCAGGCCGCCGAGCACCGGGCCGAGCGCCACGGCAGCGCCGACCGCACCGGCCCAGGCACCGATCGCCTTGCCGCGCTCGTGGGGCGGGAAGACCACCGTGATGATGGCCAGGGTGACCGGCAGCACCGCTGCACCACCGATCCCCATCAGCCCGCGGAACACGATGAGCATCGTCGGCGTGGTGGCGAACGCGCACGCCGCCGAGGCGACGGCGAAGACCGACAGCCCGATGACGAGGATCTTCTTGCGGCCGTACTTGTCGCCGAGCACGCCCCAGGTGAATAGCAGCGCGGCGAACACGAGGATGTAGGCGTCGACGGCCCACAGCAGCTGGCTCTGGTCGGCACCGAGGTCCTTCTGGATCGTCGGCAGCGCGATGTTGAGGATCGTGTTGTCCAGGACGACCACGAGCAGGCTCGTGACGAGGACGGCGAGGATCGCCCAGCGACGCGGGTGACCCGCACCGGAGGTCTGCCAGCCGGCCGTGGGCTGCTCGGCCGCCTGCTTCTGCTCTGCCATGGGATGCCTTCCGGGTACGCGATCGGGACCAGGACGAGGTTAGGCCCGCCTAATGCGAAACGCAACCGTACCGTTTCGATACCCGGCGGGCGGTGGTGTCGCCCGGCTGCTGGGCAGCGAGGTGCGGGCATGTCACCATGGACCTCGAACGGGTACCCGCCCTGGGACTCGAGTCGTCCGGAGGTCACCATGACCAGTTCGTCCTCGCACGCGCCCGAGCCCCTCTACGGCGGCTCCCCCACGGGTCGGCGCGTCACCGTCCGCGATCTCGCCGAGGCCAAGGCCCGCGGGGAGAAGTGGCCCATGATCACGGCCTACGACGCCCTGACCGCCCGCGTCTTCGACGAGGCAGGGATCCCGGTGCTCCTCGTCGGCGACTCCGCCGCGATGGTTGTCTACGGCCACGACTCGACCATCCCGGTCACCGTCGACGAGCTGATGCCGCTGGTGCGCGGCGTCGGGCGCGGGTCCCGGCGCGCGATGGTCGTGGCCGACCTGCCGTTCGGCTCCTACCAGGCCTCGCCGGCGCAGGCGCTCGACACGGCGGCACGCTTCCTGAAGGAGGGCGGCGCCCACGCGGTGAAGCTCGAGGGCGGCGCGCGGGTGCTGCCGCAGGTCGAGCTGCTCGCGTCGTCGGGCATCCCGGTGATGGCGCACCTCGGCCTCACCCCGCAGTCGGTCCACGCCTTCGGCGGCTACCGCGTGCAGGGTCGCGGCGAGGACGGCGTGCGGCTCCTGCAGGACGCCAAGGCGCTGCAGGCCGCGGGCGCGTTCGCCGTCGTCCTCGAGGTCGTGCCCGCCGATCTCGCCGCCCACGTCACCGAGGTGCTGAGCATCCCGACGATCGGGATCGGCGCCGGCGCCGCGACCGACGCCCAGGTCATCGTCTGGCAGGACATGGCCGGTCTCACGCCGGGACCGACCGCCAAGTTCGTCCGCAAGTACGCCGACATGCACGGCGTGCTCCTCGAGGCGTCGAAGGCGTGGGCCTGCGACGTCGTGTCGGGTGCCTATCCGGGTCCCGAGCACACCTACCAATGAGAGCGGTGACCGCGGACGACGCCGGAGCTCCCCGCACGGTGCTGAGAGGCACCTTGCGCGACGGGCTCCGCGTCGTCATCAGGTCACTGGTCGCCGCCGACCGCGACGACGTCGAGCACGGGTTCGGCGAGCTGTCCGAGCGGACGAAGAACCTGCGGTTCATGACCGGCAAGGACCACCTGTCCCAGCGCACGCTGGACTCCCTCGTCGACCAGGTCGACCAGGTCGACCACGTCGCCGTCGCGATGTGGTGGGAACGGACCACGCAGGCCGACGTCCTGCTCGGCGAGGGCCGCTTCATCCGGCTCACCGACGACCCCGACTGCGCGGACGTCGCCGTAACCGTGGCCGACGAGCTGCACGGGCAGGGCGGCGGCACGCTGCTCATGCTCGCGCTCACCCTGCGCGCCCGCGAGGCGGGGATCCACCGGTTCTCCGCGGCGATGTCGCCGGACAACGAGCCCTCGCACCGACTGATGCGTCGGGTCGGCCCGGTGCTGCGCGACGTCGTGACCCACGGCGAGCGCGAGGTCGTGGTCGCCATCCCCGACGAGGTCGACGACCTGGCCGTCGAGGTGCTCCAGCAGGGCTGAGGGGCACTGAGACCTTCGTCACGTCGCACCCTCGGCGCCGGTCCGGCGCGGGGCGCCGCCGTCCCGAGGGCACACACTTCTCGATCTCCCGCGATCGCCCTTTACCTCGCCTTTATGGACATGGAAGACGTTGGGGTGCAACGGATACCGGCGTCGCGTCCGGAGCTGTCGCCGAGCGGGCCTCGACCCGGGTGGAGGTCGGCCGAAGATCCCTGACTCGTCAGGCAATCGACCGGTACAGGGAGCATGTGCCAGACGGCACATGCCGTGTGCGAGTGAGGATGACCGGGGTGAGCCGCCTCACGCGCCCATGACCTGCACAGAGTCCGCGCCGGGGTCCAGTCTCGAACCAGCAGAACGAGACCGGCCCGAGGGGGGCAGCGCGGATGCGCAGCGCGAGCAGCGTCGTGGTGATCGGTGGTGGCGTCAGCGGCCTCACCACCGCGTGCCGCCTGCTGCGCGCCGACGACTCCCCGACGGTCACCGTCCTCGAGGCCGCTCCGCGGCTCGGCGGCAAGGTCGCGAGCGCCACGGTCGCCGGCCTCCCGGTCGACACCGGACCCGACTCGCTGCTCGTCCGGATGCCCGCCGTGCGGACGCTGCTCGAGGAGCTCGGCCTCACCGACCAGCTCGACGGTCCGGCCCCGCTCGGCGCCTACGTCTGGACGCGCGGGGCTCTGCGCCCGCTTCCGCCGGCCTCGCTGTTCGGCGTCCCCGAGAGGCTGCTGCCCCTGCTCACCTCGGGACTCGTCACCCCGCTGGGGCTGCTGCGCGCCGGTGCGGACATCGTGCTCCCCCGCCGCGAGCTGCCCGCCGACCCGACCATCGCCGACCTGCTGCGCTACCGGCTCGGCGCCCAGGTGTTCGACCGGCTCGTCGACCCGATGCTCGGCGGCGTGCACGCCGGTCGGGCCGACCGGCTCTCCGCGCGCAGCGCGGTTCCCGAGGTCATGTCGCTGCTCGACGGCGCGCGCAGCGTCTACCTCACCATGCGGCGCCGCGAGAAGAAGCCGGCGACCGGCCCGGCTCTCGTCAGCCTCCCCGGAGGGATGGCGCGGCTGGTCGACACGATCGTCGAGGCCTGCACGTCGCTCGGCGCCGACCTGCGCACCGACGCCACGGTCACCTCGCTCGCGCGCACCGGCGACGGCCGCTGGGCCGTCACCCTCGCCGACTCCACCGTCCTCGTCGCCGACGACGTCGTCATCACGACCCCGGCGTACACCGCGGCCTCGCTGCTCGCCGACGTCGCACCGGGCGCCGCGGCCGCGCTCGCGCAGATCGAGTACGTCGACGTCGCCACGGTGATGCTGTCCTACCGCCGTGACCAGGTCGCCCACCCGCTGGACCGCACCGGCTTCCTCGTGCCGCCGGTCGACGGTCGGCTGCTCGTCGGCTGCTCGTGGCTCACCAGCAAGTGGGGCCACCTCGCCCACGACACGCGCGTCGTCATCCGCGCGATGGTCGGACGCGACGGCGACTCCCGCTGGACCACGATGAGCGACGACGAGCTCGTGACGGCCGTCCAGGCCGAGCTGGTCGAGGCCGTCGGCGTCGGCGCCGCCCCCTCCGAGGTGCACGTGCAGCGATGGCCCGCGGCGATGCCGCAGTACACCGTCGGTCACGCCGCACGACTCGCCGCCATCGACGCCGGCCTCGCCAGCGTCCCCGGGATCCACGTGACCGGTGCCGCCTACCGCGGCGTCGGGCTCGCGGGCTGCATCAGCCAGGCGGCGCGCACCGCCACCGCCGTCCACGACCGCACCAGCACCACCGCCAGCACCACCGACGACGACACGTTCGTCACCGCCCGTTGACCGTTCCGGAGGGACTTCGACCATGACCCAGCACGCCGTCGAGAGCACCGACACCCACGAGGTCGTCGGGCACCCCCGGAACGCCGCAACCCGCCGCCCGGTGAACTACGACCAGCGACCCATGCTGGTGTTCTGGGAGACCACCCGCGCGTGCCTGCTCGCGTGCAAGCACTGCCGCGCCAGCGCGACCCCGGGCGCGCTGCCCGGCGAGCTCAGCCATGACGAGGGCATCGCGTTCATCGACTCGATCGCCGGCTTCGGTCGGCCGCACCCGATCCTGGTCCTCACCGGCGGCGACTGCCTGCTGCGCCCCGACATCTTCGAGCTCGTCGAGCACGCCGCGTCGCTCGGCATCCCGACCGCGCTGTCGCCCTCGGTCACGCCGATGCTGACCCCGGACGCCATCGACAAGATCGTCGCCTCGGGCGTCAAGGCCGTCTCGATCAGCCTCGACGGCGCGACCGCCGAGACCCACGAGGGCGTGCGCGGCATCCCCGGCCACTTCCCCGCCACCGTCGCGGCCATCCGCCAGCTCAAGCTGGCCGGGCTCACCGTCCAGATCAACACCACCGTGATGGCCGGCAACGTCCACGAGATGCCGGCGATCGCGGCCCTGCTCAGCGCGATGGACGTCGACATCTGGGAGGTCTTCTTCCTGGTGCACGTCGGACGCGGCGTCGCCGAGGGCGCGCTCGACCCGTCCGAGCACGAGGACGTCTGCCACCTCCTCTACGACGCCTCGCAGTACGGCTTCATCGTGCGCACGGTCGAGGCGCCGTTCTTCCGCCGCGTCGTCGCCTCGCGCCGCGAGGGCGGAGCGACCCCCGACACCGACCTCTACCGCGAGCTGTCGTCGCGCCTGTTCGAGCTCATGGGCCCCGGCACCCACCGGCCCAGCGCCCACACCGCGGCGACCCGCGACGGCAAGGGCATCGTCTTCGTCGCGCACGACGGCGACGTCTACCCGGCCGGGTTCCTCCCGCTCAAGCTCGGCAACGTGCGCGAGACGCCGCTCGCCGACATCTACCGCGACCACCCGGACCTCAAGGCGATCCGCGCGGCGACGTTCAGCGGGCGCTGCGGCGTCTGCCAGTTCGCCGACATGTGCGGCGGATCCCGGGCCCGGGCCTGGGCCGCGACCGGAGACGTCCTGTCCGAGGACCCGGCGTGCGCGTTCCTCACCGACGACATGCCCGCCCTGGCGCTCGGAGGCGTGCAGTGACCATCGTGTCCGTGGGGTGGTCGCACCGCAGCGCCTCCCTCGACCTGCTCGAACGGGTCGCCGTCGCGGGCGCCGACGTCCCGGCGCTCATCGCGGCCTGCTCGGAGCCGCCGGTGACCGGCGTGCTGGTCCTCTCGACGTGCAACCGCCTCGAGCTCTACGCCGACGTCTCGTCGTTCCACCCGGGCATGGAGGCGCTCCTGCGCGCCGTGGCCTGGGCCAGCGGCGTCGACGTGGGCGAGCTCGCCGCCACCGCCGTGGTGCGCCACGATCACGCGGCCGTGTCCCACCTGCTCACCGTCGCCTGCGGCTTGGAGTCGATCGCCGTCGGCGAGGTGCAGATCATCGGCCAGCTGCGCAGCGCTCTCAAGACCAGCCAGGACGCGGGCCGCGCCAGCGGGCCGCTCGTGTCGCTGGCCACCCGCGCGCTGCGTGTCGCGAAGCACGCCCACAGCGACACCGACCTCGACCAGGTGAGCCCCGGGCTCGTCGACGCCGGCCTCGCGCGGGTGCACGAGCGGCTCGGCCATCCCGCGGTGCTCCGCCACGTCGTGGTCGGCGCCGGATCGATGAACGGCGTCACCGTGGCCACCCTCGTGCGTGCCGGCGCCGAGCAGGTGACGGTGATCAACCGCAGCCTCGAGCGCGCCCAGCACCTCGCCGAGTCCTACGGCGTCGACGCGGCCGACTGGTCCGAGCTCGGTCAGCTCGTCGCCACCGCCGATGTCGTGTGGACCGCCACCGGCGCCCCCGACTACGTCGTCACGAGGGAGACCCTCGGCACCCTCGGACGACCGCGCGTCCTGGTCGACCTGGCGATGCCCCGCGACGTCGACCCCGCGTGCGGCGAGCTCCCCGGTGTCGACGTCGTCGACCTCGACGGGCTCTCCGGAGTTCTCGCCCGGCTCGGGCACGGCAGTCTCGCCGACGTGCGCTCGATGGTGTCGTGCGAGGTCGACGGCTGGATGGTCGAGCAGCGCGAGCGCTCCATCGCGCCAACGGTCACCGCGCTGCGGTCACGCGCCGACGAGATCGTCGAGATCGAGCTGGTGCGCCTGCGCGCGAAGCTCGGTCCTGACGGTGCGCAGGCGGCTGCCGAGGCGGAGCGCATGGTGCACCGCGTGGTCGACAAGCTGCTGCACACGCCGACGGTCCGCGTCCGCGAGCTGGTCGACGCTCCCGCCGAGTCGATGAGCGACGCGCTGCGGCTGCTGTTCGACCTCGGCCCGGGCGACACGATCGCCCTCCCGGTCGAGCGCGAGCACGCGACAGTCTGACCAGCACCGTCTGACC
>Ga0075015_100000381_pt1 | contig 15250 bp, 10 predicted proteins | sample AleBraG_ABR_2013_FD_71476 | JGI IMG/M metagenome (GOLD analysis project Ga0075015, IMG submission 71476) | Freshwater sediment microbial communities in response to fracking from Pennsylvania, USA - Alex Branch Run_MetaG_ABR_2013 | ecosystem: Environmental > Aquatic > Freshwater > Creek >...
GGCGCCGGCGCCGCACCGGCGATGGAGCCGCTCACCACGCCCGGCGTGGACGCGCCGACGGTGCGGTCCCACCGCGACATCAGCGCGAGCTGCGCGCCGTCGAGCCCGAGCACCTGGACGGCGTCCCCGCTGGTGGCCGAGGTTCGTACGCCGGCCACGGTGCGCAGGACCGCACCGGCCGGACCGGGCAGCGGGGCGGACGCCTGGAGCGCGAGCGGGTCGTCGCCCTGCGGCCCGACGGTCACGCGCGCCGTGGTGGGCACCTCGAACGCGGCGGTGTCGGCGCTCCCGCTCTGCAGCGTGGCGCGATAGGCGCCGGCGAAGACGACGCCTCCGATCGCCGCCGTCACGAAGCCCACCGTGACCACCGTGCGCAACGGTCGGCGGACCCCCGACGACGCCGCGAGCCGCGCCGCCACCGCCCGCGGGGGGAGCAGGCGGCTGCCCACGGTCGCGAGCGGCACCCACAGCCGTGCGGCCACCAGGGCCGCGGCCGTGAGGGCGAGGACCGGCAGGGCGATCGCGAGCGGGTCGCCGCCGACGGTCGTGGCGCCCACCGCGCCTCGCGCCGCGACGAGCACGGCGGTGAGGACCGACCCGACGGCGAGCAGCTCGACGAGGTGCCATGCGGTCGCGTCGCGGCTCGGCGGCCACGCGAGCACGGCCGTCGTGAGCACGACGGCGACCAACGTGAGGACCAGGAGCCAGGGCAGCGCGGCGACCACGGCCTCGCCGGCCACCGCGAGCGGCGGAGGGTGCAGCGGCAGAGCGCGCGCCGCGACGGCCGCGGCGACCCACCCGAGCGCGGCACCCAGGGCCGCACCGGCAGCCACGGCCGCGCCGGAGCCCAGCGCGGCGAAGGCGAGCACCGCGGTGCTGGGTGCGCCGCGCCGGCGCAGCAGCCCGGCGACCTCCCCGTGCTCGCGTCGCAGGCCGGCCGCTGCGACGACGACGAATCCGAGCACCAGCACGGCCGTCGTTCCGCCGAGCACGGCGAAGCGGTCCTGCGACGCTGTCGCCCGCGCGTCCTCGCGCAGCAGCGCGTCGTCCGGGGCCGAGAGCACGAGCGCCCGGACGCGCAGCGCGAGGTCGTCGGACACCCGTCGGGAGAGGTCGGCGTAGGCGGGGACGCCGAGCGTCGTGATGCGCCCGGTGTCGAGCGGCGCGACCCATCCGCTTCCGCGCGGGAACTGCTCGAGCGACGAGAGCCGTTGCAGCGCATCGGGATCCGAGCCCAGCAGCAGGCGTGCGGCCGGCCCAGGGTCGAAGGTGCCCGGCAGCAGAAGCGGATCCGTGCGTACGGCGGTCCCCACCACGACGAGACCCAGCGTCGGGGCGGGCGAGAGCGGGTCGCCGGTGAGCACGACCTCGCAGCGCTGGGGCGTGCACGAGGTCGGCAGCCGTCCGCTGGTGAGGCGCACCTGCTGCGCGAGCGCGTCGGTGGCACCGAGCCGGAACGTGCCACCGGCACCGTCGGCCAGCTCGCCGAACAGCAGCTCGTGATGCACGGGAAGCCCGGTCAGCTCGGCGAGCGAGGCACGGACGATCCGGTCGTCGTGCGCTTGCGCGGCCGCGTCCGCTGTTCCGCCGTACGACGCGATGACCGTGCGTTCACCGGCCGGCAACCGGTCGACCGCGTTGGACAGCGTGCGCGCGGCGACGAGGAGTCCGGTGGCCGCCGAGACGACGGGCATGGCCAGCGCGAGCGCCACGCCCACGACGAGCAGGGCCCAGCGGCCCGGCCGGTGCCGGATCCGGGCCCAGCTGAGCTGGCCGACCGCGCCCATCCGTCCTCTCCTCGCACTAACCAGTCGATACGATGATCCGGTTATAGTAGCCGCGGGCGACGAGCAGCGGGAGGGGCAGTGGCGAACCATCGGGTGTCCGGTCACCTCGTGCCCGACGCCGTGTCGGGGCACGTCGCGCTCGAGCTCGGCAACACCCGGGCCGGCTGGCGCACCCCGAGTCCTCGCGAGTACCTCGTCTCCTACGACGCGCTGGCTGTCTGGTCCGGCGACGTCGGCCAGCTCTCGACGTACGAGGCACGCCTCGTGCGCTCGCTCGCCCGGTCGTCGCCGCGGGAGGCGCAGCTCGTCCTCGACCGCACGCTGGCGTTCCGCGAGTCGTGGTACGACGTCGCGACGGCGCCCTGGGAGGAGCGCGAGTTCCCGCGCGCACAACTCGACCACGTCGCGGCGGAGGCCTCGTCGGCCCTGGCCGCGTCGCGGCTGGTGCCGGCCGCCGACGGCCGCGTCGGCCCGGACGGCGGGGGCCTCGCAGGCGCCGGGCTCCGGCTGCCGCTGCACCGCGCCGTGCTGGCGGCCTATGACCTGCTCACGAGCGGCGACGTCGCGCACGTGGGCCGCTGCGCCGGCCACGGCTGCGGGTGGCTGTTCTTCGACCCGAGCCACCGCCGGCACTGGTGCATCATGGCGATCTGCGGGAACCGGTCGAAGGCGCGCGCGTTCGCCGAGCGCCGTCGGGCCGGGGCCGCGAGCGGCTGAGCCGGGCTACCCTGACCCGGTGACCAGCGACGCCGGGTTCGAGACCCTCGCCATCCATGCCGGGCAGGAGCCCGACCCCACCACCGGTGCGGTCGTGCCGCCGATCTACCAGGTGTCGACCTACGCGCAGGACAGCGTCGGCGGTCTGCGCAACGGCTACGAGTACTCGCGGTCGGCGAACCCGACCCGCACGGCCCTGCAGGAGTGCCTCGCCGCGCTCGAGGACCCGGTCGGCGCCGCCGCGGGCACCACGCGCGGCATGGCCTTCGCGTCCGGCCTCGCGGCCGAGGACACCCTGCTGCGCACGGTGCTCGAGCCCGGTGCCCACGTCGTCATCCCCGACGACGCCTACGGCGGCACATTCCGCCTGTTCGCGAAGGTCCTCGAGCGCTGGGGCGTCGACCACACGCCGGCGCGCCTGACCGACGTCGATGCCGTGGCCGCCGCGGTGCAGCCGGGCCGGACCCGGATCATCTGGGTCGAGACGCCGACCAATCCGCTGCTGCGGGTGGCCGACATCGCCGCCATCGCCGAGGTGGCGCACGGCGCGGGCGCGATCCTCGTGGTCGACAACACGTTCGCGTCCCCCTACCTGCAGCAGCCCCTGCTGCTCGGTGCCGACGTCGTCGTGCACTCGACGACGAAGTATCTCGGCGGGCACAGCGACGTCGTCGGGGGAGCGCTCGTGGCCTCCGACCCCGAGCTCGGCGAGCGTCTGGCCTACCACCAGAACGCGATGGGCGCCGTCGCCGGTCCGTTCGACGCGTGGCTCACGCTGCGCGGCGTCAAGACCCTCGCCGTGCGCATGGACCGGCACTGCAGCAACGCGAAGACCGTCGTCGCGCTGCTCCGCGACCACCCGAAGGTCGTGGAGGTCTTCTATCCCGGGCTGGAGAGCAACGACGGTCACCACGTCGCGGTGAAGCAGATGCGCGACTTCGGCGGGATGGTGAGCTTCCGCGTCGCCGGCGGCGAGCAGGCAGCGCTCGACGTGTGCAGCCGGGCGAAGGTGTTCACCCTGGGCGAGTCGCTCGGGGGCGTCGAGTCGCTCATCGAGCACCCCGGGCGCATGACCCACGCGTCCGTCGCCGGTTCCGCGCTCGAGGTGCCCGCCGACCTCGTCCGGCTCTCGGTCGGGATCGAGACCGTCGACGACCTCGTCGCCGACGTGGTGCAGGCACTGGGGTGACCCCGGAGTACGTCGTCTGCGCCGACACCGGCTCCACGTTCACGAAAGCGGCCGCGGTCGCCGTGGCCGGTGCCGACGCCGGTCGGCTCCTGGCGACGAGTGCGGTCGCGACCACCGTCGGCCCCGGTCAAGACGTCCTCACCGGTCTCGACGACGCCGTGGCACGGGTCGTCCGCGAGGCTGGTGGCGAGCCCCGCGAGATCCGGGTCTGTTCCTCCGCAGGCGGTGGGCTGCGCCTCGCCGTCGTGGGCTACGAGCGGGTCGTCACGGCCGAAGCCGGTGCGCGCGTCGGACTCTCGGCGGGTGCCAAGGTCGTGCACGTCTCCAGCGGTCCGCTCGACCGCGACGGTCTCGCTGGGCTGAAGTCCGCCCGCCCTGATGTCGTGCTCCTCGTGGGCGGTACCGATGGCGGTGACGCGGCCGTGCTCCGCCACAACGCAGCGCGCCTGGCAGCGTCCGGCCCGCGCGTGCCCTACGTCGTCGCCGGCAACTGCGACGCCCGCGACGACGCCGTCGCCGCGTTCGTCGACCGCGGCCGCACGGTCGTGGCCTGCGCGAACGTGCTGCCCCGGATCGGCGAGCTCGACCCGCACCCGGCGCGGGCCGCCATCCGCGACGTCTTCGTGCACCACGTCATCGGGGGCAAGGGGCTCACCAAGGGGCCGCGGTTCGCGCGGCTCGTGCGCGGCGCGACCCCCGACCTCGTCCTGGCCGGCGTCGAGCTCCTCGCCGACTCGGGGATCGGCGACGTCCTGCTCATCGACGTCGGCGGCGCCACCACCGACGTCTATTCGGCACTGACGCCCGACGCCGAGCAGGCCGCTCTGCACCGCGACGTCGTCGAAGTGATGTGGCGCGGTCGCACGGTCGAGGGCGACCTCGGGATGCGCTGGGGCGCAACGGGTGTCGCCGACGCCGCGCTGGCCGAGAAGCTCGTCTCCCCCGGTGCCGAGCACGATGAGATCGCCGACGCCGCCCGGATCCGGCACGACGACCCCGCGTGGCTGCCGCGCACGGGTGCCGACCGTGCGATGGACGCGCGCATCGCGCGGCTCGCACTCACGGTCGCGCTACGTCGGCATGCCCGGCCGGCCGAGACGGTCGACGGACGGACTCCGGGCCGCGACCTGTCGTCGGTCCGCGTCGTGGTCGCGAGCGGAGGTGTCGTGCGGCACGCAGAGCCGGGCGTGCTGCGCGACATGCTCGAGCCGGTGCTCGCCGATCACGCCGGCGGGTGGAAGGTCCCGCTCGCCCCGCGGCTCATGGTCGACGAGCGCTACGTCGTCGCTGCGGCAGGACTGCTGGCCGACGACCACGGTGGGGCCGCGGCCGCTCTCCTGCGTGACGCGCTCCTGCCCGTCGGCTGACACCGACCAGGACCCGCGGTCGTCGTGGGAGGCTGGGCCGGCACGAGGACGAGCGGATGGAGCGGTCATGACGCAGGACTGGTCGAGCGGGGCGCCCGCCGTGCCCGCGCGGCGGGGCACGGGCGCGATCGTCACCGGCGCCCTGCTGCTGGTGCTCGCCGTCGTGTGCGGGGTCGCCGGCATCGCCGGGGTCGTGACGACCGCCTCGGGGCTGGTCTCGGGCCTCGGCACCCCTCACCCGACCCCGACGACGTTCACGCAGTCGTTCGAGGCCGGCACGACGTACGCCGTGTACGAGCAGGCTCTGGCCGGCACGGGGACGACGGGCGTCCCGTTCGAGGGGCGCATCGTCCCCGGTGACGTGACGGTCACCGCCCCCGACGGCTCGGCCCTGGCGATCGACGAGGCTCCCTCGTTCACCGAGACCTTCACGACCGGTGCGCGCACCTACCTCGTCGTCGCCACCTTCCGTCCCCCGGCGACCGCCGCCTACACCGTCGACATCACGACCGACGGCACCGTTGTGCTCGTCGCCCCGTCGGTGACGGCGGTCGCGAAGGCGCTGCCCTGGTTCGGACTGATCGGTGTCGGGGCGTTGCTCGGTCTCGTCGGGCTCGTGGTCCTCATCGTCGGCCTCGTCCGGCGGAGCTCCGGGCGCCGCCCGGCGGTGCAGCCCGGGTACGCCGGGCCCGGCGGCTACCCGGCACCGACGTACGCGCGGACGACCTACGGCCAGCCGACCCAGGGGCCGCCCACCTACGGCGCACCGCCGCACGGCACGCCCGCTGCGGGACCCCCGGTGGCGGCCACGCTGCCGCCCGCGGGGTGGTACCCGGACGCGGAGCGCCCCGGCGGCAGGCGCTACTGGGACGGCCGAGCCTGGACCGAGCACCGCGGCTGATCGAGTCGCCGCGGGGGCGCGCGCCGCGGCCCCCGACGTGGTGGGATGCCCGCATGAGCACCGATCTCACGAGCCCGCTGCAGACCTGGACCGCGACCTCGCTGGCCGACGCCGTGCGCTCGGGCCGTCTCACCGCGCTCGACGCCGCCACCCAGGCGCTCGCCCGGATCGACGAGCGCGACGGCGACCTCGCCGCCTTCCAGGTGATCCGCCGCGAGGGCGCGCTGCGCGACGCCGCGGCCGTCGACCACGCGCGCCGCGACCACCTGGCCCTCGCCGGAGTCCCGGTGGCGATCAAGGACAACGTCCCGGTCGAGGGCGAGCCGATGCGCGTCGGTTCGGCCGCCACGGAGGGCTACGCGCAGCTCGCGAACCACGAGGTGGTGAGACGGCTGCGCGCCGCAGGCGCCGTGGTAGTGGGGATGACACGGCTGCCGGAGCTCGGGCTGTGGGCGACGACCGACTCGGTCTACGGCGTCACGCGCAACCCGTGGGACCTCTCGCGCACTCCCGGCGGCAGCTCGGGCGGATCGGCGGCCGCGGTGGCAGGTGGCATCGTGCCCGTCGCGCACGGCAACGACGGCATGGGATCGATCCGGATCCCCGCCGCCTGCACCGGGCTGGTCGGCATCAAGCCGGGCAGCGGCGTGGTGCCGTGCGACCTCGGCGCATCGGACTGGTTCGGGCTCGCCGAGAACGGGCCGCTCGCCACGACGGTGGCCGACGCCGCGCTCGTGCTGTCGGTGATGGCCGACGACCCGACGATCGCGCTCGTCACCGATGCCGCCGACGGTCCGGTGCTGCGCATCGCGGTCTCGACCCGGTCGCCCGCGCAGGGCGTGGCCATCGACCGCGAGCACGTGCGCGCGCTGTTCGAGACCGCGGGCGCGCTGATGCACGCCGGCCACGACGTCGAGCGGCATGACCCGACGTACCCGGCGGCGCTCGCCCTCGACGCGTTCGCCCGCTGGTTCGCCGGCGCAGCGTCCGACGCGGAGGGCCTCGACCCCGCGCTGCTCGAGCCGGCGTCGCGACGCCATGCGGCGATCGGCCGTCACGTCATCGACCGTGGGCTGCTCAACGACGGCGCGCGCGACTCGTGGAAGCAGAAGGCCGCCGAACTGCTGACGTCGTACGACGTCCTCATGACGCCCGTGCTCGCCACGCCGCCGATCGAGGCGAAGCGCTACGGCGCCAACGGGTGGGCCTCGACGCTGGCGGCCAACATCCGCTTCGCGCCGTTCGCCGCGCCCTGGAACATGGCGGGCTTCCCGGCCATGTCGGTGCCCGCCGGTCTGCACCCCGTGACCGGCACGCCGATGTCCGTGCAGCTCGTGGCGCGCCCCGGCCGCGAGTCGATGCTGCTCTCGCTGGCCGCCACGATCGAGAAGCTCCGCCCGTGGCCCCGCCACGCCCCCGCCCACACCGCCTGACCCTCGTCGGGGCCGGGGCGGGGCCTAGCCGAGCGCCCAGTCGATCGGGTCGGCGCCGGCAGCCGTGAGCAGGGCGTTGACGCGGCTGAAGGGCTTCGAGCCGAAGAATCCGCCGGATGCCGAGAGCGGGCTCGGGTGCACGCTCGCGACGATCGGGGTGGTGCCGAGCAGCGGCGCGAGGCTCTGGGCGTCGCGTCCCCACAGGATCGCGACGAGCGGCCGGTCGCGCGCCACGAGCGCGCGGATCGCCTGCTCGGTCACCGTCTCCCAGCCCTTACCGCGGTGCGATCCGGGCTTGCCGGGCGACACCGTCAGCACCCTGTTGAGCAGCAGCACCCCGCGGTCGGCCCACCGCGAGAGGTCGCCGGACGACGGCGTCGCGACGCCGACGTCGTCGACGAGCTCGCGGAAGATGTTGGCCAGGCTGCGCGGGATCGGGCGCACGCCGGGGCGTACGGAGAACGACAGTCCCATCGCGTGTCCGGGCGTGGGGTACGGGTCCTGCCCGACCACGAGCACGCGGACGTCGTCGAACGGACGGGTCAGCGACCGCAGCACGTCGTCGCCCGCCGGGAGGTAGCCGCGCCCGGCCGCGGCCTCGGCCCGCAGGAAGTCGCCCATCCGTGCGACGTCGTCGGCGACCGGCTCCAGGGCGTGCGCCCACCCGGCATCGACGAGGTCGGTCAGCGGACGCCGGGGCACGCGCCCATCCTGCCCACCCCGCCGCCGAGACCGCTCGTGCGGGGGCAGTCGGGGCCCGATCACCCCGACCGACCCTCAGCCTCGCGAGGGCGTGCGGGCGGTCAGGGTCTGCTCCCGAGTGGCCCGTCGCGTGGACGTCGTCCAGGACCGGTCGGGACCATACCTGGGAGGCGCTGTCCGGCACGCCGGTCGCCCCGCCGACGCCCTCCCGCCCGGCAGGTCTCTGGAGGTCGCGATGGGTTGGGTGCTCTTCCTCGGCGTCGTGGTCGGCGTCGCGACCTGCCTTGGGCTCCTCGGTTCCCTCGCCTCAGGTCGTGACCGGCGGCGGACGGCGTCGCGTGGGCCGGAGCGGCGGGTCACGACGGCCGACCCGATCGCGGCATCGACGCCGCTCGACCGACCTCGCGCTCGAGGCGCAGCTGCTGCTCTGCGGCACCGACGCGAGCGCCGCGTCGCGGCCGTTCCCGGCGGGAAGACGGTCCCGCTGAGCGACGCTGCGTCAGGCCTTCGTGGCGATGAGCGTGAGGTAGACCGGCATCGGCTCGGGAGCGTCGCCGTGGTCGCGACCGCGCCCGACGAGCAGGCGGTAGCGCCCGTCGTGGCCGCGCTGCAGGACGTCGTCGCCGCGCGGGTTGATATCGCTCTCCACGTGCTCGTCGAGCCGGTCCACCCGAAGTCCTGCGGCGATCGCGCCGTTGACGATGTCGGCGAGCGAGTGCGCGTAGCACGTCGCGGTCCACTCGATGGTCGACTCGGGATCGGCGTAGTCGCCGGTGCCCGTCTCGGTGCGACCGGCACCACCGCCGTAGGGGAAGTCGACCACGAGGTCGGGCACTCGACCCGCGACCATCTGGTAGATCGGATGGATCTCCACCATCAGCAGCCTGCCACCGGGTCGCAGCGCCAGCGACACCTGGCGCATCCAGAGGTCGAGGTCGTCGATCCAGCAGATCGCGCCGACCGTCACGTAGACGAGGTCGAAGCGCGCGTGCAGCGAGTCCGGCAGTGCGCGTGAGTCGGTCTCGACCGTCTCGAGCGGCACGCCGACCTCCTCGGCCAGCTCGCGCGCCCGGCGCAGCGCCGTCGCAGAGAAGTCGGCGCACGTCACGTGCGCCCCGGCACGTGCCATCACGACGCCGTCGGCGCCGAGGTGGCTCTGCAGGTAGAGGACGTCGAGCCCGTGGACGCCGGCGAGCGGGTCGTCGAGCGAGGCACCAGTGGCCAGGGCGACGCCGCGCTCCTCCGTGCGCGTCATCAGCGACCCGCCCGCCACGACGACGTCCAGGCGGTAGTGCGGGTCGTTCTCCGTGGTGCCGTGGGCGGCGGCGGACCGCTCCCAGAGGTCGAGGTTGCGGGCGTACTCGTCCGAGGTGGCACTCATGACGCCGCAGTCTGCCCCGCAGCGTCGTCGGCCGTCGACGCGGTTGCCGCCGTGGGTCGGTGCAGCGTCTCGGGCATCAGCGTCGTGAGCACGAACGCCACGGCGATCACCCCGGCGCCGACCAGGAACCCGGTCTCGTAGGAGCCGGTCGAGTCGACGATGAGGCCGGCGATGATCGGACCGGCCACCGCACCGACGTCGCTCATCATCTGGAACGTCGCCACGATCGGGCCGCTGCGACGGCCACCGGTGATGTCGCCGACGACGGCAGCGGGAGCGGAGCTGAGGAATGCGGCACCCACGCCCAGCACCGCCATCGCGCCGAGGAACGCCGGAATCGCACCGGTGAACGCCAGCGCGCAGAACCCGAGCGTGGTTGCTGCCGTGCCGATGACCAGCGCCGGCTTGCGCCCGCGGGTGTCGGCCATGCGACCGGCGGGCAGGAGCAGCACGGCCTGCACGAGCGCTGCAGCGAGCAGGCCGTAGCCGGTCCACGAGGGCTTGAGGCCGAGGGAGTAGACGACGAACAGGGGGATGATCGCCGACCGCAGGCCGAACGAGGTGAACCCGTTGCCGAGGTTGACGGCGAGCGCGGTGACGTAGGACCGGTTGCGCAGCGCGTGCACGAGCTGGCGCCAGCCCTTGGCCTCGGTCGGGTCTGCGAGCGCGGGCGCCGTCGGGTCCTTCTCGCGCAGGTGGGTGTGCGCCATGAGCGTCACCACGACCACCACGGCCGCGCCGAGGGTGGCGGCGTAGACGAAGAACGGCAGGCGGATCGAGATCCCGGTCACCAGACCGCCGACCGCGGGGCCAGCGACGCCGCCGAGGAGGAACCCGCCCTGGAAGGCGCCCGCGGCCCGTCCGCGCTGCTCGGGGCCGACGGACCGCAGCAGCAGGGCCATGGCCGAGACCGTGAACATCGCCGAGCCGAGGCCGCCGATCCCGCGGAAGGCGAGGAGCTGGCCGAAGGTGCCGGAGAAGCCGGCCAGGGCCGAGGAGACCGCCACGATCGACAGGCCGGTGATGAGCACGCTGCGCTCGCCGATGCGGTCGACGAGCCAGCCCGCCGGTACGGCACCGATCAGACGCAGGAACGCGAACACGCTGATGACGGCGGACGCCTGGGTGGCGGTGACACCGAACGACTTCGCGAACACCGGGATCGCCGGGGCGAGGATGCCGAATCCCAGGGCGACGCAGAACGCGACCGCGGACAGCACCGCCACCTCGCGCGGCAGTCCGTCGAACCACGGCAACCGCCGCAGCCGGGCACCGATCGAGCTCACGAGCCGCATCCCGGGGAGGTCACCCCGGCATCTTCTCAGGTGTCGCCGCTGGCGAGCGCCACGCCCGCCCGGGATCAGGTCGTCGGCCCGCACCTCGAGCTCGGTCAGGGCGTCGCGCTTGCGCTCGAGGCACGACGTGAGCGGGGCGCGCTCGTCCTCGGTGCAGCCGCGCAGGATCTGGTCGGCAGCGTGAGGATCTTGGGCAGGTCCGCGTCGACGGCGCACGACCCGCGGGCGTGAAGCTCACGGGCTGACGCCTGCGATCGGCCTGGTCCATGGTGCGCTCGACCAGGCCGTGGCGTTCGAGGCGGTCGGGCACGCTGGTGATCGTCGCGGCGGTGACGATCGGGCGATCCGCGATGACGCGCGGGGACGGCGGCCCGTCCGCACCGGCCAGGACGGCGAGGGTCTCGCGCCCCGCGGCCGACAGGTCGTGATGGCGCAGCGTCGTGTTGCAGACCGTTGCCGTGGTCGTCCTCGTGCTGCTGGTCGGCCGCGTGGTCGTCAGGACCCGGGTCGCCTCGTCCACCGACGTGCGCGCCGCCACGCGCGACCGCGTCATCTGCGGCGTGCGCGGGACGAGAACGGCCACCGCAACGCCCTCTCGCCGATCGGGTGAGTCGGCCGCGACCAGGGCGACTCGTCGTGGCGACCTAGTGTGTGCGCCGACCGCTGCGCCGCTTGAGGTAGTCGCTGACGACGTAGTCGCCGAGACGGTCGCCCTCGGGCGCCAGGACGCGGCCGCCGTTGCGCCTCGCGACGTCGTCGAGGAACTGGGCGAGCCTCGGGTCGTCGCCGAGGCGGAAGAACGACAACGGCACTCCGCGGCGCGTCATCTTGTCGACCTCGGCGAGGGTCAGCGCGATCGTCTCCGGCCCGGGCGGCCAGCTGAACCACCACTCGCCGTCCCGGTCGAGGTGGGCGGTGGGCTCGCCGTCGGTGACGATGAGGACGACCGGCTCGGCGTCGGGGTGCTTGTCGAGGAAGCGCCCGGCGAGCATGAGCGCGTGCTGCAGGTTGGTGCCCTGCACCTCGTTGGCGTCGAGGTCAGGAAGCTCGTGCGGCTTGATCCGCCGTGCCAGGTTGGCGAACGCGATGATCTCGACCGCGTCGAGCGGGAACTGCGTGGTGGCGAGCGCGTGCAGCGCCATCGCGGTGGTCTTCGCCGTGCGCCACGTGTCGTTCATGACCATGGAGAACGACTGGTCGACGAGCAGGACCACGGCCGCGCGGGTGCGGCGTTCGGTCTCGCGGATCTCGAAGTCCTCCGGGCGCAGCAGGGGGCTGTCGGCCTCGATCATCCGCCGGCGAACGGCGTTCGACACGGTCTTGACGACGTCGAGCGGCTGCTCGTCGCCGAAGCGCCACTCGCGCGTCGTGCCGGTGAGCTCGCCGGCAGCTCCGGCGTCGTGGACGTCGTGGTCGCCGCGGCTTCCGGTCTCGAGAGAGGCGAACACGCGCCGGAGCGCGGTCTGGCCGATCCTCCGGATGGCCTTGGCCGTCAGCTCGATCTGGCCGCCCGACCTCGTGAGGTAGCCCTGCCGCTCGAGCTCGCGCTCGATCTGCTGAAGACGCTTGAGGTCGTCGACCGCCTGCCGGCCCAGGGCGCGAGCGACGGCCTCCTCGTCGACGTCCTCGAGGCTCGCGCCGGGGTAGTCCTGCGAGAGTGCCTCAGAGAGAGCATCAAGGTCGGCGAGATCGGCGAGGGCCTCCGTGGCGTCGCCGAGGCTGAGCGGCTCGTCGCCGCGCAGGCGCTGGCGCCCGGACCAGGCGAGGTCGGGCCGCATCGAGCGCAGGTTGTCGCCCAGGCGCCCCATCTCCGCGGAGAGGTCGAGGTCGCCGAGCGCCTGCTCCATGAGCTCGGAGAGCTCCTGACGCTGCTGCGGCGTCATCGAGTCGAGCATCCGCCGCATCGCTGCGGCCTGCCGCGCGAGCTGGTCGAGCAGCTCCTCGACCGACTCCGGCGTGTCGGGGAAGAAGTCGCCGTGCTTGTCCATGAAGTCGGCGAAGTCCTGGCTGGTGTCCTCACCGCGCTGGTGCTTCTCCAGCAGCTCGTTGAGGTCGCCCATCATCTCCTTGAGCGCCTGGCGCGACTCGGAGCCGTCCGGGTCCTGCAGCGCCTGCTTCAGCCCGCGGAACTGCTGGTCGAGCACCTCGCGGCGCAGCATGTCGCGCAGCTCGTCGTAGGCGGCCTTCGCTTCCGGCGAGCGCCAGTCGTACTCGGCGAGCTCGCGGACCGCGGGGGCGGTCTGGTCCGGCAGGGCGTCGAGCTGCGCCTCGCGGAAGCGGGCGTCCTCGGACGGGTCCGGGAACAGCGCCTCCTTCTCCGCGTCGACCGCGCGGTCGAGGAGCTCGCGGGCCCGCTCGAGCATGCCGTCCATGCGCCCGGACCGCTCGAGCGAGCGGCGCCGCTGCTGCACCTTGCGCATCAGGTCGTCGAGCCCGCGGACGCCGTCGGCGCCACGCTGCATGAGGTCGCGCAGCGCGTCGCGGACGCCGGATCCGTCGAGCACCCGCTCACCGAGCTCATCGACCGCACGGCCCGCGTCGTAGGGGGGCGCGAGCGGATCCGGTCCGTCGTCATAGGCGCCGTAGCGGTACTGGTTCATGCCCGCGCCCCTAGGCTGGGTGCATGAGCAACGTGCCCGCCGGCTGGTACCCGAACCCCGACAACCCTGCGCAGCTGCGGCTGTGGGACGGCACCCAGTGGACCGACCAGATCCAAGGCACCATCACCGAGCAGCCCGATGCCGCGATCGGCCTCGGTCCGGCGGTCTACTCCGGACCACCGATCATGGTCGTGACGACGAACGACCTGCCGGGGTTCCGCGTGACCGCTGTCTACGGCGAGGTCTTCGGCATCACCGTCCGTGCGCGCAACGCCTTCTCCAACATGGGGGCGAGCTTCCGCACGATCCTCGGCGGCGAGGTGAAGGGCTACACGCAGCTGCTGTCCGACAGCCGCCTCGAGGCGGTCGAGCGGCTGCGCTTCGCCTGCCACCAGGTGGGGGGCAACGCGGTGCTCATGATGCGCTTCGACAGCGGCCAGATCGCCGACATGATGAACGAGGTCGCGGCGTACGGGACCGCCGTGACCGTCGAGCGGATCGAGAGCTGAGCCCTGCGGCATCAGGCTCAGGCCCCGCCGTAGACCGAGCGACCGCCGCCGGGGACCTCGTCCTTGGAGATCCGTCGGGTGAGGTAGAGACCCTCCAGCGCGGTCTCGACGCAGGACGCCACGACGCCCGGCGACTCGGCCGAGGCGCCGTCGTCGCCCTCGAGCGCGGCAACGATCCGGCCGAGGCCCTCGAGGGGTCCGACGCGACGCAGCACCTCCTCGCTGGTGACGAGGTCGCCGACCTCGATCGTGGTGCCCTCGTCGAAGCGGGTGATGAGCGGGCCGAGGTCGACTCCGCCGAGCCTGGCCCGGAAGGTCTCCGCGACCGCACGCTTGAGCAGGTGCTGCAGGACGTCCTCCTCGCGGCCCTCCTCGCTGACCTCGAACTCGACCTTGCCGCGCAGCGTCGGCACGACGGCGGGCAGGTCGCCCACGCGCGCGACGGCCGACGCCTCGCCGGTGATCGCCGAGCGCCGAAGGGCTGATGCGGCAAGGGATTCCGCGGCTGCGACGGCGAACCTGGCCGAGACCCCGGAACGCGCGTCGACAGCGGGGGACTCGCGGACGAGCCGGGTGAACCGCGAGACCACTTCGAGCAGGTGCGCCGGGACGAGCGCCCGCAGGTCGGCCTCCTGGCGGACGAGTCCGATCTCGTCGGAGAGGCGCAGCGGGTAGTGGGTGCGGATCTCGGCACCGAAGCGGTCCTTGAGCGGGGTGATGATCCGACCGCGGTTCGTGTAGTCCTCGGGGTTGGCGCTCGCGACGAGCATGAGGTCGAGCGGGAGCCGCAGCGCGTAGCCGCGCACCTGGATGTCGCGCTCCTCCAGGACGTTGAGCAGCGACACCTGGATGCGCTCGGCGAGGTCCGGCAGCTCGTTGATGGCGAAGATGCCGCGGTTGGTGCGCGGTACGAGGCCGTAGTGGACGGTCTCGGGGTCACCGAGCGTGCGGCCCTCGGCGACCTTCACGGGGTCGACGTCGCCGATGAGGTCGCCAACGCTCGTGTCCGGGGTCGCGAGCTTCTCGCCGTAGCGCTCGCTGCGGTGCCGCCAGGCGACGGGGGTCGCGTCGCCGTTCTCGGCGACGACGCGTCGCGCCCACACCGTGACCGGCTCGTAGGGGTGCTCGTGCAGTTCGCTGCCGTTGATCACCGGCGTCCACTCGTCGAGGAGCCCCACGAGCGTGCGCAGAAGCCGCGTCTTGCCCTGCCCGCGCTCACCGAGCAGCACGAGGTCGTGACCGGCGAGCAGCGCGCGCTCAAGCTGCGGACGCACCGTGTCCTCGATGCCGACGACGCCGGGGAACGGGTCGTCGCCGGCGCGGAGCTTGGCCACGAGGTTCTCGCGCAGCTCGTCCTTGACGGTGCGCA
>Ga0075015_100000384_pt1 | contig 15175 bp, 10 predicted proteins | sample AleBraG_ABR_2013_FD_71476 | JGI IMG/M metagenome (GOLD analysis project Ga0075015, IMG submission 71476) | Freshwater sediment microbial communities in response to fracking from Pennsylvania, USA - Alex Branch Run_MetaG_ABR_2013 | ecosystem: Environmental > Aquatic > Freshwater > Creek >...
TCCCGGCGCGCTGCCGCTTGCGTTGCACGAACCAGAAGCGCGTGATGAACGTGACGCCGATGGCCATCGCGATCGGGACCGGGGAGATGCTGCCGTCGGCCTGACGCCACCAGCCGTAGTTTTGCCCCTCGATGAGGGCGAACACGATGCCGGCCATGCCGATCGTCGCCAGGGCGACGCCGTAGAGGTCGAGCTTGCGCGGGGTCGTCTCGTCGCGCGTCTCGGGCACGTAGAGCACGATCAGCAGGAGCACCAGCAGGCCGACCGGCACGTTGATCCAGAACGCCCAGCGCCAGGTGTAGTAGGTCGTCAGCCAGCCACCCACCAGCGGGCCGACCGCGGCCATGCCGCCGATCGTGGAACCCCAGACGGCGAAGGCGATCGCGCGCTCGCGACCGTGGAACACGGCGTTCACCGTCGAGAGCGTCGCCGGCAGGATCATCGCGGCGCCGAGGCCCTGGAGCAGGCGTGCCCCGATCAGTGCGGCACCGCTGCCGGAGAAGCCCGCGAGGACGCTGGCGAGCACGAAGATCACCATGCCGACGAGGAAGACCCGTCGGCGGCCGACGATGTCGCCGACCCGTCCGACGGTGAGCAGGAGCGCCGCGAAGACGAGGGAGTAGATCGCGTTCATCCACTCGGCCTGCGTGGCGTCGAGGTGGAGGTCCTGGATGATCACCGGGAGGGCGACGTTGACGACGGTCGCGTCCATGATGACGAGGGAGACGCCGAGGGCGACGGCGACGAGCGCCCACCAGCGGTGGGGCACGATGTCGGCCGGTGTCGCGGCGTCCGGTGTCGGGGTAGTGTTATCGACAGTCATGTCGGTATCTTACCGACAGAACTGTCGAGAAAGCACGTCCGGTGCGTGATCGTGCTCACGCAGGAGGAGGTCGAGGGTGCCGAAGATCGACGCGCCCACGGTGGCCGAGCACCACAACCGCCGCCGTGCGGCCCTGCTGGCCGCCGGCGCCGACCTGCTGGCCGACGGCGGGGTCGACGCCGTCACGCTCGCGGGGGTCGGGGCTGCCACTGGTCTCGCGCGCTCCAGCGTCTACCAGTACTTCGACTCCGGTCCCGCCCTGTTGGCGGCCGTGGTGGAGGACGTGTTCCCGCGCGCGACCTCGACGCTGCAGCGTGCCGTCGACCGGGCGTGCTCACCCCGCGACAAGGTCGACGCGTACGTCGTCACCGCCCTCGACCTGGCCGCCGACACCGCGCACCGCTCGCTGTACGCGCTCGCCGGTGCTGGGCTCCCCGAGCACTGCCGCGCGCGCATCGCCGAGCTGCACCAGGAGCAGTTCGCGCCGCTGCTCGCCGCCGTCACAGAGGTGGGCGTCACCGACCCGGGACTGACGACGCGGCTGCTGCTCGGCGTCCTGCAGTCCGCCACGCAGGCAGTGGTCGAGGGTGCGCCGCGCGCCCGGGTGAAGCGCGAGGCGCTCGCCTTCGTCCACGACGGCCTGGGCGGCTGATCCCGCCGACGCGTCGTCGCGTTGGTCACAGGTCAGGGACGGTGCCGCGACGCCTTCGGCGTCAGGGATCGCGCGTAGCGCGTCCCGATCTCGACCCAGGGCACCAGGTCCGCTGAGGTCGCGAGCGACTCCCGGGGCACGCGGAGCCACCCCGACATCGGCCGTCCCTGCATGACCGCCACCTCGGCGCTCGTGGTGTCGACGAGGTGGTCGGAGTCGGCGGGGTCCACGCGCACGAGCGCGCCACCCTGGCCGCTCGCGGCGATCGCCACGTTGCCGTCCACGAGGAACGCGAGGCCGCCGAACATCTTCTTCTCCGTGACGCCCGGCTCGCCGTCGAGCAGGTCCCGCATACGTTCGGCCAGCTCCTCGTCGTGGGCCATCACGCGTCCTGGGCGAGGATCTGCTCGCGGAGGATGTCACCGTGGCCGGCGTGCCGCGAGAGCTCGCGGACGAGGTGGAGGTAGATCCAGCGCAGCGAGAGCGGGCTCCGGCGGTTGTGCAGCGCGACGTCGTCGAGGGCGTGTCCCGCGGCGATCCGCTCGGCGTCGGCGACCGAGGCGAGATAGCCGGCGCGCACGGACTCGACCGTGTCGGAGTCGTCGAGGTCGAAGCTGTCGTCGACGTCGTCGGGCAGCCCCAGCTCCTCGCGCGTGCGTCCCTCGAACGCGACGTCGAACCAGACCCGCTCGACGAAGGTCGCGTGCTTCACCAGGCTCAGCAGGCTCGTCTTCGACGGCACGAGCCGACGTCGGGCCTGCTCCTCGGTGAGGCCGTCGAGCAGGTCGACGATCTCGCGGCGACCGTCCGCCACGAAGGCCTCGATCTGCTCCCGCTCGCCGGTCAGGAGGTTCGCATCGGTGCGGTAGTCGCTCACGATCGCGAGTGTAGGGACGCATTCCCCGTCGACAGCACCCCATTCTCGTGCACGATCGCGTGATGGACCTCGAGCTCGTCGCGGAAGCGCGCCGCTGCGCAGAGGCAGGGTGGGCCTGGGTGCTCGAGCAGGTGCACCACGACGACGCCGGGCCGTGGATCCCGGTGTCCGTCCCGCGCGAGGGCGACCCTGTCGTGGTCGAGGAGTATCGCGACTGCGTGTACGAGGGGATCGCAGGTCTGGCCCCGACGCTCGCCGAGATCGCGCTGACGCGGCCGTGGTCGGATCCCGAGCGGGCGCTCGCCGACGCCGTGGTCGCGCGTCTGGTCGTCGCGGAGGTCGGTGACGAGGCCGGGCTCTACACCGGACTGGCGGGGAGCGCGGCGGCGCTACGGATGCTGTCCCCCGGGGCGGAGCAGCCGGTCCTCGGGCGGCTGGCCGCACTCGCGACCTCGGACGGATGGCCGACCAGGAGCTTCGGAGAGCCGGCGGTGCCGGGGAACGACGTCCTGATGGGCGACTCGGGCGCGGTTCTGGTCTGCGCGTGGCTCGGCGGACCGACGGCGCACGGGCTGGCTGCCCGCGGCTCGGAGGTCCTCGTGCGCAGGGGGCGTCCGACCGGCGGCGGCCTGGCCTGGACGATGTATGACGGCGACCGCGACCGCATGATGCCCAACTTCTCCCACGGCACGGCCGGTGTCGCGACAGCACTCGCCGTGGCGGGCCACGTGCTGGCTCGCCCCGACCTCGTGCGGCAGGCCTGGCTGGGCGCCGAGCACCTCGTGACGCTGGCCGACCTCGGGGACGGCGGCTTCCGGCTGCCGCTGCAGATCCCGGCGGCGGAGGACCGCGAGCCGTTCGCCTACGGCTGGTGCCATGGACCGACGGGCACCATGAACCTGTTCGGGGCGCTGGAGCTCGCCGGCGTCGACGCCGTGGCCGGACGGGCGCCCGCCGAGTGGCGGGCGCGCTGCGTGCGCAGCCTCGAGACCAGCGGTCTGCCCGAGCGGCTCCGTCCCGGGTTCTGGGACAACGACGGACGCTGCTGCGGCACGGCCGGCGTCCTCGACGCCGTCCTCACGCAGGTCCAGGCCACGGGGGATCCCGCTCTGCTCTGGTTCGCCGACCGGCTCGCGTCGACGTTGGTGGACCGCGCGAGGGCGACCACGCCCGACGGCTCCCGCTGCTGCTGGCGCTTCCACGAGCACCGGGCCGAGCAGACCGACCTCGACCCGCAGGTCGGATGGATGCAGGGAGCCGCTGGCATCGTGGCGGCATTGAGCCGCTACGCCAGGGTCCGTGAGCACGGGCTCGACGCGACCAGGCTCGGTCACCCCGACGACTGGTGGATGCACGTCGACCCCCCGGCCCCCTGACGGAGGCGGAGGGTCGACGTCGGTGCAGGGTCAGGCGGGCCGCAGCCAGAGCGCCCCGAGCGGAGGCACGCGGACGACCGCGGAGTACGGCCGCCCGTGCCACGGGATCTCCTCCGCGTGGACGGCGCCCATGTTGCCGACGCCCGAACCGCCGTAGGCCTCGGCGTCGGTGTTGACGACCTCGTCCCACCGGCCGCCGAACGGCAGGCCCACGCGGTAGCCCTCGTGCGGTCCGCCGGAGAAGTTCACGACGCAGGCCAGCACCGCGTTGTCGTACCCCCAGCGCAGCCAGGAGAAGGAGTTGCCGGCGGAGTCGTCGGCGTCGATCCACTCGAAGCCGCCCGGGTCGTTGTCGCGCGACCACAGCGCAGGCGTGTCCTGGTAGACGCGGTTGAGGTCGGCGAGGCACTGCTGCACGCCGCGGTGGTCTGCGTTGTCGAGCAGCCACCAGTCCAGGCCGCGCGACTCGCTCCACTCGGCGTACTGCGCCATCTCCGAGCCCATGAACAGCAGCTGCTTGCCGGGGTGCGCCCACATGAAGGCGAGGTAGGCGCGCACCTGGGCGAGCTGCTGCCAGCGGTCGCCCGGCATCTTGCTCACGAGTGAGCCCTTGCCGTGGACCACCTCGTCGTGCGAGATCGGCAGGCAGTACTGCTCGCTCCAGGCGTAGATCAGGCCGAACGTCATCTCGCTGTGGTGCCACTGCCGGTGGATCGGCTGGCGGTTGACGTAGTGCAGCGTGTCGTTCATCCAGCCCATGTTCCACTTCAGGCCGAACCCGAGCCCGCCCAGGTGCGTGGGCCGCGTGACGCCCGGCCACGCCGTGGACTCCTCCGCGATCATCACGACGCCGGGGGAGCGCTTGTAGGCGGTGGCGTTCGCCTCCTGGATGAACGACACCGCCTCGAGGTTCTCCCGGCCGCCGTAGACGTTGGGGCTCCACTCGCCGTCCTTGCGGGAGTAGTCGAGGTAGAGCATCGACGCGACCGCGTCGACGCGCAGCCCGTCGATGTGGAACTCCTCGAGCCAGTACGACGCGTTCGCGACCAGGAAGTTGCGCACCTCGCGCCGGCCGAAGTCGAACACGTAGGTGCCCCAGTCGGGCTGCTCCCCGCGACGCGGGTCGGCGTGTTCGTAGAGGGGCGTGCCGTCGAAGCGGGCGAGCGCCCAGTCGTCCTTGGGGAAGTGCGCCGGCACCCAGTCGACGATCACCCCGATGCCGGCCTGGTGCAGGCGGTCGACGAGGTGGCGGAACTCGTCGGGCGAGCCGAAGCGCGAGGTCGGCGCGTAGTACGAGGTGACCTGGTAGCCCCAGCTCGGCGCGAACGGGTGCTCCGCCACGGGCATGAACTCCACGTGCGTGAAGCCCATCTCCGCGACGTAGGCCGTGAGCTCCTCGGCCAGCTGCGCGTAGCCGAGCCCGGGCCGCCACGACCCGAGGTGGACCTCGTAGGTCGACATCGCGGAGTTGTACGGGTCGCGACCGGGTCGCGCGGTCATCCACTCGTCGTCGGCCCACTCGTAGGCCGACGTGAAGACGACCGACGCGGTCGCGGGCGGGTGCTCGGTGTGCTGGGCGAGCGGGTCGGCCTTGGTGCGCCAGATTCCGTCACGTCCGAGCACCGCGAACTTGTAGCGGTGGCCCGAGCCGACACCAGGCACGAACAGCTCCCACACGCCGCTCGAGCCGAGCGAGCGCATCGGTGTTCCGGTGCCGTCCCAGTGGTTGTGGTCGCCGACCACACGGACGCCGATGGCCGACGGGGCCCACACGGCGAACGCGGTGCCGCGCACGTCGCCGAGGGGCGAGGAGTAGACGTGCTCGTGCGCGCCGAGGACCGTCCAGAGCGTCTCGTGACGACCCTCGCCGATGAGGTGGAGGTCCATGTCGCCCAGCGTCGGCAGGAAGCGGTAGGGGTCGTCCACCTCGGCCGGCTCGCCGCCGTAGGCCACCTCGAGCCGGTAGTCCGGGACGTCGGTGACCGGCAGCAGCCCGACGAAGATCCCCCCGTGCTCGTGCTCGAGCGGCACCCGGAGGTCGCCGGCCGGGGTCCGTGCCACGACGAGGACGGACGACGCCCACGGGCGCAGCGTGCGGACGGTGACGGCGCCGGCGTGCGGGTGCGGGCCGAGGATCGAGTGCGGGTCGTGGTGACGCCCGTCGACGACGCGCTGAAGGTCGGCTGTGTCGACCGGACGCACGACGGGGACCACCGCTGCCTTGGCCGACTTGCTCTGCTTCGCCGCCGTGACGGGCTTGGCGGGCGCCGCGTCGTCCGGGGCCTCGAGCGGCCTGTCCACCTTCTCGAGCTTCCCGGCCTTCGCCGTCCTGGACGCAGCCTTCTTGGCGGCCTTCTCGCTCTTGTCCGAGTTGCTCGGCATGTCACACGGCTCCCGGTCGGACATGGATGATGTGCGCGACCTGGACGTGCGGGTCGAGTCGGACGTACGGGTACTGGCCCCAGACCCAGGTCTGGCCGCTCACCAGGTCGCGTGCGGCGAAGCTGTCGCCGTGGCCCATGCCGAGCGCCTCAAGGTCGAGGTCGAGCACTCCCTCGCGGGCGCCGTGCGGGTCGAGCGTGCAGACCACGAGCACGACGTCGTCGCCCTCGCGCTTGCTGTAGGCGATGAGCTTGTCGTTGTTCGAGCCGTGGAAGGTCAGGTTCCGCAACCGGTTCAGCGCGGGGTGCGTGCGGCGCCACGCGTTGAGCTGACCGAGGTAGGGCGCGAGGGTCTCGCCGGACTCGTCGGCCGCGGCCCAGTCGCGCGGACGGTACTGGTACTTCTCGGAGTCGAGGTACTCCTCGCTGCCGGGACGCAGGGCGACGTGCTCGAACAGCTCGAAGCCCGAGTAGACGCCCCACGTCGGCGACAGCGTCGCGGCGAGCGTCGCGCGGATCGCGAACGCCGGTCGGCCTCCGTACTGCAGGAAGGCGTGCAGGATGTCCGGGGTGTTGACGAACACGTTCGGGCGCATCGATGCCGCCAGCGGCCCGGACAGCTCGCGGAAGTACTCCTCGAGCTCCCACTTCTCGTTGCGCCAGGTGAAGTAGGTGTAGGACTGCTGGAAGCCCGCCTCGCCCAGCAGCCGCATCATCGGCGGCTTGGTGAAGGCCTCGGCCAGGAACACGACGTCCGGGTCGGTCGCGTTCACCGCGCCGATCAGCCGCTCCCAGAACGTCACCGGCTTGGTGTGCGGGTTGTCGACGCGGAAGATCCGCACGCCGCAGTCCATCCAGTGGTGCACGACGCGCAGCACCTCGCGGTGGATGCCGTCGGGGTCGGCGTCGAAGTAGATGGGGTAGATGTCCTGGTACTTCTTCGGCGGGTTCTCGGCGTAGGCGATCGTGCCGTCCGCCCGGTGGGCGAACCACGCGGGGTGCTCGCGGACCCACGGGTGGTCAGGAGAGCACTGCAGCGCGAGGTCGAGCGCCACCTCGAGTCCGAGGTCGCTGGCGCGCGCCACGAAGTCGCGGAAGTCGTCGATCGTGCCGAGGTCGGGGTGGACGGCGTCGTGCCCGCCGTCGGCCGAGCCGATCGCCCATGGCACCCCGGGGTCGCCCGGACCCGGGGTGAGGGTGTTGTTGGGGCCCTTGCGCGCCGTCGTGCCGACCGGATGGATGGGTGGCAGGTAGACGACGTCGAACCCCATCGCGGCGATCGCGGGGAGCCGTTCGGCCGCCGTCGCGAAGGTGCCGGAGCGCAGCGGGTCGAGGCTCGCGCCCTCCGAGCGGGGGAAGAACTCGTACCAGCCGCCGACCAGCGCTCGCTCGCGCTCGACGTAGACCGGGATCTCGATCGACGCGGTGACCTGCTCGCGCAGCGGGTGCCCCTCCAGAAGCGACGTCACCGCCGGGTCGAGCGCCACCGCGAGGCGCGCGGGACCGGGGCGGTCCCTGTCCCTGAGCGCGGTGATCGCGGCCTTGAGCGGATCTCGCGCCTTGCCGCGCGGCAGGCCCTTGAGCGCGGCCTCGAGCACCAGGGCACCCTCGCGCAGCTCGAGTTCGACGTCGAGCCCGGCCGGCACCTTGATCTGGGCCCGGTGCCGCCACGTCTCGACCGGGTCGCCCCAGGCCTCGACGACGTACACCCAGTGCCCGATCGAGGTCGGGGTGACCTCGGCCGTCCAGCGGTCGATGCCGTCCGTGCGGCGCATGAGCGTCCGCCTCTCGGAGCCGTCGGGCGCACGGAGCACGGCGGTCGCGGCGACCGCGTCGTGTCCTTCCCGGAAGACGGTCGCGCTGACGGAGAACGTCTCGCCGACGACCGCCTTGACGGGACGACGGCCCAGCGCGACGACGGGGGAGAGGTCCTCGACGGCGTAGCGCCCCGTGCTCGGCGGGCGCACCGGTTCGACGTCGAAGGGTGGCGTCGCGGCCGTGCTCGTGCGACGACCGGAGTGACGGGCGGTGGTCGACGGGCCGGAGGCGCTCGCCGACGTGCGGGTGCGTGGTGGCATCGTCTCGAAGAGTAGCGACGTAACGTGATGTCGCGCGGGGTGAACGCCGGGTGAAACGCCAGCAACACATGTAACCGCGGGTGCGCTCATCCCCCCGTAACACACGGCGCCTAGGGTGTCGGGCGTGAGAGCGATCCGACGATTCACCGTCCGCACCGTCCTGCCCGCCGCGCTGGAGCCGTTGGCCTCCGTCGTCACGAACCTGCGGTGGTCGTGGCACCCGGAGACCCAGGACCTGTTCGCCCGCATCGACGCCGGGCTCTGGGACGAGGTCGGCCACGACCCGGTCCGGCTGCTCGGCGAGGTGCCGTCAGCGCGGTGGTCCGAGCTCGCTGCCGACGAGGACTTCGTCGGGCACCTGAACTGGATCGCGACCGGGCTGCAGGAGTACCTCACCGGCGACCGCTGGTACCAGTCGCTCGGAGCGGACGCGCCGGCGTCGATCGCGTACTTCTCGCCGGAGTTCGGCATCACCGAGGTGCTTCCGCAGTACTCGGGCGGTCTGGGCATCCTCGCCGGTGACCACCTGAAGTCGGCCAGCGACCTCGGCGTCCCGATCGTCGGCGTCGGGCTGTTCTACCGCGCCGGCTACTTCCGCCAGTCGCTGTCCGCCGACGGCTGGCAGCAGGAGACCTACCCGGTCCTGGACCCCGACGGTCTCCCGCTCTCGCTGCTGCGCGAGCACGACGGCTCCCCGGTCGTCGTCGAGGTCGGCCTTCCCGGCGGACGCACGCTGAAGGCGCACGTGTGGCGAGCCGACGTAGGCCGCGTCCCGCTGCTCATGCTCGACTCCGACGTCGAGGACAACGACCCGGCCGAGCGCGAGGTCACCGACCGTCTCTACGGCGGCGGCGGCGAGCACCGGCTGCAGCAGGAGCTGCTCCTCGGCGTCGGTGGCGTGCGCGCCCTGCGCGCCTTCAGCCGCATCACCGGGGCGCCGGAGCCCGAGGTGTTCCACACCAACGAGGGTCACGCCGGCTTCCTCGGCCTCGAGCGCATCCGCGAGCTCGTGCTCGCCGACGGCCTCACCTTCGACGAGGCGCTGCAGGCGGCCCGCGCCGGCACCGTGTTCACCACGCACACGCCGGTGCCCGCGGGCATCGACCGCTTCCCGCGCGAGATGGTCTTCACGTACTTCGGCGGCGACAACGCCGCGGCCGGCGTCCCCGTCGAGCGGATCCTGGCGCTCGGCGCCGAGGACTTCGAGGGCGGTGACCCGACCGTGTTCAACATGGCCGTGATGGGTCTGCGCCTGGGCCAGCGCGCCAACGGCGTGAGCCTCCTGCACGGCGAGGTCAGCCGGGGGATGTTCGCCGGCCTCTGGGAGGGCTTCGACCAGGACGAGGTCCCGATCTCGTCCGTCACCAACGGCGTGCACGCACCGACCTGGGTGGCGCGCGAGATCCGCGACCTGCTCGCAGCCCAGGTGGGCCCGGAGCTGGCCGAGGAGACCGAGGGCTGGGAGTCGGCCCGGGCGGTCCCGGCCAGCGAGCTGTGGGCGACCAAACGCGTGCTTCGGCAGCGCCTGGTCGCGGACGTGCGCGCGCGCCTGCGCGAGTCGTGGGGGCAGCGCGGTGCGTCCGACGCCGAGCTCGGCTGGATCGACGACGTGCTCGACCCCGACATCCTCACGATCGGCTTCGCGCGGCGCGTGCCGTCGTACAAGCGGCTCACCCTGATGCTGCGCGACCCCGCACGCCTGAAGGCTCTGCTGCTGCACCCCGACCGTCCGGTGCAGCTGGTCATCGCCGGCAAGTCGCACCCCGCCGACGACGGCGGCAAGAAGCTGATCCAACAGCTCGTGCACTTCGCCGACGACCCCAAGGTCCGGCACCGGATCGTGTTCCTGCCCAACTACGACATCGGCATGGCGCGCCTGCTCTACCCGGGCTGCGACGTCTGGCTCAACAACCCGCTGCGTCCGCTCGAGGCGTGCGGCACGTCCGGGATGAAGGCGGCGCTCAACGGCGGCCTCAACCTGTCGATCCTCGACGGCTGGTGGGACGAGTGGTACGACGGTGAGAACGGCTGGGCGATCCCCACCGCCGACGGCGTCGCCGACCCGGACCGTCGCGACGACCTCGAGGCCGGTGCGCTCTACGACCTCGTGGAGAAGAGCGTCGCGTCGCGCTACTACGACCTCGACGCATCCGGGCTGCCCACCCGCTGGATCACCATGCTCCAGCACACGCTGGCCACGCTCGGGCCGAAGGTCCTGGCCTCGCGCATGGTCCGCGACTACGTCCAGAAGCTCTACACCCCGGCGGCGTCGTCGTCGCGCGAGGTCCTCGCCGACGATGCGGCCCTCGCGAAGGAGCTCGCGCACTACGCGGCGCAAGTCCGCTCGACCTGGCCCGCGGTCCGTGTCGAGCACGTCGACGCGTCCGGTGTCGGCGACTCGCCCGAGCGCGGCACCCAGCTCACGGTGCGTGCCTTCGTGGCCCTGGGCGCGCTGACGCCGACCGACGTCCTCGTGGAGCTCGCGAGCGGGCGGGTCGACCACAACGACCGCATCGTGCACCCGACGTTCACGGCGCTCTCGGCGGCCGAGTCCTACGACGGCAACCGCTGGCGCTACGAGGAGACCGTCACCCTCGAGGACACCGGACCGTTCGGATACACCGTCCGCGTGCTCCCGAACCACCCCGGACTGCACGACCCGGCCGAGCTCGGCCTCCAGGCGCTGCCCGTCACGGTCACGATCGAGGGCGACACCGTCTCGGCCTTCGCGCCGACCTACTAGCCCGCATGGATCCGAGGCCCGCTCCCGCGATCGCGGGGGGGCTCGTGGGTGATCGTCACCGTGCGATCTGTCTCAGCGCGACGCTGCCGTGAGGGTCGTCGCGATCTCGTCCCAGTGCGGGTAGATCCCGAGGTGCCCCTCGCCGCGGCGGACGACGAGCTGCGCGTGCGGGATCTGGCGCTGCAGCCAGTGCCCGTACGCCGGTGGGGCCAGGGGATCCTCGGCCCCGTACCAGAGCCAGGTGGGCTGGTCGACGTCACCGAGGTCGATGCGCCAGTGGCCGACCCACGCCACGTTGTCCCAGGCGCACCCCTCAGCGCCCTGCCGCACCCCCTCGCGCATGGTCCGGGGCAACCCCTGGCGCACGGCCGGTATCGCGCGCACGTCGTGGTCCACCGGCATCAGGTCTCCCATCGCCGCCAGCATCGTCTCGTCGTCCGCGCGCATGACCTCGAGCAGGGGACCGAACCCGACGGCGAACGCCTTCGCCGCTGCGTGGTCATCGACGCCGATGAGCGCCATCGCGGCCCGGTCGGCCTCGTCGATCTCCGCGATCCCGGCCCGCTGCGCGGCGATCGACGCGGCGCCCGACGCGACGCCCACCGCGCTGACGCGGTCCCCGAGTCCGGCCGCGCAGGCGAGGGCGAACGGGCCGCCGCCTGACATGCCCAGCACGGCAACGCGTTCAGCACCGACGGCGTCGAGCACCGTGGCGGCGTCCTCCGCGACCGAGGCCAGGCTGAAGGGGGCGAAGTCCGAGCCCCCGTAGCCGGGACGGTCGAACGCCACGAGACGTACCGGAGCCGACACGGGCAGCTCGGCGCAGATGTCGATCGTCAGCCGCGAGTCCGGCGTCCCGTGGAGGTAGAGGATGGTCGGCGCGTCAGCAGGCCCGATGGTGCGGGCCCGCACGCGACGCCCGCCGTCGAGCGTGACGTCGATGTCCGTGCTCATGCCTGGAGTGTGGCAGTTCGGAGCGGCTGCGACCCCGGTCTTCGGCCGTCCCTCAGGACTCGACGCGGAACAGTGCCACGGCGCGACCGGCGACCGCGGCGAGCGAACCGACCGGGTGTGTCGGCCCGCTCGTGGTCGGCCGCGCGTCGTCGGTGTCGAGAAGCCGCCGGTAGGTCTGGCCGTACGGCGTCCTCGGCATCGTGACGTCGACCGGGGCGTCAGCACGGTTCAGCACGAGGAGGAAGGCGGAGTCGCGCAGCGGATGACCGTCCTCGTCGCGGGTGAACAGCTCGCCCGACAGCGCCATCACCAACGTGCCCGTGCCCGGGTCGTGCCAGTCCGCGTCGGTCATCGGCGTGCCGTCCGGGCGCAGCCAGGCGAGGTCGGCGGGACGGCCGTCCGACAGCGGGCGCCCGTCGAAGAACTCGGTCTGACGCAGGGCCGGGTGGTTGCGCCGAGCGTTGAGCAGCGCCGTGGTCCAGCGGACCAGATCGGCCTGCCACGGCTGCAGGTTCCAGTCCACCCACGAGATCGCGTTGTCCTGGTTGTAGGGGTTGTTGTTGCCGCCCTGGGTGCGACCCATCTCGTCGCCCATGACGAGCATCGGAGTGCCGGTGGACAGCAGCAGGGTCGCGAGCATCGCCCGGATCGTGCGCAGCCGGGACGCCTCGACGGCTGCATCCTGGGTCGGTCCCTCGGCCCCGTGGTTCCAGGAGCGGTTGTTGTCGGTGCCGTCGCGGTTGTGCTCCCCGTTGGCCTCGTTGTGCTTGCCGTCGTAGGACACGAGGTCGCGCAGGGTGAAGCCGTCGTGGGCGGTGAGAAAGTTGACCGACGCCGCGGGGGAGCGGCCGTGGAAGACGTCCTGCGACCCGGTGAGCCGCCAGCCCATCTCGGCGGGCGCGTCGCGCTGGTGGGGACCGCCGCGCCAGAACGTGCGGACGTCGTCGCGGAAGGCGTCGTTCCACTCGGCCCAGGGGGACCCGAACATGCCGAGGCGGTAGCCGCCGGGACCGACGTCCCACGGCTCGGCGATGAGCTTCACCTGGCGCAGCACCGGGTCCTGGTGGACGGCGGCGAGGAACGGCGAGCGCTCGTCGACGTCCATCCGCTCGCGGGTCAGCGCCGTCGCGAGGTCGAAGCGGAACCCGTCCACGTGCATCTCCGTGACCCAGTAGCGCAGCGAGTCGAGGACGAGGCGCAGGACGTCGAGGTCGCCCACGTCGAGGGTGTTGCCGCACCCCGTGGTGTCGACGTAGGAGCCGCTGTGCGGCGCCAGCTTGTAGTGGTCGCGCTCCCCGAGGCCGCGGAACATCAGCGACGGACCGTCGGGACCGCCCTCGGCGGTGTGGTTGTAGACGACGTCGAGGATCACCTCGAGCCCTGCCGCGTGCAGGGTCTTGACCATCTGCTTGAACTCCGCGACCTGACCGCCCGGCGCACGGTTCGAGGAGTAGGCCGCGTGCGGTGCGAAGAAGCCGAGCGTGCTGTAGCCCCAGTAGTTCGCGACGCCGCGGTTCGCGAGCGGCGGCTCGGCCACCGACTGGTGCACGGGCAGCAGCTCGACGGCCGTGACGCCCAGGGAGAGCAGGTGCTCCACCGCGGCCGGGTGCGCCAGGCCGGCGTAGGTGCCGCGCAGCTCCGCGGGCACGGAGGGGTGCGTGGCGGTGAAGCCCTTGACGTGCATCTCGTAGACGACGGACTCGCCCCACGACCTCGCCGGGGCGACGTCCCCGCTCCACTCGAAGTCGTCGGAGACGACGACGCCGTGCGGCACCATCCCCGCGGTGTCGCGCGGGTCGGGGACGGCGGCGTCCACGGGGGATCCCGGGCGCAGTGCGTCCGACCAGGTCACCGCGCCGTCGATCGCGCGCGCGTAGGGGTCCACCAGGAGCTTGGCGGGGTTGAAGCGCAGGCCGTGGTCGGGCATCCACGGGCCGTGCGCCCGGATGCCGTAGCGGGTGCCGAGCTCGACGCCGCGGATGAACCCGTGGTGCACGCCGTGGCTACGCGCCTCGAGCGGGACGCGCACCTCCTCGTCGTCGATCCAGAGGCACGCCTCGAGACCGTCGGCGCTCGGTGCCCGCACGGCGATGTTGAGGCCCTCGGGTGTCCACGTGGCGCCCAGCGGCGACGGGGCTCCGGGAGGACGGACGACGGAGTCGTAGGCCCGTCCGTCGGGTGGCGTCGCCATCCGGTCGATCCCTCCTCCCTGCCGCCCCGGGCGGGCGGCAGGGAGACAGTCTGCCCCCAACCGTCGCGTCGCCCGTGCCGGGCTGCCACCGGCCCGGGGCGGGTCGCGGTTAGGCTCCGATCGCGGCTCCGAGGGGGGCACGGTTCCGGGAGGTCAGCGTGAGCGAGTTCGTCGAGTTCGAGGTCCAGGACGGCGTCGGGACGATCCGGCTCGCGCGCCCGCCGATGAACGCGCTGTCCGCCCAGGTGCAGCAGGAGATCCGCGGGGCTGCGCACGAGGCCACCACCCGCCAGGACGTCCGCGCCGTGGTCGTCTACGGCGGCCCGAAGGTCTTCGCCGCCGGCGCCGACGTCAAGGAGATGGTCGCCTGGTCCTACCAGGAGATGGTCGACCGCTCCGCCGCGCTCCAGGCGTCGTTCACCGCGGTCGCGCGGATCCCCAAGCCCACGATCGCCGCGATCACCGGCTATGCGCTGGGCGGTGGGTGCGAGCTCGCGCTGTGCTGCGACCTGCGCGTCGCGGGCGACAACGCGCGTCTCGGGCAGCCCGAGATCCTGCTGGGGATCATTCCCGGCGCCGGCGGCACCCAGCGGCTGACCCGACTCCTCGGCCCGTCCCGTGCCAAGGAGCTCATCTTCACCGGCCGCTTCGTCGACGCCGCGGAGGCGTTGCGGATCGGTCTCGTCGACCGCGTCGTCGCCCCGGACGACGTCTACGCGGAGGCGTTCGCCCTGGCCCGCCAGCTCGCCGACGGTCCGGCGTATGCCCTCCGCGCCGCCAAGGAGGCGATCGACCGCGGTCTCGAGGTCGATCTCGACACCGGCCTGGAGATCGAGCGGGTGCAGTTCGCGGCGCTGTTCGCCACGCAGGACCGGATGATCGGCATGCAGTCGTTCATCGAGCACGGTCCGGGCAAGGCCGAGTTCGTCAACCGCTGACGGCCCGCGCCCTCAGTAGCGGGGCGCGGCCGTCGACTGGAGCGAGGCGAGGACGGCCGGGTCCTGCGCGTCGAGCCAGCGCGCCAGGTAGTCGAACGTGACGAACCGGACCTCCGGGTGCGCCCTGCTCGTCGCGGCGACGAATCGCGTGAGCGCCGTCGT
>Ga0075015_100000386_pt1 | contig 15169 bp, 10 predicted proteins | sample AleBraG_ABR_2013_FD_71476 | JGI IMG/M metagenome (GOLD analysis project Ga0075015, IMG submission 71476) | Freshwater sediment microbial communities in response to fracking from Pennsylvania, USA - Alex Branch Run_MetaG_ABR_2013 | ecosystem: Environmental > Aquatic > Freshwater > Creek >...
CGGCGCGCGTCCTCCCTCGTCCGCGCGCGGCACGACGATGCGGGCGGTCCCGGAGTCGAGGTCCACGTGGCTGCGCGGCGGCGCGCCCTCTGCGTCCTCCTCGCGCTTGAGCTGCAGGTACTCGTCGTGCTCGATGCGGTTCTTCGTGGTCGGCGCGAGCGCCAGCCCGAGGGCGTCGAAGCCGATGCTGGCCACGTGCTGGCGTGCCTCCGTGTCGCCGCGCCGTCGCCGGCGACGGACCAGGAGGGCCTCGATCGCGCCCGCGACGACGAGGATCACGACGAGCGCCGGCAGGGTCATCGCGGCGAGGTAGGACATCAGGAGGCCCCCAGCCCGGTGGCGATCTCGTCGATCCGGTGAGCGAGTTCGACGTCGAGCTGCGTGAGGCCTCCGGCGTCGTGCGTCGTGAGGGCGACATGCAGGGTGCGCCAGCGGATGTCGATGTCCGGATGGTGGTTCATCGCCTCCGCGACGACGGCGATCTCGTCGACCGCGCGGACGGCGGCAGGGAAGTCGGGGAACTCGAGCGTGGCACGGATCGCGGTCGTGTCGCCGGACCACCCGGGCAGCTCGCGCAACTGCCGAGCGGTCTCCTCGACGTCGAGACGGAGGCTCACACCACCAGGATCGCACGTCAGGTGTTCGCCCGGTCAGGGTCGTCGGGCGCGCGGTATGTCGATGCCATCGGGGCCAGGGTGGAGTCACGCGTCGAGTGCGCGCCGGGCATCTGGCACGCTGCGGCCATGACCGTGCCGACGCATGTCACGACCGACGGCCGTCGTGTGGTGGTGGCCGCGGCCGTGGAGCGTCATGGTCGGTTGCTCAGTGCCCGCCGGACCCGGCCGGAGTCCCTCGCCGGGCGATGGGAGCTGCCGGGGGGCAAGGTCGAGCCGGGGGAGGACCCCGCGGCGGCACTGGTGCGCGAGCTGCGCGAGGAGCTCGCCGTCGACGTGCGCGTGGTCGGGTGGGTGCCGGGCCCGCTCGAGGGCGACTGGCCGCTCGACGACGCCTGCGTGCTGCGGGTCCTGCGGGCGCGGGTCGAGCGCGGTGAGCCCGACCCCGACCCTGGCGTGGCACACGACGAGGTCCGCTGGCTCGCACCGCGCGAGGTGGGCGCCGTCGACTGGCTCGAGGCCGACCTCGCGCCGGCGACCGCGGCCGCGCGGCGGCTCGACACCTGGGTCGACTTCCCGTCGGGAGCCGTGTCGGGCTCGGGTGTCGTCGTCGCGGTGCGTCCCCTGGCCGACGGACGGGTCGGGGTCGTCGTCGACAGGACACCGTTCCACCCGCTGGACCACGGCTGGCCGGACCAGGAGGGCGACACCGGCCTGCTCGAGGGTCGACCCGTGCTCGACAGCCTGACCGGGGCCCTCGACGACGACGGGCGGCTGCTCGTCGACGCCGACGTCGACGTCCGCCGGGGTGATCCTGGTCGCACGTGGGTCGTCGTCCACGTCGTCGCGGCCACGGACGCGCCCTCGGTCGGCGACCCGGTCGCGCTCTCGGTCGACGGGGTCCGTCGTGCGTCGTTCTCCCGTGGGCACTCCGCCTGCCACCTCGCCGCGCTGGCGCTCAACGAGGCGACGGCGCGCTTCTGGACGAAGGAGCCGCCGCGCCGCGACTCGCGCGGCTTCCCCTTCCTCGACCAGATCGCGGTGGCGGTGTCGCGGATCCGCCCGGACGCGGCGTACGACGCCTACCGGTGCGGGAAGTCCTTGCGCAAGGCGGGATTCGACGCCGAGTCCTTCCTCGCCGCGCGGGAGCCGGTCGCCGACGACGCGAACGAGCTACTCGCGTCCTGGGTCGCCCGGGGCGCGGTGAGCCGGGTCGACACCGGCGGCGACCCGACCCTGACGGCGCGGCGCACCTGGTTCTGCGACCTGCCCGGCGGCCCGGCCGCGATCCCGTGTGGTGGGACGCACGTCGCCGACATCGCCGGTCTGGGCGCCGTGCGCGTCGCCTACGTGCCGTCCGACGAGGGCTTCGAGGTGCTCACGAGCGTGGGCTGAGGGCCCTGGCGGCGGCCAGTGGCGGCTCGCGGATCGGTCGGGACGACGCCGCGTGGCCGGTAGACTCAGGGGACTCCCCGCTCTCGACCTTGAGGTTCCCCATGCCTGCCCACGGTTCCGCCGTCCGCAACGACCTGCGCAACGTCGCGATCATCGCGCACGTCGACCACGGCAAGACCACGCTCGTCGACGCCATGCTCTGGCAGTCGGGTGCGTTCACCGCGCACCAGGCCGACGAGGGATCGGTCAAGGAGCGGGTCATGGACTCCATGGACCTCGAACGCGAGAAGGGGATCACGATCCTCGCGAAGAACACGACGGTCCGCTACATGGGTGACGGCGCCCCCGAGGGCGGTGTGCTGTTCAACATCATCGACACCCCGGGCCATGCGGACTTCGGCGGCGAGGTCGAGCGCGGCCTGGAGATGGTCGACGCCGTGCTCCTTCTCGTCGACGCCAGCGAGGGCCCGCTCCCGCAGACCCGTTTCGTGCTGCGCAAGGCGCTGCAGAAGAACCTGCCGGTCATCCTGCTCGTCAACAAGGTCGACCGCCCCGACGCGCGCATCGCCGAGATTGTCGACGAGACCTACGAGCTGTTCTTCGACCTCGACGCGACCGAGGAGCAGATCAACTTCCCGATCGTCTACGCCTCGGCCAAGGCTGGTCGTGCCTCGCTGAACCGTCCCGAGGACGGCGGCATGCCCGACAGCGAGAACCTCGTGCCGTTGTTCAAGACGCTGCTCGAGACCGTGCCGCCGCCGTCGTACGACCCCGAGACGCCGCTGCAGGCGCACGTGACCAACCTCGACTCCTCGCCCTACCTCGGCCGTCTCGCCCTGTGCCGCGTGCACTCGGGGACGATCCGCAAGGGCCAGCAGGTCGCTTGGGCGCGGCACGACGGGACGATCGAGCGCGTCAAGGTTGTCGAGCTGCTGACGACCGTCGCACTCGACCGGGTACCCGCCGAGAGCGCCGGACCCGGCGAGATCGTTGCGATCGCAGGCATTCCCGAGATCACCATCGGTGAGACCCTCACCGACGTCGACGATCCGCGTCCGCTCCCGCTCATCACTGTCGACGAGCCGTCGATCTCGATGACGATCGGCATCAACACCTCACCGCTGGCGGGGCAGAGCGGCAAGAAGCTCACCGCGCGCCTGGTGAAGAACCGGCTCGACGCCGAGCTCATCGGCAACGTCTCGATCCGGGTCTTGCCGACCGAGCGGCCGGACACCTGGGAGGTCCAGGGCCGCGGCGAGCTCCAGCTCGCGATCCTCGTCGAGATCATGCGTCGTGAGGGCTTCGAGCTCACCGTGGGCAAGCCTCAGGTGGTGACGCGCGTCGTGGACGGCAAGGTGCACGAGCCGATGGAGCACCTCACCATCGACATCCCCGAGGACTACCTCGGCGTGGTCACGCAGCTCATGGCGCTGCGCAAGGGCCGCATGGAGCAGATGGTCAACCACGGCACCGGCTGGGTCCGGATGGAGTACGTCGTGCCCGCACGCGGACTCATCGGCTTCCGCACCGAGTTCCTCACCGAGACCCGGGGCACCGGACTGCTGCACCACGTGTTCCACAAGTACGAGCCGTGGCACGGCGAGCTGCGCACCCGGCCGACCGGTTCTCTCGTCGCCGACCGCCGCGGCCCCACGACCGGCTTCGCGCTGGCCAACCTCCAGGAGCGCGGGACGCTGTTCGTCGGCCCGGGGACCGAGGTCTACGAGGGCATGATCATCGGCGAGAACTCCCGTTCGGACGACATGGACGTCAACCCGACCAAGGAGAAGAAGCTGACCAACATGCGTCAGTCCTCCGGCGACGTCCTCGTGCCGCTCATCCCGCACAAGCAGATGTCGATGGAGCAGGCGCTGGAGTTCTGCCGCGAGGACGAGTGCATGGAGGTCACGCCCGCCACCGTGCGCATCCGCAAGGTCAACCTCGACCAGACCGAGCGCGGTCGCGCCGCGGCTCGGGCCAAGAAGTCCGGCTGACGATCTTGCTCTCCAGCTGAGGAGCCGTGCGCGGCCCGGTCCAGTCGGCGCCGCGTGCGTCTTGAGGTCTCGACGTCCCACGTCGGCTTCCCGGGCGACGCGGCCGCGGAGACGCCCAGCTCGAGCGGTGGCCCGACTCGGCGGTCCGACCGGGTCGCCGACGGCCCTGCGCACGCCTCTCGGAGCCCGTCATGTCACCGTGCGATGGCATGACGGTGTCGGGAACGTCCCGATTCGGCCGATAGCGATCACGATCCGGTCACGGGCGAGCTCGGTGTTTGGTCGACCTGCTGCGATGTCTTAGGTTTCGCGAGACGGACCAGGCAGTATCGACCCGGAGTGGCTCGCAGATGCTTCGGTGAACGTGGACCTGATACACAAGGTTTCCCGAGAAGATCACAGGAAGGCGCGAGGTTGTCCAGCACCACGCCAGTCGAGAGCGACGAGCCGCTCATCGTCGACGTCGACGTCATTGAGGTGCCACCGGAGATCGCCGGCCGCTCGCTCGGTCAGATTGCCTGGCGCCGTCTGCGCCGCGACAAGGTCGCCATGGTCGGCGGAATCTTCATCATCCTGCTGATCGTGACGGCGATCCTGGCACCGGTCATCACCAAGATCCTGGGGATCGACCCGTACGACTTCCACACCGACCTGCTCGACCCCGAGACCACCTTCCCGCCGGGGACCGGTGGCATCAGCGGCGAGCACTGGCTGGGCATCGAGCCGGTCAGCGGCCGCGACATCCTGGCCCGGGTGCTCTACGGCGCCAGGATCTCGCTGTCGATCGCGATCCTGGCCACGATCGTGTCCGTCCTCATCGGTGTCGTCCTCGGCTCCATCGCCGGGTTCTTCGGCGGCAAGACCGACACCGTGATCAGCCGGATCATGGACATCTTCCTCGCCTTCCCGGTGCTCCTGTTCTCGATCGCGCTGCTGTTCGTCTTCGGCAACGTCCAGCAGCTTGGCCCCTTCACCGGCGTCACGGTCCGTGCGGGACTGCTCGTCGTCATCATCGGGGTCTTCAGCTGGGCCTACATCGGCCGCGTGATGCGCGGACAGGTGCTCTCGCTGCGCGAGAAGGAGTTCATCGACGCGTCGCGGAGCCTCGGCGCCGGCAACGGGCGCCTGCTGGCCAAGGAGCTGCTGCCGAACCTGATGGCGCCGATCCTGGTCTACACCACGCTCACGATCCCCACCAACATCCTCACCGAGGCAGCGCTGTCCTTCCTCGGCGTCGGAATCCAGGAACCCGACCCGTCCTGGGGAAAGATGCTGTCGACCGCTCAGGCGACAGTGCAGATCGACCCCTGGTACATGCTCTTCCCCGGCCTTGCCATCTTCATCAGCGTGCTCGCGTTCAACCTGTTCGGCGACGGGCTGCGCGATGCGCTCGACCCCAAGTCGCTGCGATGAGCAACGGCTGAAACCAGGCTTCCCGGCCATTCGTCGGGGAATCCCACGGCCATCAGGTCGGCGGGACGCACCATGAGGAGAAGGTGGAACAAAGTGATGTCAAGGACACGACGCGCGACACTGCTCGCAAGTGCCGTCGCGCTGGCGTCGCTGACGCTCGCGGCCTGTGGAGGCAGCGGCGGGAGCACGAGCTCCTCGAGCGCCACTGCCAGCTCAGCCACGGGGTTCAACGCAGCGGTCACGAGCATCGTCAACGCGAGCGACAAGACCGGCGGCACGTTGCGGCTGGGCGCGAGTGGAGACTGCGACTCGTGGGACGGCGCGAACCAGTACTACGGCTGGTGCTGGGACGTCGGTCGTCTCTACAGCCGCAACCTGCTCGGGTTCAAGGCCGCACCGGGCGCTGCCCAGTTCACGCCCGACATGGCCACGGACCTGCCGAAGGTCAACTCCGACTTCACGTCGTGGACGTTCACCCTGCGCGACGGCCTGAAGTGGGAGGACGGGACTCCGGTCACGACGGCCGACTTCAAGTACGGCATGGAGCGACTCTTCGCGACCGACATCTTCGCCACCGGTGCCGGTAACTACTTCACCTGCATCCTGTCGACGTGCGACGCGAGTGGCGTCCCCGCCTACAAGGGACCGTACGCGGACCCGAAGGGCGGCCTCAACAACATCGTGATCACCGACAAGACGATCACGTACAACCTGGTCAAGCCGCAGCCCGAGTTCAACTGGCTGATGGCCCTGCCGACCGCCGGCCCCGTCAAGCAGTCCGCGGACAAGGGCAAGCTGTACACCCTTCACCCGCTGTCCGACGGGCCGTTCAAGTTCGACACCTACCAGCCTGGCAAGTCGGTCACCTGGGTCCGCAACCCCAACTGGGACCCGGCCACCGACCCGATCCGCAAGCCGAAGGTCGACAAGGTCACCCTGACGATCTTCGCCAACCCGGACGACATCGACCAGCGCGTGCAGGCCGGAGACATTGACCTGGTCGCGGACGGTTCGATCCAGGCAACCTTCCAGACCAAGATCCTCACCGACCCGACGCTGAAGGCCCAGGCCGACAACCCCAACTCCGGTGGTGTTCGCTACCTCGTGGTGTTCCAGACGGTCGCCCCGTTGACGAACGCTGACTGCCGCAAGGCTGTCTTCTACGCCATCAACAAGGTCGACCTCCGACTGGCGCGTGGTGGTACGACAGCCGGTGACATCGCCGGTTCGATGACACCGGGCGGTATCGCGGGTCACGAGAGCACGGACGCCTACAACCCGTACCCGAACGGTGCGGACTTCAAGGGAGACGTGACCAAGGCCAAGGAGGCGCTGACCGCCTGCGGACAGCCCAACGGCTTCACGGTCAACATGGCCTACGTCCCCGGTGGGAAGGCCGACAAGGTCCTCGCCGCCGCCCAGGCCGCGCTGGCCAAGGTCGGCATCATCGTCAAGCCCCTCGCCGGCGAGCAGGCGTCGTACTACTCGACCCTGATCGGGTCCCCGGCCACGGTCGTCTCGAAGAACATCGGCCTGGCGCAGGCAGGGTGGGGCTATGACTACCCGAGCGTCAACGGGTTCTTCAAGTCCATCGTGTCGACCCAGGCCATCAAGCCGTCGGGCACCAGCAACTACGCGTCGCTGAGCTCCCCGACGGTCGACCAGGGGTTGCAGGCGGCTTCCACGGCCACCTCAACGGCCGAGGCGGAGACCGCGGGCAAGCAGGTCAACCACGGTGTCATGGACGCCGCGGTCTACCTGCCCTACCTGTGGGACAACGAGTTCCTCTACCGGAGCCCCCGTCTGACCAACGTCTACTGTGCTGCGGGGACGCAGAACCTGTACGACTACGTCAGCCTGGGCACCACCGACGGGAAGTAGCACGTAGCGCGACCGTTCGCGCCACCTCCCCGCTCGCCGTCCGGCGAGCGGGGAGGTGGTCGGCGCCGGGGACCTCGTCGCTGACCACCTCGACCCACGACACGAGCCAGGGACAATGATCCGCTACATCATCCGCCGTCTGCTGGGGGCCTTGCTGGTCGTCCTGATCGTCAGCTTGGTGACGTTCGGGATCTTCTTCGTTGGCCCGAAGGTGACCGGGCAGAGCCCGGCGTACTTCTTCGTGGGCAAGATCTCCAACCCTGCGCAGGTCGCGGCGGTGGAGAAGAACCTCGGCCTCGACAAGCCGATCATCGAGCAGTACTGGCTCTACATGAAGGGCATCGTCACGGGTCGGGAGTTCTCCGACGGCATCAGCACCGTGGAGTGCCCCGCGCCGTGCTTCGGCTACTCGTTCCGTCTCCAGCAACCCGTGTGGGACCTGATGAAGGACGCGTTCCCCGTAACACTCTCGCTCGCGATCGGTTCCTCGATCATGTGGCTCGTCGCCGGCGTCGGGATCGGTGTTCTGTCGGCCCTCAAACGTGGCACATTCATCGACCGGGCGGCGATGGTCGTGGCCTTGGCGGGAGTCTCGCTCCCGGTCTTCTTCACCGCGCAGCTGCTGCTGCTCGCGTTCAGCTACGGTCCGACGTGGCTACGTCTGTTCCCCAACGTCACCTGGGTTCCCTTCACCGACAACCCGTTGCTGTGGGCGCAGAACCTGATCCTGCCGTGGATCGCGCTGGCCTTCCTCTACGCCGCCCTCTACGCGCGATTCACCCGGGCGAACATGCTCGAGACGATGAGCGAGGACTACATCCGCACGGCCACGGCCAAGGGCCTGCCCCGACGGCAAGTGGTGGCTCGCCACGGACTCCGCGCCGCGCTCACTCCCATCGTGACGATCTTCGGCCTCGACCTCGGCGCCCTGCTGGGAGGAGCGATCCTCACCGAGACCGTCTTCTCGCTCCCGGGTCTGGGTCTACTGTCCTTCCGGGCCATCCAGTCCCAGGACCTTCCCGTCATCCTCGGCGTGACGATCCTGGGGTCGATCTTCATCGTCGTCGCCAACATCATCGTGGACGTGCTCTACGCGACCGTCGACCCGCGGGTCCGGCTGTCATGACCGTCGCTGCCGGCGTTCCCACGCCGATCGAGTCCCACCAGGAGCTGTCGTGACCGCCATCGAAGACACCTCAGCGGCCACCCGGCTCGTGCCGCCCACGCACTTCCTCGAAGTGCGTGACCTCAGGGTGACGTTCCCGACCGAGGACGGACTCGTCCGTGCCGTGGACGGGCTGTCCTTTGCCCTCGATCGCGGCAAGACCATCGGCATCGTTGGTGAGTCCGGCTCCGGTAAGTCCGTGACCAGCCAGGCGATCCTCGGCCTGCACAAGGGGACCCAGGCCCAGGTGAGCGGAGAGATCTGGCTCGACGGTGACGAGCTGGTCGGGATGTCGAGCGAGGAGATCCGTCCGCTGCGCGGCGCCAAGGTCGCGATGATCTTCCAGGACCCGCTCTCGTCCTTGCACCCGTTCTACCGGATCGGCGACCAGATCGTCGAGGCCTACCGGGTGCACAATGACGTGTCGAAGAAGCAGGCCAAGACGCGCGCCGTCGAGATGCTCGCCCGCGTTGGGATCCCCCACCCGGACAAGCGTTTCGACGACTATCCGCACCAGTTCTCCGGCGGCATGCGGCAGCGGGCGATGATCGCGATGGCTCTGGTGTGCAACCCGCAGCTGCTCATCGCCGACGAGCCGACCACCGCGCTCGACGTGACGGTCCAGGCCCAGATCCTCGACCTGCTGCGCGACCTGCAGCGCGAGTTCAACTCCGCGATCATCCTCATCACCCACGACCTGGGAGTGGTGGCCGACGTCGCCGACGACGTCGTGGTCATGTACGGCGGACGGTGCGTGGAGAGCGGCAAGGTCCGCGAGGTCTACTACAAGCCCGAGATGCCCTACACCTGGGGTCTGATGGGTTCGATGCCCCGCATGGACCGCGAGCGCAAGGCCCGCCTCGACCCGATCCCAGGCAACCCGCCGTCGCTGATCAACCTGCCGCCGGGGTGCGTCTTCAGCCCGCGGTGCAAGCACCAGGACAAGGTGCCCGGGGGTTGCCGGCGCACCCGTCCGGAGCTCCTCGAGACCGCGCCCGGGCACTTCGTCCGCTGCCTGATCGACCCCGACGTGCGCCGACGTACCTGGGCCGAGGAGGTGCAGCCGGCGATCTAGCCGCTGCTGCCTGCGTCGCCCACCACTCGCCCGTCAGGAGAACCCGTGTCCACTCCCGCCACCGACAACCCCGCCATCGAGACCGAGTCGGCCATGCCCACGCGCAGCGGTGACGCGCTGCTCCGCGTGTCCGGGCTCAAGAAGCACTTCCCGATCACCCAGGGGATCCTCTTCCAGCACCAAATCGGCGCGGTCAAGGCGGTCGACGGGATCTCTTTCGACGTTCGCAAGGGCGAGACGCTGGGTCTGGTCGGGGAGTCCGGCTGCGGCAAGTCGACGGCCGGTCGGGTCATCACCAAGCTGCTCGACCCCACCGAGGGCACCATCGAGTTCGACGGGGAGCACATCGAGCGCTACTCGCGGTCGAAGATGCGGCCGCTGCGGCGCGACATGCAGATCATCTTCCAGGACCCCTACTCCTCGTTGAACCCGCGGCACACGATCGGCACGATCATCGGCGCACCGTTCCGGATCCAGGGGATCGAGAGCGACGCCAGCATCAAGACCGAGGTCCAGGGGCTCATGGAGCGGGTCGGTCTCAACCCGGAGCACTACAACCGCTACCCGCACGAGTTCTCCGGCGGCCAGCGCCAGCGCATCGGGGTGGCGCGCGCGATCGCGCTGCGCCCCAGGCTGATCATCTGCGACGAGCCGGTGTCCGCGCTCGACGTGTCGATCCAGGCACAGGTGGTCAACCTCCTCGAGGACCTGCAGGGCGAGTTCGGTCTCGCCTACATCTTCATCGCCCACGACCTGTCCGTCGTTCGGCACATCTCCGACCGGGTCGCGGTGATGTACCTCGGCAAGATCATGGAGCTCGCGAACCGGGACGAGCTGTACGCTTCGCCACTGCATCCCTACACTCACGCGCTGCTATCCGCGGTGCCGATCCCGGACCCCGACTCGGTCCTCAAGCGCGAGCGCATCCTGCTGTCCGGCGACCTGCCCAGTCCGATCAACCCGCCTTCCGGTTGCGTGTTCCACACCCGCTGCTGGAGGGCGCAGGAGCGGTGTCGAGAGGAGATCCCCCTGGTTCGGGAGATCAAGCCCGAGCACTACATCGCCTGCCACTTCCCCGAGGAGCGTTCGATCCTGACTCCAGGTGTGGAGATTCACGGTCCGGCGTCGCCCGAGACCGAGATCGAGGGGCAGCTCATGGGTGACGACGTCGTGGACCGTCCCAAGTGGGGGCGCACGCCGATCTGAGGTCTCGCCTGCCGACCTTCACGGAGTAGGCGCCGGCGCGGTCGGGCTGTGCTCAGGGGGCGAGCGTTCGACGCAGGAAGGCGAGCTCGAGAAGCAGCTTGTTCTCGGCGACCTCCTCCTGGGGCGTCATGTGCGTGACGCCGGAGAGCGGGAGCACCTCGTGGGGCCGGCCCGCCCCGGTGAGCGCCGCAGACAGGCGCAGCGTGTGCGCGACCACGACGTTGTCGTCGGTGAGGCCGTGGACCAGGAGCAGGGGACGGGACAGCGACGAGGCGAGCGGGATCAGGGAAGACGCGTCGTAGGTCGCGGGATCGACCGCCGGGTGCCCGAGATAGCGCTCGGTGTAGGCCGTGTCGTAGAGCCGCCACTCGGTCACGGGAGCCCCCGCGACAGCGGCGTGGAATACGTCCGGTCGCCGCAGCACCGCGAGAGCCGCGAGGTAGCCGCCGAATGACCAGCCCCTGATGCCGACCCGGTCGGTGTCGACGTCGTCGGGCCACGCGTCGGCCACGGCGGCGAGCGCAGCGACCTGGTCCTCGAGCGCCGGGGTCGCGAGGTCGCGCAGGATGGTGCGGTCCCACGCCGGGCCGCGGCCCGGGGTCCCGCGACCGTCGGCCACGACCACGACGAACCCCTGGTCGGCGAGCCACTGGTCCTCGCCGTAGGACCCTGCCGCCGCTACGACCTCCTGGTGGTGCGGGCCGCCGTACGGACTCATCACCACCGGCAGCCGCCGCGACCCCGGCACGTGGTGCCTCGGGAACAGGACCGCGGTGCGCAGCCCAAGCGGACCGGTCTCGAGCAGGGTCACCTGCGGTGTCACCACCGGTCGCTCGGCGTGCGACGTGACGGCGTGAACGACATCGCCACGGGTGAGCGTGTAGGTGACGGCGGTGCTCTCGATGTCCCGTGAGACGACGACGTCGGTGCCTCCCGCGGACCGCCCGAGGGTCCAGCCGCCTGTGGCGCCGACCGTGGTCAGCGTTCCGTCCCACCCGACACGGTCGATCCTCGAGTGGATGGGGTCGGGTGCGGTGGTGGCGAGTACGCCGTCCGTGCCGAGGCTGACGACGCCGCGCACCTGCAGGCCCGCGGGGGACAGCCAGCCGTCGCCCAGGTGCAGGCGGTAGGTGTCGGTCGCGTGGTCGGCGCGCAGCGTCAGCAGCCGGCCGTCGGGGGCCCACCGGGTCGCCCCGTGCCACGCGTCGACCCACGCGTCGTCGTGGATGTGGGCGACCTCCCGGGCGGCACCTGTCGCGACGTCGACGGCGAGCACCCGCTGGTCGTGCTGGTCGCGGCTCATCACCACGAGAAGCGGGTCGCCGAACGACGACCACGACACGTCGACGAGGTAGGGATACGCCGTGGAGTCCCACGGGACCGGCGTGGTGGCGCCGTCGAGGCGCACGACCTGCAGCGAGACCGCCGCGTTGGCGGTGCCGGCGGCGGGGTAGCGGTGGGGGCGCGGCACGGCCTCGGGACGCACCGGGTCGGCGATCCACCACTGGGCCACGGGTGTCTCGTCGACGCGCTCGACTAGGACCGCGTCCGAGGACGGGGACCACCAGAAACCGGTCTGCCTGCCCAGTTCCTCGGCCGCGATGAAGTCGACCAGGCCGCAGGACTCATGGGCGTGCGCCGGCTCGGCCAGCGGTCGGTCCGCGGCGCCGTCGATCCCCACGACGCGCAGGGACCGGCCCGAGACGTAGGCGACGTGCGAGCCGTCGGGCGCGACCCGCGGGTCGAGCACGGGGCCGGGCACGTCGAGCACGCGCACCGCGGCGTCTCCGGTGAGGGCGACGGTGTACAGACCGCCCGAGACGGTGAACGCGGCCACCGTGACGGCGGTGTCCGCGGAGTAGCCCACGATCCCGGCGCTCCCCTCGCGCATCCGCTCCCGCCGGGCCCGCTCCTCGCCCGAGAGCTGCTCGGGTCCCTCGTGCAGGTCCGTCGGGTCGGCCAGCAGGGACTCGACCCCGGTGGCGACGTCGATGCCCCACAGGCGCCCGACGACGTCCTCCCCGGTCCGCGACCGGACGAAGACCACCCGGGACCCGTCGGGTGAGACCGTGAAGCCGCGCGGGGCCCCGGCCGTGAAGCGGTGCGTCCGGGCCGACTGGCGGGGGAAGGACTCCTGCTCCATGGCGGGGAGTCTGTCACCGCGCCGACGCGCCCGCGCTCGCGGCCCCGACGACGCGGCGCCGGGTGCGCGGGCCGTCGTCGCGACCTCGGGCTACGCTCCCGAGGTGACCTCACCGACCGCCGACCACCGGCTGCTGCTCGTGCACGCGCACCCCGACGACGAGACCATCGGGACCGGCGCGACCATGGCGAAATACGCCGCGGAGGGCGCCCAGGTGACCCTGGTGACCTGCACCCTCGGCGAGGAGGGCGAGATCATCCTCGACGACCACGCCCACCGCGCGGCGGACAAGGACGACACCCTCGGCCAGCACCGGGCCGTCGAGCTCGCCAACGCCATGGTCGAGCTGGGGGTCACCGACCACCGCCAGCTCGGGCACCCCGGCAGGTACCGCGACTCCGGGATGATGGGCACACCGGACAACGACGACCCGACCTGCTTTTGGCGGGCGGACCTGCTCGAGGCCACGGCCGACCTCGTCGCGGTCATCCGCGAGGTGCGACCCCAGGTCCTCCTCACCTATGACGAGTTCGGCGGCTATGGCCACCCCGACCACATCCAGGCGCACCGCGTCGCGATGTACGGCGCGGTCCTGGCGGCGGCCCCGTCGTACCGCCCCGACCTCGGTGCTGCCTGGGACGTCGCGAAGATCTACTGGAGCGCCTTCCCGAAGTCCTTCATCCGCCAGGGGATCGACGCGCTGAGGGCGGCAGGGGAGACGACCGGGTTCGCCGCGATGGACCCCGACGACATCCCCTTCGGCGTCGATGACGAGCTGGTCACCACGGTGGTCCACGCCGAGGACCACTTCGAGCAGAAGATGGCGGCGATGCGGGCCCACGCCACGCAGATCAGCGTGGAGGACGGCTTCTTCGCCCTGTCGAACAACCTGGGGTCCAAGGCGCTCGGGATCGAGTTCTACCGCCTCGTCCGGGGGTCGGTCGGTGGGGACCTCGACGCGGACGGCCGCGAGACCGACCTGTTCGCGGGGCTCTAGGCCACCTCCGGCTGGGCCGTTCGAGGGGTCGACCGGTCACGGAGAGTCGCGGTTGGACCGGTCGAGGTACTCCGTGCGGGTGACCTGGGCCGATCGGATGAGGTGATCAGGCCCCTCGTCGCTCACGATGAGTGCACGTCCCTGCCGGGGCGGGTCCGGTGGGCTCTCGACGAGTGGAGCGATGCGATGCGTCGAAACGGCGGCCAGTTGGCGACCAGCCCGAGCGCGGCTGCCCCGGGCCACGAGGGTGCTTCCGCGCCCACCGAGGCGGGTTCGACGATGCTCGACCGGGTGGGCGCGGGCACGCTGCGTGCCTCCCAGGCCGACGTCGGCGCCTCGCGTGAGCGCTCGCGTCGTCGTCGCCTGCTCGTCTTGTCGCTGGTCCTGCTCGTGCCCGCCCTCTACCTGTGGTCGCGTGTCGTCGAGGGCAACCCGCTCGAGCTGTGGAACCTCACCTTGCCCACGCTCGACCCGCTGATGCTGATCCCGGCCCTGTTCTTCCTCTCGCTCATCGGCGTGATGATCTTCTCCACCGTCGGCGCGGGTCGGTCGCCGCACGTGACGTACCGCCCCGAGCAGATCGACGTCACGCTCGACACGGTCATCGGGATCGACTCGGTGAAGGACGACGTCGCCCGCTCACTGAGCCTCTTCCTCGCGCACAAGACCTTCGCCGCCGAGATGGGCGGCACCGCGCGCCGCGGGCTGCTCTTCGAGGGCGCCCCCGGCACGGGCAAGACCTACCTCGCCAAGGCGATGGCCCGCGAGGCCGGCGTGCCCTTCCTGTTCGTGTCGGCGACGTCCTTCCAGTCGATGTACTACGGCGCCACCGCACGCAAGATCCGCTCCTACTTCAAGGCGCTGCGCAAGGCCGCTCGCCAGGAGGGCGGCGCGATCGGCTTCATCGAGGAGATCGACGCGATCGCCATGGCGCGCGGAGGGCTGTCGATGACGGCCGTGCCGTCCACCGGCTCGGTGTCGGCGTCGACGGGGATCCTGTGCTGCGGCGGCCTCGAGGGCCTGCCGTCGTCGTACGCGAACGCCGCCGTGACCGCGAGCGCGGCCGGCTCCGGCAGCGTCACGAACCGCTCCCTCACGAGCGAGGGCGTGGGCGGCGTGGTCAACGAGCTGCTGGTGCAGCTGCAGTCCTTCGACGACCCCACCGGCTGGCAGAAGATGCAGACCTGGCTCATCGACAAGGTCAACCTCTACCTCCCGGCCCACCGCCAGCTCACCCGCCCCACGCCGCCGTCGACCAACGTGCTCGTGATCGCCGCGACCAACCG
>Ga0075015_100000387_pt1 | contig 15145 bp, 9 predicted proteins | sample AleBraG_ABR_2013_FD_71476 | JGI IMG/M metagenome (GOLD analysis project Ga0075015, IMG submission 71476) | Freshwater sediment microbial communities in response to fracking from Pennsylvania, USA - Alex Branch Run_MetaG_ABR_2013 | ecosystem: Environmental > Aquatic > Freshwater > Creek >...
GCCGTCTATCTCGCGCTCAATACGCTGGCCGCCGGTCAGGAAGTGATCGTCTCGCGCGGTGAGTTGATCGAAATCGGAGACGGCTTCCGCATCCCGGACATTATGGCCAGTTCCGGCGCAATCTTGAAGGAAATCGGCACCACCAATCGAACCCACATCGATGACTACCGTGAAGCCATCACCGATCGCACACGCCTGCTCATGCGTGTGCATCCCAGCAATTTCCGGATGCAAGGCTTCACCGCCCGCGCCTCCTTAAAAGAACTCGTCGCCCTCGGCAAAGAGCGCAACGTTCCTCTCTATGAGGATCTGGGCAGCGGCTGTGTCATCGATCTGAGTAGGTTCGGCATCGACGAGCCGCTCGTCTGCGACAGCCTTCAGGCCGGGGTCGATCTCGTTTCCTTCAGCGGCGACAAATTGCTGGGTGGTCCACAAGCCGGCTTGCTGGCCGGCGATGCGGAACTCATAATGCGCCTCCGCCGCAATCCGATGTTTCGCGCTCTCCGTTTAGACAAGCTCATCTATCAGGCTTTGGAGACAACTCTGCGCGCACTGTTGCTCGAACGCTGGGAGTGCATCCCCACTCTTCGCATGATCGCCTTCACCGAGGATGAACTGCACGCCCGCGCCCAGAGCTTCGCCGCCTCGATTCCCGGCGCCGAAGTCATCCCAGGACACTCGGTCATCGGCGGTGGCGCAACTCCCGAGCAAACTCTCAATACGTGGCTGGTTGTGCTCAAGCCCCAGGATGTCGTCTCCGCCGAGCGCCGCTGCCGGCTAAACCGCCCACCGGTCCTGGCCCGCATTGAGGACGATCAACTCTGCATCGATCTGCGAACCGTCTTTCCCAGTCAGGAGCTGGAGCTCGCTCGGGCTCTTTGCAGCGCCTGCTATCCTGATGGTCCATGACTCGTTTGCTCTTTGCCTTTGGCTTCTGTTTGGCCGGCGCCGGCGCCCAGACCAGCGATCTTACCGACCAATATCGTTCCGCCGCCGGCCAGCTCATCGATGCTGCGCTGGCCGACACCGAAGGCTACGCCAAGCTCACCTATCTGTGCGATCGCATCGGGAAACGCCTCAGCGGCACGCCAGCCTTGGACAAGGCAGTCTCCTGGAGCATGGAACAAATGAAGCGCGACGGCCTGAAAAACGTGACCGCGCTTCCGGTAAAGGTCCCCCACTGGGTCCGCGGGGCGGAGTCGGCCAAGATCGTCGCTCCGCTGGAACGTCCGCTCCGCATGCTGGGTCTCGGCATGAGTGTGGGAACACCCGCGGAGGGAATCACCGCCGAAGTCGTGGTCGTCTCCGGCATCGAGCAGTTGGCGCAATTAAGCCGAGAGCGAGTGCAGGGCAAGATTGTCCTCCTCAACGCGGTTTATAAAGGCTACGGCCCCACGGTGGTCAATCGCACCTCCGGCGCGTCGCGGGCAGCCGCCTTGGGCGCGGTCGCCGTGTTGGTTCGCTCCATCACGCCGCTGGCGGTGCAGTTGCCGCACACGGGCGCGCTCACGTATCAGGACGGAGTGCCGCGCATTCCCGCCGCGGCCATCACCATTGAGGACGCACTGTTGATCGAACGGCTGAGCCAAAACGGCGCCCCGGTGAAAGTTCATCTCGAAATGGCCGCGCATGAAGAGCCGGACGCGGACAGCGCCAACGTAATGGGTGAGATTCCCGGGCGCGAACTGCCGGATGAAGTTGTGGTTCTCGGCGGCCATCTGGACTCCTGGGACGTGGGGCAGGGAGCCCAGGACGACGGCAGCGGCATCATGGCCAGTTTGCAGGCAGTTGCCTTGATCAAGAAGCTCGGCGTGCAGCCGCGCCGCACCATTCGTGTGGTGTTCTGGGTGAATGAGGAAAACGGTGGAAAGGGCGGAGAGGCCTACCGCCGCTGGGTCGGCGACAAGCTCTCCAATCAGGTTGCTGCCATCGAGATGGATGGCGGGGCGGAGCGGCCACTGGGCTTCGGGTTCGGCAATTTCGGCGGCGGCCGGCGTGGCCAGACCGCTCCGGCAGCCAGTCCGGACCCCGACTCCATGGCGACACTCAGGCAGATCGGAAAATTGCTGGATCGCATCGGAGCTGGCGAAATCACTCCTGGAGGTGGAGGCTCCGATATCTCCCCGTTGACACGCGAAGGCGTTCCCGGACTCAGCCCGCGCACCGTTGGCGCTCATTATTTCGACTGGCACCATACCGAAGCCGACACATTGGATAAGGTCGACCTGGACGATTTTCGAAAAAATATCGCCGGCTTGGCCGTAATGAGCTATGTTTTAGCCGACATGCCGGGCCGTTTGCGCTGAAAAAGCTGAGCGGGCTAAAGGCTTGTGGCTGGAGTTTCCACAGTTCTGCACAGGCTAAAGCCTGTGCCACCAGCTCGAAACGTGGCACAGGCTTTAGCCTGTGCTCTTTGGCAGCCTAGCGTGCCGCTGCTGCGTGGACCGGGTAGCGCTCGCGCAGCCACCGTTCCACCATCTCTCTCTGCGTGGCGAGCACAACGCGTTGCCAGGTGATGGTACCCGTGCGTTCACTGTATTCAGCCATGACGTACGAACCTTCGTTGAGGACCTGGATGATGCCATCCGTATGAGCCCGCTTGAAGTGGTACGAAGAAAGGGTTGCGTGATGATTTTGCATCTGGTACTAGGATAGCAGGATGTCTAGGACCAAGGCAAAGATGGTACAAGGCCCCAAGAATCGCACAGCCTGATCCCGACGATTTTTTCACGGGGTACAGTAAGTAGAGGTTCCATGGCGAAAAGAAAAGAAAAGACAGAAGAAGAAGTAGCACCGGTACCGGCACCAGCCGCCGCCCCCGCTCCGGCCCCCGCAACCAAGTCATCCAAGATTCCCAAGCTCGCCCCGAAAGGGAAATCGCGTCTGCCCCGCCGCCAGAAAAAGGCGCAAAAGAAGGCCGCAGCGCGACTCTAGATAGCCCAAATCTGTGGGACGTTACGGGCATCGTCCCACAGATTCTTTCACACCCTTGTTACCCGCGAGTGACCTTCGGGTCCTGCGGCGTTCACAACGCCCGGTACCCTGCCGCCTGGCATTTTGGCGCCTCTTAGGCAGCCCGATATTCCGTCGGTTCTTGTGATAGGCTGCTTGCGGAGGGTACATGAAATTTACCTGGTTCAATCTCATGCCGTGGCCTCATCTTCCCGACGATTTTCGCGAGAAAAATCGTTCCGTATGGGTCGATATCGACTCCAAACTCTTCGATCCCGAGAAGAGCCACGAAGTCTACAACACGTACTTCGATCTGCTGGAATACGCAGCCACGCTGGGCTTTGATGCCATTGGCGCCAATGAGCATCATCAAAACGGCTATGGGCTCATGCCATCGCCCAATCTGATCGCGGCCGGCCTCGCCCGGCGCACTGAGGATGTTGCCCTGCTGGTGCTCGGCGCCTCCATCGCCCTGTACAATCCGCCCATCCGCGTGGCCGAGGAATTCGCCATGCTGGACTGCATCAGCGGAGGGCGCCTAATTGCCGGCTTTCCCGTGGGCACGTCCATGGACACCAACTTCTGCTATGGACAGATTCCCGCGCTGACCCGCGAGAAGTACCGCGAAGCGCACGAGCTGATCATGCGCGCCTGGCATGAACGCGAGCCCTTCGCCTTCAACGGCCGCTATACTAAGCTGCGCTACGTCAACATCTGGCCCAGGCCGATACAGCAACCGCATCCGCCCATCCATATCCCCGGCGGCGGTTCCATCGAGACTTACGATTTCTGCATCGACAACACCTACTCGTATTCCTACCTCAGCTTCACCGGCTACCTGCGCGCCAAGATGCTGCTGCAGGGCTACTGGGAGCGTGTGGCGGCGCGCAACGCCGATACTTCCCCTCACCGCGCAGGCTTCGCCCAAACCATCTGTGTGGCGGACACCGATGCCGAGGCCGAGCGCCTCTTTGCTCCGCACGTGAACTACTTCTACAATCGCTGCCTGCACGTCTATCCGGGCTTCGCCGATGCGCCGGGCTATCGCACCATCAAGACCATTCAGAAGGGCGTGCTCTCGCAGTATGCCCCACTCGCTGGTTTTGACAACCTGACCTGGAAAGACCTGATCGAGGGCGGGCACGTGATTGCCGGCAGCCCGGAGACCGTGCGCCAACGCATGGAGGATCTGATCAAAGGTCTGCACGTAGGCAACGTATTCTGCCTGATGCATGTGGGCGACATGCCCGCCGAAAAATGCATGTACTCCACCAAACTGTTTGCGGAAAAAGTCATGCCGAGGCTCCGGAATATCTTCCCCGAGTACGCCGATGACCACCGCTTCTGGTGTAAACCGATGGCCAAACGCGTCAAAGCGGGCAGCTTGCCGCAAATGCAGGAGACTGTCTAATGGAACTCAAAACCATCCAAACGGCTCACGTTCCCGTCCAGTATTACGAGGGCGGACAAGGCCAGCCGCTGGTCTATTTTCATGGCGCCGGAGGCCTCGATCTCGAGCAGGGCTTTCTCAAAGCGCTGGCGGAAAAATATCACGTCTATGCACCGCTGCTGCCCGGTTACGGCGAAAGCGAAGAGTGTGCGGAACTGCGCGACATGTTGGATTTCACGCTGCATGGCTGGGACGTGGTGGATGCACTGGGCATCAAGAATCCGATTCTCGCCGGCCACTCGATGGGCGGCATGATTGCCGCCGAGATGGCGGCCATCGCTCCGCATGATGTTTCGCGCCTGGTGCTGATCGCCTCGGCGGGTCTCTGGTTGGACGATCATCCTATCCCGGATCTGTTCTCCACCATGCCGTTTGAGTTGCCCAAATACCTGTTTCATGACGAAGCGGCGGGCGCCAAAGCTATGGGGGCGAACATCGAGTTAACTGACCCGGCGTTTCTGCAAGTGTTCCTGGTGCGCAACGCCCGCCAACTGGGCGCGGCAGGAAAGATCCTGTTCCCCATCCCGGATCGCGGATTGCGGGATCGGCTGTATCGCATCAAGGCCAAGACGTTGCTCATCTGGGGCGAAAGCGACAAGCTGGTGCCGCCGGTATACGCGCAAGCCTTCCAATCGGCTTTACCGCATGCGAGGCTCGTGATGATCAAGGAAGCCGGGCACATGGTCACGTTTGAGAAAACCGGCGAAGTGGTCAGTGCGCTGTCGGCTCAATGAAGCCGCTGGTGGTTGGCATCGGCGGCACCACCCGCGCCGGTTCCACCGGCGAGCGCGCTTTGCATGTCGCGCTGGAAGCAGCCGAAGAGGCGGGCGCGCGCACCCTTCTCTTTAGCGGTTCGTATTTGGCCAGAATGCCGATTTACGCGCCGGAAATCCTGGAGCGTACCGCCGAGCAATGTGAACTGGTGGAAGCCGTGCGTTGCGCCGATGGCTTGATCTTGGCCAGCCCGGGCTACCATGGCGGCATTTCAGGCCTGGTCAAAAACGCGCTTGATTTGTTCGAGGATCTGCGGGACGACCGCCGCTGCTATCTGGACGGCCGCGCCGTAGGTTGCATCATCACCGCCAACGGATGGCAGACCATTGGGACCGCGCTCACCGCATTGCGCTCCATCATCCACGCTCTGCGTGGGTGGCCGACGCCCCTCGGTGCCGGACTAAACACCGCCGAACGAATCTTCAACGACACCGGCGCCTGCACGGATCCGACCGCCCTCATGCAGCTAAACACCGTGGGCCGTCAGGTGGTCGAGTTCGCCAATAAATGGAGATAGGGTCAGTGCGACGCCAGGATCATCTGGGCCGTCAACTCCGGAGTCTCCATCGGAATGAAGTGCGAGAACCCGCCGAGTTCCAAATCCGTGCCATGCCGGAAATGCCGCGCCAGATCCGGGGCAGTAGGCGAGGTGTCAAAGCTATCGGGCAACTGCTTGCCCGCATGCTTGCCGGAGCGCACCACGCGCACCGGAATATCCACGCTCGCGATTTCGTCATAGATCATGGTATCGGGCATGGTGCTGTTTTCGTAGATGCTGGCTTCTATCTCCGGCGGACAGGCGAGTTGGAAGCCGCCGTTTCCATTGGGTAACAGGCCGAATTGGCAGTAGTCGTGCAGCACATCGGGATTCCAGTAGAGAAACGGTGCGCGGTCGCGGAAGCGGTCGTACATCTCCTCGGGCGAGGCCCACTCGTTGCGGCGCTTGGCGATATGGCCGGAACCAACCCAGGGCCCGCTATAACCTTCGCGAGGACGAATCACGGGATCGAGCAGCAGCAGCCGCGAGAAGGCTTGGCTGTTGAGCGCCGCAGCCAGCGAGACCGCGTGGCCACCCATGGAGTGACCCACGCCGATGGCGCCCCGCACATTGAGTTCCCGGGTGAGAGCCGACACATCGTATCCAAATTGTTTCCAAGCATACGGCGGCGCCGGCTTGCTGCTGCGGCCATGCCCGCGCATGTCGACGGCGATCACCCGGTGGCCGCCTAGCTGCGCGATTACCTGATCCCAACAGCGGGCATGAAAGCCGGTAGCGTGGCACAGCAGGATGGTTGGTTCCGCTCCCGGCCATTCATAAAGGCTGAGCGTTACGCCGTTGACGGCGACGGTGCTTTCCTGGGGCATTGGATCCAGTGTAGACGCGGCGCCATTTCCCCCTCGCGGCCGAACGGGCACGGCGACAGCGCGCCAACCAGCGCGACCAGCCGTGAAGTCTCGGACTTGTGAGATCGGCGACCGACAACGATCGGCAGGTTGGCGAGACCTCTTGCTGCGAGCGAGTGGGGGCGCCAAGCTCGACATCGTCGGCCGTGGAAAAGGGAGCGCCGGAATGGAGACGCGAAGTCTCGGACTCGAGAGATCGGCGACCGACAACGATCCGCGGGTTGGCGAGACATCTTGCCGCGAGCGAGTGGGAGGCTTGGACGAGGGAGTCAGCGGATGTGGTCATCCGCCCAGGTAACGGGCATAGACACTGCGCGCAACTCCAATGTCGTTGGTCCCTTTTACGATGACCCGGCCATCGGGAAACACCATCAGTTGAAACTGCGGGTCTGCAAAACGCAGGGCGAACTCGTTGGCGCGCACCTCTCCTAACGGCGCCAAGCGTAACGCCAGCGCTTGCAGGTTCATGGGCCGGGTGGTCTCGTTGATCTGCACGGCGTTGCGCCCGCACAAGCTGATGGGCGAGCGATCGTGCCGGTCGAGGTAGCGGAACTCGCGCCGTCCGCAGGCGGGACACTCGGGGTCTCGATCCGGCCGGGCGACCTGGCGGATGGCGCCGGTCCAAACATCCACTGTGGTCATCATCGTTGAGGGCGCAACGCCGCAGAGAATCTTTATCGCCTCCGCCACCTGCAGGCTGGCGATCAGGGACGTGATCGGCCCCAGCACGCCCGCCGTCTCGCAGGTGGGCTGCGGGCCCGACGGCGGTTCGGAATACACGCATTGCAGGCACGCCGTGACGCCCGGGATCACGGACATGGTAAGCCCATAACTGCCCACCGCGGCGCCATAGATCCAGGGAACGCCCTCGCGCACCGCCCAGTCGTTCAACAAGAAGCGGGTATCGAAGTTGTCCGTGCCATCGAGCAGCAGGTCTGCACCGGCAAGCAGCTCCTCGGCGTTGCTAGAAGTCAGATCGGACACTAGAGGTTCGACCTGCACTTCGGAATTGATCGCCTTGATCTTGCGGGCCGCGGCCACCGCCTTGGGGAGACTGTCGTGGGCGTCGGATTCATCGAATAGCCACTGGCGCTGGAGATTACTCCACTCCACGTAGTCGCGATCGAGGATGCGCAGGCGCCCGACACCCGCTCGCGCCAGAGCTCCGGCCTGAAAACTGCCGAGCGCGCCGCAACCTACAATGGTCACGCGGGCGTCTAATAGTTTTTGCTGACCCGCTTGTCCAAGTGGCTGGAATCGGATTTGACGGGAGTACCGATCCTCGCGGGGGTCGCCGGGAGTCATCAAGCCTGATGGTAGCAGTTGAATAAAACTGGGCTAAGATGGTCGCTTGTGTCGACCCGCGTCGGCTTAACGCTCCTGTCTATGTGTTTTGCGACCCAGTTGTTCGGGGCATCGGACGCATATTTGGGAAGGCCGGTTACCAGCATCGAGTTCGAGCCTTCACCCCAACCGCTCTCGCGCGAGCAGTTGCTGGCGCTGCTGCCGGTCCATATTGGCGATTCGCTGGATTCGCTGCTGATTCGCGACGCGATTCAGCGTCTCTACGCAACCGGCGAATACGCCGAGGTGGCCGTCGACGCCGCTGCCGGCGCAGGCGGCGTTCGTCTGACTTTTGTGACAAAATTCAATCTGTTTGTCGGACGAGTGCAAGTGGAGGGGGTTCCCGAGCCGCCGACCTCGCAGCAGTTGGTGGTCGCCACCCAGTTGCAACCCGGTACCGGCTTCTCGGAAGGCGACCTGAAAGCGGCAGTGGAACATATCAAAGACGCCGTGCTGCGAAACGGCTTCTATCAAGCCTCCATCCAATCCCAGAGAACGATTCGGCCAGGCACGCAGAACGTGGACCTCGATTTTCAAGTCGCCGCCGGCAAGCGCGCCAAGTTCGACGGCATTACTGTACAAGGCACGCCGGAGCGCCCGCTGGAAAAAATCGTTCACGATAGCGGATGGCGCAGCCTCTTCGGATTTTTTGGCTGGCGCCAGGTTACAGACAACCGCATGCAGTCCGGCGTGGAAAATGTCCGCCGCTGGTATGAGAAACACGACCACCTGCTAGCCAAAGTGTCGCTGATCGGGCTGCCTTATCATTCCGACACGAACACCGTCACGCCAGTCTTGCAAATCGAAAGCGGGCCGGCCGTCGAAGTTCAGGTGGACGGCGCCAAGTTATCGAAGGGGAAGCTACGCAGCATTCTCCCGATTTACCAGGAGCGCACGGTGGACAAGGATCTGCTGGTGGAGGGCACGCGTGATCTGGCGTCCTATCTGCAGTCGGAGGGTTACACGGATGCTCGCGCGGAATACACCGGCGAACAGGATCAAGGCAGCACGCGCCTGTTGACTTATTTGGTCGTCAGAGGCGACCGGCACCGGTTGGTGAAGCTGGAGATTGACGGCAATCGTTTCTTCGACGATTCCACCATCCAGGAGCGCATGCTGCTGACGCCGTCTTCCTTCCGCGAGCGGCGCGGCCGCTACAGCGCCGAATATGCGGCGCGCGATGTTGCTACCATTCGCGATCTTTATCGCTCCAACGGCTTCCGCGACGTGCAGGTAACGTCGGCGGCGATTGACGACTACCACGGCAGAACGGCTGATATCGCGGTGGTCATCCATGTCTTAGAGGGGCCGCAATGGAAGGTGGCGTCTTTGGACATCCAGGGCGTGAACGACGCCGATCGCCAGCCCATTCTGGCGCAGTTGGGGTCAACTCAAGGACAAGCGTATACCGACGTAAGTTTAGCCAACGACCGGGACAGCATTCTCGACTACTACTACAACCGCGGGTATCCTGCCGCCAAATTCGAATTCACCGCGCAACTCGACGAGGCTGCGCACACCGCGGCTCTGGTGTATCGAGTGGATCCCGGGGCCCGCATCACCGTGCGAAATGTCGTAATCGCCGGACTGGACCGGACCCGGCCGGATTTGGTACGAAAGAGAATCCTGTTGCAAGAGGGCGATCCGCTTTCACAAAACGAATTGACGGAAAGCCAGCGCCGGCTTTACGAGCTCGGCATCTTTTCCCGCGTGGATGCGGTGGTGCAGAATCTTGACGGCGACGAACCGGCCAAAACTGTGCTGTACTCGCTGGGGGAAGCGCGCCGGTACACGTTGAACTTCGGATTTGGCGCTGAACTCGGGCGCATTGGCGGCAGTACCACGTCCTTTGACGCCCCGGCCGGAACCACCGGATTCAGCCCGCGGGTATCGTTTGGCGTGGACCGGATCAATTTGGTGGGTCTGGGCCATACCATTGGTCTGCAGACGCGCGTCTCCACCCTGGAGCAACGAGTCGTGTTCAATTACGCGATTCCCCAATTCGAAGGCAATGCGAAACTGAGCTTGCAGTTCACGGCTCTCTTCGACAGGTCGCACGACATCCGGACGTTTTCCGCGCGGCGCGAAGAGGGCTCCGTCCAACTGAGCCAACGCATGACGAAATCCACCACGTTTCAATATCGCCTGGTCTATCGCGACGTGACGATTCTCGGTACGCCGCTCATCACGCCGGAACTGATCCCCTTGCTATCGCAGCCGGTGCGAGTCGGCGTGGCCGGATTCAGTTTTGTGCAGGACCGCCGTGACGATCCCATTGACGCCCATCGCGGCTCCTACACGACCATCGACCTGGCGCTGGCGCCGATCCAGTTGGGCTCGCAAACGGGGTACGGACGCGTTCTGGCGCGCAACGCGACCTATTACCGGCTGACGAAGAACGTGGTGTTGGCCCGCTCTCTGAGCTTCGGCATGATCGAGCGCTATGCCGGGTTGGCTGACATTCCGCTGGCGGAACGCTTCTTCTCCGGGGGAGCGTCATCCCAGCGGGCGTTTCCGGACAATCAAGCGGGGCCACGCGATATAGGCTTTCCCATTGGCGAAAAGCCGACGGGCTTTCCCATTGGCGGAAAAGCGCTGCTGATCAATACTGTGGAATTGCGCTTTCCTCTCTTCGGCCGGGATATTGGCGGCGTGCTTTTCAATGACATCGGCAATGTCTACACCGATCTGAGTAGCATCAATTTGCGTTTTCGGCAGCGCAATCTGCAGGACTTCGACTACGGTGTGCAATCGATCGGGTTCGGCATTCGCTACAAGACTCCAGTGGGCCCGCTGCGCGTGGATCTGTCTTTGAGCCCCAATTCGCCTCGCTTTTTCGGGTTTCAGGGCACGCAGGAGCAGTTGCTGTTTGGGGGCGGCACCCAGACCTCGCAGCGCATCAGTATCTTTCAGTTCCATATTTCGCTGGGGCAGGCGTTCTGATGCGCAAGACGATGGGTTTGACGTTCGTTTTCGTGGCCCTCGCCTTGCGCGGCGAAATCATCGACCGCATCGCCGTCTCGGTGGGCAATCAGGTGATCACGGAAAATCAGATTGAGGAAGAAGTGCGCGTCACGGCGCTTCAGAATGGGAGCGAACTCAGTCTGAGTACCGCGGAAAAGAAGAAGGCCGCGGAGCGCTTGATTGAGCAATCGCTGGTCAAGCGGGAAATGGATATCAGCCGCTATCCATTGCCGCAACTCGCCGACGCCGATGCACGGCTGGCGGAAGTCAGAGCAAGCTTTGCCGCTGGCTACCAGCAGAAGCTCGCGCAATACGGAATCGACGAGGCAGCGCTGCGGCGGCATCTGTGGTGGCAAGTGGCACTGCTGCACTTTATCGAATACCGCTTTCGTCCGGGCATCCAGCTTCCGGAGCAGGACGTGCGCGAGGCATACGACAATCAGGTGGTCCAGTGGAAGCAGAAGGGGTTGACGCCCATCCCCGACTTTGAAGAAGCCCGGCCCAAGCTGGAGCAGGCGCTGGTGGAGCAGCGCACAGATCAGGCACTGGACCGCTGGCTCGGCGACACGCGGACGCAGGTGGAGATTCGCTTTCATGAAGGAGCGTTCCAGTGAGGTGGCGTCGTTGGTTGCTCGGCGGGTTGGTAGTGCTGTTTGCGGGTCTGCTGGCCGGCTTGCTCGTGCTGCAAAGCGATTGGTTCCGCAATAAGGTGCGCGAGCGGATAGTCTCGGAAATCGAAGACAGCACTGGCGGTCGCGTCGAGATTGGCGCGTTTCACTATGACTGGCGCCGATTGACGGCTGAAGTTGCGCCGTTCACGCTGCATGGAAAAGAGGCCGCCGATGCGCTGCCGCTGTTGCGTGCGGATCGCATCCAAGTGGGATTGAAGATATTGTCCGTGCTCAAGAGAAGTGTCGACGTGCAGGAGATTGTGGTAGACCGGCCGCAAGCACACGTCACCGTGGCAGTGGACGGCAGCTCGAATCTCCCGCTTCCGCGGCGGCGAATTGCCAGTCCCGATCTGTTGCAACAACTCTTCGATCTCAAGGTACGGCACTTTGAACTGCGCAACGGCTCTTTTGACTACAACGAAGCACGCGTTCCGCTGGACCTACGAGGAGACGATTTGGTGGCGGACGTTCGATACTCCGCGGACGGTCCGCAATACGTGGGAACCGTAACCGCGCAAGAGATACGCGGCGCCTCGCCTGATCTAGCCGGTCCCCTGGCGTGCAATCTCAGCGCGGCTTGGGCGCTTCGTAAGAACCGGCTGGAACTCAAGTCGGCCAAGTTGGAGCGAGGAGGCAGCAGCGTGGAGTTGGCCGGCGAGATCACCAACTACAGTGCGCCCCAGGGCGACTTCACAATCCGCTCGCGGATTCTCTCGCAGGATGTCGCCGCTGTGTTTCGCTTGCCCGCCGCCGGGAACGTCAATTATGCCGGCAAAGGCTGGTTCCGGACGTTTCCGTTCTTGTTTGGTCTCACTGGAGACGTCAACGGGCGTGCGGGCGACGTCGCGGTGGTGTCCCCGATCGAAGTGCAACCCGGGAAGTTGATCCTGCCGCGGGCGCAGCTCAATGCGCTGGGCGGAACATTTCGAGGAGCGGTTAGTTTGACCGATTGGAAAAAGCTCGCGCTGCAGGGCGAAGCGCAAAAATTCCCGGTGGAGCAACTGCTTCGCGTAGCCGCACAGAAGCTGGAAGGCGTGAGCGGTTTCGTCAGCGGACCGGTGAAAGCCAGCGCGCTTCTTACCCAGCGCGGCCTCGAAGATCTTAAGGTTGAGGCAAAGGTGGAACTGACGCCCGGCGCTACGGGCCTGCCGCTTTCCGGAAACTTGAATGTAGACTTCGATCAGCGGGCGGGGAAGGTGACGCTCGATTCATCCCGGCTCACGCTGGGAACCACACACATGGAGGTTGCGGGCACCATCGGCGAGTCCTTCGAATGGCACGTGGAATCGCGCGATTTGAACGATGTCCTGGCAGCCCTCAACCTGGCTGGCCGTCAATTGAAAAACCCACTGCCGGTGGAGCTCGATGGCGGCACGGCTCGCTTTGACGGCACGATCACCGGGCGTACCAATGCCAGCCACGTTGTGGGTACAACACAGTTGACCCATTTCCGCTACCAGCAGCAGGTGTTCGATCGTTTGTCGGCGCAGGTGGACGTCATTAGTTCGCTGGCGACGTTGCGATCTTTTTCTCTCGACCAGGGGTCGATGCACCTGGAGGGTCCGTCCGCGACGGTGGGCCTCTCCGATTGGCGGATTGTGGATTCCAGCCCGATCGCGGCCATCGTCACGGCCACTGGCATTCCGCTCAAGCGATTGGCTGCGGAAAAGTTTCCAGTCGAGGGCGTCGCCTCGGCGTCATTTACGGTGCGGGGCACAGTGGGCGATCCGGAAGGCGGTGGTTCGCTCCAGGCAACCGGCGTAGTTGTCGACGGCGAAAGCGTCACCCGGGCTGCCGCCCAACTGGACTATAGCCGGCACACGCTGATTGTCTCTAACGGCGAGATTTACGGAGCCGGGGGACGGATTGCATTTACCGGCAACTACCAGCACGGCGCGCAGGATTGGCAAACGGGACAAATAAAATTTGGGTTGACCGGAACCGGCATCGGACTCGCTTCGCTGAAGCACGTTCAGGATTTCCATGCAGGGATTCGCGGCCAGACGAGCGGCAAAGCGTCTGGTACCGCGAAGATGACCCGGGGCGTGCTGGATTTGGTTTCCCTGGAAGCGGAAGGTTCCGTGCGCGATATCTCCGTGGACAACCACCCCTACGGCAACATTGCTCTGACGGCCAACGCCGACAACAACACGCTGCAGGTGGAAGGCCACGCCGACCTGCGCAGCGCCCAGTTGACGGGCATCGGTCAATGGCAGTTGACGGGCGATTATCCCGGTACAGCGCAGATCGAGATTCCGCATCTGACTGCGGCCACGCTACACGATCTTTCGCCAGGGGAGCACACCCGCGAAAAACTTCCGTTCGACGGATACGTGCAAGGAACGGTTAGGATTGAGGGGCCGCTGAAGAAGCCGGATTCCTTGCGCGCCCGGGCGATCTTTGAAACGGTTCAGATCAACGCCGATCCAGCGGCAAAACCCGTGGCCGGCGCGCTGGCCAAAGATCTGGTGATCCGGAATGCCAAGCCGGTGTTGCTGTACGGCACTACTAAGGCCATCGAAATCGAATCGGCGGAGTTCGCCGCCAAGGACACCACGGTGCGCGCCACCGGCCGATTCGCTCTCGATCTCAAGACGGCCTGGGACCTGAAACTGGCGGGCAACGTGAACCTAGCCATCCTGCAAATCTTCAATCCCGACCTGCTGGGGGCGGGCCGGTCGGTGATCAACGCTACCGTCCGCGGTACCTATGATCAGCCGGACGTGGATGGGCGGATGGAGTTGCAGAACGCCTCACTCTTCCTCAAGGACGTGCCGAACGGCATCGATGAAGCGAACGGCGTGGTCCTGTTCGATCGCAATCGCGCGACCATTCAAAGTCTCTCGGCGACCACCGGCGGAGGCAAGCTCATCTTCCAGCCGGGGAGCTTTCTGGGCTTTCGCGGGTCTACGGTTACATATCGATTGCAGGCGGAGGCGCAAGACGTGCGTTACCGCAGCCCGGACGGTCTCAGCATTGCGGTCGGCGCCAATCTGAGCCTGGTGGGAACGTCGGAGAGCAGCGTTCTCTCCGGCACCGTCACCGTGCTGCGGGCCGGCTTGAGTGCGCGCACCGACATCGGCAGTCTGCTGGCGGCGACGGCGCGCCCCATCTCCACGCCGACCAGTCCGAGTGAGTACTTGCGGGGTGTCCAATTCGACGTGCGGCTGCTCACCGCCCAGAGCCTGCAATTGCAGACGTCGCTGACGCGCGATGTACAGGCGGAGGCGAACCTGCGGATTCGGGGTACGTCGCTGAAGCCGGTGGTGCTGGGCAATGTGACGGTGAGTTCCGGCGAGATCGATTTCTTCGGCAACAATTACAGCATTACCCGCGGCGAAGTGAACTTCTTCAACCCGGCCAAAATCGATCCAATTCTCGATATGGACTTGGAGACCAAGGTGCGCGGAATCACTGTGGATATTCGATTCTCGGGGCCAGTGAGCAAACTGAATTTTTCCTACCGGTCCGATCCTCCGTTCGAGCCGAATCAGATTATCGCGTTGCTCGCGGTAGGGCGGGTGCCGACGGCAACGGGCGGACTGGCCTCAGCGCAAACGGGCGCGACGAGCAACTTTCTGGCGAC
>Ga0075015_100000388_pt1 | contig 15107 bp, 11 predicted proteins | sample AleBraG_ABR_2013_FD_71476 | JGI IMG/M metagenome (GOLD analysis project Ga0075015, IMG submission 71476) | Freshwater sediment microbial communities in response to fracking from Pennsylvania, USA - Alex Branch Run_MetaG_ABR_2013 | ecosystem: Environmental > Aquatic > Freshwater > Creek >...
GCCTATTTACACGCCTATAGTTAATCAAACTGACTGCAATCAAGGAATCTTTGTCGAGCCATGATGAAATTTAAGGTGGTAAATATAGGTGCATTGCTATTGGGTGTCTTGATCACTCAAGGTACTCAAGGTTATAGCGGCGCGGCCGCTATTAGCGACATACTCGCTGGATCGGATGCAGTGGTGGTTGGATATGTTTCTACCTGGATTGAAACAGCTACAAATGTGTCTTTCGACCTGACGGTGGATCGGGTCATTGCCGGGGCAAGTGCCATCAGCCTCGGTTCACGTGGACCATCCCTGGGTTCGTCAGGTTCAGAGGATCAATATTGATGGGGGACCAGGGGGAACAAGGGCAATCGTGCTGCGTTTGTACGGCGTCTGGTGTCTGAAGCGGTCGACTCCTTCAACCTGGGATGTCCTGACTCTGAGAGGCCGGGGGGACGATGTGGGAGATCTGTTTTGGTCGGCATCCGCGGTGCTGCAGACGGCATATCAATATTCCCCCTCCACGACTCCGGCAGATAAGGTCGCGTTGGAGGTTGCTGCAGGACTAGCGGCAGCAGGCCGAGCTCCAGAAGAACTGCTGAACGCTCTCGGCTCGTCAAACACCCCGGCTGCTCAAAGCGTTCTGTCGAACTTCCTGAACTCCCCAGCCCCACGGTTCCGCGCGGCTGGGTTGGCCGGCCTGCTAAGCCGGGGTCAGCCGGGATCCGTTGCGTCATTTGGTGCACTGTGGCCCTCATCCGCGACGACAGCTATAGCCGGTCTTTTGCCCTATCCGCGCTTCGCAATGATTTTCGCGCTACTGACGCCGCGTCCATACAGCAGCTTGCAATCTTGGCGGAAACGCCCTCCATCGATCCGGAGGTAAGGGCCGCTGCCGTTCGGGCACTATCGTCGATCCACACGAAAGAAGCTCTACCATTCCTAGCAAGCTTGTTGTCGAGCGCCGATGCCGAGGAGGCCAGAAGGGGCGTCTTCGGCCTCTCGTCCTTCGCTAACGGTTGCCCGCCGCAGACCCCAGACAATGTAAAGAGCATGGATTATCTTCAGTTCAAGAATCCAAGTCCCTACCGAACCAAGGAGACGATGTCAGCGTTCTTGTCCCCCAATGGGCCCTCTGCGCAGGTTGCCTTCTGGCAACAGTGGTGGAAGCAGCATCCGGAATTGCATTAAGGCTGTCGTTCGCGGCTATGAAAGTCATGAGTTCAAGAACCTGTCTCCGTACCGGATGAAAGACAGGATTGCCAACTTCGGCTTCCGCCGCGGTCCAGCAGATAAGGAATCGCAGCTCGTCAGTTTTTGGCTTGGCTGGTGGAACGCTAACAAAGCATCGATCCTCAGAAATTGAAGTTTTACAAATTGAACCACTATCCGCTTGAGCACGTGACTTTCTCTGGCGACACGCTCACAACTGCCAGACCATCTGCTCCACACAAACAAACTTCGGGAAGTAGGTTGGCTTGGTATCCGGTTTTCGCATCCGTCCAATTCATTTAATCAACCTGGCAGCCGCACAAAGAACCGCGCGCCCGCGGACGACTCCAGGTCTACCCACAAGTCCCCGCCGTGGTCGAGTACGATCTGCCGGGACAGCGCCAGACCCAGGCCGATTCCGTTCTTCTTGCCGGCAGTCACAAAAGGCTGGAACAGCCGGCTGCCGATGCCGTGGGGAATGCCCGGACCCGTATCTTCCACCGTGATGGTGACTGACGAATCTCCGTTCATCGCAGTGATGTGTACCTGCCCGCCTTCGGGCATTGCCTCGATGGAATTGCCGATCAGGTTCGAGAACACTCGTTCCATGGGCGAGCGGTCGAGGTTCACTTCGATCTCCGCCGGAATGTCAATGGTGACCGCGACATTTTGAGAGTCGGCCGCGGAGGACAGCGGTTCGAAGGCGGCGGCGACCACTTCCCTGAGGCGGCAATTCTCCGTGCCATGCGTGTGTCCGCGTGTGACGTCGGCCAGTTCCTGCAGCAGTTCCTGGACCCGGCGCGATGATCGATAGATATTGGCCGCCAACCGGCGCAATTGGGCCTCCGAGAGATCGCCGTCCACCAGCATCTCGGCGCCACCGTATATGGCGGCCAGCGGGTTGCGCAGATCGTGAATGATGGAGGTGGACAAACGTCCGATGGTGTCGATCCGCTCGTTGCGGATCAAATCCTCGCGGGCGTTCCGAATCGACGCGCACATATCGTTGAACGTATGTGCCAGGCGTCCCATCTCGTCGGCACTGTCCACATCGACGTGGGCATTGTAGTTTCCTCTTCCAATTTCCGCGGCGGCGTTGTCGAGAGCCTTTACCGGTTTCAGGATGTGCCGCGCCAACGCGAAGGTAAAGGCAAAGCCGGCGATCACCGCCACCAGCCAGATAGCGATCATGCGGGTGCGCAGACCGATGAGGCGCTTGCGGGAGGCATCGTCGGACCGGAGAATTCGCAACTGGCCATTCGGTTTGCCCTCCAGGTCGAGCAACGGAGTCATGAACTGCGAGTATTCTGACCCAGCCAGGCGGACTCGCCGGACCTGTTCCGGGGCGGCTTCCAAAGACGGAACCGCACCGGCCGTTTTTGTGTCAAACGTGGAAGCGATGGGCAGTCCTTGCGACAGAAAAACGAAATCGCTGCCGCCGGTGGCTTCCTTCAATTGGAGGGCGACACCTTCGTCCACCGTAAAACCGGCCACCAGGACGTTCAACAGTGCCGATCCCTTGCCTCCCGCAACGTACACCGGTGTGATCACTACTTGATAGAGCCGATGATTTAGGGCCAGATAGCCGGTGGCTTGGCGGGGAAAACGCACCACGGCGAATTGAATCTCTGGCAGGCTTTGCGTCGGAGTGGGAGCCGCCGGCGTATCGCCCAGTGAAGCGATGACATGGCCGCTGGGGTCGGCCACCAGAAACATGGTACCGTCGCGCGATAAGCTCTGCCAGAGTTCGGCGGCCGTATCCCGAATCGTGGCGGCATCCCCGGTTCCGAACGCGGCACGAACATCCGACATTCGGCTCAGCACCAGACTGATTGAGGCCAACCGGTCTGCCCGCGCGCGCCATAAAGAGTCGTACGCCTGGAAGCTGGTGCGAACCTCTTGTTCCAACTCCAGAGACGCAATCCGAATGAATTGCTCCTGCACGATCCACCCCGATATCCCAAACAGCAATGTGAGGGCGATGGAGGTGGATAATAGGATTTTCCAGAGTAGGGAGACGGACGAAAGCAGCCGCATCATTTTCTCACTCCCGGATAAAGTCCGCCATCATCCGGAGCCGGGGAGTAGCTCCGGCCATACTTGTTCAAGTGGGGGATGGGAAGATAGCCGCTTTCCGAGATGGTAATTCTCGGGAGCATAACAGCCCCCGCGCCCACCGTGATGCGAGTGCTCAGATGGTCTAAAGTCGCCGCGCTCGCTCTTTCATGGTGGACCTTCAGTTGATACTCTCCCGGCGGGACATCCAGGATCGTGAACTGGCCGTCCGCTCTGCTGGTGGCATAGTATGGCGTACTGAGAACCACGATCAGCGCACTCATCGAGGCATGGATATTGCAAAAAACGCGCACCACGCCCGGCCGGGTAAAATGGACACTCCGCGTAGTGCCGGGTGGGTACAACCCAACATCGAACAACTGCCCGTTGTAGTTCGAGAAGGCATTGTGAAAGATCGGATCGAAATTCGGAAACTCGATCGTCGATCCGACGGGAATCGCCAGCACATGCGGCGTGAACGTTTTGTTCTTCTGCGCCATCAAGGCCCGCTTCGGCGCGACCACTTTCGATGGCGCCGCATCCACAGGTTCGAGCCAGACCACCACACCCGAATAATCCATCTTCTTGCTGACCGCGGGCTCGTGGGAATTCTGCAGCTCCACCAGCCCGGAGACCGTTGCCGCGTGCAGAGCCATTCCCAGCAGCACGCTAAAACAAATACGCCAGGGCCAGATCATAGTGGTTGTTGAGGCTTGTGCCAATTGTGAAATACGTCGTTCGAACCTGCGAGTACTCAAACGAGCCCAGCACATTGGAGGCTAGCCGATAAAGGATGTTGGCTGCGTAAGTCTGATTCTTGCCGATCGCGCCAGGCATCAAGTCCGAGTTTCGGTCGTCTTCCTGGCCACCGTAGATGTCGAGCGTCAGGCGGTTCGTGGGCCGATATTGAAATTGTGCCCATCCCCCAACGGCGTGCACGGCTCGCACCCGATTGTACGCAAAGACGGTAATACCCTGATGCAGGCCGCCAATTGTGCCAACGTTGTCGCCCTCAAAGAACTGGCCGGAAAAGTCGAATCGGGCGTGCGGCCTCATCAACCAATCTACCGACCAGGCATGAGATGCAATGGATCGGCCCAGCAGGTGGCTGCGGCTGAAATCAAAGCTGGGCGCAATCTCGATCCGCCGGTCCCCAGTGAATTGCCGCCAGAATTCAAAACGCCCCTGCACAGCCGGCCGCGTCGTAGCCAGCGCGCTGGTATATTCCGCCAAATTGGGAATCCCATTGCTCCTTTCGTCCGTCTGGTACTCGCCGATTTGCGCCCGCAGTCCGCTGTTCTCCCCAAAAGCGAAGCGTTGCTCCAACCGCGCTTGCGGCTGCCAAGTCCAGAGGTTGCCTGATGCTGTTAGCGGAGAAATCCCGAGCTGCGCGAGCGATTCCGGTTCGCGGGGAGCGAGAATCGGCTTGTCCTGGCCCACGGTTAAAGTAGTGTTCTTCCACTGCAGGTCGACAGTGGCCACCCGCAGCCGCACCAGTTGGTTAAGAGACTGCCCGCTGCCTCCGAAGAAGTCCATGAATATCGATCCATTGACCTTGCCTCCACCAAAAATCTCCGGTCCTTGGAACTTCAACCCCAGAACGCTCTGGCGCAATGTGCCCCCGCCTGTTCCCTGGCTACTGTTGGGCACAGCGACCACCGGATCCAATTGCGGCCCTGAGTTCCTTCCGTTCAGAAAGGCATTGAAGAGCACCATTCCGGTCAACTGCACCGGCAGACGGTGCTCCGTTCCCACCTTGCCCTGCTCATGTTCCTCGATCCGTTCCTGCTGTATGGCCAGTTGCTCGTCAATGGGCGGGCTGGCCGGTTGCCCTTCCGTGAGCGGCGCCGGCGCGGCATTCTTCTTGAGCCCCAGTTCCTCCCGCAGTTGACGGACTTCGGAAACCAGAGCTTGATTCTCTTCCTCTAACCGGTCCAATCGCTGCAGAATTTGTTTCAGGTCGGTTTGCTCCTGCCCCCAGGCGCAGGCTGAAATGAGAATCAACGGGACGAGACAGCTATTTCGCATCGATTAATTCCTCCAATTTCCGGCGAACTGCCAACGGAGAATAGGGTTTGGTAAAAAATGCATCGGCGCCGGCGCGCAAAGCCCGCTGGGGCGTATGAGGATCGGCATCGCCGCTGATAACGACAATGGATACGCTCGAGTGGCGGGCATCCCGGCGAACGCGAGACACCAACTCGAGGCCGTCCATGTGCGGCAGTTGTACGTCGGTGATGAGAACGGAAACCAGATCCTCGGCCAGAATGAGCAAAGCCTCTTCGGCCGAGTTTGCCGAGCGGATCACCACGCCCCGCAGCGCCTCCAGCACGATCTCGAGGGCAGCCACGCACTCCTGCGTGTCGTCCACCACGAGGACGGTCTTGGCCGAGCGATCGGGGCTGGATGCGGTCATCACGGGATAAAGCGGTATCCGACGCCGTGCAGGGTCACAAAGTGCCGCGGTGTGTCCGCTTCCGATTCCAGCTTCTGCCGCAGGCGGACCACATGCGCGTCCACGGTCCGGGTGTTCGGAAACGATTCGTACCCCCAAACCGAGTTTAAAATCATGTCGCGCGTTAATGCCCGCTCTGGGTTCTGAAGAAAGAAGATGAGCAGATTGTACTCGGCGCGCGTGAACTTCACGTCCTGACCTTGTTTCTTCACAACCCGGCGATCCAGGTCCACTTCCACGTCCGCGAATGTCAACAGATGTTCGTCATCCGGCGTCGTGCGCCGCAACAAGGCGCGGATGCGCGCCAGCAGCTCGCGCGTGCCAAACGGTTTTACGACATAATCGTCCGCTCCAATTTCGAGCAGCAGCACCTTGTCCATTTCGTCGCCCACCGCGCTAAGCACGATGAGGGGAGTTTGGATGCCGGACGTCCTCAGCCGTTTGCACACATCCACTCCGCTCATCCCGGGCATGCGCAGATCGATGAGGATCAGATTCGGCTTGGCCGTGAACGCTTCCTGCAGTCCGGATTTGCCGTCGCCGCTCAGGATGGGCCGAAACCCTTCCTTCTCCAGCAGAATGCCGATCGTGTCGCGAAGGCTCTCGTCGTCGTCAATCACTAGAATGGTTTGCATCGGGAGCCTTCAATCGATTCTACCGAGTTAAGCGACACACGAGTCGTGTAGCCGGGCTCGCCGGCCATGATTTCACAAAGCTTTTACAAAATTCGAACATCGCTGGCCAGCGTGGCTCGGTCTCACTACAGCAACCATGCGCGTGGCGATTGTTCACTACTGGCTCACCGGAATGCGTGGTGGCGAGAAAGTGCTTGAAGCGATCTGCGGCATTTTCCCCGAAGCGGATATCTTCACCTTGTTCTACGATCCGGAGCAGGTTTCGCCGCTCATTCGCTCCAAAAACGTGCACGCGTCGTTTTTAAACCCCTTACGGCGCTTCCACCGGTCCCTCTTGCCCGTCATGCCGCTGGCCCTGGAATCGTTCGATCTGCGCGGCTACGACCTTGTGATCAGCAGTGAATCCGGCCCGGCCAAGGGAGTCATCACCTCCTCCGCCACCCGTCACGTCTGCTATTGCCACACGCCCATGCGGTATCTTTGGGAGCTCTATCCGGCCTATCGCAACGACTTTACCCACAGTGCGCTGCAACGCGCTCTGATGGTTCCGCTATCAAACTATTTGCGCCTTTGGGACTTCGCTTCGGCTGCGCGGGTTGACCGGTTTCTGGCCAATAGCGAGAACGTGCGCCGCCGGATCTGGAAAACGTACCGGCGCAAGGCGCGGGTGGTCTATCCACCGGTCGCAGTCGATACCTTTTACGAAAAACCTTCGGAAGACTATTTTCTCATCGTGTCGGAGATGGTCGCGTACAAGCGGCTGGACTATGCGCTTCGCGCGTTCAGCCAGAATGGCCGCAGGTTGATGGTGGTGGGCGATGGTCCGGAGTATGGCAAGCTGCGCAAGCTTGCCGCCGCAAACGTGGAGTTTTGTGGCAGAGTCCCGGAAAGGGAGTTGCGCGAGTTGTATGCGCATGCCGCCGCGATCGTCAACCCCGGCGAAGAGGATTTTGGCATCACCATGGTTGAGGCGCTGGCCAGCGGCAAGCCGGTGATTGCGTTGGCAAGGGGTGGCGCGCTGGAGATCCTTGGCGCCCACTGTGGCCTGCTGTATCGCGAAACCACAGAGGAATCCCTCAACCATGCGTTGGCACAGTTCGATTTCACCCACGGGCGTTTCGATCCGGAGCGGTTGCGGGCTCGCGCCGAGCACTTTTCTCACTCCGCTTTTGAGTTGAGCTTCCGCGCATCCCTCTTCGCCGCGTCGGCCGCGCACCCCGAAGTTTACAAGATCTTTACAAGTTGACAACGACTTGATCGGGATTGGATCCCTATCATCGTTGCATGATTGTTGCCGAGCTTACCGGGAACTTCACAGACGCGGAGTTGATGTCCGGGTTGCGCGAGGGTGGGATGGAAATATCCTCGGATGAGCTTTTTGGCGAGCTCTTCCGCCGATATCACCGGCGAGTTTTGTCCTGGTGCTTTCGCTTTACGCGGGACCAGGAGTTGGCCATGGATGTCGCGCAGGAAGTCTTTCTCAAGGCGTACCGTCATGTGGCCACCTACCGCGGGGACTCCCGCTTGTCTACCTGGCTCTATGTCATCACGCGCAATCACTGCATGACGTGCATTAAATCGAGATCGACGGAGCCGTCGGCCGCCGCCGGTATGATCCCCATCCATCTGCGGGATTTGTCCGCTACCGACGCTTATGCCGACGTGGAACGGCGTCAGACGTTTCGCTTGATGTGGCAGATGATCGGAGCGACGCTTGATCCGCTGGAGGCGCGCGTGATGGCGCTGCATTATGGCGAGGAGATGACCTTGGCCACCATTACCCGAACCCTCGGGTTATCGAATCCAAGCGGCGCCAAAGCTTACATCGTCAATGCCCGCCGCAAGCTGAACGCCGTATTGCGAGGCCCGAAACCCTGTGTCAGACGAACCGCATAACGCCGTCCTGCCAAGTGGCACCATCGTATCGGAAACCGCTCCGCCACCCGCCATCAGCCCCGACCGTGAGGGAGGGGGCCTGCGAAATACGAGACCGAACTTTCGAAACGGCTTGCTGAGGAACGTGGCCACCATCGGGGGAATTACCGCGGCTGTGAAACTCGCCGGGGCCGCCAAGAGTATCGTGATCGCCCGCGCTTTCGGGGCCGGCGATTCATTGGACGCTTATCTCGTGGCGTTTTTGATTCCCTCATTTGCGGGAGACGTTCTGGCCGGTGCAATCGCTCCCGCGCTGCTGCCGATTCTGGTCGATGTCAAGGCGCGGAAGGGAAGCCATCATGCCCTCCAACTCGCGTCGCACGTACTGGCCGCCGCTGCCGCTCTACTCACGCTGGTGGCCCTGATCGCAGCGCTCTTTTCCTGGTCTGCCCTGCATCTCTTGGCTGCCGGATTCCCGGCCGCCAGGCTCAGAGTCACCCAGACCCTGCTGTTCTTCATGCTTCCTATCCTGCCGCTGAGCGTAGTCACCGCGACGTTCCGAACCATCCTCAATGCCGAAGAACATTTCGCTCTGCCCGCGCTAGCCCCGCTCATGACTCCGGTCGCGATCGTGGCCGCCATCTATTCGATGGCTGGTTCGCGGGCACTCGCAGTCGGCACCACTGCCGGAGCGCTTCTCGAGGTGGCAATTCTATCCGCGGCGCTCTGGCGGCTTGGCATGTTCGTTGTTCCCCGATGGAGCGGGATGTCGGAAGCCCTGCGACGTGTGTTCTCCGGATACACCCCGGTTGCCTGCAGCTACCTCATCCTCGGCGGCTCCTCACTCATCGACCAGACCTTGGCGGCCACGCTCGGATCGGGAAGCGTCTCCGCCCTGAACTACGGAACTCGCCTGGTTGGGGTGATCCTTTCCATCGGGTCCAGTTCCCTGGCTACCGCCATTTTGCCGCGTTTCTCCAAGCTTGCCGCCGCGGACCGGTGGCAGGAACTTCGCGGCGCATTTCGCTCCGTGGCCGCGCTCTCATTAGGCATTTCCATTCCCCTCACTCTGCTGCTGGCGCTTCTCTCGCAGCCGCTGGTACGTGTACTTTTCCAGCGTGGCGCGTTCACCGCTGCCGTCAGCCAGCTGGTCGGAAACGTCCAGGCTTTCTCGCTGCTCCAAATTCCCTTCTCCGTTTTGCTGGTCCTGGCCGTCCGGATGGTCTCGTCTTTGAAAGTCAATCGCCTACTTCTTCATCTAGCCGTGGTGAGTCTCATCGCGAACGCCCTGTTTGACTTGTTGCTGATGAGATGGTTGGGCGTGGCGGGCATCGCGCTCTCCACGTCCCTGGTGCATGCCACGGGCCTGGCTTTTCTGGTGTGGGCGCTGTTCCGGGCTAAGCCATGGAGTGTCATCCATGTTCAGCGCCAGCCCGCCGCTGTGGGAGCCGCTCCATGATGCAGACCCAAGCGCCGGCACGCGATCCTCTTTTGTACGATGTCCCGCTGCCCGTGACGCAAACGTTTTATCCGCTGGGCTTCCCCGTCAAGCTCTATACCAATTCCGAGCAGATTCGCGAGGCCGCCGGTGATGTGTGGGCCCTCTGCGAGCCTGCCTTTTCTGTGGAACCGCTCCAGCTTCGCCTGATTCTCGACGCCAGTGCGTCCTCGGAACGTCCGCCCGCGGCCTTTCCTCGGGCTCAAGGGAGTCTATATTCCACCATCCACTCGGCGGACAACTATTGTATTGCGGACTTGTTGCGAGGCTTCGCCTACGGCTGGTTTACCCCAGCCATGCTTCGCGATCGCGGATATTTTCGCTATCACTTTCTGGAAGCGGTGACGTACGTCATGCTCAATGCGCTCCATCTCACTCCCATTCACGCCGCATGTGTCGGCCTGGGCGGCGCGGGCCTCGTATTGTGCGGTCAGTCGGGCGCAGGCAAAACATCGCTGGCCTTCGCCTGCGCCAGAAGAGGCTGGCAGTTCGTTTGCGACGACGCCAGCCATCTGGTACGCAAAAGCACGGACCCCCGATGCATCGTCGGCAAGCCCCACCACATCCGTTTTCGAGAATCCGCCAGAGCGCTCTTTGCCGAACTCGCCACGCGCCAGCCTTGCCTCCGAGCCAACGGCAAGCTGGATATCGAAGCGCCGGCCGCAGAGGTGGGCATCGAACACCTCGCGCCCCAAATAACAGCCGCCGCCATCGTGTTCCTCAACCGTTCTGGCGAAAGCCCCGCCCGCCGGCGGCACTTTCCCAAGCAGGCGGCGCGAGAGTTTATGGAGGAGACAATCTGCCTCGGTGAGGAGCCCGTGCGTCAAGCCCAGCGCGAGTCGATTGATCGATTCCTGGAACTTCCCGTCATCGAGCTCACGTATTCTCGGCTCGACGACGCCGAGCGCTGTCTGCGCTCGTTTCTTTCAAAAGGAGATCGATGACTCGCCCCCTGTTCCTCTTATCGTTATTGCTCATCCGATCGTCCTTTGCCCAATTCTCTTCGGGGGCACTTTCCGGAGAGATTCGCGACGAATCCGGCGCGGTGGTGACGGCCGCGCCGGTCGTTGCGCGTCAAGCCGCCACCGGCTTCTCCAGAACTGCATACTCCAATTCCTTCGGACAATATACGCTCCCCGATCTGCCGCCGGGTGAGTACTCCGTGTCAGTGTCCAAGAACGGCTTCCGCACCATCACCGTGGATCGGGTTGCCATCGAGGTGGATCGTCCCGCTCATCTTTCGTTTGATCTCAAGGTAGGCGCCGAACACAACACCGTCACCGTCAACGCCACCGCGTCGCTCCTTCAGACCGAAACCGCCACCGGCGGGTTTTTTGCGGGCGCGGCCCTGACGCAGGAACTGCCCTTGGATGGACGCAACATCGTCGCTCTGGTCACCCTCGGTCCTGGCGCCGTACCGCGCCAGCTCAATGGGTTCGGCCACGACGTCATCAACGACAAACAAGCCGCCCGGGGAGCCGTTGCTTTGAATTCCCCGGTCAACGGGGCTCGCTCTACCATGAACACGTACATTCTGGATGGCGAATACAACACCGACCGGAACGTGTTCGCCATCGCGGTAGTTCCGCCCCTGGAATCCGTCCAGGAATTCCAAATTCAGACCTCCGCCGGGTCCGCTGAGTTCGCTCAATCCGGTGGCGGCGTGGTCGATCTCATCACCAAGTCCGGCAGCCGCGTGGTGCATGGCAACCTGTTCGAGTTTCTTCGCAATGAAGCCACGGATGCTCACAGCTATTTCGACGATCCCACGCTGCCCAGACCCATTTTCCGCCAGAATCAATTCGGCGGCTCGTTCGGCGGCCCGCTGCCGCATCTGCCCAATACTTTCTTTTTTGCCGCCTATGAAGGCCTTCAGGGTCAGGCCGCCAAGGCCACCGTGCATCTGGTCCCCAACGCCGTTGTGCGCAATGGAAACTTTACCGGGCGCAACCCAATCTTCGATCCGCTCAGTTACGACCCCGCGACAAACACACGCAGGCCGTTCCCGAACAACGTCATCCCGGACAACCGCATCGATCCGATCGCCAGGCAGTTTCTGGAAACCTACGAGCCGCTGCCCAATCAACCTGACAACGGCGTCAGCAATTATCTCGACGCCACTCCCAATCAAAGCAGCAACAACACCGGCTCGCTCCGCCTGGACCACCAATTCCGCGGCAACAACGTCCTGTTTGTCCGCTACACCATCAATTACGACCGCGCCATCCAGGCCGGCAATTTCCCGCAGCGTGCCAACACTGAGGACCTCCGCGCCCAGCAGGCCGCTCTGGGCTTCACCCACGCCGGTTCGGCGTGGCTCAATGAAGCTCGGCTTTCTTTTACCCGTCTTCGCGTGGTCGACCTGCCCATATCCTCCACTGGATTGCCGGTCTTTGCCATCACGGATTTCGACACCGTCACGGACTCCGATCTGATTCCCCAAACCCAGCGGGACAATACCTGGAGCGCAGCGGACGGCATCACCATCACCCGCGGCCGCCACACCTGGCGAGCGGGTTTTCAATTCATCGATTTTCAGTTGAACTATCTCGCCAGCTTATTCCCGCGAGGTCAGTTTATCTTTAACGGAACGTACACCTCCGATCTCGCCAATTCCAATACCGGCGATGCCTTCGCGGACTTTCTGCTTGGTTACGCGCAGTCCACTCAACGCAATGGGTCCGCCCAGGCGTACCTGCGGCAGCGCAGCTTCGCCAGCTATCTGCAGGACGAATGGCGTCCTGCGAGTTCTCTCACCGTCACCATTGGGTTGCGCTACGAATACGCCTCCCCATATTCGGAAGCTCGCAACAATTTGCTGAATCTTGATTACTCGAGCTTGCCGCAAGCGCCCACATTGCGCCCCGTCAGTCAGGCCGGCCAACCGAACTGGCTGAATTTCTCGCCTCGGGTGGGCCTGGCTTGGCGCATTTCCAACACCTTCGTATTTCGAGCCGGCTACGGCATCTATTACAGCCCTGAAATTGCGACGGAAGCCTATGATCTGGTTCGCAACAACCTCCGGAACGTAATCAACCAAACCAACGGACCGATCCCGATCCTTACTTTGCAAAACGGTTTCCCGCAAAACGCGTCGGTCGGACTCCCCAGCTATTTCGGACTGGACACGCATGCGGGCACGCCCTATGTCCAGCAATGGAACGGTGGTTTCCAAAGGGAATTCGGTCGCGGAGTCCTGCTGGATGTTTCCTATATCAGCAGCAAGGGCACGCATCTCGGCAGATTCCGGACGTTCAACACACCGGCCCATGTCGAGACGGGTGAGAACCTTGGGCCGCGTCCTGGTGACCTGCAAGCCCTGCGTACCTTTCCCTCTTTGGGTCCCCTCATCCAGCGTCAGCACATCGCAAATTCGTCTTACCATTCGCTGCAGATCAAAAGCGAGAAGAGATTGTCCGGCGGCCTCACGTTTCTCTCGAGCTTTGTCTGGTCGAAATCCATTGACGACGCCGACAGCGTCATTCCCGGTTTGGGGGATAGCTTCGGCGCCCAGGATGAGCGCAATCTACGTTTGGAGCGCGGACTCTCGATCTTCAATGCCGGACGTCGTCTGAGCGTCGGCTTCGTATACAACCTGCCGGCGACTGCCATTCTGCGTCCGCTTCTGTCGCACTGGAGCGCCAGCGGCATCTTCACCGCGCAGGACGGCACACCGGAGAACCCCGTTTACTTCGGAACGGACTTTGCCAATTCAGGTACGCCCAATCGTCCCAATATTGTTCCCGGACAGAGCATCCTTCTGCCCTCGAGCCAGCGCACAGCGCAACAGTTGTTCAACGTCAACGCATTTTCTGACCCCGCGCCTTACACCTTCGGGAATGCCGGACGCAACATTTTGCCCACGCCGGGCACGGAAGTATTCGATTTGGCCCTGCAGCGCAAATTCGCGCTCACGGAACGCATGGGCCTGCAACTTCGCCTGGAATCGTTCAACTTGCTGAATCATCCGAACTGGGGCATACCGGGCCAGTACCCCGATTTTGGTCCATTCTTCGGAAAGATTTTCGCCAGTGGCGAGCCCAGGCGATTCCAGTTTGGACTGAAGCTGGAGTTTTGACGTGGAGATCGAGTTCCTCCGTAACGCGCTCCGCTTCGATAACCCGCAACTGCCCGAACTCAATTCCGCGCAGTGGAAACGGGTGCTCGCCGTAGCGGACCGGGAGCGGCTGACACTGGCGCTAGGCCAACGGTGGAAGGGCTCTCTGCCGGAGTCCGTTGCCGCCCGCATCGACCAAAACCGGGCCGCCAACGCACTGCGCTTGGCCAGCCTCCGCGATCTCTACGCCGAGATCGCCGACGAACTCCAAAGCGCCGGAGTCGAGTTCGCCGTGCTGAAAGGGTTTTCACACGGGCTCGACCGGCCGGTCGGCGACCTGGACCTGTTTTGCCGCCAGCATAGTGTCTTTCCGGCGCAAGAAGCGCTCGCACGGCTCGGCTACTTGCCTTTGGCCGGAACAGAAGACGTGCCTACCGATCACGTTCCGCCCAGGATGCGCCCGACTCCCTGGGTCTGGCGCGGTGACTACTTCGATCTCGAAGCTCCCATCGCGGTCGAGTTGCACTATCAGTTGTGGGACCAGGACACCGAGCGCATGCGCCTGGAGGGTTTGGACGAATTCTGGTTTCGGCGCCGGCTGCAGTGTGCGGACGGGTTCTGTTTTCCAGCCCTGGCGGGCGCCGACAGAATCGGCTACGCGGCCCTGCACCTGGTCCGTCACGTACTGCGAGGAGATTTTCGCCTCTTTCATGCCTACGAACTGGCCCAGTTCCTCCACGGAAACCCGGGGGGAAACCCGGGGACGGACGAGACGTTCCCCGAGTTTCTCCCGCCTCCCAATCCGGGGAACGTCTCGTCCGTCCCCGGGTTTCACATGCATTCCGATTCCGTTCGCCGCGTGGAAGCCCTGGGGTTCCGGTTCGCCGCGGATTGGTTTGGTTGCCGTGTGCCGGACCAGGTCGCCTCGGAATGGGAACAATTCCCCGATGCCACGCGTCGTTGGTTCGAACATTTCGCTCAGGCGCCGTTGCAGGCAAAACGTCATCCCAATAAGACCGAGTTGTGGTTGCACCTCTCTTTGCTCCCTACGCCGCGGGATCGGCGCGCTGTCGCCGCGCGCCGTCTAGTTCCCGTTCGCCGGCAAAAGACTCAGTTTGCCGCCCACGTTCCGCCGAAATCAGTCACTTGGCGGTTGCGGATCCAAAGAAGAACCTTCCAGGCGCGCTATTCCCTCCAGCGGGTCACTCACCACGTCCGCTCCACGGTGCCGACACTCGTTTGCGGCGCCCGGCTGTTCTTCCACACCAAAGGCCTCGATTGGCAGCTCTTTGGATTCCTCTTCGCCACCTCGCTGTTCAACGTGGGCATGGG
>Ga0075015_100000391_pt1 | contig 15096 bp, 11 predicted proteins | sample AleBraG_ABR_2013_FD_71476 | JGI IMG/M metagenome (GOLD analysis project Ga0075015, IMG submission 71476) | Freshwater sediment microbial communities in response to fracking from Pennsylvania, USA - Alex Branch Run_MetaG_ABR_2013 | ecosystem: Environmental > Aquatic > Freshwater > Creek >...
AGCCGACGGATCTCCTCGCGGAGCTCCGTCGCCTGGACCGTCCGGGCGGTGCTGTCGCGGTCGCCGGTCACGGCGCTGCCGCTGCCGACCGGCGTCGACCCGTGGCCTGCGCCGGACGCGGCCCCCGGGCCGGGGTCGTTGGACGCCCGCGGGTACGCCGGCACCGGGCCGGTGGGTGCGGCCCACGGGGAAAGTCCGGAGAAGTCGGCCATCGGCTCGCGGGCGTCGGCGTTGTACGCCAGGCGCGTCCAGTGGACCAGATGCCCCGGCTCGAGGTTCTCCCCGACCGACGAGCGGCCGAAGTAGCCGGTGCCGATGGTCATCGACGGTGCCAGGTTGGTCTCCAGGCCGGAGCTGCCCAGGCTGTTGCCGACGTTGACCGACACTCGCAGAACTCGCACGGCCGTGCCGTACTCCAGGATGGTCCGTGGGTCGGTGCTGTGGATGGCGGCCGAGTGGCCGGCGCCGCCGATGCGCAGCAGCGCGCAGGCGGCTTCGATGCCGCGGGCGGCACTGGAGACCCGCAGCAGGCCCAGAACCGGGAGCAGCTTCTCGTGGGCCAGTGGCTCCTCCGGGACCGGCAGGTCGAACGGGGCCAGCAGCACCCGGGTCTTGGGGCCGACCCGGACTCCCACCTGGCCGGCGATCCAGGCGGCGTCTTTGCCGACCAGGCGGGTGTCGAAGGTGCCGCCGGGGAAGACCAGCTCGCGGATGCGGTCACGTTCGTCGTCGGTAAGCAGGTAGGCGCCGGAGCTCTTCATGTGCTGCACCAGGCGGTCGGCGACGACCTCCTCGACGACGAGCACGCTCTCGTTCGTGCACAGGACGGAGTTGTCGAACGACTTGCTGTCCACGATCCGCTGTGCGGCGCGCTGCAGGTCGGCGGTGCGGTCGACCAGGACCGGGACATTGCCCGGCCCGACCCCGATCGCGGGGTTTCCGCTGTGGTAGGCGGCGCGAACCATCGCCGTGCCGCCGGTCGCGACGATGACGTCGGTGCGCTCGTCGGTCATCAACGCATTCACCAGCGGGATCGACGGCTCCTCAACCCACTGCACGACGCCGTCGGGGGCGCCGGCGGCGGTGGCGGCCTGCGCCATCACTCGGGCGGCGTCGGAACAGACCGACTTGGCGTACGGGTGCGGGCTGATCACGACCGCGTTGCGGGTCATCAAGGACAGCAGCGTCTTGAAGTACACCGTGGCGACCGGGTTGGTCGACGGCGTCAGGGCCAAGATCACCCCGGCCGGCCGCGGAACCTGGACGATCTTCCCGCCGGGGTCCAGGCGCACGCTCACGAAGTCGTGATCCTGGTAGGCCTTGGCCAGACCTGTGGAGCAAGCGAGGTTCTTCAGGGTCTTGTGCTCGGCGACACCGAACCCGGTCTCGGCGACGGCACGTTCGGCGAACTCGGCGGCGTGGTCCGCTCCAGCCTGCGCCGCAGCGGCGACGATCCGCCGCACGGTGTCGATGTCGTACCTGGCGAAGGCCCGCGACGCCCACTCGGCCCGTTCGAGCATGGCCCGCCCCCGCGGTACCCCCTTCGCCTCGATGGCGAGCTCGAAGGTGTCTGTCAGCGGCCCCGCGCTCACGCTCCCACCCGCATCCCGGTGCGCCGGCCGGCGCCGACCGCCTCGCGGCAGGCCTTGCCGATGCCGACCTCGACCCTGTCCAGCAGCTCCTCCGCAAGCTCGGGCTTGAGCAGGATCCCTGGCTTGAACTGCAGCACCCGGGGGTCGAGGGTGGAGAAGATCGCCCAGACGCCGTTGTCGTACAGATGCTTCATGACCAGCTTGGCGCCCTGCGGGTGGGCGAACTCCAGGCCCATCACGACGCCGTTCTGGCGGATACCGACGAACCAGTCGGGGTAGTCGCACTGGATCCGGGCAAGGCCCTTGCCGATGAAGTCGGAGATGTAGTGGGTCATCGAGCGGGTCTCGGGTCGGCTGCAGATCTCCAGTGCCTTCAAAGCGGCGATGCACCCGAGCTCGGCGCCGCCGAAGGTGGAGATGTGGCCGAAGCCGTCCTCGCGCAGCCAGCCCGAGGACCGCTCGTTCACCAGCACCGCCGCGATCGGATACATCCCACCGCTGATGCCCTTGCCGGTCACCAGAATGTCAGGGCTGATCCCGTGCTTGGTGATGCCCCACAGCTCCCCGGTGCGCATCAGCCCGGTCTGCACCTCGTCGGCGATGTAGAGCGCGCCATACCGCTCGCACAGCGCCTTGACCGACTCCAGGTAGCCGGGCTCTGGCAGCGGGAACCCGTAGGTGGCGGGAATGGTCTCCATGATCACGGCGGCGACGTCGCGGCCGCGCAGCTCGCGCTCCATCGACTCCAAGTCGTTGAAGGGGACGTGCGGGAACTCCTCCGGCCGGTCGGACAGGAACAGCGTGGAGAACCGCTCGTCGCCAGTGCCGACCGCCAGCCCGGTGTGCCCGTGGTAGGCCTTGACGATCGAGACGATCTTGCGTTTCTGGGTCGCGTGCCGGGCCGTCTTGAGCGCGATGTCGATAGCCTCGCCGCCGCCGGAGCCGTAGATCACCTTGCTCAGCCCGTGCGGCGCGGAGGCGATCAGCGCCTCCGCCAGTGCGGTGCGGGCCAGCGAGGGGAAGTGGTGGTTGCCGATGTCGAAGTGCTGCATCGCCAACGTAACCGCCTGGACCACCTCGGGGTTGCGGTGACCGAGGTTGTAGGTGCCACCGTTGAGGTGCACGTCGATCAGCCGCTTGCCCGACATGTCGTAGATGAAGTACTCCTCGCGCCGGTCGATCACCAGCGGCACCCCCGAGTCGACCCAGAACTGGGTCTTGTCCGGGTTCCAGAACTCCTTCGACTTCGCGAGGACCTCGTCCTTGGAGGCGAACGAGAAGGCCCCGTAGTCGATGCGCTCACCTGAGGCGTCGGGACCTTCCACGAGCCACACCGTAACGGTCTGAAAGACCGATGGGAAGACCGTAAACAAAATCGGTCTGAAATGGTATGGCGATCGGCTTTCGCGTGACGGAGTGCTCAGAAGTCCTTGAACGAACGGACAGACAGTGCCAGACTCCGGCCATTCGTGTGACTCAGGTCATACCCCTGTCGACCTGTGTCCGTCCATGAGTTCAGACCGAAAAGAGGTCAGCAGGTGGCCAACCTCGAAATGCAGCAGTTCGAGAACGCGCCGGTGCCCAGGGCCGAGAGCGTCAACAAGCTGAAGGTCGGCGCGGTCGGTCTGTTCGGTGTCCTGTTCATGGCACTTGCCAACGCTGCCCCGATCACGGCGATGACCGGCAACGTGCCGATCGCCGTCGCGTACGGGAATGGCATCTATGCCCCCGCCGGCTTCCTGGTGGCCATGTTCGTTCTGGTGCTGTTCACCATCGGCTTCGTCGCGATGGCCCGGTACATCACCACCGCTGGTGCCTTCTACGGGTTCATCACCCAAGGCCTGGGACAGCTGACCGGCATGGCGGCCGGCTTCCTAGCCACGATGGCGTACGTGGTGTTCGAGGGATCGCTGATCGGCATCTTCTCCTACTTCGCCAGCACGACCATGAACACCTGGTGGGGCTGGAATGTCAACTGGCTCATCATCGGTTTGGTCGGGATCGCCATCGTCGGGGTCTTCGGCTACTTCGACATCAACATCGCGGCCATGATCTTGGGCTTCTTCCTGGTGTGCGAGGTCGTGCTGTTGTCGCTGCTGGCCTTCTCGGTGCTGTTCAAGGGGGGCGGCCCGGACGGGCTGATGCTGTCATCCCTGAACCCGTTCAAAGCTGTCACCGCCCTTCCCGCCGGCGGTGGCTACAACATTCAGTCCGGCGGCGCGGAGCTGGGCGCGGGCATCGGCGCCATCGGCCTGTTCTTCGCGTTCTGGTCCTGGGTCGGCTACGAGACCACCGCCGTCTACGGCGAGGAGTCGCGCAACCCCCGCAAGATCGTGCCGCGGGCGACGTTGATCGCCGTCGTCGGCCTGGGTCTGTTCTACACGTTCGTGTCCTGGATGGTGATCGCCGGAAACGGCGCCCACCACGCGATCGACCAAGCCGCCAACAACTCGATCGGGATGTTCACCGACCTCGCCGAGAAGAACCTCGGCGGCCACTGGGTGGTCAACATCTACCTGTTCTTGATCGTGTCCGGCTCGTTCGCGTGCGCACTGGCGTTCCACAACGCCGCCAGCCGCTACCTGTATGCGATCGGGCGTGAGGTCCCGGGATTCAAGAAGACCCTCGGCGCCACCCACCCCAAGCACCAGACCCCGCACATCGCCTCGATCGTCCAGACGTTGATCACCGTCGCATTCACGGTCGGCTTCTACGCCCTGACCCCGAACGGCACCCAGGTGCTGCAGGGCGGCTACATCTACGAGTACGGCCTGCTGGCGATCCTGGGCACGATGGCGATCTTGATCGTGCAGTCGATCTGCTCGCTGGCGGTGATCTTCTACTTCCACTACTCAAAGACCAAGCCTGGCAACATCCTGGTCACCGGGATCATCCCAGCCCTGGGCGCGATCGGGATGGCGTACGTGGTGTACCTGCTGGCCAGCCACCTGGCCTTCGCCGGTGGTTCGGCATCTGGGTCGCTGTTTTTCAAGCTGATCCCGTGGATCGTCATCGTCACTTTCCTGCTCGGGCTGGGCCTGGCCGGGTACTTGAAGGTGCGGCGGCCGGACATCTACCAGGAGGTGGGCAAGACGGTCCTGGAGGAGGCGCACGAGCGGGTCTGAGCCAGGTCGGGCGCGGCGCAGGGGAGGGGAGAGCACGTGAGCGGCACCCCTGCGCTGCCGACGTCCCTGGTCCATCCGATCGACCACGACGCCGATCCGGCGTCGCTGGTCTACACCTTCGGCGGGGTCGCTGCGGTGGCGTCGATCCGGCCGGGCACCGTGGTCGCCACGTCTACGCTGGACTGCTTCGCCGGCCGGGTCCGTTCCACTGCGGACCTGGCCAGCGAGGTCTGCGACCCGCGGTTCATCAACCCGCAGACCGGGCCCTTCTACGTCGAGGGTGCCGAGCCCGGGGACACCCTGGCGGTCCACTTCGTGTCCATCGAGCCGCGACTGGGCTGGGGAGTCAGCACAACTGTCCCGTTCTTCGGCTCCCTCACCGGGACGGGACTGACCTCGCTTCTGCACCCGGCGCTGCCGGAGCGCACCTGGTTCTACGAGATCGACCGGGCGGCCCGCGTCGTGCACTACGCGGCCCTGGACTCCGCCTTCCACGCCGCCCTACCTCTGGATCCAATGCACGGCACCGTCGGGGTGGCCCCCGCGCTGGGGGAGGTCCGGTCTTCCCTGGCACCCGGGGACTGGGGGGGGAATATGGACACCCCCGAGATGCGCGCCGGAGCCACCTGCTACCTGGGTGTCAACGTCCCTGGGGCGTTGCTCAGCCTCGGCGACGGCCACGCCCGCCAGGGTGAGGGCGAGACCTGCGGCGTCGCGGTGGAGTGCGCAATGGACACCGTCCTGGTTGTCGACCTCATCAAAGGCGTGCCCAGCCCGTGGCCCAGGATGGAGAACGACGACTACCTGATCACCACCGGCTCGGCCAGGCCGCTGGAGGACGCATTCCGCATCGCGCAGGTGCAGATGGTGCGCTGGGTGGCCGAGCTGACCGGACTTGGCCAGATGGACGCCTACCAGCTCGTGTCTCAGGTGTGTCTGTCGCCGGTGGCCAACGTCGTGGACACCGTCTACACGATGGTGGCCAAGGTACCCAAGTCGGTCGTCGGTGCCTCGACGGTGATGCAGGGCGCGCACCAGCGCCTCAAGGCGGTCGGCGCTGCATGGTCGGCGTGACCCGAACCGAAGTGGACCTGCCGCTGGCCCGAACCATGATCGCGGCAGCTCTGGCCACAGCGACCGGCCAGGGCGCCCTGGTCTCCGCGGCCGTCGTCGACGCAGGTGGCCACCTGGTCGCTTTCGAACGGATGGACGGCGCCGAGATCGCCGGGCCGGTCCTGGCACCGGACAAGGCCTTCACTGCTGTCGCGCACCGCATCGCCACCCACGAGCTCACCGACCTGGTCGCTCCCGGCGGCCCGCTGGCTGGCATGAGCTCGGCCGGCGGCGGCCGGTATGTCTGCTTCGCCGGCGGGGTTCCGCTGTGGTCGGGTGACCGGGTGGTTGGTGGGGTCGGCGTCAGCGGCGGAACCGCGTCGCAGGATCTCGCCGCTGCGACCGCCGCAGCGGCGGTATTCGACGCGCTCGAGCAAGGTCAGGTCGGCGGGACCGAAGGCGGTCAGGGCAGGTGATCGGACGGTTCCGTTTCATGGACGCCCAGCGCGTCAACCTCGACGGGTTCGCCGTCCAGGACGCCGGGGCCGGCCTGATCGCGTTCGGCTCACCCGCAGACCCGGCCCCGTCGCTGGTGCTGGGTGTCGACGGGTCTGTCGTGGAGATGGACTGCCGCCCGGCCGACGACTTCGACATCATCGACGAGTTCATCGCTCGCCACGGCCTGGACCTTGCGGTGGCCCCGGAAGCGATGGCGCTGCCGGACTTGGCCTACGCCCAGATGGTGGTCGACCCTGCGGTCCCGCGGTCGGAGCTGGTGCGACTGGCTGCCGGCATGACCCCGGCCAAGCTCGCCTCGTGCCTTGCTCTGCTTCGTCCGGTGGAGCTGGGGATGGCGATGACGAAGCTGCGGGCCCGCCGCACCCCCAGCAACCAGGCGCACGTCACTAACCGCTCCGACGACCCGCTGCTTCTTGCCGCGGACGCTGCGACGGCGGCGGCCTTCGGGTTCCGCGAGGTGGAGACCACGGTGCCGGTACTCGCCGACGCGCCGTCCAACGCCGTGGCGGTGTCGATCGGAGCCGCCGTCGGATCACCGGGGGTGCTGGTCCAGTGCTCGGTCGAGGAAGCCCTGGAGCTGGAGATGGGTATGCGGGGCCTGGTCTCTTACGCCGAGACCGTTTCCCTGTACGGAACCGAGCAGGTGTTCGTCGACGGTGACGACACTCCGTGGTCCAAGGCGTTCCTGACCTCCGCGTACGCCTCGCGGGGGGTGAAGATGCGGGTCACCTCAGGTGGCGGCGCGGAGGCCCTGATGGGAGCTGCCGAAGGCCGGTCGATGTTCTACCTCGAGGCCCGGTGCGTGTCGCTGGCGCGGGCCATCGGCTCCCAGGGCGTGCAGAACGGCGGCATCGACTCGGCGGCCGTCGCCGGCTCGGTGCCCGGTGGGGTCCGCTCGCTGATGGCCGAGAACGTGATGGTGATGGCCCGCGGACTGGAGGCGTGCACCGGGAACGACGCCCTGATGTCGGAGTCCGACGTGCGCCGCACGTCGCGGACCCTGCCCATCCTGCTGGCCGGCTCGGACTACGTCTGCAGCGGCTTCGGCTCGATTCAGCGCTACGACAACATGTTCGGGCCGAGCCAGTGGAACTCCGAGGACATCGACGACTTCTTGGTGATGCAGCGGGACTGGGGCGTCGACGGCGGTCTGCGGACCGCGACTGAGCCCGCGGTGGCTGCGCTGCGCACTCGGGCGGTGGAAGCGGTCCGTGCGGTGTACCGGCACCTGGGGCTGGCTGACTTCGGTGACGACTGGGCCGAGCAGGCGGTGGACGCGGCGGGCTCCAAGGACGTCCCGGCCGCCGACCTGATGACCCCCTTGGTGGCCTCGAGAATCATCCGCGAGACAGCTGTGTCGATGCTCGACGTGGTCGCGGCCCTCTACGAGACAGGCTTCGAGACCGAAGCCGGCCGCGTCCTGGACATGCTCAAGGCACGGGTTGCCGGGGACTACCTGCAGACCGCGGCGATCTTCGACGAGTCCATGCGGGTGCTGAGCCTGGTGACCGACCCGAACGACTACGCGGGCCCCGGCACCGGCTACACCCCCACGGCGGCACGTCAGGGTGAGATCGACGCCGTCCGCCAGCAGAAGTCCTCGGACGACCTGCGTGCCGAGCAGGCCGTGCACCGCAGTGGTCAGCTCGGGGTTCTCCGGCCGGCTGTGGTGGGCAGCGACCCCCGCGAAGTGGTCATCGGGGTCTCGCCGGCCGTCGGCCGCGACATCTGGCTGACCCTTTCCGGGCTGACCGTGGTAGAGGCACTTGGCGAGCTGCTCGCTGGCCTTGAGGAAGAGGGCTGCACCGGTCGGGTGGTACGGGTCAACGACACGATCGACCTCGGCTTGATCGGGTTGCAGGCTGCCCGGCTGTCGGGGTCCGGTATCGGGATCGGCCTGCAGGGCAAGGGGACCAGCCTGATCCACCGCCGGGACCTTCCGCCGCTGGCCAACCTCGAGCTGTACAGCGTGGCGCCGTCGATCGACGCCGGTCTCTACCGGCTGCTCGGGGTCAACGCTGGCCGGCACGCCAAGGGGGCCACCCCGACCCCGGCCCGCAACCCCTACAGCGACGAGGCCATCGAGGCCCGCTACCACACCAAAGTCGTGGCCCTGGTGGGCATCGAACGTGGCTGCTGCGACCCGGCGGCCGGACCGCAGGAGCTGGCGGTGCAGCGGTGAGCGGGCACAAGGCCGTGGGCGCGTCCGGCCGCGACCCGGCCGAGATCACCCTTGACGCGGTCCGTGACGGCGACGTGGAGATCGCGGATGTGCGGATCCACCCGGCGACCTTGGAGCACCAGGCCCGGGTCGCCGCGGAGCACGCCAACGGCCAGCTCGCCGAGAACTTTCGGCGGGCCGCCGAGCTGGCCGGGCTGTCCGACGAGGACGTGTTGGCCCTGTACGAGGCGCTTCGCCCACGTCGGTCGAGCGCTGCGGAGCTGTCCGGGCACGCGGACCGGCTGGAGGCCGCCGGGGCTACCCGTAATGCTGCCCTGTTCCGCGAGGCCGTCGTGGTGTACCAGCGGCGGGGACTGCTGCGCGGATGAGCTGGCCCCAGACCGGGTCCCGGGCCGTTCCCGGCGCCGCGGGCAGGCTGGTCGCCGGTCTCGACGTTGGGAACACCACCACCGAGGTGGTGCTGGCGCAGGCGTTCAGCGCCGGTGTCGTTCCCCTCGCCTGGGACCGCGCCCCCACCCGGTCGGCGAAGGGGTCGGCGGCGTCGTTGCGCGGCGCGGCGGTCCTGCTGCGGCGGTTGGAGCGGCGCCTGGGGCGCCAGGCGGACCTGGTGGTCGCGGCGCCGCTGCGCCCGGTCCGAACGAGTGCGACGTCGCTGGCACAGGCCCCGGCGTCGACCGGGCGGCTGGAGGTGGTCGCCGTCGGCGGCGCCACCCACGCGGGGACCGGTGTGGGGGTTGGGGTGCCGGTGTGGGTCGACGCCGAACCGGTGACCGGGGTGGCGGTCGTGCTGATGGTCGCTCCGGGCACCGGGTTCACGGCGGCCGCGTCAGCGGTGGCGTCGTGGATGGCAGCAGGAGCCCAGGTTGAGGCGGTCCTGCTCGCCGACGACGAGGCGGTGCTGGTGTCGGCGCGGCTGCCCCATGGTGGCCCACCGCTGCCGGTTGTCGACCAGGTCGATGTCGCCCGGCTCGCGTCGGCGCTGATGGTCGCGGTCGAGGTCCGGCCTGCGGGTCAGACGGTGCGGGCCCTGGCAGACCCGATCCGGCTGTCCTGGATGTTGGGCCTGGACCCGGCCGAGCGAGCGACCGCGGTCTCGGTCGCGGCTGCGGTGGGGAGCTTGTCCCGCGCGGTGGTTGCGCTCCGCACCGACGCGGCCCCAGCGGCGCGTCCAGCAACCGGATCGGTCACGCTCGCACAAGGGTCGATGACGTTGGTGGCCGGCGTCGGTGGGGCGGTGCGAGTCGGCGATGTCGGGGCCGTCCAGGCTTGGCGTCCCGGGCCGGGCCCGGAGCAGCCTGTTGATGACCTGTGGTTGGTCGAGCTGGGTGAGGCTGCCACTTCGGTGGCTGCACGGATCGACCCGGTCACGGCCGGGACGATCGTGGTCGCCGCCCTGACCACTGGCGCCGACGTCGTGGACCCTGCGGCAGCTCTGGCCGCGGAGCTGGGCCGGCCGATTCAGGTCGTCGCCAGTGAGGCCGCGGCCTCCCGCGCCGGAGCGATCACCAGCCCGGGGGTGCGGGACCCCACGGTCGTGGACCTCGGCGGCGGCACCATCGACGCGGTCGCCTCCAGCGGCCGGGAGGTGGTAGCCGCTGGTGCGGGGGAGATGCTGACGGTGGCGGTCGCCGCGTTCCTGGGGGTGCCGAGCGGGGCTGCGGACTGGGTGAAGAGGGGGCCCAGCTCTCGCCTGGAGGCACCCCAGGTGCTGTTGTCCGAGGACGGCGACCGCACGTTCCTGGAGCAGCGAGCACCATCGGCGGCCGTGGGGTCGTTGGTGGTGCCCGGTCCGGCCGGGCTGTTGCCGTTCGGTGCCTCGATGGCGCCGGCGCAGTGGCGGGCGCTGCGGCTTCGGATCAAGCAGCGGGTTCTGGCTGAGAACGTGGTGCGGGTGCTGCGGTGCCTGGATGCCGCCGCGGGGGATGTGCTGCTGGTCGGTGGTGCGGCCGCCGATGACGAGCTGCTGGCCCTGCTGGGTCCGCTGGTGCCGGGGATGGCGGTCGGGCGCGGCGACGTGGCGGGGAGGCTGGGCCACCGGTATGCGGTGGCGTTCGGGCTGACCGTCCTGGCCGCCGGCACCTGAGGCCCGTTCGCGGCACACTCGCGGGGCTGCGACGGCGCCCCGACAGGAAGCGTGGGGGCGACCTTAGGTCGGCGAAGCCCGAGACCGGCGTGAGTCCCGTCGACCGTGAACCTCGGCTTGGGCCGGGGTTTTGGGTCTGAGCTGGGCAGCAGCGGGACCTGGGGAGCTCGGGCAGCCGTGCCGGTGGGCAGCGCCGGCTACCAGTCGTGCAGAGGGTCGAGGGCGTTGATCGCGACCCGGAGCTGGCGGCGGAGTTCTTCGGGGTCCCCTGGGTGGAACAGTGGCCCTGACCCGTCGCTGAGCAGGACGCTGACGTGAGCGACTCCGCCGGCTGACACTGGGACCGGCGCAAGGAGCCGGTCGGCCAGTGAGGCGAGCTCGATGGTGGCGGCGCTGAGTTTCTCGCGTCTGATGGGCGAGCCGGAGCGGAACAGTCGCGGGGTGGGCCGGTTGGCCTCCGACAGCAGGCGCAGCACGGCTCGGGCCAGGGCCCGTCGCTCGGCGGGCCGTACCAGCGTCTGGCTTCGCAGGGCCAGCTCGGGCGTCGCGTCGGCGCAGGCACCGGCCGCCAGGTCGTGGTCCAGGCGCGTTCTGTGCAGCCTCGCTGCGAGCCGCTCGAGCCGGGTCGCGCCTTTGGAGGTGATGCAGTGGTCGACGGGGTCGACGAGGATGAGTAGCGTCCCGGCCGTCTCGGCGACCGAGGCGGGGTGCGGGGCAGGGTGCGGAACCCGTCCTGCGGGCATGTGGTAAGGCTACCCTTGGTAGGGCATTTCTTGCTTGGCTGGCAGTCACCATTAACGTTTCCCGAACGGCAACCGGGCAGTGGGTGTGGTGCGGATCACCCGGTCACTGGGGGGTCGGGGTCGAACACGCGGCTGCCGCGCACGTCGTCCGCTGTCAGCGTCATCAGGTCGTCTCGGCCGAGGTCACCGCCGGCCGCGACGAGCCGGTTGGCCTGCCGTAGCCGCATCCGTTCCAGTGCGTTGCGGACGCTGCGGGCGTTGGCGAAGCGGGGACGACTCATCCGCAGCGTCAGGTACTCCTCGAACGCCTCCTGCGCGTCCGGGCTGAACCGGTACTGGTCCTTGGCGAGCATGCCGGCTGCGATCTGGACGAGTTCGTCGTGGGTGTAGTCACTGAACTCGATGTGGTGGGCGACCCGTGAGCTCAGGCCGGGGTTGGAGGAGAAGAACGTCTCCATCCGGTCGGCGTACCCGGCGAAGATGACGACGAGGTCGCCGCGTTCGGACTCCATCTCTTGCAGCAGGATCTCGATGGCTTCCTGCCCGTAGTCCCTTTCGTTCTCCGGCCGGTACAGGTAGTACGCCTCGTCGATGAACAGCACCCCGCCGGCGGCCTTCGCGATGGCCTCCCGGGTCCGCGGTGCGGTGTGTCCGATGAACTGGCCGACGAGGTCGTCGCGGGTGACGGCGTGCACTTTGGCGGTGCGCAGGAACCCCAGGGCGTGCAGCATCTGGGCCATCCGCATGGCCACTGTCGTCTTCCCGGTCCCGGGTGGCCCGGTGAAGCTCATGTGCAGGGTGGGTTTGCTGGTGGCCAGGCCGAACTGGGTGCGGGCCCGTTCCACCAGCAGCAGGGCCGCGATCTGGTGGATGCGGGTCTTGACGGCGTCCAGGCCGACCAGCTCGCGGTCTAGTGCGTCCAGAACTTCGCGGGCGCCGGCCGCCGCGTCGTCGTCGCCCAGCTGGATCCGGGCGTCGGGTGCCAGCGCCGGCACCTGGCCGGGGTCGACGGGTGGGTCGGTGGGCGGCGCCGTGCGCGGGCCGTCGCCGGCCGCGGTGGCCCCGGGCCGCGGCATCCCGAAGGCGGGCCCGGCTGGCTGGGACGGCGACCTGCCCTGGCCGGCGGCGGGTCGCTGGCTGCTCACCGGCTCGGGTACCGCTGGCCGGCGGGGGAGTCGGCGGAGTAGGCGTGCACCGAGTAGGTCTGCTGGCGGTCGGCGCCTTCGCTGCGGTCCAGCCGGAAGCCTGGCTCGTCGTCGGGTCGGTTGACCAGGAACATCATCGCGGTGGTCTGCCGGCCCAGGCTCGCGTCGTAGGCCTGCACCCGGATGTAGTGGCGGGGGAACGTCTGCCGGCAGGCGGTGATCTCGCGCATCACCCCGGCCGGGTCGGTCAGGTCGAACATCGGCAGACCCCACATCTGCCAGTAGATGTTGCGTGGGTGCGGGTCGTCGGTGTACTCCACCGACACCGGCCACTGGTGGTCGAGGGCGTAGCTGATCTGCATCTCGATCTCGTCGTCGGTCAGGTCGGGCAGGAACGAGAACGATCCCTGGGTCAGTCTCATGTCAGCTCCCAGCGGTGGGGACGGCGACGGCGTCGGGGGTGTCGGTGGAGGTGTAGTCGAACGTGACGTCGCCCCAGGTGTCCAGGGCGGCCGCCAGCGCCGTGCAGCTGGCCGCGGCCGAGCGCAGGATGTCGGGTCCCTCGGCGAGGAAGTTGCGGCCCTCGTTGCGTGCTTTGATCATGGCTTCCAGAGCGACCCGGTTGGCTTCGGCGCCGGCGGCGATACCCATCGGGTGGCCGATGGTGCCGCCGCCGAACTGCAGGATCACGTCTTCTCCCAGGTAGTCCAGGAGCTGGTGCATCTGTCCGGCATGGATGCCCCCTGAGGCGACCGGCATCACTGCGCCGAGGGAGGCCCAGTCCTGGTCGAAGTAGATGCCGTTGCCGATGTTGGTGGGGATGTGGTCCTCACGCAGGGTGTCGTAGTAGCCGCGGGTGGTCGCCGGGTCGCCTTCGAGCTTGCCGACGACGGTGCCGGCGTGCAGGTGGTCCACTCCGATCAGCCGCGCCCACTTGGAGATCACCCGGAAGCTGACCCCGTGGGTCTTCTGCCTGGTGTAGGTGGAGTGGCCGGCGCGGTGCAGGTGCAGCAGCACACCGTTCTTGCGTGCCCAGTGCGACATCGACTGCATGGCCGTGTAGCCGACCGTGAGGTCGATCATGACCACGACGCTGCCGATCTGCTTGGCGAACTCGGCCCGCTCGTACATCTGCTCCATCGTGCCGGCTGTGACGTTGAAGTAGTGGCCCTTGATCTCGCCGGTGTCCGCCATCGCTTTGTTGACGCCCTCCATGCCGAACAGGAAGCGGTCGCGCCACTTCATGAACGGCTGGGAGTTGATGTTCTCGTCGTCCTTGGTGAAGTCCAGTCCGCCGCGGCACGCCTCGTAGATGACCCGGCCGTAGTTGCGTGCCGACAGGCCCAGCTTGGGTTTGATGGTCGCGCCGAGCAGCGGGCGCCCGTACTTGCCGAGGTACTCGCGCTCCATCACGATGCCGTGCGGGGGGCCAGCGAAGGTCTTCACGTAGGCGACGGGGATGCGCATGTCCTCCAGGCGAAGTGCGGACAGCGGCTTGAACCCGAACACGTTGCCGATCACCGACGAGGTGAGGTTGGCGATCGACCCTTCTTCGAACAGGTCCAGGTCGTAGGCGATGTACGCCAGGTACTCCCCCGGGCGGCCGGGGACCGGGTCGACCTGGTAGCACTTGGCCTGGTAGTGGCTGTTGGCGGTCAGGCGGTCAGTCCACACCACAGTCCAGGTCGCCGTCGAGGACTCCCCGGCGACCGCCGCCCCGGCCTCGATCGGGTCGACTCCCGGCTGGGGGGTCACCCGGAACACCGCCAGCACGTCGGTGTCCTTGGGCACGTAGTCCGGCGCGTAGTACCCCATGCTTGCGTAGCTGTGGACTCCCGGGTCCCAGCGCTGCTCGCGGTCGTGGTCGGCGTCCGTGGCGGTACCCATGACGTGTCCTCCTGCTGGTCTGGTCCCTTCACCCTGCCCCCACTGGTTCACCTTGTCTATGGACTGTTTTGGCTGGACACTTGAGTATTCAGTTGACTATGGGGGTGCGTGAGGTGACGTGGGCGCGGCTGCGGGCTTTTGTGGCGGTGGCGGACACCGGGTCGGTGCGCGCCGCGGCCGCGCGGCTGTCGGTGACCGAGTCGGCCGTCTCGGCTTCGGTGGCTGCTTTGGCTGGGGAGCTGTCGGTGCAGCTGGTGCAGCGGCAGGGCCGCGGGCTGGTCCTGACCGAGGCGGGCGGGATCTATGCCGAGTACGCCCGCCGGATCCTGGGTCTGCTCGAGGAGGGCGCCGAGGCGGCGGTGTCGGGTCGCGGCGCCGAGCGAGGCCGGCTGCGGCTGGGTGCGGTGACGACGGCGGGGGAGTACCTGCTGCCCGGGCTGCTGGCCTCGTTCCGGGCCCGTTACCCCGACGTGGAGGTCACTTTGGAGGTGGGGGTCCGGGACCTGGTCCACGAGCTGATCTCCTCCAACCAGCTCGATCTGGTGATCGGTGGCCGGCCCCCGGCTGGCCGGGGCCTGGTCACCAGGGCTTCACGGCGCAACGCGCTGGTCGTGGTGTCGGCGCCGGGCCGGGTGGCTGATGTGCGGCTGGGTTCGTGGCTGCTGCGGGAGTCCGGCTCGGGGACGCGCGAGACGACGTTGGCGCTGCTGGCCGCACTGGATCTGCGTCCCCCGCTGCTGACGTTGGGTTCGCACGGGGCGGTGGTG
>Ga0075015_100000392_pt1 | contig 15046 bp, 4 predicted proteins | sample AleBraG_ABR_2013_FD_71476 | JGI IMG/M metagenome (GOLD analysis project Ga0075015, IMG submission 71476) | Freshwater sediment microbial communities in response to fracking from Pennsylvania, USA - Alex Branch Run_MetaG_ABR_2013 | ecosystem: Environmental > Aquatic > Freshwater > Creek >...
GGGGTCGTAGCCTGAGTCGGTGTAGGCGCGCACCCGGTTGCCTTCGGCATCGAACAGGGTATTGAGATTATCCCCCGTAACGCTGTCGGCCCAGCGCGCAAAGTTCCGCCGCGGCGGAACTCGCCACCGAAGCTACTCCGAGGGATTGGGGAATAGAAACCGCGCCATGGCCCATGTCACTGCCCCAGTTTGCGTGACCGTAGCCGCAATCAGAGCCTCAAACACACCGCTCGTGATGACGCGTTTATCGACTAGATCGGGATGGAGCGCACCAAATCGACCGTCCATGCCGATGGACTGCCAGATCAACCAGATAACGGCGGCGTTCAGAATCACGAACAGGGCGCCAATGACGGCCTACATCACCCAGCGCTGTCGGGTCTTGGTCACCTCGGGATGAACGCCTGGGAAGTCAGTGCCGGCTCGTACGGCCAGATTGATGGTATCGCCGCGTGCAGCAATTACCGAGGAGGAGGCTCGCAGCGTTCCGGTCCCTGAACCCTCGTCCGTTGGCGACATCGACGTTTATCCCATCACCACTTCGCGCTCTCTCCCATCTTGTTCGCGAAGTATGACGTGACCCGCCGCGCTCGTGGTCTTGGCTGCCAGGCGCAGTAGCGTAAGCGCTCGACGAATCACCTCAGCGTTCGAACTTGCGTTAAGGGTCTCGCGTAACTCTTCCAGGGCTTCGCGGCTCTTCGTATCCAGGATAAAACTTGTTACACCGGCCATCGCACACCTCTAAGGATAAAATACTAAATCTATATAGTTATTATATATTATTCATTTAGAAAGGTCCAGTTGCCGGGCTTTTTATGCCCGCGTGTCAGTCGCGCAGCTTGCCATTATTCCAAATGACCCCCGGCATTGTCCGGGGCTTGCGGACCGAGCGCGAGGGCAAGTCGCGCAAAATCGTGGGGCTGTAACTCAGGGTTGAGGCCGCTCCCGCTGCTCTATCTGCAGCCGTTGACTGCCGCGCCAGAGCCAATACACGCCGGAGCCCCCAGCCAGCACGGCGGCGAGGGCGATGAGTGCGAACCAACCGCGCACGTTGAAACCAGAGCGGTAAATCAGCAATGAGAGTGCCGCCGCTGGCATCAGACGGATCAGCGCGCGATGAAAGCAAACACTCGCGGGCACGATGGACACCATGGGTTATGACCTACGTTGTGCCGGTCCCGTCGCGGGGGGACGAGCGGGCGCCGGACTGGGGTTGGAGGGCGGGTGCTTGCGGGAAAACAGTTCGAGGTGTTCGAGCAGCGACTTGCTGTCCGCGCGCGGGGAATGTTGCAGTACGCGGGCCAGCAGGTCCGTGGCGGCGTCGTGTCGACCTTGGATTTTCAAGATCACTGTGCGCGCAAAGGCGGCACCGAATCCGTGAGAATCCAGACGCACGGCGCGACGAATGGCCGGCTGCGCCTCATCGATGCGGGATTGCAGGGCGAGGGCCGAGGCCAGGCCGCCGTGCGCTTCGCCAAAGTTGTGATCGATGTCCACGGCGCGGAGAAACTCGTGCTCGGCGCCCTTGAGATCGCGGTGGGCCAGTCGCGCCCAACCCAGCGTGACGGCAATGCCTGTGCTATCGGGGATGAGCTCTAAGGCGCGTTGCAGAGCCTGGATCGAGTCTTCGTGTCGTTGCTGATAGAGGCGCGCGAGTCCGACGCCGAGCCAGGCGCGAGCATTGTCGGGCTCGCGCGCGAGGATCTGTTCGAACTGGCGGCAGGCCGTTTCGATGTCCTGGGCTTCCATGGCGGTAGTGCCGGCCACGAGTCCGGCGTGCGTATTGTCGGGGGCCTCGGCCAGTACCTCTTCGGCGATACGCTGCGCTTCAGCCATATGGCCCTGATCCATCTGGAGTAGCGCCATGTAGCCCAAGCTCTGGGCATCGCGTGCGGTGTCGATCCATCGCTGACACAGCGCCGCGGCCTGCACTAAGTCGCCCGCATAGTGGCGACAGCGTGCAAGGTAGGCGTAGCTGTCCGGAGTGGCGAGGCCGTGGCGTTGAGCGAGCGTGAAGGTGGATTCCGCTTCCGGCCAACGGCGCTGGTAGTAAAGACTCAGGCCAAGGTTGTAGAGCAGGTTGGGGTCGTGGCTCTGGTCCTGATCCTGGTCGGAGAGCAGCCCTCGCAGCAGTTGCTCGGCGTCGGCGAAGCGATGTTGCGAGATCAACACGCGAGCCAGGTGGCTGCGCGCACTGTGGTAATTCGGGTGGTCGTGGAGACAGCGCTCGAAGCAAGCGATCGCTTCTTCGTGTCGGGACACCCTATGGTAGAGCTCCCCAAGGTTGATCCAGAGCAGCGGATTCTGGGCGTCGGCCTTGACGTAGGATTCGTAGCGGGCGATAGCGGCGGCAACGTCTGGGGCTTCCATGGATCTCTACGACTGGAGCGAGTGTCTGAGACGCTGTAATTCTGGGTGCAGGGGGTGGTCTACAGGCATGTGCTGTGCGGCCTGAAGGAGCTGTGCATTGGCTTCTTCCGGGCGACTGAGTTCCAAGAGCGCCACCGCACTATAATAATGGGTCAGGTAATCCTCGGGACCGGGGGACTTGGATTGCCAAGCCTCCAGGGCCTCGCGGGGTTGCCCGGAATCCAGGTGCAGCAGGCCGAGCTGGAAGCGCGCCAGCACATTGGTGGGGTTGAGCCGCAACACCTGTTCAAAAAAATGGCGCGCCCGATCGGGCATTTTGAGCTGGGCGTAGAGGCCCGCAAGCATGCCATTGGCCAACTCGTGGCGCGGATTGCCCACCAGCAAGGCCTTGAGATGGGTCAGGGCCGCCTCGAAATCGCCTCGCTTTACGCACGCCGCGGCCGCACCAAGCGTATCGGATTCAGTAGGGGGGGACGGGCTTGGGGCAGGCATGCTCGCTTCCATCAGGCGCGGCCACGGCGTCGCGCGGGGCACAAGGCAACCACGTTTCGTGTTCCTTTTCAAGGGCGGGCGCGGCGCGGGGTCGGCGCAGCGGTGACGGTGGCAACGTGGCCAGGATTCGCCACTTTTCTGCCCAGCGGCCCTAAACCGCGGCGCCTTTGGCCGGATAAACCTCCTGAACGAGCCGGATGCCGCCCGGGGCCTCCCGATTGGTGGTTGGACAACTCAAAAGACTGGGACTTTAGGAGCGGATCATGGCGACAGTGATTGGCGGCAACGGCACGGGCACCCTCGATAGTTCCTTGTACCTGCTGAACCGGAACGATACCACCGGTGCCGGATCGGCCGGCCACGGCGAGCAGGTGTACATCAACGTCAGCAACGGGGATTTGGTCCTCGGGCATGTGGACGCGTTCTTACCGTCCGAGACCAACAGCTTCGTGTTGCTGCGAACCTATAACACCCGCGGTCAGCTCAATTCAGTGCTGGGTAATGGTTGGATGATCAGTGCGATGGCGACACTGTCCCAGATTACCAACAATCAGATCACGCTACTAAATGCTGACAGTAGTCAGTTCACTTTCAATTTTGATTCCACGTCCGGTTCGTACCTGTCGGTGGACGGAGCCGGCGCGTACGAGAAGATCACTTACGACAAGAGTGCGAAGACCTACTCTCTGGTGCAGTCCAATCAGACCGTTTTGACCTTTAGCAACAACGGCACGCTGTTGCAGAGCAAGGACACCAATGGCAATACGGTGACCTACAACTACCAAGGCAGCAAGATCACCTCGATTCAGGACAATTCAGGTCACACGCTGACTTTCGCCTACGCGGCCGGCAATATTTCGCAAGTATCTGATGAGACGGGTGCAGTTCTGGCGCGATACAGCTACGCCGGCAAAAATCTGACCAGCGAAACCGATCGTGCGGGTGAAATCACGACGTACGCGTACAACAATGACGGCACGCTGCAAAGCATGACACTGCCGGCCAATGCCGGCGAGCCCACGCGTACGCTAAGTTTCACCTACAGCGTGGATCCGGGTGACACCACGGGCAAGACTCGAACCCTGGCCTCTTTTACGGACGCTCAGGGCAATGTCACACGGTTTGTCTATAACTTCAACCGCGACAACCACAATGTGTATTTGGGCGGCACGACGACGGTGACCGATGCCCTGGGTCGCTTGAGCACGTATACCTATAACAGTGAGGGACAGATCAGCAATGTTCGCGACGCGCAAGGCTTCGACACGGTTTATCAATATGACGCAAATGAAAACCTAATTGCGACCATCGATGCCAACGGTTCGGGAATCATCAAGAGCGATTCGAATTACTTTCGCACCCTGCGGCATGACTTCGGAATTGTCGAGGCTGGGGGTTTGGGTAAGCTCGTGTCGGAACTGACTGCGGCCGATATCGCCGCCTTGCAGGCTAAGTTCGCCACCCACTTCACGTACGACGGCAGTGGCAATCTCACCAGCCGCGTCGATGGCAACGGCAATCTGATCACGTACGCCTATACCGCTTTTAACAAGATCGCCTCCAGCACAAGTGCGGACGGTAACGCGCTGGTCAGTTCGGATGATCCACTCTATATTGCCAAGCGTTTGCAACTCGGTTACGTCGATCCGGCGACGGGCCTGGGTAAGCTCGTGGCGCAGTTGTCGGCTGCTGACAAGGCCGCGCTGCTGGCACTCTACACGACCGTCTACAGCTATGACGCCAAGCAGAATCTCACCCAGATCCAGGTGGCGGGCGGAGATCTCACCCGCTTCGCCTACGACTCCTTCGGTAATCTGGTCACGAAGACCGCGTACCTGGACAAGACCACCCTGACGGATCCGACCAAGCAGGAAGTCACGAAATACTTCTACGATGCGTTTGGCAACAACATCAAGACCGTCGATGCGCAGGGTAATACCACCCTCGCGAGCTTCGATCACTTCGGGAACCGGCTGACCCAGACCGACGGTCGCGGTGGGCTGACTACCTTCACATATGACTCGGAGAACCGGCTGATCACCCAGACCGATCCGCTGGGCAATACCATCCGCAATTTCTACGACGCAGTAGGCAATCGGATCTCGATTGTGGACGCCTCCGGGCACACGGTCACCTACCTGTACAGTCTCAATAACTTGCTGATCGGCGTGTTTGATCCTTCCACGGATCGCTCGCAGGCCGCTACGCGCGATCGCTCCACCAGCTACCACTATGACGCGATGGGCAATCGCACCAGCAGCACGAATGCGGAAGGCCGCACCACGACTTACTCCTACGATGCCATGAACCGTCTGGTGACGGCGGTCACCCCCACCGTCAACAACGCGGCCGGCCAGTCGCTGACCTACACCTCGAGCTATGGGTATGACGGCATCGGCAATCGAATCTTCGTCATTGACAACAATGGCAATCGCACCGACACGATATTCAATCCCAACAATCTGGTGCGCCGCGTCACTGACGCCAGTGGCCTGATCACCGAGTACGCCTACGACGCGGACTTGAACCAGGTGAGCATTGTGGTGGGCGCCCAGCTGGCGCCGGCTGCGCGCCAGGTACTGAAGTTCGATTACGATCAACGCGATCGGTTGATCAGCAGCACCGATGCGCTGGGAGGTAAGACCGGCTACACCTACGATGCAGTGAACAATCGCCTCTCGCTGACCGATGCCAACGGGCATACCACCAACTACAGCTACGATTTCGATAACCGCTTGCTGACCGAGACCAAGGCGGCGGTCACCGATCCGGTCACGGGTGCCACCGTGCGCTACACGGTTCAGCACCAGTACGACGCCAACGGCAATGAGATCGCGCGGACCGATCAAGACGGTCACATCGTGACCATGGCCTTCGATAAGGATAATCGCGCGGTACTGGTGACGGACGCCAATGGCATTCAAACTGTCTTCAGCTACGACAGTCGCGGCAATCGCACCAGTGTGCAAATCGGCGTGACGGCCCATCTGGGCGCCACCGGTGCGGTGGTGATCGACAGCGTCCAGAATGCGCAGGTCACCACCTACGCCTACGATGAGTTCAATCAGGTGGTGGCCGTCACCGATGGAGTGGGCAACGCCCTGATTGCCAGCGACAGCGCCTTGTACCTGCTGCTGCGGCAGCAGTTGGGCGTAGTCGACGGTACGGGTCAGGGCAAGCATGTCGCGCAGCTCACGGCGGCGGATATCACGACCCTGACCGCGGCCTTCACTGAGCGCTACACGTATGACCGGGTGGGCAATTACCTTAGCACCACGGATCACCTGGGTCGTGCGACGACGTTTAGCTATGACGCGCTGAATCGCGTGGTGAAGAGCACCGACGCGCTGGGCAATCAGACGCTCAGTGCATACGACGGCGACGGCAACCGGGTGCAGGCCCAGGATGCCCTCGGTCGCGTGACACGCAGCACCTATGACGCCCTCAACCGTTTGGTGGATTCCACCGATGCGTTGGGCGTCGTCACGCACCGCAGTTATGACGTGTTTGGGAGTCTCGCGAGCATTACCGCTGCGAACGGCACCCCCGATGCCCGCACCAACAGCTATGTCTACGATCTGGATAACCGGCTGATCACGAGCACGGATCCGCTGGGCCAGAACCAAACCTACAGCTACGACGCCGTCGGCAACCGGCTGCGGGTCACGGATGCCAAGGGGCAGGCGACCAATTATGTCTACGACGCCCTCAATCGCAATATTGCCATCATCGATCCGTTGACGTTTCAAACTCGCTTTACCTACGACGGAGTAGGGAATCGCCTAAGTCTCATCGACGCCAAGGGCGGGGTGACGAAGTTCACATACGATGCGGGTAATCGCGAAATCCAATTGATGGATGCCGCCGGTCGCCAAACCACCTACAGCTACGACGTGCGGGGCAATCGCATCACGCAGACCACGGCGACGGGGACGCCGGAGCAAGAGACCACCACGTTTCTGTACGATGCGCAAAATCACCTGCGCCAGGTCACGGATGCCGCGGGGGGGATCACCACGCAGGATTACGATAGCGTGTACAACCGCACGCGCACCACGGACGCCAACGGCCACGCCACCAACTATGCCTTCGATGCCTTGCATCGTGAGATTCAGATTACGGATGCCGCCGGTGGGGTAACGCGCTATGCCTACGATGGCGTGGGCAATCGCCTGAGCGTAACCGATGCCAATGGCCACGTGAGCGCCTTTGCCTACGATGCCCGCAATCAGCTGATCACGGCCACCGATGCCAACAGCGTGACCAGCACCTACAGCTATGACTCGGTGGGCAATCAGGTGCGCATCACGCACGCGGCCAACACTGCTGCTGCGGCCACCAGCACTTTTGTCTACAACCGCGATGACAAGCTGGTGAGCCAAACCGATGCCTTGGGCCACACTACCAGCTACCAGTACGATGCGGACAACAACCGCACCGCCGTGACGGATGCGCTGGGCCACGCGAGCACGTACGCGTACGACGCCGACAACCGGGTGACCAGCATTACCGATGCGCTGGGCAATGTGACCCAGTATCGTTACGACGCCAATGGTAATCGGGCGCAGGTGATCGATGCCCGCGGCTTTACCAGCACCAGCTATTACAATGCCGATAACGAAGTGGTGCTGGCCGTCGATAACAACGGCTACGCCACGAGTTTCGCCTACGATCACAACGGCAACATCGTCTCCCAGACCCTGTACGCCACGGCCCTCACCCTCCCGGTCAACGCCGCGGTTTTGCCCACGCCGACCCCCAGCGCCGCCGATCGCACCACACTGTTTGGCTACGATACCGTCAATCGCCTGGTGAGCCGTACCGACGCGGAAGGGTACCTGACGCAGTACGGGTACGACGCGGTGGGCAATCGCCTGCAGACTCGTCAGGCGCTGGACAAGGCCGGTACGCAGTTTGAGGTCACGCACAGCTACTACGATGCGGTGAACCGCGCCGTCGCGCGCCTGAGCGCGCAAGGGTACCTGGTCACCTATCAGTACGACGCCGCGGGCAATCGTGTGGGCCAGATCCAATACAACAGTGTCGTGGCGGCGCCCGCCAACGGCAGTGTCCCGGTGCCAGTCGCCGGCGATGCGGGACGCACCACCCGCTTTGGGTACGATGCGGACAATCGGCTCACCCAGCAAACCGACGCGCTCGGGATTGTCACGGCGTATGCCTACGATGCCCGAGGCAATCGCGTGTCGATGACGGAGGCTGCGGGCACCACGGACGCGCGCACCACAACTTACAAATACGATGTGGCAGACCGCTATATCGAGACTACCAACGCCGCCGGCGTGGTGACGCACCTTGACTTGGACGCCGTGGGCAATGTGCTCACGCGCCACGAAGCCTTCGGCACGGCCCAAGAGCGCCTGATCCGCTTTACCTACGATGCCGACAATCGGGTGCTCAGCGAGATCGACCCCTTGGGCGTGGTCACGCAGAATACCTACGATGCCGCCGGTAACCTCGTCACCCGCACGGTGGCGGCGGGCACTGGTGCCGCTCGGACCACGAGCTCCACTTACGACGGCGACGGTCGCGTTACCGCCTCACTGGACGCCTTGGGCACCACGAGTAGCTACACCTACGACGCGGCCGGTAATGAGATTCGGCTTACCCAGGCGGTCGGTGCCGGCGAGGCGCGCACCAACACCTTTGTGTACAACCACGTCAACCGACTGGTGTCGGCCACCGATGCGCTCGGGACCACGACGCTGTACCAATACGATGGCGCGGGCAACAAGTTCAGCACCGTTCAGGCCAGCGGGAAACCCGAGCAGCGGCAGACCACTTATAGCTACGATCTCGACAATCGCCTCACGCAGGTCGCGGATCCCATTGGGGCCCTGACGCGCTTTCAATATGACGCGCAGGGCAATCAGACCCAAATCACCGACGCCAATGGCGGTGTCCAGGTCAATACCTTCGATGCCACCGGACACGCGCTCACCAGTCTGTCGGCCGCCGGTGTGCTCATCACCAATACGTACGACAAGCGTGGCAATGTCCTCAGCACCACGCAGGCCTTGGCCAACGGCTCGGATGCACGCGTCAGCACCTATGCCTATGATCTCCTTAATCGCCAGGTACGGGTCACGGATGGCGAGGGCTTCAGCACCACCATAGCGTACGATGCGTTTGGCAACCAGGTCAGCATCACACACGGGCAGTATCTGGTGGCGAGCACGGATCCGTCCTACAGCGCGCTCAAGGCCGCGCGCGCGGCGGCGCAAACCAATGCATTTGTGTACGACGCCGACAACCACATGCTCAGTCTCACGGACGCGCTGGGGAATGTCACCGCCTACACTTACGATGCCGTCGGGAATCGTCTCAGCACGATCGACGCCAACGGGCATACCACACAGTACACCTACGACTTGCTCAATCGCCTCACCCAAACCACGACGCCGGAGGGCGGCATTACGCGCGCGACGTATGATCGCGTCGGGAACGTGATCGCGCAGGACCAGCTGCAGAGCGGCGCGGCGGTGGGCGGGGTATGGGCCCACACGACGTATCAATACGATGCCAATGGACACCTCATCGCCCAGCTCGATCCGCTGGGCGTCACCACGCAGTTCACCTACGACGCCATGGGCAATCGCTTGTCGCAGACCTCGGCGGCCGGGACGACGGATGCGCGCACCGTGCGCATGGAATACGATCTCGACAATCGCAAAACCGCGGACGTCGATGCGCTGGGCAATCGCACGCTGTACAGCTTCGATGCGCTGGGCAATCGCATCAAGGTCACCGACGCGCTGGGCCACGTGGCGCATTACTACTACAACGGCGCCAATCAATTGACCACGGTGGTGGACCCGCAAGGCTTCATCAACACCTTCGCCTACGACGCGGCGGGCAATCGTACCTCTATACACGTCTACATGTCGCCCGTGAGCGGAACGGTGGACGATCACTCCGCGCCCATTCCGGTGAGTGGCGCGGCGGATCGCGTCACGACGCAGCAGTATGATCGCGCCAATCGCCTGATCGCCCAGACCGCGCCGGATGGTTCGCTGACCCAGTACGCCTACGATGATGCGGGAAACAAGGTCTCCGAAGTGCGCTTCGCTAATACCAGTGCGCCGCGAACGCTGAGTTACGGCTATGACCTGGACAATCGGCTGGTGAGCTTCACCGACGTGGATGGCGCGGTGACCACGTTTACGTACGATCAGGCCAACAACAAGACCTCACAGACCATCACCAGCGGCAGCGCGTCGGACGCAAATCATGTGCGCACGACGACGTTTGCCTATGACGCCAATAATCGCGAGCTGAGCACCGCGTTTGACCCCACGGGCCTCAATATCGTCCAGAGCTTCAGCTACGATCATCTGGGTAATGTCCTAAGCAAGACCGACGGCAATGCACACACGGCCACGTTCACCTACGATTTGAACAACCGCCAGGTGAGCCAGGTCGATGCGCTGGGCAATAGTGCAACGTTCGGCTACGACCGGGTGGGCAACAAGACGGGGGTTACCGACGCTCGGGGCAATACCACGACGTTCGTGTACGACGCCAACAACCGGGTCACTCAGCAGATCCAGCCCACCGTACAGGTGTACACCGTGGCCGGTGGCTTCGCGAACCTGGCCCCCACCACCCTGCACCAGTACGACGCCAACGGCAATGAGGTGCAGACCACCGATCCCAATGGCGCGATCACGACGCGCTACTTTGACGGCGATGGACGCCTCAGCTCGCAGCTGAGCGGCGATAATGCGCTGAGCACCTACACTTACGATGCCGCGGGGGAGCAAACCTCGACCACGCTCTACATGACGCGGCTCAGTGCCGCGGCCCACAATCCGTCGCTGGCGCCCACGCCTCCCGCCGGCGATTCGCGTCTGATCACCTACGCGTACGATCTGCTGGGCCACGTGACCCAGGCCACTTACCCCCCGGCGCAAATTACAACACTGATCAATACCAACACCAGCAGCCCCAGTGCGACGACCGTGACCCAACAGGTCACCGAGCGCAATGTTTACGATGCTTTCGGCAATAATATCGCCAGCTTCGATCGCAACGGCAACCGAACGCTCAATTTCTACGATGCGAAGGGCCAAAAGGTTGCCACCGTGGATCCGCTGGGGTACCTCACCGAGTGGGACTACGATCAGCAGGGCAATGTGCTCGAACAGCGCGTGTACACCCAGGCGCTCGATCCCAGCACGCTCACCGTGGGCACGCGCCCGACGCCGCCGGCGGGGGAAATCTACCGTACCGATATTCAGTACGATGCCGCTTCGCGCAAGGTGACGGAGACCGCCCCGCAGATCTCGGTGTTCGATCCCACCTTGCAGACCACCACGTTGCTGCGTCCCGTCACGACCTACACTTACGATAAAGTGGGCAACCAGCTTACCAAGACTTTGGGCGCCGGTACCACGCAGGCGGTCACCGAATACAGTTATTACGACGCCGACAATCGACGCGTCGCGGTCATCAACGGCGGACGGGTACTGTCCACGTACGCTTACGATGCCAATGGCAATGTGACCGATCAGACGCGTTACTTGAGTCCCGTGGGCGGCAACATCGATCTCACACAGCTCAACGGGAACACGACCTTCAGCACGCTGACGCTCTCGGATTTCAGGACCAATGAAGAGTCCACCTTTACCTTCGATGCACTGAATCGGCAAACCTCCCAGCACGATGTGCTGGCGTACGGGGGCTACACCAAGCAAGCAGCCTTCGACGCCGATGGGCACACCACGTACCTCAAAGACGAGGACGGCTACGTCACGCAGGCCAGTTACGATGCCATGGGGCGCGTGGTGCAATCCATCAGTGCCGATGGGAGCGGTACACAGTATCAGTACGACGCCGCCGGCAATCGCATCCTGGTGTACACCGGCGTCATCACCGGCGGTCCGCCCACGCCGGCCACCAATGTTGCGGCGACGTTGGGTAGCGGGATCAATCTCACCTGGTCCACCGCCGGCACGGCGCAGTTGCCGCAGCAGACCTGGGTGGTGTACGACACCGCCAGTCACCAGAATGTCGGGGACTATGCCCATCGGACGCTCACCCAGGTGAGCACGAATGGCGGGGCTCACGCCAGCTTCGCGCCGCCGGGCGGCACGGTTTACTTTCGCGTCGTGACCCAGGATGCCGCCGGCAATCAAACCTGGACCGCCGAGCAATCGATGAGCATCCCCCCGCGCTTTACCGCCGTGTCGGTGGGACAGCCGGACGCCACGACGTTAACGGTGAGCGCGCGTTTTGACGCCGGGGTGGTGAACCCGACGCTGGTGTACGGCGCGCCGGGGAATCTGACGCAAGCGGTGAATTTTGTGCTGCAGAGCGATGGCAGCTATCTGGCGACGTTGACCGGCATCACCAACCCGGCGCAGCTGGGCTTTGCCCTGCACTGGCAGGATGGCGCGGGCCTGAACTATTCGAGCGCGCCAGGCACTTTTGCGGCCAACGAGGCGCAGACCGGTGCGACCTCCAGCATCGGCCAGACGGTCATCACCAACGGGGCGAACACCAGCTATCAGCTCACGATTGGCACCCGGCTGGCTTCCGCCGTGGCGGCGGGATTCACCAGTGTGCAGGCGCAGTGGCGCCTCGCGGGGAGCGGTGCGGCGTTTGCGGCCACGGCCGCCAGTGGTACCGACTCGGGCCAGGGGTTCAGCACGTACAGCAACGTACTGGGCGATCCCACCAACCTGGCCGCCGGTACCTACGAGATTGTCCTCACGGGCGTGCGCGCCGATGGGAGCAGTGCGGAGCTGGATCATTTCACCTTCACTGTCGGTCCTGCGGCGGTCTCGACTACCCGCCAAGGGGTGAGCTGGACAGCGCCCGCGGTGGGGAATGATCAGCTGGTGGTCATCAACGGCACTGCCGCGGCCAGCACTCGCGATGCCGGACGCGTCATTGCCACCGATACCACGCTAGCGGCGAGTACCGACTACGCGGTGTTCTACACCCAGGATGTCTCCACCCCCCATTCCGTGACGGTCACGTCCACCGCACAAACCGACACCAGCAATCCGCCCGTGATCACGGGCTACAACCTCGACGTGCAGACGGCCCTGAGCGCTGCGGAGGCCGCGAACATCAACGGCGCCTTGCATCTGGCGTGGCGACCGGCCGGGAGCGGTACGAGCTTCGCCAACGACGTCATCGTGCCCAGCTCCGGCACGAACACCTACGACACCGTGCTCGCCAACCTGGCCGCCGGCCAGTACGACCTGAAGCTCTACTACACCGACGCCCAAGGGCGTCAGGTGATCGTCGAGTGGCAGCGCGTCGATACGGCCACCGCCACCACCACTTTTAACGGCCCGTCTCAGACCGTGCTGGCCCAGGAGAGTGGCGGGGCCATCGCCACCGATGCGCAGGGAACCCTGACAGTCTCGCCCGGGGTCTACACCGGCGCCCTGGATATCAGCGGGCTAGCGAGCGCCTTGAGCTTGAGTTTGCAGGCCACGGGCAACGCCGGGGGCTCGCTCCAGACCAATGGGCTGGCCACGGGTTACTTCACCGAGACGCAGTACGATGCGCTCAATCACAAGATCGCCTCGAACGAGGGGGATGGGTTGTGGCGCACCTTTGGGGTGGACGGCAACGGCAACACGGTGCAGACCAATCTGCTGGGCGATCGGAGCAGCCCCACTTATAACCCTTCAAGCCCGATTGTCACCTACACCGCCTTTGATGCGCGCAATCGGAAAGTCGCGGACTTTGGCGCTCCGGTCACGGCCTCGGGCGGCGCGGGTCTCACCAGCCCGGTGAATCGCTACGTCTACAACGTGCTGGACAAGGTCACTGCGCACACTGATGCGCTGGGCAATACCTCGCATGCGGAGTTCAATGCGCTGGGCACCCAAACTGCGAGCATCGATGCGTATGGGGGGCGCACCGAGACGCGCCTGGATCAGTTCGGGGACGTCACGGGCCAGGTGACGCAGCTCGGGCTCGGGCACCTGAGCTCTAAGTTCTACGATCTGCAGGGGAATCTCACCAGCGAGCGAGATGCGCTGGGCAACACCACGACCTACACTTACGATGGCTTTGGCCGCCGTCTCACGCAGTCGGATGCGCTGGGGAACATCACCACCTACAGCTATGATCAGCGGGACCGGCTGATCCAGCAGATTGACCCGATGGGCAACAGCGCGAGCTTCAGCTACGACGGACGGAACAATCGCATCCGCTCGCTCTACCCCCAGGGCCAGGAAACCGATCAGGTGTTCGATGGCTTAGGCCGGGTGATCGAGACTGAGCTGTACCTGAACGGTGTCCCCACCCACGCCCGGCGCGCCTACGACGCCTACGGCAATCTGATCTCCGAGACCGATGCCATGGGGCGGGTGAAGACCCACGTGTATGGGGCCTTCGGGCGCTTACTGCAGGACATCGACGAGGACGGCAACGTAGTCGCCTACGGGTATGACGCCGATGGGCGGCGCATCAGCGACACGGATCCGAACGGGGCCAAGCACATTGTGCGCAGTTACGATCAAGCCGGCGAAGTGACTTCGATTCAGGACGCGGCCACCGGGGTGTCCACCACCTACAGCTACGATCTAGCCGGTCACCGGACTACGGAGGCCATCAGCACGCCCGGCAATGCTCACAACCGCCGCATCACCTACAGTTACGATGCCCTAGGGCAGCTGGTGCGCTGGGCCGACAGCGTCACGGGGGATAATCTCAATACCCTGTTCGATGCCGAAGGCAACCGGGTGCGCGCCTACACCGACTCAGGCTACGACCCCCTAAGCCAGAACACGGGGAGCAATCCCAACTTCCGGTACATCGATCATGTGTACGGTTATGACGCCGATCGGCGCCTCACCCAGGAGGTGCGGCGCACGACGGATGCGAGCAATGGCACCAGCGACGCGATCCTCAACGGCTATACCTACGATGCGGCCAGCAACCGCGTCACCTGGAACAACGCGGGGGTCACGGTCACCTACACCTATGATGCCGACGGGCGAGTGAAGGAAGGGGACTTTAACTCCGGGAGCGACACCAACCAGCAGCTGTGGACCTACGATGGGATGGGCAATGTCCTCACCTACACCACCACCAAGAACGGGGCGCAGGTGTCCCAGACGGTGAGCACCTATAACGATGCCAACCGCGTGCTCACCAGCAACAAGGACGGCCAGGTCACCACCCAGCACTACGATTTATC